>Ga0194130_10005130_pt1 | contig 16061 bp, 14 predicted proteins | sample TA2KigsurfametaG_FD_160084 | JGI IMG/M metagenome (GOLD analysis project Ga0194130, IMG submission 160084) | Freshwater microbial communities from Lake Tanganyika, Tanzania - TA2015050 Kigoma 12 surface | ecosystem: Environmental > Aquatic > Freshwater > Lake | place: Tanzania: Lake Tanganyika... | reverse complement strand
CCGCTGCCGCTCTCCGGCGCCTACGACTACCTCGCCGATCCCGCGCAGGGGCTGCGGCCCGGCGACTTCGTGCGCGTGCCGCTCGGCGCGCGCGTGGCGATCGGCGTGGTCTGGGACCCCGCGCCGCCCGACCCGGAGGCGAAGGCGCCGGCGCGACTGCGCGAGGCGCTTGGCCGCGTCGGCGACCTCGTCCTTCCCGAGGCGTCGCGCCGCCTCGTCGACTGGGTCGCGAAGTACACGATGTCGGCGCCGGGCGCGGTGCTGCGCATGGCGATGAGCATGCCCGAGGCGCTGGAGCCGCCGGTGGCGGTCGAGGGCTGGACGCTGTCGCCCGCGGCGCCGAACCCGGTGGTCGCCGAGCCTGGCGCGCGCCGCGTCACCGCGCCGCGCCGGCGCGTGCTCGAGGCGATGGCGTCGATGCCGCCGGCGACGACCGCCGCGATCGCGCGCGGGGCCGGCGTCGGCGCCGGCGTCGTGCGCGCCATGGCCGAGGCCGGCTGGCTGGTGCCCGCGCATGTCGCGCCACAGGCGCCGCCGCGCCCCGACGGCGCGCGGCCGGGCCCCGCGCTGTCGGCGGACCAGGACGCCGCGGCGCGCGAGCTCGCCGCGGGCATCGGCGCGGGCTTCCGCGTCACGCTGCTCGACGGCGTCACGGGCGCGGGCAAGACCGAGGTCTATTTCGAGGCGATCGCCGCGGCGCTGCGCGCCGGCCGCCAGGCGCTGGTGCTGCTGCCCGAGATCGCGATGAGCGCGCAATGGCTGGCGCGCTTCGAGGCCCGCTTCGGCGCGCCGCCGGCGAGCTGGCATTCGGAGATGGGGCAGGGGGCGCGCCAGCGGACATGGCGCGACGTCGCGTTGGGCGAGGCGCGCGTCGTCGTCGGCGCGCGCTCGGCGCTGTTCCTGCCCTATCGCGACCTCAGCGTCGTCGTCGTCGACGAGGAGCACGAGCAGGCCTTCAAGCAGGAGGACGGCGTCGTCTACCACGCGCGCGACATGGCGGTGGTGCGCGCGCGGCTCGGCCGCGTCCCCGCCGTGCTGGTCTCCGCGACGCCGTCGATCGAGACCGTGGTCAACGTGCGGCGCGGGCGCTACGGCGCGGTGCACCTGCCCTCGCGCCATGCCGGCGCGACGCTGCCGCGCATCGAGCTCGTCGACCTGCGGCGCGAGCCGCCGCCGCCGCGCCAGTGGATCGGCCCGCGGCTGCGCGCGGCGCTCAAGCGCACGCTGGAGGCGGGGGAGCAGTCGATGCTCTTCCTCAACCGCCGCGGCTACGCGCCGCTGACGCTGTGCCGCGCCTGCGGCAACCGGCTGCAATGCCCGCACTGCACCGCGTGGCTGGTCGAGCACCGGCTCTCGGGGCGGCTGCAATGCCATCATTGCGGCCATGGCGAGCGGCTGCCGCGCACATGCGCGTCCTGCGGCGCGGAGGATCGCTTCGCCGCCTGCGGTCCGGGCGTCGAGCGCGTGGCGGAGGAGGCGCGCGCGCTCTTCCCCGCCGCGCGCATCGAGGTCATGACCTCGGACACGATCGGCGGCCCGGCCGCCGCCTCGGCCTTCGTCGAGCGCATGATCGCGGGCGGCATCGACATGCTCGTCGGCACGCAGATCGTAGCCAAGGGGCACCACTTCCCGGGCCTGACGCTGGTCGGCGTGGTCGACGGCGACATCGGGCTGTCGGGCGGCGACCTGCGCGCGGGCGAGCGCACCTACCAGCTGCTCCACCAGGTCGCGGGTCGTGCCGGCCGCGCCGGCCGGCCGGGCCACGTGCTGCTGCAGACCCACGCGCCGGACCATCCCGCGATGCGCGCGCTGGCGGCGGGCGACCGCGACGGCTTCATCGACGGCGAGATCGAGGCGCGCGAGCGCCTGTCGCTGCCGCCCTTCGGCCGCCTCGCCGCGCTGGTCCTGTCCGGCCCCGATCCCGCGGTCCTCGACCGCTTCTGCCGCGAGCTTGCCCGGCGCGCGCCGCGCGGGCCGGGCATCGACGCACTGGGCCCGGCGCCGGCGCCGCTCGCGATCCTGCGCGGGCGCCATCGGCGGCGGTTCCTGATGCGCGCGCCGCGCGACGCGCCGCTGCAGGACCTCGTCGCGGAATGGCTCGTTGGCGCGAAGCCGCCCGGCGGCGTGCGCCTGCAGGTCGACATCGATCCCTACAGCTTCCTCTGACGCCGGATCCCCAGCACCGGGGCGCCCGGCGCGACGCGGGCGGCCGCCTGGTGCTAGCCTTGCGCCACGAACGTGGGAGGAAACCATGACCATCTACCGGCGCCGCGCCTGCATCGTGCTGGCGGTCATCGCCTGTCTCGCGGTGGTTGGCCCCGCCCAGGCGCAGCAATCCCCGGCGCCCGCGCCCCCGGGCCAGGCCGAGTTGCGCGCAGCGGCGCGCGAGCTCGCTGTCGCCCAGGACACGGAGAACTTGATCCGCGCGATGCTCCGCGCGATCCGGGGCAACCTCGTCGACACGCTGTCGCGCGCCGCGCCCCAGCTCGCGCCAGCGCGGGTGGCCGAGATCGTCGACGAATTGCTGATGCCCGAGTTCGAGGTGCGCGTCGGCGCGCTCGCGGCATCGCTCGAGGGCATCAACGCGCGCCACTACACGGCTGAGGAGATGCGCGAGCTGGCGGCGTTCTACCGCACGCCGCTCGGCCGCCGGCTGCTCGAGGCCACGCCGGCCTAGCGGCGGAGGCCATGCGCGTCGGGCGGGCCTGGGGCGAGGAGGTCGCGCGCGCGGCGCTGGCGCGCAACCGCGACGAGTTGCGCCGGCGCGGCATCACGCTCTAGCCCGCGCGCGCAGGGCGCCGCGGGCAAAAAAACGGGTCGCGTTGTTGCGTCGCGGCTCAGGGCCGTGCTAGCTAACCGCCGCCTTCGTCGCCGGGGGGATCCGTTGGCCGCGCGGTTTCGTGTCGGATCAATGGGTTCCGTCCCCGTGGACGGGCTCCAATCAACCCGGAGAAATCGGGTCGCCGTGGCCTCCGAGACCTCATCCACTGCCGGCCTTCCGGGCCGCTACGCGACCGCCCTCTACGACCTCGCGCACGACGCCGGGTCGCTGGACCAGGTCGCGTCCGACCTAGCCCGCCTGCGGTCCCTGATCGAGTCCAGCGCCGAGGCGCGGCAGGTGATCAGGAGCCCCCTGATCCCGCGCGCCCAGCAGTCGAAGATGATGGACGCCGTCCTCGACGCCGCCGGCCTCTGCGACCTCGCGCGCCGCTTCGTCGGCGTGGTGGTCAGGAACCGTCGCCTCGCGCAGCTCCCGGTCTTCATCGAGAGCTTCGAATCCCTGCTCGCGCGCCGCCGCGGCGACCTCGAGGCCGAGGTCGTCTCCGCGGTGCCGCTGACGCAGGCCCAGCGCACCGCCATCTCCGGCGCCATCCCCGGCGCCACGGGCCGCAAGGTCCGCCTCGTGGAGAAGGTCGACCCGAGGTTGGTCGGCGGCCTGCGCGTCAAGGTCGGGTCTCGCCTCGTCGACTCCTCGATCTCCGCCAAGCTCAGCCGCCTTCAGCTCGCGATGAAAGGGACCGCGTGATGGAAATCCGCCCCGCCGAAATCTCCGCCATCCTCAAGCAGCAGATCGAAAAGTTCGACGGCGCGGCCGACGTGGCCGAGGTCGGCCAGGTCATCTCCGTCGGCGACGGCATCGCCCGCGTCTATGGCCTCGACAAGGTCCAGGCCGGCGAGATGGTGTCCTTCGCCAATGGCCTGAAGGGCATGGCCCTCAACCTCGAGACCGACAATGTCGGCGTCGTCATCTTCGGCGACGACCGCGACATCAAGGAAGGCGACACGGTCAAGCGCACCGGCGCGATCGTCAGCACGAAGGTGGGCAAGGACCTGCTCGGCCGCGTGGTCGACGGCCTCGGCAACCCGATCGACGGCAAGGGCCCGCTGGTCGATGTCGTCGACGCCCGCGTCGAGGTGAAGGCGCCCGGCATCATCGCGCGCAAGTCGGTCCACGAGCCGATGCAGACCGGGCTCAAGGCGATCGACGCCTTGGTGCCCGTCGGCCGCGGCCAGCGAGAGCTGATCATCGGCGACCGCCAGACCGGCAAGACCGCCGTCGCGATCGACGCCTTCCTCAACCAGAAGGGCGTCAACGCCGGCACCGACGAGTCCAAGAAGCTCTACTGCATCTATGTCTGCGTCGGGCAGAAGCGCTCCACGGTCGCGCGCATCGTCAAGACGCTCGAGGACTACGGCGCGCTCGAGTACTCGATCATCGTCGCCGCGACCGCCTCGGATCCCGCGCCGCTTCAGTTTCTCGCGCCCTACACGGGCTGCGCGATGGGCGAGTACTTCCGCGACAACGGCATGCATGCCGTGATCGTGTACGACGACCTGTCGAAGCAGGCCGTCGCCTACCGCCAGATGTCGCTGCTGCTGCGCCGCCCGCCTGGCCGCGAGGCCTTCCCCGGCGACGTGTTCTATCTTCACAGCCGCCTGCTCGAGCGCGCCGCCAAGATGTCGGACGCGATGAAGGCGGGCTCGCTGACGGCGCTGCCGGTCATCGAGACCCAGGCCGGTGACGTCTCAGCCTACATCCCAACCAACGTGATCTCGATCACGGACGGCCAGATCTTCCTCGAAACCGAGCTGTTCTACAAAGGCATCCGCCCGGCCATCAATGTCGGCCTGTCGGTCAGCCGCGTCGGCTCCGCCGCGCAGATCAAGGCGATGAAGCAGGTCGCTGGCCGCATCAAGCTCGAGCTCGCGCAGTACCGCGAGATGGCGGCCTTCTCGCAGTTCGCCTCCGACCTCGACGCGGCGACGCAGAAGCTGCTCGCCCGCGGCGCGCGCCTGACCGAGTTGCTCAAGCAGCCGCAGTACTCGCCGATGCCGGTCGAGGAGCAGGTCGTTTCGATCTTCGCCGGCACGCGCGGCTACCTCGACGGCCTCCAGGTCGCTCAGATCGGCCGCTTCGAGAAGGCGCTGCTCTCCGAAATCAAGGCGAAGCACGCGGCCGTGCTCGACGCGATCCGCACGGAGCGCGAGATCTCCAAGGCGACCGAGGGCAAGCTCACGGAGATCCTGAACGGCTTCGTGAAGTCCTTCGCCTGAACCGTCCGACGCGCTTGAACGGGGCTTTCGGCCGATGCCGTCTCTGAAGCAGTACCGCACGCGGATCGCGTCGGTGAAATCGACGCAGAAGATCACCTCGGCGATGAAGATGGTCGCCGCGGCGAAGCTGCGCCGCGCGCAGGAGAAGGCGGAGGCGGCCCGCCCCTACGCGGAGCGCATGAGCCGCATGCTGGGCTCGCTCGCCGGCTCGCTGTCCGGCGGCGCGGGGGCGCCCGCGCTCCTCGCCGGCACCGGCCGCTCCGAGATCCACCTCGTCTTGGTGGCGACCTCCGACCGCGGCCTGTGCGGCGCCTTCAACTCGTCGATCGTCCGCGGCGCGCGCACGCATGTGCGCCAACTCCTCTCCGAGGGCAAGCAGGTCCGCATCTTCTGCGTCGGCCGCAAGGGCCGAGACCAGCTGCGCCGCGACTTCGCGAAGCTGATCGTCGGCTCGATGGAGGATGTCGGGCGTCGCTCGCTTTCCTTCGCCGACGCGCAGCGCATCACCGACCGCATCCTCCAGATGTTCGCGGCCGGCGAGTTCGACGTCTGCTCGCTCTTCTACGCGCGCTTCAGGTCCGCGATCACCCAGATCGTGACCCGCCAGCAGCTGATCCCCTTCGCCATCGAGGGCGGGTCCGGCGCGGCCACCGCGGCGGGCGGCGCGGTCTACGAATACGAGCCCGACGAGGAGCAGATCCTGACGGAGCTGCTGCCCCGCAACCTGTCGGTCCAGGTCTATCGTGCGCTGCTCGAGAACAACGCCTCGGAGCAGGGCGCGCGCATGACCGCGATGGACAACGCCACGCGCAACGCGGGCGACATGATCAAGCGTCTCACCCTCAGCTACAACCGCCAGCGCCAAGCCTCGATCACCAAGGAGCTGATCGAGATCATCTCCGGCGCCGAAGCGGTCTAACCGGATACCCGCAGGAGCAGGACCATGGCAAACAACAATGTCGGTCGCGTCACGCAGGTCATGGGCGCGGTCGTCGACGTCCAGTTCGACGGCGAGCTGCCCAACATCCTGAACGCGCTGCACGTCCAGAACCAGGGCAAGACCCTGGTCCTCGAGGTGGCGCAGCATCTCGGCGAGCAGTCCTGCCGCACCATCGCGATGGACTCGACGGAAGGCCTCGTGCGCGGCCAGGCGGCCGTCGACACCGGCGCCCCGATCTCGATGCCGGTGGGCCCCGAGACCCTCGGCCGCATCGTCAACGTCATCGGCGACGCGATCGACGAGCGCGGCCCGGTCAACGCGAAGAAGACCTTGCCGATCCACCGCCCGGCGCCCGAATTCGTCGACCAGTCGACCGAGGCGCAGATCCTCGTCACGGGCATCAAGGTCATCGACCTGCTCGCGCCCTACGCCAAGGGCGGCAAGATCGGCCTGTTCGGCGGTGCCGGCGTCGGCAAGACCGTCACGATCATGGAGCTCATCAACAACGTCGCGAAGGCGCATGGCGGCGTGTCGGTCTTCGCGGGCGTCGGCGAGCGCACGCGCGAGGGCAACGACCTCTACCACGAGATGATCGAATCGGGCGTCATCAAGCTCGACGGCCCGGGTTCCAAGGTGGCGCTGGTCTACGGCCAGATGAACGAGCCGCCGGGCGCGCGCGCGCGCGTCGGCCTCTCCGGCCTCACCGTAGCCGAGTATTTCCGCGACGAGGAAGGCCAGGACGTCCTGTTCTTCGTCGACAACATCTTCCGCTTCACGCAGGCCGGCGCCGAGGTGTCGGCGCTTCTCGGCCGCATCCCCTCGGCGGTCGGCTACCAGCCGACGCTGTCGACGGACATGGGCGCGCTGCAGGAGCGCATCACCTCGACCAAGAAGGGCTCGATCACCTCGGTGCAGGCCATCTACGTGCCCGCCGACGACCTGACCGACCCGGCGCCGGCGACGTCCTTCGCCCACCTCGACGCGACCACGGTGCTCTCGCGCCAGATCGCCGAGCTCGGCATCTTCCCCGCCGTCGACCCGCTCGACTCGACTTCGCGCATGCTCGACCCGCGCGTCATCGGCGACGAGCACTACCAGGTGGCGCGCGACGTGCAGCGCGTGCTGCAGACCTATAAGTCGCTCCAGGACATCATCGCGATCCTGGGCATGGACGAGCTCTCGGAGGAGGACAAGCTGGTGGTCTCGCGCGCGCGCAAGATTCAGCGCTTCCTCTCGCAGCCCTTCCACGTCGCCGAGGTCTTCACGGGCACGCCGGGCGTGCTGGTGAAGCTCGAGGACTCGATCAAGGGCTTCAAGAAGATCGTGGCGGGCGAGTGCGACGACATGCCGGAGGCCGCGTTCTACATGGTCGGCACCATCGAGGAGGCCATGGAGAAGGCGCGCAAGATGGCGGCCGAGGCGGCCTGAGCGAAGCGCCCCAGCCCGAGGGAAACGTCCATGGCCGATAAAGTCGAGTTCGAGCTCGTCAGCCCGGAGCGCCTGCTGCTCTCCAGGTCCGTCGACATGGTCGTCGTGCCGGGCGCCGAAGGCGATTTCGGCGTCCTGCGCGGCCATGCGCCGCTGATCTCCACGCTGCGCCTGGGCGTCATCGACGTCCACGACGCGGGCGGCGTCAGCGACCGCATCTTCGTGGCCGGCGGCTTCGCCGAGGTCACGGCCGAGCGCTGCACCGTGCTCGCCGAGCAGGCCATGCCGGTCGCCGATCTCGACCGCGGCCAGATCGAGGGCGAGATCAAGTCGCTGCGCGACGGCCTCGCGGTTGTCGACGGCGATGCCGAGCGCGCCGCGCTGGCCGCGCGCATCGCGGTGGCCGAGGCCAAGCTCTCCTACGCCTGACGGCGCGGCGCGGGGGAACATCCCGCGGCCCCGGGCGTTTAGGACCGGGTCCTGCAGCACGCGCCGCGCGGGCGGCACATCGGGAGTCCCTGGATGGCGCACTGGACCCTCGACGACATCGACTGGAGCGCCTTCGACGCGTCGAAGGCCTGCCTCGACCTCCTGCAGGTCGCGAAGGCCGCGGCGCTCGTCGAGCGCAATGGCCTCGACTACGCCGTCTACCTGCGCAACGTCTTCGCCGGCGACGACGCCTTCTGCGCGGCCGTCGACGAATGGGCGCGCGAGGAGGTCCTGCATGGCGAGGCGCTCGCGCGCTGGTCCCGGCTCGCCGACCCGGCCTGGGACTTCGAGGCCGCCTCGGCGCGCTTCTCCGCCGCCTATGCCCTGCCGCTCGATGCCACGGCGTCGGTGCGCGGCTCGCGCACCGGCGAGCTAATCGCGCGCTGCATCGTCGAGACGGGGACGAGTTCCTACTACGGCGCCATCGCGGACGCCGCGCGCGAGCCGGTGCTGGCGCAGGTCTGCCGCCGCATCGCGGCGGACGAGTTCCGCCACTACAAGCTCTTCCACGACCACATGCGCCGCTACCTCGACGCGGAGCGGATCGGGCGCCTGGGCCGGCTGCGCGCGGGCCTCGGCCGCATGCTCGAGGCCGGGGACGACGAACTCGCCTGCGCCTTCCATGCCGCCAACGCGCCGCCGGGCGTGCCCTACGAGCGCCGCCGCTGGAGCCGCGCCTATGCGCGACGCGCCTACGCGCTCTACGGCGCGCGGCATGTCGAGCGTGGGCTCGCCATGGTCCTGAAGGCGATCGGGCTGCAGCCCACGGGCCGGCTCCACGCCCTGCTCTCGGCGCTCGCGCTGCGCTTCCTCGGCTGGCGCGCGCGCAGCCTCGCGCGCGCCGGCGCCTGAGCTTCGCGCCCGGCCCGCGCACCCGCGAAGGAGGAGAAGACATGCGTACCGCCGGAATTCTGGCCGCCGCGGCCCTGCTCCTCGCCGCAGGCGGCGCCGAGGCCGCGGTGGTCGAGGAGATCGTCCGCATACCCGTCACGATACGCCACGAGGTCCTCGGCGAGATCCGCCACGAGCTTCCGGTCACGGTGTTCCGCGCCGACGCGATCGCGCGCTCGCCCTTCGTCGTGCTGGGCCATGGACGGGCCACCTCCGCGGCCGCGAACGCGGCGCTCGGCCGGGTGCGCTACACGGAGAACAGCCGCTACCTCGTCTCGCTCGGCTTCGCCGTCTTCGTGCCGACGCGCATCGGCTATGGGATCGCCGGCGGCCAGGACATCGAGCACAGCGGACCGTGCGCGGCGAAGCGCTATGCGCCCGGCTACGACGCGGCCGCCCAGCAGACGCGCGCCGTCGTCGCCCATGCCCGCGGCCGCCCCGACATCGACCCGGGGCGCGGGCTGGTGATGGGGCAGTCCTATGGCGGCACGACCGCGATCGCGGTCGCCGCCGACCCGTCGGAGGGCGTGCGCGCGGCGGTCAACTTCGCCGGCGGCGGGGGCGGCAGGCCGGCCACCCACCCAGGCCAACCCTGCTCCCCGCACGCGATGGAACGGCTCCTCGGCGCCTACGGCGCGACCGCGCGGATCCCGACCCTGTGGCTCTACGCGCCCAACGACCTCTACATGGGTGAGCGCCATCCGCGCGAATGGTTCGAGGCGTTCCGGCGCGCGGGCGGAAATGGCCGCTTCGTCGCGCTGCCCGCGCATGGCGAGGACGGGCATTCCAGCTTCACGCGCAATCCCGGCGCCTGGCGCCCGGCCTTCGAGGAATTCCTGCGCGCGGCCGGCTTCCGAATCGACCGGTAGCGGGCCCGAACGCCGCCTTTCCATGGCGGCCTGGCCTGCTAGGCTTGGGGGTGCGAACCGAAGGGGAGGAATACATGGGCATCGCCAGCGAACCGAAGGCCGTGGCGGCGACGAGCTTCCGCGACGCGACCGCCGGGGACTGGGACTACGTGACGCGGCTCGGCCGCGAGGCGATGGAGCGCGACGCGGGCCGCGCGGTGATGGCGCTGCTGCGCGCGCAGAAGGACGTGCCGCGCCATGGCTGGCAGGTCAACAACTACGAACACTCGCTGCAATGCGCGACGCGCGCGCTCAGGAATGGCGAGAGCGAGGAGTACATCGCCTGCTGCCTGCTGCACGACGTCACGCAGGACCTCAACCCCTACAACCACGACAAGAGCGCGGGCGACCTGCTGCGCTACCATGTCAGCGACGAGAACCACTGGGTGATCGCGAACCACCAGATCTTCCAGCTTTCCTTCCGCGACCACTCGCGCTTCGACCGCACCGCCTGCGAGCGCTTCCGCGGCCACCCGCATTTCGAGGCGGCGCTTCGCTTCTGCGAGCACTACGACATGAACTGCTTCGACGGCAGCTACGAGTCGCTGCCGATCGAGGCCTTCGAGCCGATGGTGCATCGCCTCTACGAGAAGGGCGTGCGCGCGTTCCACGCGCAGCACCCCTATCCGCCCCCGGGAAGCTGAGCCGCGGGCGGCAGGCCGCGCCCGTGCTTCAGAACTTGCGGTACTTCAGGTAGGCCTGCTGCGGGTCCATTCCGCCAAGGATCGCGTCGCGCACGCGGTTCTCGGTCGTGGCCACCGCCTCGGTCCGCGCCACGACGTCCGCGGCCATCGCCGCGGGGATGACGACGATGCCGTCGCCGTCGGCGAGCAGGCAGTCGCCGGTCGAGACCGTGACCTCGCCGATCGTCACCGGCTCGCCGAGGCGGTCCGGCATCCAGCGCGCCACGATGTCCGTGGGCGTGGCGAAGCTGCACCACACCGGGAAGCCGATCCTGCGCGTGAGCTCGACGTCGCGCGTGCCGCCGTCGACGACGTAGCCGCGCACGCCCTTGAGCTTCAGCGCGTTGGCCGAGAGCTCGCCCATCATCGCGATCCAGTCGTTGTTCGGCTGGCAGACCACGACATGGCCGGAGGGCGCCTTCGAGAGCACGCCCGTCCAGGCCAGCAGCGTCTCGTCGGCGCTGCGCGTGCGGTCGACATGGCCGGCGAGCGTCCATGCACGCCCGCACAGCGTCGTGCCCGGCTCGATCGGCCGGATCGCGGGTGGCAGGACGCAACGCTCGTGGCCAAGGCCGCGCAGCACGTCGTGCACCGCCGAGGTGTAGAGCCGCCCCAGCCGCTCGATCGTGTCGTCGCTCATCTTCCGTCCCCTTCCTTTCGTGGCGCCGTAGCTAGCGCCGCGAACTCGGCGGCCACGCGTTCGTAGAGATCGCGCTTGAAGGGCACGATCATCGACGGCGTCCGGGCCAACTCCACCCAGCGCCAGTCGTCGAACTCGGGATGCGCGGTGGCGCGCAGGTCGATGTCGCGGTCGCTGCCCGTGAATGAGAGCGCGAACCATTTCTGGCTCTGGCCGCGATAGCGCCCGCGCCAGGCCTTGCCCAGGAGGTTCGGCGGCAGGTCGTAGGAGAGCCATCCGGCGCTCTCGGCGAGGAACTCGACCGCGCCGATCCCCGTCTCCTCGGCGAGCTCGCGCAGCGCCGCCGCGCGGGGCTTCTCGCCGCGGTCGATCCCGCCCTGCGGCATCTGCCAGGCGCCGCCCGGCGCGTCGATGCGCTTCGCTACGAAGACCAGGCCCTCGCGGTTGAACAGCGCGATCCCGACGCCGCGGCGATAGGGCAACGTTGCCGGGTCGACGCGCGCGCCCCGCGCCATCGCCCCCGTCCCGGCGCCGCTTCAGTTGCCGTTGCGCTGGTTGTAGAGCGCGAGCCCGCGCAGCAGGTCGAAGGCCCGCTGGAGCTGGTAGTCATCGGCGCCCTCGGCAGCGGCCGGCTGCTCGCCGCCCTGGCCGGGCTGCTGCTGGCTCTGGCCGGGCTGCTGGTCGTTGCGCAGCGCGCCGCGCAGGTCGGATTCGCGCCGCGCGCGCGGCTGGTCGACCTTCTCGAGCCGCGCCGGCTCGACCACGATGTCCGGGTCGATGCCCTGCGCCTGGATCGAGCGGCCCGAGGGCGTGTAGTAGCGCGCCGTGGTGAGGCGGATCGCGCCCTGGTTGCCCATCGGGATGATGGTCTGCACCGAGCCCTTCCCGAAGGAGCGCGTGCCGAGCAGGATCGCGCGGCGATGGTCCTGCAGCGCGCCGGCCACGATCTCCGAGGCCGAGGCCGAGCCGCCATTGATCAGCACGACGATCGGCAGACCGTTCAGGAGGTCGCCGGGCTTGGCGTTGAAGCGCTGCGCCTCGTCGTTGCGACGGCCGCGGGTGGACACGATCTCGCCCTTGTCGAGGAAGGCGTCGGATACCGCGATCGCCTGGTCGAGCAGGCCGCCCGGGTTGTTGCGCATGTCGAGCACGAGGCCCCTCAGCTTGCCGCCGGCCTGCTGGCGGATGCGGTCGATCGCGTTCTTGACCCCGCTCTCCGTCTGCTCGGTGAACGAGGTGATGCGCACGTAGCCGAGGTCGCCCTCGACGCGGCTGCGCACCGACTGCACGCGGATCACCGCGCGGGTCAGCGTCACCTCGAACGGGTCGGTGCCGCCGCGGCGGACCATCAGCTTGATGTTCGAGTTGACGGGCCCGCGCATCTTCTCGACCGCTTCCTGGAGGGTCAGGCCGAGGACGGGCTCGTTGTCGATATGCGTGACGAAGTCGCCCGGGCGCAGCCCGGCGCGCGCGGCCGGCGTGTCGTCGATGGGCGACACGACCTTGACGAAGCCGTTCTCCATCGTGACCTCGATGCCGAGGCCGCCGAACTCGCCGCGGGTCTGCACCTGCATGTCGCGGAAGCTCTTCGGCGGCATGTAGCTCGAATGCGGGTCGAGCGAGGTCAGCATGCCGTTGATCGCATCCTCGATCAGCTTGCGGTCCTCGGCACCCTCGACGTAGTCGGTGCGCACGCGCTCGAAGATCTCGCCGAAGAGGTTCAGCAGGCGATAGGTCTCGGAGGAATTGGACTGGGCCGGCGCGGCCTGCGGCAGCGCCAGGAAGGCGAGCGCGCCGATCGCGGCCGCCATGCGTCGAATGCTCATCCGCCAACCTTTCCGTTAGGCAATGCGACCCAGGGAGCCGGGTCGACCGGCTGCCCGTTTCGCCTCAACTCGACATAGACCACAGGCCGCGCCGTGCCAGCGCCGGTTGCCTGGCCCACCGGCTCGCCGGCGCGGACCGGCTGGCCGGGCGCGACGTCGAGCCTGCCGAAACCGGTCACGAACCAATGGTACCCATCGCCGCTGTCGACGATCAAGATGACCCCGTAGCCGCGGAAATGCCCGGCATAGGCCACCGTGCCATGCCAGGGCGACACGATCGTCGCCTCGGCCTCGGCCTCGAAGGCGAGGCCGCGGCTGGCGGTGCCCGAGGCGTCGGCCTGGCCCCAGCTGGCGACCAGCCTGCCCGCGGCGGGGGGCCGCGCCCGGCCGCGCGCCTCGGCGAAGGGCCGCGCCTCGGCGCTCGCCTGCCGCGCGCGCTCGGCGGCCTCGCGTTCCTGCTCGGCCGCCGCGGCGGCCGCGGCGCGCGCGCGCTCCTCCTCGGCCCTTCGCTGGGCAAGGCGCTCGAGGAGCTCGCGCAGGCTGCCCATCTCGCGGCCGAGGACCTCCAGCCGCATCGCCACCGACATGCGCTCGGCGTCGAGCGCCGCCATCAGCCGGCCGCGCCGCGCGATCATCTCCTCCAGCCGCGCGCGCCCGGCCTGCTGCGCGGCGAGGGCGGCGGCGAGCGCCTCCTCCTCCCGCGCGATCGCCTCGCGCGCGGCGCGGTGGTCGTCGAGCACGCCGGCGATGGCGCGCGCATGCGCGTCGACCGCCGGCACGGCATGGGCGAGCAGGCGCCCTGCGCGCAGGGCGTCGATGGGGGCCTGGGCCTGTAGCAGGAGGGCCTCGCGCGGCGTGCGCGCCAGGCGCTCGAGCGCGGCGGCGAGGCGCGCGAGCCGCGCGCGCGCGGCTGCAGCCTCGCCGGCCAGCTCCGCCTCGAGCGGCACGAGGGCGTCGTGGCGCGCGCGCGCGGCGTCCACGCGCGCCGCCGAGCGGGCCTGCGCCTCGACCGCCGCGACGGCCTCCTCCTGCAGCGCGGAGAGCTCGCGCTGCAGGGCATCGCGGTCCTGCTGCAGCAGCTTGTCGCGGTGGCGCTGCTCTTCGGCCTGGCGCTCCAGCCGTCGTAGGCGCGTCTCCGGGGATTGCGCGGTCGCCGCGCCGGCGACCGCCACGACGAGGGCGGCGGCGAGGAGAAGCGCGCGCTCAGCCGCGCGCATGCGCGTCGCCGGCATGGACGATCAGGGAACTGCCGGTCATCTCGCGCGGCTTCTCAAGGCCGAGCAGCTCGAGCAGCGTGGGCGCGACGTCGGCGAGCCTGCCGTCGCGCAGCGCGATCGCCGCGTTGCGTCCTGGCCGCGCCGCCTCGACGAGCATCACCGGCACGGGATTGAGCGTGTGCGCGGTATGCGGCTGGCCGGTCGCGGGATCCAGCATCATCTCAGCGTTGCCGTGGTCGGCGGTCACGAGCATCGCGCCGCCGGTCGCGCGCACGGCCTCGGCCACCCGGCCGAGGCAGGCATCGACGGCCTCCACCGCGCGCCGCGCGGCGTCGAAGTCGCCGGTGTGCCCGACCATGTCGGTGTTGGCGTAGTTGACGAGGATGAAGTCGTGGCGGCCCGCGCGGATCGCCTCGACCAGGCGGTCCGTCACCTCGGGTGCCGACATCTCGGGCTGGAGGTCGTAGGTCGCGACGCGCGGCGAGGGCACGAGCACGCGCTCCTCGCCGGGGAAGCTGCGCTCCTCCCCGCCGTTGAAGAAGAAGGTGACATGCGCGTATTTCTCGGTCTCCGCGATGCGCAGCTGCGACAGGCCCGCGCGCGCGACCACCTCGCCCATCGTGTTGGCGAGGCCCTCCGGCGGGTAGACCGCCTCCATCAGCCGCGCGAGGCCGGACGAGTACTCGACCATGCCGAGCGCGGCGGAAAAGCGCACGACGCGCTGCCGCGCGAAGCCGTCGAAGCCGGGGTCGAGCAGCGCCGAGAGGATCTCCCGCGCGCGATCTGCGCGGAAATTCGCCATCAGCACGCCATCGCCGTCGCGCATGCCGTCATGGCCGGGCAGCGCGACGGGAGCCACGAACTCGTCGCCCTCTCCGCGCGCATGCGCGGCCGCGAGCGCCTCGTGCCAGGACGCCGCCGCGTCGCCGCGCGCATCGACGAGGAGGTCATGGGCGCGCTCCACGCGCTCCCAGCGCTTGTCCCGGTCCATCGCGTAGAAGCGCCCGCACAGGCTGCCCAGGCGCGCCTTGCCCGCGATGCGCGCCTCGAACCCGGCGAGGAAGCCGGGCGCGCTGCGTGGCGGCGTGTCGCGGCCATCGAGGAATCCATGGATCACGACCTCGAGACCTGCCGCGTGCGCCGCTGCCGCGAGCGCGGCGAGATGGTCCTGGTGCGAGTGCACGCCGCCCGGCGACAGCAGGCCCATGACATGCGCCCGGCCGCCGGCCTGCTTCACCTTCGCGAGGAAGCGCAGCAGGGCCGGCTCGCGCGCCAGCGAGCCATCGGCGACGGCCTGGTCGATGCGCGGCAGCTCCTGCATGACGACGCGGCCGGCGCCGAGAGTGACATGGCCGACCTCCGAGTTGCCCATCTGCCCGGGTGGCAGGCCGACATGGAGCTCCGAGGCCTGGAGCAGCGCGCGCGGCGCCTGCGCTTCCAGCGCGTCGAGCACCGGCGTATGCGCGGCGCGGATCGCGTCGTCGGGGGCGTGGCCTGCCCGGTGGCCCCAGCCATCGAGCACGACGAGGACGACGGGGCGCGGCGCGCGGGGCGTGGCGGTGTCAGGCATGCGGGCGACCGGGATGGCGGGACGCGCCGACTATAGGCCGCGCGGCCGGCCGGACAAAGGCGCGGGGCCCGCGGGCTCCGGCGGCGCGGCGTCGGCGAAGCGGTCGAGGCGCCGCAGGTCCGGGAAGGCCCAGGACCAGATGCCGACCACGGCGATCGTGCCGACCCCGCCGATGACGACCGCGGGCACGGCGCCGACCCAGGCGGCGACGAGGCCGGACTCGAAGTCGCCGAGCTCGTTCGAGGCGCCGACGAAGAGCAGGTTGACGCTGGAGACGCGGCCGCGCATGCCGTCGGGCGTCGCCAGCTGGATCACGGTCTGGCGCACGAACATGCTCACCATGTCGGCCGCGCCCATCGCCGCGAGCGCCGCGAGGGACAGCAGGAAGGACGTCGACAGGCCGAGCACGATCGT
>Ga0194130_10005129_pt1 | contig 16063 bp, 42 predicted proteins | sample TA2KigsurfametaG_FD_160084 | JGI IMG/M metagenome (GOLD analysis project Ga0194130, IMG submission 160084) | Freshwater microbial communities from Lake Tanganyika, Tanzania - TA2015050 Kigoma 12 surface | ecosystem: Environmental > Aquatic > Freshwater > Lake | place: Tanzania: Lake Tanganyika... | reverse complement strand
GATTGGGAGGTGGCACACGATAGTCACTCACGGGCAGGAGATGGACTAACCAGGACACCGCCACCACACCAACGGAGCAGCACAGCATGGCGGCAATGGTACGCCGCAGGTCGTTGTCGGTGGTCATCAGGCAACAACCTCCAACCAGGCGATGGGGTTGCCAGAGGTGAGACGCCACACGATCATGGGGGCGCCGCCCTCGTCAACTGACCAATCGAAGGCGATGTCCCTGGCGGTGTCGAGATCAGGGGCGAACTCGGCACCGTGCTGATCGAAGGTGCCGAAGGACTTGGGTTGGATTGCGAAGGTCATGGGTTTTGTGTTGATGCTGATAGTGTAGCAGCGGGAGGGGGGAACTGTGCCCCCCTGGTGGACACCTCACAGGGTGACCATCATGTCCACCATCTCCTGGGCATCGATCTTGTCGTCATCCCAGCGAACGCCGTCAGGGGTTTGCCCGATGTGGCGTCCGATCTGTCCCTGTGTCATGCACCGCTGGAACTTCTGCCAAGGGTTCTCAGATCCAGCGAACTGCACACACGCCTTGGCGGTGTTGTAGAGGAACTCATCATTCTGCACCCATAGGGAGGCGTTCCAGGTCTCGTAGTTTGCCCAACCGTTGTAGGTCGTCATGGGTTGTCTCGTTTGGTTGACTCTTACAGTATAAGGGGTCAGCGGGCGATCAGATCGCCTGCAGTGTACAGTGCCTGTGCTGTCACACCACGAACGGGTCGGATCGGTTCCCATAGTAACCAGAGAAGAACAGCGGCAACGGTGAGGCGTAGCATGGTCTGGCGGTGGTAGGATGAAGAGCGGGAGCGGGTCAGGGATCGGGTCATCAGAAGAAGTAACCGATCTCGACGGAATCAGGGGTGGGGTCGTAGTTGTCGAAGATCTCCCTAACGATTTCCTCGTGGGGTCGCTGACTCAGGATGCCATCGACGGCGATCTCTTCTGCCCACTCGTGGGATCCATCACTGAGGAACGAATAATGGAACAGGTAGGGATGGGTGCGATCCATCAGGTCTTCGATCTTGCCGATCTCGTCGTTGAGATCGACTGGGATCTCCCAGTTGTCGCTGATTTGCACGGTGTCAGTCATGGGTGCCTGTGGTTGACTCTCACAGTATAGGGGGAGGGGTGGGGGCATTGCTGCCCCCTGTGTGCCACCTGTCACACTGCCACAGGTTGCTTGATCTTTGCCTTCTGCACCTTACGGTTTGCCCTTGCTGCTTTGCCCCACTCGCTGCCCTTGGGTTGGGTGCCATGCACCAGCAGAGCGAAGGGACCATCCTCAAAACAAGAGCGATCCTGTGAATCTACCTTGAAACCTGCAGCGATTGCGTCATCTTCACTCTTGAACACTTTACTATAGCGAGGGAAGAAACCGTCATCGATTAGGTAGTCAAACTTGCCACCACAAGAGGCGGTAAGGTAGAAGTTCTCTGGGAGAGTAAGACCAACAAACAGGGGCAGATTCTTGCTGTAGCAGTAGAACTTCAGATCAGGATTGTGCATTGCTACCATTATCCACGCCTGCAGATAGGCAGCATTGAAGAAATCACCCGATTCATGAATACGAACGAACTGGGTGTTCTTCTTGCGTGCTTTCTGCAACGCTTCGTTGATAACGTTAGCACAATTCCCTTCCCTGATAGATGCAATGATTTCTTGGAGATTGTTTGCTCGATTCTGATACACACCATCGTATTGTACCTCGGAAGAAGCAGCGAAGCAACGGAACTCAGTGTAGACACCATCACGAATGGAACGCTTGCCGTTCTCATCGGTGACAGCAAACGACAGACAGAACAGAGCACCAGGGCACGTCTTACCTGCGGGCAGGTTAAAGATCACGGTGTTCTTGTTAAGTTTAGCGTTGCCGTGAGAGAAGTTGAGCATGGGTGTGTCGTGCTGACTTGTTAAGGATAAGGGGACACAATGCCCCCTTTGTGAGTTAGTGTGCCACTATAATCACTGGCACAACAACACCCCCCTCTCGTCAAGTTCACCCCATACAATGGTTCCAGTGTACAAACCGATGTAACGGTTCCCAACACTCAAACCGACAATCTCATCACCCTCAGCATACCTTAGGTTGAGGTTGAAATAAAAATACTCAGTCAGGAAAGTTGGGGTTGTAATCTTAACAGTTTGCAGTCGCTCCCAGATTACTACACAAACTGCTGCTACAGTTGCACAGACGATAACAACAACGTCCATGTAATCGTTGAGCAGTTTCTTGTAATCAATCTCCTGAAGTTGCACCAGAAGGTCATCAGCAGGGGGAAAAGATTTGGTCAGTTCCATGATTAAATTGGTGTGGTGAGTGGTGTAGAGAATCTCAACCACACAGCAACAATAACACCCACCACACACCAAGTCAAGGGGTAGTGGACAGTTCAACAACTGGCACAACTATACTTGACAAACAGCAAAATACTCCCTATTATAGAGAGTATTAGTTATCTGTAGTATATTCTACTTCATCACCATAACTATAATCATCATATACTTCATCTGTATTGTTATTATCTTGTTCTTCTAGTTCCAATATAACATACTCATTGAAAGTTAATGTTGATACCATAAAACATAAATTATAACTATTTCTATTTTATATTAAATTATTATTTTTGTCAAGTTTTGTAATATTAAAAAATCTTGAAATCCTAAAATGTTAAGATTTCAAGATTTCAAGATTTATTAAATTTTCAGATATCAATCTTCCAGCAGTTCTGGATAGTATTCTCCAACCTCAGCAATCAGTTCCTCGTCGCTATAACCAGAGAGATTTTCTTCGATCTGGTCGCCTACCAAACGCATCAAATCTTTGGTGGACATGTTGTCAAGGATGCGGTCGATGTAGGCATCCAGAAGTTCAGTGCGGTTCATGATGTTCACTTAAGAATGGTACGATGGTCGATGGATTTGATACACCATCCTGTAGCACATGTGATCTCATCTACGAGATCATCTTCATCTTCTGCCTCCCAGAATGTACCGATTACCTCGGATGTGATGGTGTCTTTTTCATACCCATCCATCTCATCTTCACCGTCGAAGTCGAACTCGATGTAGGTAACTTGGAATTGCATGATCAGATCACCGAAACTTCGACACGCTTGAGATTCAACCCAGCGAGTTGGTTGTTGACACGCTGGCAGATCACATCGCAGGCATTTTTTAACTTGGAACGCTCGTACCAGATAGTGATACAACCGTCGTAGGTTTGCACTTCGATTCGGATGTCTTTCATGGGTTGTTTGGTGGACTCTGTTAGTATTGCACCCCCTGAAGTGGTTTGGGGTGATGCTGTGCCACTTCTCATACTGTCCATTGATACCCCCACCAATCAACATTTGAATGCTATTAAAAAGGGGGGTAATTATACCCCCAATTGTTTATCAATTATCCCATTCGCTGTACTCATCGTAATCCTTGAATTTTGCTTGACGTTTACTCCTAACGGAATAACGTTTCTTGTTTTGGACTTCGTAACCGTAGTCCTCGTATTCATCTTCAAGGGGCAGATCTTTAAAGGATTCTGTATACTTACGATTGATTTTTGACATGTTTTAACCGATTTAACTCCTATTTGGGGTTGTTTTGTGTTATTTAGTGATCAAACAGCAGTGAGACGAAGAGTTTGGTCTTCTTTGATCGCTTTATTAATAAAACGACCCACACTTTGGTTGCTTTCAATCACATTTTGCAGTTGTACTGCGAAATCTACAACATCAGTCAGATAGTTATAGGTTTTACCGCTACCCTTATAGGTAATGGCAACATCAGTGCCGTTAATAAGGACTGAAGAGATCGCAGTGCTGTCGAGGTTAGTAAATTGCATTTTATAAAAAATAAAAAAGTTGGTTTTTTTGATTTTCGAGGTTTTTTAAAAATCTCGGTTTTTGAGATTTTTGAGTTTTTTGAGTTTTTTCGAATTCCTCAACCTCGATATTAATATTATAGGGCATCCGCCCAATATTGTCAAGCCCTTTGTGACACTCGATTAACTGTCTCCCTGGTCTCCGAGTCCTAAGGTGGGTCTACTGAGATTGTCAAGGGTCTGTGTGACACTTCGAGGACTGGCACAAATCGCCTTGACTTTCGGTGGGTGGGGCGCTAAGACAACAACACCCCCGCAGATTTCTATGCAATCCTGCACGATACTGCGAACCCAAGTATATTTTTTAAGATATTTAAAGTTTTCCACAATTTCCACAGTTTCCACAATTTCCACAGGCATTTTTCCGCAACCTCTATTATGCAAAAGTTCTAATTCTTTTTCTACCATCAAGAATTTGTGGTTGCAATACTGTCTGAAGGTGCATGGTAACTGCAAATGTTGTTCTCCAAGGATGTTCCGTAGGTGGCAATGCTTGATGAGCATACAAGGCAGGAAACGCCACAATTTTATTCTGTTGATACTTACAATGATAAAAAGGTTGTTGATCTTTAAAATTATTATAGATCACAGTATCCCCTTCACTTTCATTAATATAATACAAAAAAGTCCAACTTGTATCATGTTCTGCTTCATCAATATGAATTGCTGGTGCATTGGTTGGTGTTTGTCCATTCAATGCAAGACGATGCAAACGAGTAAATGTGGCATCTGGGGAAATAATTTTCAATCCTTTATTCATGATGTAATAAGAGAGAAAATCAACAGGTGGTGGAAGTGTTTTAGGAGTGAAACCTTCTTTAAATCCATCCCAGTAATAAATCTTTCCAAAGAATTGTTGATGATCAGATGATGTACCTGTGGCAGTATGACCGAAACCAAGATCACAACGTGAAAATGCTTCATCCAACCACTTTACGATAATCGGATCAAAAACGTTTTCTTGTTCAAAAATGAGATGTTGTTTTGCTTCTGCTTGGATATAATGATTCATTTCCACCGAGGACCTACCACCCAACCAACAAGAGATTTACGAATTCCTGCCTTTACAGGCTTCACACGATGAACGAGACGAGAATCAAAAATGATTAAAGATCCACGTTGTTTTGGAGCGAACCATGACTGACCATTTTCATGAAATTGTAATTCACCACCACTATATTCTTTCTCATCTGATAATTGTAATGAGAAAGAAAGTTTACGACAGTATTCTGCCTGCACCATTGCATATTGGTGTGCATCATTTTTCAATGGTGATGGTAATTGAGTAGGACTAAAGTGTTGAGCAAGATGAGTATCAGTATGCCAATGATAATACATTCCTTTCTTATAGATTGTATATTGCAAATACTCACTATCAATGGTGGTGAGATCATAGAGGAAATTTTCACGATTTGCCCTCTGAATATAATACCAAATAAAAGAAGCAATCCATTCTTCGGTAGGAATCCAAGCATTAAAACTACTTCGAGTTGTTTCGTTAACTCCTTGAGGTGCTGTTGTTTTATCTCCTGTAGTATTAATTACAGCAGATTCATTTATATCTGCTTCATGCAAAAAACACTGCTTACTGATCAGATCTGTAATCTCATCAGGAAGCAATGTGGTAAATGTAATTTGTGAATGTGCCATTATGTACGAGATTGATAATCTTCCCTAAGTTCATGTTCATTAAAATAAAGAAACACTTCATCAGGATCTTGAGTCATCCATTCGAGGTATTCATCGCCAATAGCGATTGCATCCTCGGTATTGCTTTTCATAAGATGATAAAAGCGATCTTGCATGTAAGAAAGAATTTGATCTGATTGCTCAGATACAGATTCATACTCCTTTTCTTCTGTACTTTTCATGAAGTCACCGTCACTGTTAAACTATTATTAAGATGATCATACTCAACCATTTGTGTGTGGTGTGGAAGAATGTTACACACGGCACGAACAAATTCTTGTTTGAAATGACCATGATACCTCCAGAACAGTTCACACTGCTCTTTTGACAAGTCAGATTTAGGACGCGGAGTGAGGACATGATTGCCAGGTTCTAGATCTGGAATGTCTTCAAGAAATTGCTCGATATGAGACACCACAATCGGTGAGGTTCGAGTCAGAAATGGTTTAAGTGAGTTCATTTGTAATACACAGGAGCAACTGAATTTTTGTGTTGTTGAAGAAAATCAACGGCAGATTTGTAAAGATCATACACAGTAGGAGTAAGATCCATCCAATCAATGAAATCTTGTGTTTCCCAATCTACATATGATGTTTCACCATCATCAGATAAAACATCCGCAATGATCGCGGCACCAAACTCATCCAGCGAAATTGCTTTGTTCAAAACAACAAAGTACATTTGATCCATGGTTCTCCTGTGAGTACGGATTAATTATAGCAGTTTGGCGATCATCTGTCAAGTATGTCGTCAAACTGGTCTAGAAGGTCCCAGGGGACAAGTTCTTCTGTGTAACGTGTTATTTTGTCCTCGCAATCATGAAGCACTTGCTCACGATTGCAGTAGTCCCACAGATAATCATCATAAACAGGTTCAAAATCAGAAAAATAAGTCATGATTCGTGTGAATGGTTACCTCGTACAAGTTCAAGTTCATTGAATCGCTCTTTATAAATTAGCATACAAACATCTCGTCTTGGATCTTCAGGAAAACGTCGGACACAGACCGTCATGTATTCGTCACAAGAAAATCTAACAATGCCCAACATGCCTCTGTAGTAAACTTCTGTTCCTGCAGGCAACATGTTTACCTCAGCAATCATATATTTTATTAATTGCTGCATCAAATTGTGATTCAAGTTCTTGTACTTGAGTTTTCAAAACTTTGTTCTCGTCAATTAAAACGGCGATCACATTTTGTAATGCAACTACAAGATTTTGGTTTTCAATCATAAGTGTGTCCATGTGAACAATTGTATTCTATCTAAGTATTTAGATTCGTCAACAATAAATGATCACATCAACACAAATTTTTCATAGGAATTCCTCCATGTAATAATCTGCGGTAACTTCATACTTTGCTGCCTCTAGTTCGATGCAAGTCCAAAAAATAGCATCAATGTCTGTTTCACCAGTTTCGGTGATGTAGCGTTCATACTCTGTTTTAGTCATTCTACGTTACAATCAGGGTGCCAGTGTGCTTGCTGTTGACAATAGCGTTCGTGTGGTGTTAGTTTGTCATAGGCATCAAACATCCGTTGATCCCGTTGAGCTAAGAATCCTAAGTACACTAGAATCGCAATGACGGCAAAGAAAATGGGGATTTTGTACATGATGATTCACGTCAGATAAAGATACTTGCCTGCCCAATCTGCATTCTGATACAACCACTCACGATCGTATTCATTAGCAATGCAGTAACGAGCATCTTTTACTGGTCCTTTCCATGATGCTGGTTTGTACACATCACCTGTCTCACGATCAATAAAAGCATGAACAGATTTCTGACCACCAGAATCACGCATGATCAGTTTGTAGTAGCGTTTGCCTGTTCTAAAGAAAAACTCGGCATCGGGACCATGATTGGTAATCTCTTCAATCCTTTTACGATGATAGTCCATGTTGATCTCATGAGAAAGAGACCGCTGGTGCAAGCGAATCTGTTGATTCTTCAAATCCATGTAGAGAGCATCGCAGAGCATCAGCGTGTAGTCCGCAACCTTTTCCGCGTTGAGAGTGGTGTTCATTGGATTGAATCCGTTGATTACTCTGTCATTATAGGGTCAGAACGACGGCACCACGTCATTGCGTAGACCAGTTTCAGAACTGTCCATCTGCTCCCACACACTGTAAAGTTTGTTGTACAGTGCTGGCACACTACCAAATTCTCTAGCAATGATGTGTTCTTCTCTCAGGTCTACGCATTGTAGTGCTCCAAGAAGAATACCAAGTTCATTTACATTTAAAGATACCATCGTTTCGGTTGTCATTTATTACGCTCCGTATATTCAATATAAATTGCAGTAAAAAGGGTGGCGATAATGACGCCACCAAAGATACAAGTCACCATGATTAGGCATCATATCCTGCATTTTTAAGCATTGCACGACGACACTCGTATGCAACAAACTGATTTGGATATACACCAAGGCATTGGTGGGTCTGGCGATCTACAATTTCCCATTTGGCAGTACCAATCTTGCCACGAACGATGAAGGGATTGTCGATGCCGAGAGGATAGGGTTTTTTGGTGTTCATGAGTGAGAAATCTCATCTACTTTAGTAGTATCGCACAGATTGCTCCCACTGTCAAGTGGTTGTGTCAATTCCTAAACTGTCTACTATGACAAATATAAATGAGGAATTGTGGCAAAGTTTGCAATCAGTTCTTGCCCATTTTCATGGAATGCTTTACTGATTGCAGATTTTATTTTGGTATCAGTTGCTCCCTCAAAAATAAAATATCCCTTCTTAGTAATGACACCAAATAATGTTAAGAACATTCTTTTCTTCAAAAACTGATTCAAACTTGGACCACCACGAAGCAAGAACCATGAACACTGTGCGTGAACATAATGTGCTTTCAATCGTTCCAATTTTTGTGCTGATGTTGCTGCAGTTGCATCTTTTCCTTTACCAACTAAAAATTGATGAAACACCGTATCAACTACACCACGCATCGATTTCTTACATGACATGACAACATGTGCAATGTAGCGATAATATGAATATGGTAAATCATATAAAAGTTTACCTTTACTTTTTTCTGATTGCTTTGGCAATTTATTATTTACTGCATCATATGCCTCAAAAAATTTAAGCAACTCTTTCTGTCTTTTTGATCCATATAAAATGTGTTTAGTTCTAATTTCAACCAATGCCTTTGAATATAAACTTTTGAGTGCTTGATTATTACCAAAATTTGGAGTCCTATTCACACTGCCAGTAAGAGCATAATTAAATGATTCTAATCGTATTCTAGAAACTTCATTAATTATGGTAGAATACATGGTATATTGATTAAAAAATTGTTCAAATGTTTCTACACCAGCACCACCAACCCATTGTCCACCAGTTTTACCTGATGTGAATTGTCCATTGAATCCTGCACCATATCCTTGAGCAAACAAATCAAATCCATAAGATTGATCACTAATGGGATTTGTATTTACTTGATTTCTATAATTTCTACCATATACTTGATCATAATTAAATGTGACTGGAAATTCCCAATTCAAACGATTTGATGTTAATCTAAACTTATCAAAATGAATTGTAATTAAATCATCAATCAACTCACGAACATTATTTTTTTTATTCATTGCTAACGCAAGAAACTTTGTATATGGATCTATAATATCATCATTGATAGATGGTTCAGCATATCTACCTGTTGCTCTACCAACAATAGATACATATCTTGTTCCACCAACTGTGCTGGGCAGTTTTAATGATATAGGTATCAATTCTCTAGTATTGAAATACTTATTTGTAATAGTTCTGATAGTATTATTTCCCGATGCCATATTTGCCAATATCATCTCTTTATTTTGATGATTGTTGACAATTTCTCCTCGTATCGTTGATTTACTGGTTATATTAACTGCAAAAATATCTGCACTGGATAAAATATCTGCTTTGATATTTAAATCAAGTGCATCAATGACTTTATCTAGTGTATTATCTTTAATTTGAACTACAAAATCGTCATTTTGATCTAAGAATTGATAATTACTCCAAGGTTTTCTAATGACATTTCCCCTGCCACGACAGTAAACTTCTTTAGCAACACTATAAACTATTTTAGCAGTTTTGTCATTTTCCCCTTTCTTCCCGCCTTTGATGTAAGTTGTGCGAGTTAGATTATCAAAATCAAATCCAGAACTTAAGTGAGTTTTATATTTTGTTTTTTCGCTAGATGGTATGTTAATTGCTGGATCAAATAGATCTAAAAACTTTTTTTCATGATCCTGCATTTTATCATTTGGATATATGGCAAAATGAGCAAATGCTAGTGCTTGAATTAATTCTTTTCCTTCTGCTTTTGCCACAACCTATGAAACGTACACATAGTTATTTAGATTTAGTTGATAGTAAATCCGACATTTGCACCTTCGTCATAGATGAAAAATTCTGGAAACTCAAAATCCAACCATGCGTCAAGAGAAGGAATATCTTCTTCATCAAATCCATCATAAGCACTCTCAAGACAACCTTGTGCCCATTCTCGTACATCATATACTCTACCGCAATATCTATCATTAAACGAATCTAATTCATTAGGAAAATAAGATTCATAGCACTCTACGACATCTTCGCCGTGTTCCTTGATAAGTTGTTCTTTAAGGTTAGTCATGGTGGTTGTGTAACTATGTTTATTCTAACGGCAATTTTGCTTTTGAATTGGATCGTGTGCCAGTTTTTCTACTGGCACCTTTTGGTGCTTTTGGTTTTTGTTTTATTCTATGCTTTTTAATTGCCGCGACTGCTTCATCAGTCGTAGCATGATCGCTCATTTGAAATCCATTGTAAATGATAACAAATCTTTCTCCCCATGGAACAACAGCATATCCATCTTTAGTAATCATTTTTCCTTTTAATAGCGTTGTAAAAATAATCAATATTGTCGCCAATCAATCCAGTACCAGTGTTGCATCGCTTGCACAAATAACCACGAAATTGTTTTGTTTGATGATCGTGGTCGCATTGCCAAGGTCCATTAGTACCATCAACACCCTCTGGAATATCTTCAACCTTTTCATAACAAATTTTACCACACTGAGGGCACGGTGTCAAATATGCTGGAGGTGGGTTATCTCGCTTTAATTTTGTAACAATGGCACTCTCTCTACTAGAACAATCCTTACAATTTGTATTTACACGCAACCGCATAGCATTCTTTTTGAATCGTGTCCGATAGTGCTGGAAATACTCCTTGGGTAATTTTCTCTTGCATACAGAGCAAGTGCAATCAATTTGCTGAATAAAATGTTTATCCGAGCATTCATGACACACGGGGAACATTGGAAATGCTCCTGCAATGCCATCAATGGGAGACATAAAAAAGTGGTCAGAACTTTTTGCCTGACCACACATATTACAAGTAAATTTCATACTATTGTTCCCAACGATCTCGCCACAGTTCATAAAAGAGTTCCTTAAGATTCTCTAGAGTAGTATAGCGTTGAATGATGGGGTTGTCAATAGGAAGTTCGTGCATTCCCATATCGTGAGGAGAAACAAGATGATATGCTTCGATAGCATTCATAAGCACATCATTCAGCATTTCATGTTGACACTCAGTAAGAGTTACAGTGATGTCGTTGGTGTTCATAACAGAATAAAATTTAGATGGTGATGGTAGGGAAATCATTCTTCATCGGGATAAAGTTTCCAACTATCGGGATACATTCCCATTTCTTCACAGCGAACCTCATAGGCAATACGCTGTAAGCAAAGAAGATCCATTGATTCAACTGCTTTCATAATAGAGCGGCGAATCTGCTTGTCCTGAACGGTGTCGGTAATCATGATGATTCGTTGTTGACTCACTCATTATAGGGGTGAAACCACCCCAATCTGGGGTGGTTGTGCCAGTTCTTACGCTGCCACTACATATCCAGGGATTTCCACCCGAGACGTGTTAGTTTTTCCCCAACCAATCTTGTATGCTTTCCAGTTGCCATTCAAGTCATACAGGTAAGCATACTCTTCACCAGAGTTGCCAGAAACAAACTCATCGAAACTGGTGTGATCTACTTCCAGTTCTTCGCCACGCTCAGTGTGATAAAGAGGTTGAGCATCACGAGTGGGGGAAAATACCAAATTGCCATCCTTGTCAAGAGCGAGTTCGCCATCTTGATCACGAACAGCAGAAGTCAACCATAAGTGTGTGGTGCGAAGCGAAGACATGCTACCACCGTCGATCAGTTCTTTCACTGCATCACGGTCAGTGTAGTTAGCAACCAAAATACTACCGTTGTGCTCAACATAACCATCAGAATGGCAGTAAACAGAAACGACAGTGTGGTCGGGAAGTTCATAACCGATACGGGAGCGAGTGCTCATGTGGTCCTCCGTTGTTGACTCCATCAATATAGGGCAAAAGGGGGGGAGTGTCAACCCCCATAGGACAGATATAAAACTGTCTACTCTTCAAACGGATGTCCTTTTCTCCATGTGCTAGTATCGGGGGGATCGCACCTTGCGTCCCAAGAGCGAACCAGCAATTCAGTAAATAATGCCATTTTGTCTGGATGCACCGCTGCTGGATTTTGATTGATTTGATCTTTCAAGGCGACCAATTCTTTCCACTCCTCTTCACTAAGATTTGAGTTTTCATGGCTAGAAGGGGTCATAGGTTGTTTTGCATATACTATGTTATTTTATCAGCATTTCCTCAAAAATGCAAGTCATCTTAATATTTACTTTACACTTAGGCGAATGGTCCCCAACGACCACGCTTGTTATCTTCATCTGTATCGTTAACTCTCTGCTCAAGTTTATCCATTAATCCATCGAATTGTTGCACATGATCAATTCTGCAAATGAGTTCAGCAATTGAATTGCAAACCAATGGGCGTTCTTGACGTGCAGCATATGCGAGTGCATTACGCAAACTTGCTTCTGCTTCTTTAAGAGAATCTTCAACTGATTTTGATAGTGCCATAATTACCTTTTGTTTCTATATTTGTCTATAATTTTAGTTGTTTTTTAAATGGATTATTCATTTTCGATTGTATCTGGTATATTTGTTGTTAAGCGTAAAGAATCTAGTTCTTTACCTGCCTCTATAGTAACTCCCCATGCTTTTTCAAAAGCATCGTCAAACTTACCCACAAAATGGTCCATCAAAGTTGCAGCAGCGTCCATAACTTTTTCATCTGCATTATAATCACGAATTAAATCTCGAACAACCAGAAAATTTGCCACTTGACTGCTCAAATCATTCATTGTTGTCCACACCTCATCGTAGGTTGCCATCATCACTCTCCAAGTGTAAAATCTTTTAAATTATACCTGTTATGTTTGTCTTTGTCAAGGTCATTAAAAATTTCATAAAGACAATTGCTTGTCTCTATATTTTCTTCTTCTAATTTACTCACAATAATCTGCAAGGAATTATATTTTTCCTCCAATGCTTCAAGTCGCTCGTACATTTGATTATAATATTCCCAAACAGTATAATCTTCTGGAAATATTTTTACCGATGGTGAAAAAAACCACCGTACAAAATTTATTATTTTACCCATATTTAGATCCAATCAGGTTTTCGTTGCGGCATACGAAGATAATTAGATGCAACCCAAGGTTTGGATGCGATATACATTTTGTAAGCAGTAAAAGTGTCAATGCTTGCGTCAAATTTATACTCATCTGGCATTGCCCTCGCAAATGGTGTTACTTTGTTTATTTTACCGTGTGGGAACAAATAATATGCTTCGAGTAAAGTGTTATAACACGAATGCGTTTTATTATCATATCGAATTGAATACTCATCACATAGGTTCATGCCCCACTTAATCAGCCAATAAGCATTATCTATTGTCTCTCCTGCCCATTGGGTACAGGGATGATTACGAAAAGCGCCCTTCTCTGTACGATACGGGACTCCATTTACTTTATTGATCTTGCCGTAATTATGATACCAAGGCGATGCCACGATAGACAACATCTGGCAACACTCAAGAGGCATCTTGACAATATGTTTATCTGGTAGTACAATTGCTGATTCTGCTGGCCAGGGAGAAGTTACAAAAATGTTCAAAGCAAACCCACCTCCTTTAAATACTGTTGGTAACGCATATATCTTAGCATGTTTGGTTGATTTTTGACATCTAGTTGGTGACAAATTTCACAATACATTAAAAATTCATACCACGGAGTGGTTGGATCTAACTCGTGATATACTATTTCTTTTTCCATAATAAACTAAAAGGACATTTTGATTCTACTTCAGATTCACTTTTAAACATTAATTTATGTACAAGAGGTTGCATTGAAATTAAAGATCTAATACTCATTCTCTTGACAACATCATTGTGTAGTTTATCTGGTATTGGTTGTCTTTCCAGAATAACTGGGCGATCTAAATTTTTGGTGTAAAAACTCACAGAATAAAGAGGATCTCCTCTTTTAATAATGATAGGTTTTGTCTTATCAATGGCGTTAAAAGCAAAGGAAATTGGTCTGTTCCATGAAGAAATATTGAACCACGCTTCTACTGTATAAAAATTATTTTTGATAGTAGACATATTGGGTTGTGAATGCACCCATACATCTTTTTCATCAGACCAGAATAACCAAAGCAAAAGTTCTCCCCATTGCAACGTCGCATTACTATCAGTATTCCATCCTTTATCAAGGTTTAAAAACTTTTCAAATTCTTTTGGTTCAGTTACTACTCCATATTTGTTGAGATTAAAAGTGACATCAACTGGGGATTTAATTACAAAAGTTCTTTTTGCTTTATGCGCCCACGCAGGGCATGGGCGATAAATTGACTCTTGACTTTCAATTGAAAATATTTTTTCTGGTTCTATCAACACATCTTCTAAAGAAAACATGGAACCTTGATTTATATTGTGGTATATTTTTAATGGTTTCATGTTTTTCGAGATACTCGTTTAGGAGGTTCAATCAAATTTTCCATTACAAGTTTTGATTTTTGTTGATTAATGTATGCTCTCACCTCAGGAGTTTCTATCCACTCCCAAATCGTTCCATCTTTTTGTATGTAAGTTTTGTTGACTTTTTGGATTTTCATAACTTTCAATGTTAATTTTTTGTTTGTCGTTCCAATGCCTTACCACGCCTGCAATGATGAAACAATTAGTAGTAAGGTAAGTGAAGAAAATAACAGTACGTATAATAGCAACGTTATCTGCGACATTATCCCTCCTGTGTGCTTTTTCTCCGAGTGCTTTTGCCCACCAACGCCATAGATTTTTCATTGTTTTTAAAAAATTCATCAACAGATGAGAATAATTGTTGTTTTGATTTTTTGCCTGATTTTTGTGGACTAATACGCGGTATCGTTAGGGATTGATCTCGACAAGTAATTTTAATGTCTTGATTTATCAAAGAATATCTAGAAATGTGTTTATCAAGATGATTTTGGCATTGAAACCAACAGATTCGTTTTTCATCTCTATCTTGATATTCTAACCTAAAAGGAAATCCGTAGTGGGGAAATAAAGCATCATCGGTGCTGTATTCAAGAGAGGAGTTCCTTGAATTCGTTGCGTTTTTTGATTTTGTCAAGGTATCTGATTTTGATTGCCTCTTCGTATTGTTCTTCCGAGGGACTCCATTCGTCTGAACCTTCTTTGCTTGCTGCTTCGCAGGCGTCGTAGAAACTTTTTTCGGCATAACCAATTGCTAACATGTAGGATTTAAAAAGAGATAGAATCTCGTGGGCATCAAGGTCGCTACACTCAGATTGAATGATAATCTCTTGTTGGGGAATTCGCTCACCTGAAAATGTGCTGCCCTCGCATTGATAAACAAATTTGTGTGAGGTCATTGTCTTGTCACATTAGTGTACTCCTGTAGTATACCATATCTGAAGTGCAAACGCAAGGTAGGCCAATCTTTCCATTCGCCTTCCCAGTTGGCAGGATACACTTCAATATATTTTGTCATGTAATGAGGATGGTATTTGCCATGTTTACCAGTAGGAATCCATTCATGGTTTCCCCATTTGATGTTGGGGTCATACTTAGGATGCCCTTCTTCGTATACTTCAAAGGTATGTGTGCCAGTGTAGCTTGGATACCACAACTGACCTGCTGGATCTAACCAGTAGACAGTCATTGTGCCACCAATACCATCTTCAATGTCTTTGGTTTGACACACTGTATTTGTAAACTGCTCACCCAAATCATATGATGAGCGGAAATAGTCAAACATTCCCATAATTAAAAATCTCCAGATTCATTACTATAGTATACTTTGAGATTGTCACCACCAATATTCATGTGGTAGATTGACCCATCATTTTGATAGATACCAATCCACACATGACGACCTTCTTCCATCGTTTCATAGTGGAACATCTTCACATCTTCCAGCACGATTTCGTCTGGGTTCTTTTCAAATCTGCTCATTTTGTGTACCTTCCATGATCCACCAACACCACCATCCATGTTGGCAGTAATGCGTTCTCGTAGTTTCTGTTGTCCATATTCTGTGAGGTGTTGTTTTT
>Ga0194130_10005125_pt1 | contig 16077 bp, 15 predicted proteins | sample TA2KigsurfametaG_FD_160084 | JGI IMG/M metagenome (GOLD analysis project Ga0194130, IMG submission 160084) | Freshwater microbial communities from Lake Tanganyika, Tanzania - TA2015050 Kigoma 12 surface | ecosystem: Environmental > Aquatic > Freshwater > Lake | place: Tanzania: Lake Tanganyika... | reverse complement strand
TCCTCAAAGGCGGCGAGGGCCGAGCGGTCGACGAAGGTCAACGCGAAGCGCCGCGCCACCGCGTCGGCCGCGGCGCGCGCGCGCGCCTTCGCGCCGGGCCCGGGCTCCGGCGCGTGGTGCGTCGCGCCGCGCTCGAGCTGCAGCCCCGCGAGGTGCCAGCCCATCGTCCCGTTCTTGAGCGCGACGACGCGGTTCGGCACGCCCGCGTTGATCAGCGACTGCGCGCCGATGATCGAGCGCGCGCGCCCGGCGCAGTTGACGACGATGACGGTGGCGGGGTCGGGCGCGACCTCGAAGATGCGATGCACGAGCTCGGCGCCCGGGCAGTCGACGCCGCCGGGGATATTCATCCTGCGGTACTCGTCCATCGGGCGCGAATCGAGGATCACCATCGGCCCGCCCGCCGCGGCGAGCGCGGCGATCTCCGACGCCTCCATGCGCGGCGTGCCGTCATGGTGCTCGACGAACTCGCCGAAGGCCTTGCTCGGCACGTTGATGCCGGTGAAGACCTCGTATCCCTCCGCGCGCCAGGCCGCGAGCCCGCCGCCGAGGATCGAGATGTCGCGATAGCCGGCATGGGCGAGCCGGCGCGCGGCCCGGCGCGCCACCACGCCGTCGCCGCCATCCATGACGACCACGGGCGCGCTGCGCCGCGGCGCCAGCGCGGCGACGCGCATCTCCAGCTTCGACAGCGGCAGGCAATTGGCCCAGAAGAGATGGCCCTCGGCGAACTCGCCCTCCTCGCGCGCGTCGAACAGCGCGAGCTCGGCGCCCGCGCGCAGCATGCGCTTGAGCGCGGCGGGCGCGACGATGGGCGCGCCGATCGTCGGGCTGGCCGGGAAGACCGAGAAGGTGCCGCCATCGCCGTGCTGGAAGGCGATGCGCCCCGGCAGGTCCTCGAGGCTGAGCCCGTACATGTGCAGGTGCAGGCTGGGCTGGTCGCCCACGACCTCGATCGTGTGGAAGTCGTCGGGCAGGAAGCCGACCGCGCTGCCCTGGCGCACGGTGTGCTCGCCGGTGCGGCGCAGCCTTCCCTGGCCAGGCGTCGCGCGGTCGTCGACGCGGTCGTAGAAGGCGTTGTGCTCGTCGCCGTGGACGCCCGCGATCACGGCCCAGGTCGTGTGGTTGTGCGGCGGCTGCGCCTTGCCCGGCATGCCGGCGGAGGCATAGAGCGCGAAACGCCGGTCGGCGTCCTCGGAGAGGCGGTAGATCTCGCCCGTCTTGCCGGCGGGCACCGGGAAATGCTCGAGCGGGAAGAGGCCGCCGCGCTGGCCCAGCGCGACCAACTCGGCCTTGATGCGCTCGATGGCCTCGCGCGTCGTGCCGTGGCGGCGCTCGATCTCGCGCACGCGCGCGACGGTCTCGGCGACGGCGGCGGCGCGGAGCCGGGAAACGCCCATGGGCTGGTCCTCCTCTTGCGCGCGGCAATCTCCGCCACTCCGCGCCGGGGTTCAACCCGGCTCGGCCGGATCCGGCCGGGAGGCCACGGCACCTGCCGCCGGGTCGCCGCGCTGCAGCCGCGCGAGGATCGCGTCCGCGAGCATGTCGAGGGCGATCCGGACATCCCTGTCCTCGAGATGGGGAGGTTCGAGGTCGTGCTCGAAGCCGAAGCAGGTCGACAGCAGGCCGATGGACCGACGCACGGCCGATCCTCCCGGCGAGTAGAGGACGACCCCGCGCGCCTCCAGCGCGATCTCGAGGAGATGGAGGGCCACGGAGCCGAGCGGGTCGCGCGGCATGTCACGCACGAGCACCGCGCGCATGTGCTCCCAGTCGAAGCCGCGGGCATCGTAGGGAAGCGGCTCGATGCCGTTCGGATGCGCGTCTATCCAGGCCTTGTAGGCGTCGCGCATCCGCTCGGCGGCCTGCATGGCCCACTCGGCCTTCTTGACGCGCTCGGCCATGTAGCCGGCCTGGAGGCGAAGGGCGATCGCGGCCTCGCGATATGCCTCGGCGGCCTCGCGGAAGCGTCCTGCGTCGAATTCGCCAGCGCCCGTGTCAAACAGTGCCTCGAGGGCTTAGTTTTCGCCGCGCTGCGCCAGGGCCACCAGCATCTTGAACCGTTCGTCCATCGGGTCCCTCCTGCGCGGGGATTGGGCAGGTGCCTATCCGACGGATGATCGCATGTCGACGATCGGCCGCACCCCGGGAATCGCCGACCCGAGGTCCCTGATCCGCGGCGGCCGCGTCCACCGCCGCCGCGGGGTCGTCGAACATCGCCAGCATCCCGTCGCCGGTATGCTTGCACACCGTGCCGCCCGCGCCCTCCAGCGCCGCGCGCAGGACACGGTCGTGCTGCTCGAGGTCCGCCGCCATCGCAGCCTCGTCCGCGGCCCAGCGCCGCGTCGACTCAACGATGTCGCTCATCACGAGGGAGACGAGCGCACCCATCAGGCCGATCCCGTGGCGTCGCCGCGCGCCGCTTCCCAGCCGCGGCCGGGGATGGCGGCGATGAGGTCGCGCGTATAGGCGTGGCCAAGCAGGGTGAAGATCTCGGCCGGCGTGCCGGTCTCCACGATCTCGCCATGGCGCATGACCACGATGCGGTCGGCGATCCTGGACGCCACGCGCATGTCGTGGGTGATGAAGAGCATGGCGAGGCCGAGGCGCTTCTTCATGTCCGCGATCGGCGCCAGGACATGTGCCTTGGACGGGGACGTAGAGCGGCGAGACGGGCTCGCCGGCGACCAGCATCCCGAGTGCCAGCGCGCAGGCGGGGCCGATGCGCTGGTGCTGGGCGCCGAAGAATCCATGGGGGCGCTTCTAGCGCCGCGGCGCCCAGACTCTCAGCCCGGCGACCAGCGCCACGCCCAGCGCGCTCTTGAGCAGCGTCGCAAGAAGGAAGGGCGCGGCGCCGACCAGCCAGGCCTTCTCGAGGCCGATGGCGGTCGCGAGCCAGGCGAGGCCGAAGGCGAAGATCACGGCATGGCCCGCGATCATCGCCGCGGCGAGGCGCAGGAGGCCATCCTGGCCGATGGCGCCGGCGAGCCAGGCGGCGGCGAGGAAGCCCGCTAGGTAGCCGCCCGTCGGGCCGGCCATGTAGGCGAGGCCGATGCCGCGCTCGGGCGTGTCCGCGAAGACCGGCAGGCCGACCGCGCCCTGCAGCAGGTAGAGCGCCACCGTCGCAGTGCCGAGGCGGCTGCCATAGGCCACGCCCAGCACCAGCACGACCATGGTCTGCATGGTCATCGGCACGGGGTGGAAGGGGACCTTCAGCTTCGCCGAGATCGCCAGCAGCACCGATCCCGCGAGCGCGAGGAGCACGGCGCGCAGGATCGAGCGGCCGGCGTGGCCGGAACCGGCGAAGAGCGAGGAAAGCCTGGCGTCGCGGACGGGAGAGGACATCTTGCAAGCACCATGCGATGGGGACGGATGGCGCGAGGCTATCATCGCGACCCGCGCGGCGGCAAAGCGCTGATCCCGTCGTGGGGCGCAAGCAGAAGCCAGTCCGCTCCCGAGCCGGGTACGCGATCCGACACGTCCGTCTCGACGACGAGGCCGACGCGCTCAGCCGCACGATCGAGGTCGCCCCGCGACCGCGCGCGGATCTTGAAGCGGTCCTCGTACCGGCGCAGCGAAGGGACATGGGAAGGATCGCGGAGCTCGATCCGCTCGCGATAGGCGAAGAGCCCGGCGCCGAGGGGTTCCAGGTCGACCTCGCGCAGAATGCGGGCAGTCTCGCATCGCCGCGAGGCGAAGAGCATCGCGCGAGGCAGGTCGAGCAAGATCCGGCCGCCGGGTGCAAGGCTGGCGCGTGCGGCGGCGAGCGCCGCATCAAGGCCATCGCACGTCGTCACGTAGGACAGCACGCCGAACGCGCAAAGCGCGAGGTCGAATCGCGCCTCGCCCCGGTAGTCCTGCATACTGCACGCGACGCGGCACGGCCCGCGCGGGCCTGCCTTGGCGGCGAGAACATCGAGCATCGCCGCGCTCGGCTCGACCGCGACCACAGCGTGGCCCGCGGCCGCCAGCGGGATTGCAAGCCGACCGGTGCCAGCGCCGAAATCCACGATCGCGCCAGGCTTCGGCAGGAGGTCGGCGACGAGCCCGAGGGTCGCGGCGGTGATCCGCCCCAGGAGTTCGCCGAATTCCTCGTCGCAGGCGAGGTCGTAGGCTTCGGCCCAGCTGTCATGCGGAGTGGAGGCGGGCAATCGCGCCCCCGATGTTCAGCCGGCCTTGGGCGGGTGGTGGATGGCGCAGAGCTTGTGGCCGTCGGGATCGCGCGCATAGGCGATGTAGTAGCCGGCCTTGCGCGTGCCCGGCGGGTCTTCCGCCGCCTGCCCGCCATTTGCGAGCGCGGCGGCGTGGAAGGCGTCAACCTGCGCGCTCGAGGCACACTTGAAGCCGATCGTGAAGCCGTTGGCGACGGTCGCCGGCTTGCCGTCGATCGGCTGCGTCACCGCGAACACGTTGCCATCGTGGCGGTAGAAGAGCCGCACATGCCCCGACGCCGAGACGTTGCGCGTCGCGGCCCCCGCGCCGATCGCGCCGAGCACGGCGTCGTAGAAGCGCTGCGCGCGCTCGATGTCGTTGGAGCCGACCATGACGTGGTTGAGCATGTGCCTCGCGCCTCCTCAGCGCCGTTGGACGATGCGCCCAATGCTAGCGGGAAAGGGCGGGCGTCTGAACGTCGTCGCGTCGCGGCGGCGCGCGCCTCAGGCCCCGCGCAGGCACCAGGCGATCGCGTCCTCCAGCCGGTCGTCGCCCCAGAATACCTCGTCGCCGCGCACGAAGTCCGGGGCGCCGAAGATGCCGAGCGCCCTTGCGCGGTCGGTGTTCTCCACGTAGGCCGCGACGACGTCCGGCGCCTCGGCGCGCATGGCCGCCTCCGCCGGCCGGCCAAGCCGCTCGAGCACGAGGGCCAGCGCCGCGGAATCGCCGGGATCGCGGTCCTCGAGGAACCAGGCGCGATAGGCCTCGCGCAGGAAGTCGGCGCACCAGCCCTCGCGCGCGGCCAGCGTCGCGACATGGTTGGCCCGCTCCTGGCCGTCGACCGGGTAGCGCGAGGGCCGCGCGAAGGGGATGCCGAAGCGCCCCGCGCGACGCTCGATGTCGCGCCACATGTAGGCGAGCTTCGCCGGCCGCCCGAGGAAGGGCGAGCTGTCCTGCTCGCGCAGCAGCGTGCGCAGGCTGAAGGGCTTCCAGTCGAGGCGCACGCCATGCGCGGCCGCCACAGACGCGGCACGATGCGCCGTCAGGAAGCCGTAGGTGCTGCCGATGAAGACGTAGCAGTCGAGCGACGCCGCGACGCCATCGCCGGGCTGCATCGCCTACCTCCCCTTCGGGTCGAGCGCGTCGCGCAGGCCGTCGCCGAGCAGGTTGAAGGCGAGGACGACGACGAAGATCGAGAGGCCCGGGAAGATCGCCATCCACGGCGCCTGGCCGAGGAAGCGCTGGGCGGCGTTGAGCATCGAGCCCCAGCTCGGCGCCGGGGGCTGCTGGCCGAGGCCGAGGAAGGAGAGGCTGGCCTCGGCGATGATCGCCATGGCGATGGCGAGCGTCGCCTGCACGAGGACCGGCGGCACGATGTTCGGCAGCACGTGGCGCAGCGCGATGCGCCAGCGCGGGTTGCCGACGGCGCGCGCCGCCTCGACGTAGTCCTCGACCATCGTCGCCATCGTGGCGCCGCGCGCCAGGCGCACGAAGATCGGCGTCGCCGAGATGCCGATGGCGATCATCGCGTTGCGCAGCGACGGGCCGAGGAAGGCCGCCATCGCGATGGCGAGGATCAGGAAGGGGCAGGCCAGCATCGCGTCGGTGACGCGGCTGATGATCGCGTCGATCCAGCCGCCGCGATAGCCGGCCAGCAGCCCGATCGGCACGCCCAGCGCCACCGCGATCGAGACTGAGATCACGCCGGCGCGCAGCGAGGCGCTGGCGCCGTGGATGATGCGCGAGAGGATGTCGCGGCCGTTCTCGTCGGTGCCGAACCAGTGCAGCGCCGATGGCGCCTTGCGGATCGCGGTCCAGCTCGTCTTCACCGGGTCATTGGGCGCGATCCAGGGCGCGAGCAGCGCGACCAGGACGAAGAGCGCCACGACGCAGAGCCCGAACACCGCGGCCTTGCGGCGCAGCAGCTTGCGCAGCGCCCGGCGCCCAGGGCTGTCGATCCGCGCGGCCGCCGTCGCGGTCGTCGCCGTCGCCGCGCTCATCGCAGCCTCGGGTTCAGGAGGATGTAGGCGACGTCCGCGAGCAGGTTGAGCGACACGTAGACCGTCGCCGTCACCAGCACCACGCCCTGCACCACGAGGTAGTCGCGGTTGAACACCGCGTCGACGATCAGCTTGCCGAAGCCGGGGATGGTGAAGACCTGCTCGGTCAGCACCGCGCCGGAGAGCAGCTGGCCGAACTCGAGCGCGCCCAGCGTCACGATCGGCACCGCGGCGTTGCGCAGCGCATGCTTCACGACCACGACCTTCTCCGCCAGGCCCTTGGCGCGCGCGGTGCGCACGTAGTCCTGGCCCAGCACCTGCAGCATCGCGCTGCGCGTGTGGCGCATCAGCACCGCGGCGATCGCGTTGCCGAGCACGAAGGCTGGCATGATCGTGGTCTTGATGCTCTGCCAGAAATCCTCGCGCAGGCTGGTGTAGCCCGAGGGCGGCAGCCAGCCGAGCTCGACCGAGAAGAACAGGATCATCATGATCCCGAGCCAGAAGTTCGGCGTCGACAGGCCCCAGAGCGCGACCCCGTTGGCGATCCAGTCCCAGGCGCGGTCCTTCTTCACCGCCGCGACCACGCCCGCCGGGATGCCGATCAGGCAGGCGACGAGGAAGGCCATCGTGCCGAGCTGCAGCGTCACCGGCAACTTCTCCAGCACCAGCTCGGCGACCGGGCGCTGGATGCGCATCGACTCGCCGAAGTCGCCCTGCAGCACGCCACCGAGCCAGTAGAGGTACTGGACCGGCAGCGGCTGGTCGAGGCGGTAGCGCGCGCGGATCTCGGCCAGCGCTTGCTCGTCGCGCTCCTCGCCGGCGAGGACCAGCGCGGGATCGCCGGGCAGCAGCTGCTGCAGGCAGAAGATCAGGATCGAGACGAAGAACAGCGTCGGGACGACCTGGGCGAGGCGCCGCGCGAGGAAGGTCAGCATCGCCGGGCCCGCCGCGCCGCGCTCACTGCAGCCTGACGCCCTGCGGGCGGATCAGGCCGTCGGGAACGAGCCGCAGCCCCTGCAGCCGCGCGGAATGCGCGAAGAGGTTCTTGCGGTGCCAGAGATAGATGCGCCCGCGGTCGCGCTCGAGGTAGAGCGCGGCGACCTTGCGGTAGATGGCGATGCGCTGGGCGGCGTCGGGCACGGCGCGCGCCTCGTCGAGCAGCCGGTCGACCTCGGCGTCGCAGTAGCGCCCGTCGTTCTGCCCGCCCTTGCAGCTGGCGAAGGAATAGATGTTGCCGTCGGGGTCGCTGCGGCCGGACCAGCCGACGAGGAAGGCCTCGAAGTCGCCGCGCGCGGCGGCCTGCAGCGCCGAGGCGAACTCCGTCGCCTGCAGGCGGATGTCGAAGCCCGCCTCGCGCGCCATCGACTGGATGACCTCGCCGACCTGGCGCAGGTCCGGGTTGTTCGGGATCATCAGGTTGACGACGGGGCTGGGCGTGCCGGCCTCGGCCAGCAGGCGCCGCGCGCGCGCCACGTCGCGCGCCGGCATCGGCAGGTCCTTGAGGAAGAAGGGCGAGGTCGGCGGCACCCATTGCGGCGAGGCGACGAACTCGCCCGCGTAGACGACCTGGTTGATGACCTCGCGGTCGATCGAGAGCTCGAGCGCCTCGCGCACCCTGGCGCTCTGGCCCAGCGGCGTCTTGGCGCGCTCGCCGTTGCCGACATTGATCGTGAGGCCGTTGTAGCCGAGCTCGTCGCCGCCCACGAGGCGCAGCCTGCGGTCGCGCCGGATCGCCGCGCCGTCGGTCGGGTTGACGCGCTCGACGAGGTCGAGCTGGCCGGCCTGCAGGTTGGCGAGCAGCACCGTCGTGTCCTGGATCGGCTGGAACACGACCTTCTCGACATGGATGCTCGCGCGGTCCCAGTAGCCCTCGAAACGCTCGAGCACGATGCGGTCCTGCGCCACGCGCTCGGCGAAGCGGAAGGGCCCGGCGCAGACCGGCCTAGAGCCGAACTGCGCGCCCGCCTCGCGCAGCGCCTTCGGGCTCATCACCATGCCCGCGCGGTCGGTGAGCTGCGCGATCAGCGGCGCGAAGGGCACGGAGAGGTCGAGCCTGACCGTGAGCGGATCGACCACCACGACCGACTGCACGACGTTGATCTCGGAGCGGCGGAACGAGCCCTGCAGCGTCAGGTGCCGGTCGATCGAGAGCTTGACCGCCTCGGCGTCCAGCACCTCGCCGTCGTGGAAGCGCACGCCCGGGCGCAGCCGGATGGTCAGCGCCTTGTTGTCGGCGCTCCATTCGTGGCCCGTGGCCAGCTGCGGGACGATGCGCAGCTGCTCGTCGATGTCGAAGAGCTTGTCGCAGAGCGAGGCGAAGACGATGCGCCCGACATAGGTGCGCGCCAGCGTCGGGTCGAGCACGTCCGGGTCCTCGCGCAGCCCGATGCGCAGCGTCTGCGCGGAGGCCGCGGAGGCGAACAGCAGGGCCGCGGCGATCGCGGCGCAGGATCCGGTACGCATCGTCGTCTCCCCTCTTAGTTCGCGAGCCTGACGTCCTGCAGGCGCAGGATGCCGTCCGGCACGGCGGCGAGGCCGGAGAGCTTCGCCGTGTGCGCCACCACGTTCTTGCGGTGCCAGAGATAGATGATCGATCGCTCGGCGCGCACGATCTCCATCGCCTGCTCGTAGAGCCTGCGCCGCTCGGCGAGGTCGCTGACCAGCCGCGCCCGGTCGACCAGCCGGTCGACCTCGGGACTGGACAGCTTCGAGTAGTTGAGCGGGCCGCCCGTCTTCCAGAAAGAGAAGATGTTGCCGTCGGGATCGACGCGCCCGGACCAGCCGAGCATGTAGGCGTCGAAGTCGCCCTTCTCCGCGGCGTTGAGCGAGGTCGCGAACTCGGTCGCGCGAAGCCTGATGTCCATGCCCGCCTCCTTGGCCATCGACTGGATGATCTCGCCGATCTGCCGCAGCTCGGGGTTGTTCGGGATCATCAGCTCGATAACCGGCGCGGGATGGCCAGCCTCCCTGAGAAGCTGGCGCGCGCGCTCGACGTTGCGCGCGCCCGGCTTCACCGCGGCCATGTGGTAGGGGTTGGCCGGCGGGATGGGCTGCGCGGTTGGCACGTAGTCGCCGTTGTAGACGACCTGGTTGATGATCGCGCGGTCGATGGACAGCTCGAGCGCCTCGCGCACGCGCCTGTCGCCGATCGCGCCCTTCGCGCGGTCGCCGTTGGCGACGTTGAGCGTGAGGCCCTGGTAGCCGAGCTCGTCCGAGAGCGACAGCGCGAGGCGGTTGTTGCGCTTGACCTGCGGGATGTCGGTGGGCTGCACGCGCTCGATCAGCTCGAGCCCGCCCGCCTGCAGGTTGGCGAGCCGCACGGTCGAGTCGGGGATCGGCTGGAACACGACCTTGTCGACATGGATGCGGCCCTTGTCCCAGTAGTCCTGGAAGCGCTCGAGCACGATGCGGTCCTGCGCCACGCGCTCGACGAGGCGGAAGGGCCCGGCGCAGACCGGCTTCGTGCCGAACTGCGCGCCCGCCGCCTCGGCGGCCTTCGGGCTTACGATCATGCCCGCGCGGTCGGTGAGCGCGGCGATCAGCGGCGAGAAGGGCGCGGAGAGCGAGAGCTTCACCGTCAGCGGGTCGACGACCTCGACCGACTGCAGGACCGAGATCTCGGCGCGGCGGAACGAGCCCTGCATCCTCAGGTGCCGCTCGAGCGAGTACTTCACCGCTGCGGCGTCCATCCTCTCGCCGTCGTGGAAGCGCACGCCGTCGCGCAGCGTGATCGTAAGCTCCTTGCCGTCGGCGCCCCAGGCATGGCCGGTCGCGAGCTGCGGCACCACGGCCAGCCTGGCGTCGATGTCGAAGAGCTTGTCGCAGAGCGAGGCAAAGACGATGCGGCCGACGAAGGTGCGCGCGGTCGTCGGGTCGAGCGCGTCCGGGTCCTCGGCGAGGCCGATGCGCAGCGTCTGCGCGCCGGCGGGCGCTGCATGGCCGGCGGCGAGGCCCGCGGCCAGGAAGGTCGCGGCGAGAAGCCTTGCAGCGTGGCGGTCGGTCATTCGGGTCTCCTCCTTGGAAGCGGCGATAGGGTGGCGCGCTAGCGGCCCGGCGCAACCCCGGCATCGGCGAAACGGCGCTGCAGCCGCTCGAGCCGCCCGCGGCCCGGCCCGGGCGGGCGCGGCTGCGGCAGGTCGGCGGCGATGTCGGCCCAGAAATGGCAGGCGGTGGCGCGCGGCGCGCCCTCCAGCAACGGGTCCTCCGCGCGGCAGCGCGGCGCGGCATGCGGGCAGCGCGTGTGGAAGCGGCAGCCTGGCGGCGGGTCGATCGGGCTGGGCACGTCGCCCTCGAGCAGCAGCGCGCGGCGCGGCGCCGTGGGATCGGGACGCGGGATCGCGGCGACCAGCGCCTGGGTGTAGGGATGGCGCGGCGAGGCGAAGATCTCCTCGGCCGGCCCCTGCTCGACGATGCGGCCGAGATACATGACCGCGACGCGCGTCGCGACGTGCTTCACCACCGCGAGGTCGTGCGCGATCAGGACGAGCGCGAGGCCGAGCCGCGCCTGCAGGTCCTTCAGCAGGTTGATGACCTGAGCCTGCACCGAGACGTCGAGCGCCGAGACCGGCTCGTCGCCAACGATCAGGCCCGGCTCGGCCGCGAGCGCGCGGGCGATGCCGATGCGCTGGCGCTGGCCGCCCGAGAATTCGTGCGGGTAGCGCTGCGCGTGCTCGGGACGCAACCCCACCAGCGACAGGAGTTCGGCGATGCGCGCCGCGCGTCCGGTGGGCGCGACGATGGCGTGCAGCCTGAGGGGCTCGCCGACGATGTCCGCGACCGTCATGCGCGGGTTGAGCGAGGCATAGGGGTCCTGGAAGACGATTTGCATGTGGCGGCGGCGCGCGCGCATCTCGCCCTCGCCCAGCCGCGTCAGGTCCTCGCCCATGAACGAGATCGTGCCGGAGGTCGGGTCGACCAGCCGCAGCAGCATGCGGCCCAGCGTCGACTTCCCGCAGCCCGATTCGCCGACCAGCGCCAGCGTCTCGCCCGGCGCAATCTCGAGCGACACGCCGTCCACCGCCTTCACATGCGCGGCGACGCGGCCGAACAGGCCCCGGCGCACGGGGAAGTGCTTCACGAGGTCGCGCGCGACGAGGATCGGCGGCGGCGCGCTCATGCGTCCTCCTCGAGCGGCGCGCGCCAGCACGCGGCCTCGTGGCCAGGCTCGACCGCGCGCAGGACCGGCGCCTCGGCGCGGCAGCGCGGCTCGACGAAGGGGCAGCGCGGCGCGAAGCGGCAGCCCGGCAGCTCCGCGCCCAGGTCCGGCACGGTGCCCTCGATCGTGGCGAGGCGCGCGCGCCTGCGGTCGAGCTCGGGGATCGCGCCCAGCAGGCCGATCGTGTAGGGGTGCTGCGCCGCCTCGAAGAGGCGCCGGACCGGCGCGCGCTCGACGATCTGGCCCGCGTACATGACGACCACGTCGTCGGCGAGCTCGGCGATCACGCCGAGATCGTGGGTGATCAGGATGATCGCGGTCCCCGTCTCCTCGCGCAGCCGGCGCAGCAGGTCGAGGATCTGCGCCTGGATGGTGACGTCGAGCGCGGTGGTCGGCTCGTCTGCGATCAGCAGCCGCGGACCGCAGGCCAGCGCCATCGCGATCATCGCCCGCTGGCGCATGCCGCCGGAGAGCTTGTGCGGGTACTCGTCGAAGCGCTGCTCGGGAGCCGGGATGCGCACGCGGCGCAGCATCTCGATCGCGCGCGCGCGCGCCGCGGCGCGGTCGATGGCATGGTGGCGCAGGATGCCCTCGACGATCTGGTCGCCGACCGTGTAGGCCGGGTTCAGGCTCGTCATCGGCTCCTGGAAGATCATCGCCATGCGCGCGCCGCGCAGGTCGCGCAGCGCCCCGGCGTCGAGCTTCAGCAGGTCGACGCCCTCGAACAGGATCTCGCCGCCGGCGATGCGCCCCGGCGGCTGGGGCACCAGGCCCATGATCGAGAGCGAGGTGACCGACTTGCCGCAGCCCGACTCGCCGACGATGCCGAGCGTGCGCCCGGCCCCGAGCGAGAACGAGATCCCGTCGACGGCGCGGTAGGTGCCGCCATCGCCGTCGAACCAGGTGCGCAGGTCGCGGACCTCGAGCAGCGCGCTCATCGGCCGGCCGTCGCCGCCTCGATCGCCGCGTTGATGACCTCGCGGTCGGTGGTGCCCGCGTAGTCGGCGCGCGTCGCCATGAAGGTCCGGAAGATCGCCCAGCGCTCCTTGCTGACATTGTGGAGCCGGCGCAACTCGGGCAGCGGGTCGGCGTGGTCGTCGACGCGGATGTCGAGCGCGGGCCAGGCCTCGGTCGCGTGGATGCGGATCGCCGCGGACTGCTTGCCGCGCTTGTCGCCGCCCGCGGCCTCGCCCGCCTCGAGCGCGGCGAGGAAGCGCTCGGCGAGCCCCAGCCCCTTCGTCGCCGCGAAGGCGGCGGCCGTGTCGCGCACGACGCGCTCGCCCGTCAGCATGTTGCCGGCGACCGAGAAGCCTTCATGGACGACATGGCCCGCCCAGTCGACGCAATTACCTCCGGTATGGGCAACCGAGCGCCCAGCCGCATCGATCATGTGCACCTGGCGCGACGCGCGGCCGGCATCGAGCTCGAGCAGCCGCGCCATCGCCTCGGAGGCCGGCAGGCCGGCGCGCAGCAGCTTCATGCCATCGATGCCGTAGAATGGGTTCACGAGCGCCTGGGTGGCGATGGCGCCGACGCCGGGCTCGACATGCGGGACGATCGCGCCGACGGCGAAGAAGCGGGTCGCGACGGCGACGCCGATCTCTCCGGTGTCGCGGTCATGGGCGACGATGGACCAGGTCATGCGGGCGGGGCCTCCGCTGGCGTGGGTCGGCACGAGGCCGGGCGGGGGCCCGGCACGGGAGCCAAGTTAGACGCAACTTCCATGCCGCCGCCAGCGCGGGGCGGAGGGGGCTTGCGCCGGGCGCGGGGCTTGGATACTCCGCGCCATGGACCGAGAGATCCGCGCCGACGCGAGCAGCGTCCTCCCCGACGCCACCATCCCCGAGCTGCCGAACCACTATCGCGGCAAGGTGCGGGACAACTTTGACCTGCCGGATGGGCGGCGGATCATCGTCGCCAGCGACCGCATCAGCGCCTTCGACCGGATCCTCGCCGCGATCCCCTGGAAGGGCATGGTGCTGACGCAGACCGCGCGCTTCTGGTTCGAGGCGACGAAGGACATCTGCCCCAACCACGTGATCTCCTATCCCGACCCGAACGTCGTCCTCGCGCGCCGCCTCGACATCCTGCCGGTCGAGGTCGTTGTGCGCGGCTACCTGGCCGGCACGACCGGCACCTCGATCCTGACGATGTACAAGGCCGGCCGGCGGCGCATGTATGGCCACGTCTTCCCCGACGGGCTACGCGACAACGAGCGCCTGCCGGCGCCGATCCTGACCCCAACGACCAAGGCCTTCGATGGTGGCCACGACGAGCCGCTGACGCCGGACGAGATCCTGTCGCGCGGGCTGCTGACCGCCGCGCAGTGGGGGGAGCTGGGCCGCCACGCCCTCGCGCTCTTCGCGCGCGGGCAGGAGATCGGCGCCGCGCGCGGCCTGCTCCTCGCCGACACCAAGTACGAGTTCGGCCTCGACGCGACGGGTCGCATCGTGCTGGCCGACGAGATCCACACGCCGGATTCCAGCCGCTGGTGGTTCGCGGGCAGCTATCCCGTGCGGCTCACCGCGGGCCAGCGCCCGGAGAGCTTCGACAAGGACTTCATGCGCAGCTGGGTCGCGGCGCGCTGCGATCCCTATCGCGACGAGATCCCGCCCATCCCCGAGGAAGTCATCCTCGCCACCGCGCGGGTCTACATCGACGCCTTCGAGCGCATCACCGGCGAGCGCTTCGCCATCCCGGCGGGCGGGGAGGCGCCGCTCGCGCGCATCCGCCGCGCGCTGGCGCCGTTCTTCCCGGACGGCGCCGCTACTGCAGGATGAAGCCCTTCGCGTAGGGATCGCGGTCGTCGATGAAGATCGTGTTGAGGCCGGTGACGCGCGCCCAGCCCTCGATCGTCGGGACGATCGCCGCGTAGTTGCCGACGCCCGCCTCGGCCTTCACGCCGCCGGTGAACATCGAGCCGATGATGCTCTCGTGCACGAAGCTCTCGCCGGTCTTCAGCAGGCCGCGCGACCAGCGCTGCGCCAGCCGCGCCGAGGTGCCCGTGCCGCAGGGGCTGCGGTCGATCGCCTTGTCGCCGTAGAAGACGGCGTTGCGGCCCTGCGCGCCGGGCTGCGTCGGCCGCCCGGTCCATTGCACGTGGGTGCAGCCCTTGATGTTCGGGTTCTCCGGGTGGACGAAGGTCGCGGCCTCGTTGACGAGGCGGCGGATGCGCGGGCTCATACGCTGGATCTCGGTCGCCGCGAAGTCCGACAGGTCCGTGTAGCGGCCCTGCGGCTCGACGATGGCGTAGAAGTTGCCGCCATAGGCGACGTCGACCCTGAGCGGCCCGAGCTCCGGGTCGACGATCGCGAGGTCCCTCGTGTGCAGGAAGGCCGGCACGTTGGTGAGCTTCACCGATTCCACGTACTCGCCGACCTGCGTGTACTCCGCGACCACCAGCCCCGCCGGCGTCTCGAGGCGCAGCACGCCCGGCGTGCGCGGCGTCACCAGGCCGCGCTCGATCGCCACGGTCACCGTGCCGATCGTGCCGTGGCCGCACATCGGCAGGCAGCCCGACACCTCGATGAACAGGACGCCGACGTCGCAGTCCGGGCGCGTCGACGGGTAGAGGATCGAGCCGGACATCACCTCGTGGCCGCGCGGCTCGAACATCAGGCCGGTGCGGATCCAGTCGTGATTGGCGAGGAAGTCGAGCCTGCGCTCCATCATCGTCTCGCCCTTGAGCCAGGGGAAGCCGCCGGCGACCACGCGCACGGGGTTGCCGCAGGTATGCGCGTCGACGCAGAAGAATGTGTGCCGTGCCATGGGGCTCCGCCGTTCTCGTGACGATCGCGCGATCTTCGCAAGCGCGGGGCGCGGATGCCAAGCGCCGCGCGGCGCCTCAGGGCGCGGTCGCCAGCGCCCTGCCGTCGCGCGCGACGACGCGCCCGCGCTTGAGCACGAGGCGGCGCGGCGGGCGCGCGGCCACCGCCTCGGCCGGCGCCTCGGCGTCGACCAACACGATGTCGGCGTGGCAGCCGGCCGCGAGGCCGTAGCCCTCCAGCTTCATCGCCCTGGCGCCGCCATGGGTCACCATGTCGAGCGCGAGCTCGACCTCGTCGTCGCGGCGCAGGTTGTTGCGCAGGCCGACGATCATCGCGCGCTCCAGCATGTCGGCGTTGCCGTAGGGACCCCAGGTGTCGCGTATGCCGTCGGAGCCGCAGCACAGGACCACGCCCGCGTCGTGGAGCTGGCGCACCGACGGGACGGGCCGGTAGGGCGCGCCGTGGCTCATGATCGCCACGCGCGCCTCGGCGAGCGAATCGACGAGCCGCGCGGCATAGGACGCGTCCGCCATGCCGAGGCAGAAGGCGTGGCTCACCACCACGCGGCCCTGCATGCCCAGCGCCTTCGTGCGCTCGATGACCAGCTCCATCGAGAAGCCGCCGAGCTCGCCGGGTTCGTGGAGGTGGATGTCCACCGGCGCGCCGAATTTCTTCGCCAGCGCGAAGACGGCGTCGAGATGCGCGCGCGGGTCGCGGTCGATCGCGCAGGGGTCGAGGCCGCCGACGACATCGGCGCCCGCGCGCATCGCCGCCTCCATCAGCTCGAGCGTGCCCGGCCGCACGAGCATGCCGCTCTGCGGGAAGGCGACGACCTGCATGTCGACCTCGTCGCGGAAGCGCTCGCGCATCGCGAGGATGCCCTCGATCCCCGAGAGCCCGATCTCGGTGTCGACGTCGACATGGGTGCGGACATGGGTCGAGCCCTTCGACAGCGCGAGCACGACCTGGCGCGCGGACTGCCGCGCGGGGTCGATGCCGAGGA
>Ga0194130_10005120_pt1 | contig 16087 bp, 20 predicted proteins | sample TA2KigsurfametaG_FD_160084 | JGI IMG/M metagenome (GOLD analysis project Ga0194130, IMG submission 160084) | Freshwater microbial communities from Lake Tanganyika, Tanzania - TA2015050 Kigoma 12 surface | ecosystem: Environmental > Aquatic > Freshwater > Lake | place: Tanzania: Lake Tanganyika... | reverse complement strand
TCTGGAGGGGGGGGACGGCTGGGAGTGGCCGGCGCCGACGATCCATCCGGAGGCTTGGGTGGCCGAATCGGCGGTGGTGTGCGGGGATGTGCGGCTGGAGGCGGGGGCGAGTGTGTGGCCGACGGCGGTGGCGCGGGGGGATCTGGAGACGGTGTGGATCGGGCGGGACAGCAATGTGCAGGACGGGGCGGTGCTGCATGGGGATCCAGGCCAGCCGGTGCGGATTGGCGCGGAGGTGACCGTGGGCCATCGGGCGGTGGTGCATGGGGCGACGCTGGAGGATGGCTGCCTGGTGGGGATCGGCGCGATCGTGCTCAACGGGGTGACGGTGGGCGCGGGGGCGTTGGTGGCGGCGGGGGCGGTGGTGACGAAGGATGTGCCAGCGGGCGTTCTGGTGGTGGGGGCGCCGGCGCGGGTGATGCGGGAGCAGAGCGAGGAGGCGATGGAGGAGCAGCGGCGCCACGCCCGGCGGTATCGCCAACTGGCGCGGGCCCATGCCCGCCATGCCCGCCAGGCCCGCCAGGCCCGCCGGGCGCGGGGGACGTTACAAGGCGCCAGCGACGAGTCCGCTCCTTGATCCCGTTCCTTAAGATCATCAGGCTCTGTCTTGCCCCTCCATGGATCTCCGGGTTGCGCTCGTGGCCACTCCGATTGTTCTGGCTGCCAGCTGGGCCGTCTTCCACATCGGCCGGGCGGCGGTGGGGCAGTTGCAGCTCTTCCTGAAGCGCGCCAAGGCTTGAGGCGGTTCGCGCCTCCGGTGCCCACTCCTGTCCTGGTGATTGGCGCCGGCTTGGCCGGCACGGAAGCGGCTTGGCAGGTGGCGAGCGCGGGGGTGCCGGTGACCCTGGTGGAGATGCGGCCCGAGCGCCCTTCTCCGGCTCACCACAGTGCCGAATTCGCGGAGTTGGTGTGCAGCAACAGCTTCGGGGCCCTGGCCAGCGATCGGGCGGCGGGCCTGCTGCAGGAGGAACTCCGGCGGCTGGGGTCCTTGGTGATCCGCACCGCTGATGCCCATGCGGTGCCGGCGGGCGGGGCGCTGGCGGTGGATCGAGGGCGTTACAGCGCCGCTCTCACCGCTGCCCTGGAGGCCCATCCGCTGGTGACGATCGAGCGGCGGGAGCAGACCGCGCTGCCGCCAGCGGAGCAGATCACTGTGCTGGCCACCGGTCCGCTCACCGCCGAATCCCTCGCGGAGCAGCTGCGAGAGTTCACGGGGTTGGACGCCTGCCACTTCTTCGATGCCGCCAGCCCGATCGTCGAGGGGGAGAGCATCGAGCTCAGCGTGGCCTTTCGCGCCTCCCGCTACGACAAGGGGGACGCAGATTATATCAACTGCCCCATGGATCGGGAGCAGTATCAGCGCTTCCGCGAAGCTCTGCTGGCGGCGGAGCAGGCGCCGCTCAAAGATTTTGAACAGGAGAGCGCCTGCTTTTTTGAGGGCTGCCTGCCGATTGAGGAGCTGGCCCGCCGCGGGGAGGACACCATGCGGTATGGCCCCCTGAAACCGATTGGTCTCTGGGACCCCCGCTGGGGTGACCTGCACGATCGGGAGGTGCGTCGCGCCAAGCGGGCCCATGCGGTGGTGCAACTGCGGCAGGAGGATCGGGATGGTCGCCTCTGGAACCTGGTGGGTTTCCAGACCAATCTCCGCTGGGGGGAACAGGCGCGGGTGTTTCGCTTGATTCCCGGCCTGGAGGGTGCGGAGTTCGTGCGCTTTGGCGTCATGCACCGCAACACCTTCCTCGACTCCCCCCGGCTTCTCGATCCCTCCCTGCAGTTCCGCCGTCGACCCACTCTGCTGGCGGCAGGACAGATCACGGGCACGGAGGGCTATGCCGCCGCCGTGGCCGGAGGCTGGTTGGCGGGCACCAACGCCGCGCGCCTGGCCCGCGGACTCACGCCTATCACCCTGCCGTCCACCACCATGGCCGGCGCCCTGCTCCACTTCATCGCCACGCCTCGGGGCGATGAAAGCCAACGGGGCGAACCCCAAAGGGGCGAACACCTGGAGAGCAAAGGGAGCAGCACCGAGGGCCGGAAGGGCTCCTTCCAGCCGATGCCCCCCAACTTCGGCCTGCTGCCCGAGCTGCCGACCCGCATCCGGGAGAAGCGTCTGCGCCATGGTGCCTACCGCGACCGCGCCCTCGCAGACCTCGAGGCCGTTCGCAACGCCGACACCCTGGCCGCTGTCCGTCAAGAAACATTACGACCCGGATTCGCTGTGGAACGATCGCTTGACGCTGCCGGTCTCATCCATACCCTGAAGGGGGAAGCCTAGTGTTTTCCCTACCCTCATGGTACCGACAAAGATTGAGCGAGGTACAGCCCCAACACCTCAAATATTGTCCTGGATCCCTACCTTTGCCGCATCCTCCGCAGCCTGGTGCCTGGTCTTCAACCTGGCCACACCAGCCTCAGCAACCCTGACCGTCACAGCGCAAGAGGGGGTGGGCCAAGTCGTCTTCTCCGCCTTGGGAACGATTGATTTCTCAACCTTTTACAACGAGGATGTCGGATCCAGCTCTCCTCCAGGCCTGCCCGGACCACCGGTCAGTTATCTCGCGACAGATGATCTGTTTGGAACTCCCACCATCAACTTGGTGACCACCGGAGACACGACAATACCCGTATCCTCTCTGAAGCGACGTCGCAGTTATGCCTTTGGCAGCGGCACAGTCCTCACGGGACTCCCCACGACGACTTTTGTTTCGGGAGGACAGGCCGGCCAGCCGTTTGGCTTTTTCACCTTGACATCTGGCGATTTCATCATTTATGCCCCTGAAACATTTGATCCCCTGATTGACCCCGTTTTGACATACACCGGCATCAATCAATTCACATTGCCAGGTGTCAGCCTCGCTGACCTGGGCATGGTTCCAGGCACGCGGACCTGGACCGCCGGAGGTGTGCAGGTCGCCCAATTGACGGCGCTGCCCGTTCCCGGTCCACTCGGCCTCCTCGGCGCCCCAACCGGTTGGTATTGGCTCCGCCGCCTGAGACGTCGCTGCGCAAACCGCGTCTCCCCATCACGGTCTGGATGTCCCCGGGCTTCACGATGGGGGTGAAACCGATGGAGGGGTGGGATGCACACGGTCTTCGCCCAGCTTGACCTGGCCCTCCTCGGGGCCTGTGACCACGACGGCGGCGTCTGACCTCTCGTCGTTGGAGCGCGCTGTTCTGTTGCTGCTGCTCGCCCCCCATGTGGAGCCTCGCTACCGCACGCTGTATGGCGTGCTGCAGGACGCGCTGAGCGAGTGTTGGCCAACGGAACGGCTTCTGCTCACGGTCTTGGGGCGCACGCCGGAGCGACGCGGACCGGTCGTGCTCTTCTCCGGCCGCTCGGCCACCGGCAAGACCCTGGCAGCGGAAATCCTCGTGGGCGGCCTGCGGCGTCCGTCCCACGTCGTGGACGCGTGCCTGCTCCACCGCCTGGAGCGAAAAAGGCTTCAAGGGGTGGGGGTGCGTCGACAGCTCGCGCAGCCTGTCGGGCGCGTCCCAGAGCGACGGGAACCTGCGGCCAGGCCCCTGCCGCCACCATCGGCTCACACAGACGACTACAGCCCCCGTTGCCCACGCCGCAAAGCAGCAAGGCGCCGCGCGGATCCGGGGAGACCTTGACGCGATCGGCGATCACAGTGGCCAGGGTCCCGGACGCTTGCGTGCCATGGGTGGCGCGGGCTTGGCGAGACCAAGATTCAGGCGTGGTTGTAACCGCCGGCTTCTTCTTTCGTGAGCCGGGAGGGTGTAGGCGGGCACCAGCCAGCCACGAGCCCGCAAGCGATCGGCAAGGTCAAACAAGGTGAAGGGAGCTTCCACCCCGGCCTTGAAGGTCCAGGTGACTGCGGGAATGGCCGTGGCGGGTTCACCTTGCAAAGGATCTCGAAAAGACCCGTCGCTTCCATCTGTTCCGCGATCCACATGGCGGTTTCATAGCAGGCCATTTGTATCTTGCGATAGCCTTCACGACCCAGGCGTAAAAAAAGAAAGTATTGACAAATGATCTGACCTGCAGGGCGGGAGAAGTTGATGGCAAAGGTTGGCATTTCGCCGCCTAGGTAATTCATATTGAAAATCAACTCCTTGGGCAGGGCGGAGGTGTCGCGCCACACGACCCAACCCGATCCCAGAGGAGCCAGGCCGAATTTGTGTCCTGAGGTACTGATGGACTTCACCCGCGGCAGGCGGAAATCAAATTTGATCTCGGGCTGACAGAAGGGGGCCAGGAAACCGCCGCTGGCCGCATCGACGTGGAAGTCCACATCCAATCCCGTCTGTCGCTGGAGCACACGGATCTCCACATCCCAATAACGAACAAATTTGTGCCAGCAGATTTGAACTGGACCGCAGACAAAGTTGGGATTGTCAATGGGTTTGTTTCAGCTTTGCGCTTGGCGCACCAGCGATGAAGCGCCGCCATCCCCTCAACATGCAGCCTTCGCTGGAGACAATGGTTGAGGTGCCGATCGGATTCTCACCGGGTTGACAGTTCCAGAGATCTGCCAACATCTTCATGCAACGACCCTCAATTTCAGCGGTTTGTGGTTACTCATCCTTATCGATCATGTTCTTGCTGATCGATAAGTCCATCAATCGATGCAGCTCCTCCGTTTCCCAGGTCTGGCAGAAGGTGGCAAGGTTTTGGCGTGCGTTGCCATCGCGAAACAATTCATCATGGACGAGTTGATATACCACGTCTTGACGCTCCTCCTCATCTGGAAACTTGGCCGAGGGTGCGATGGTGGAAGCCAGGGCTATACCGAAGAGGGGATCGAGCTCGCTGTCAGAACCGTCTTGCTGAATGTGGAGTGGCATGGATCAAGACTTGCTTGACAAAAACTTAGCAGGAGGAATTGGTGTGCAAATGATGGGCAGAGTTCTGTTCAGCGTGCTAAACATCATCTCCAGTCGCGCAAGTCTCACCCTGTCTTGACTTTGCTCCGCCACCGCCGCAGTGCCGGCCAAGCCAGGCGCCTGCCGGGTCGTCCTGGCCCGCCTGGCGGGAGAGGCGGCCTGGCGCGGTGGCGCGGCGCCCGATGAGGCTCAACTTCTGGGGTCGCGGCGCCAGATGAGCGTCAACTTCTATGGTCGGCCTGTTGCCCGTCCAGCCCCAGTGAGCGCCACCACCCGTCCCCCTGCCGAGCCCGCCGCTGCCGCCGCGTCACGGTCGGTCGGTCAGCCGTCCGGCGACTGGGATGTGATCGTGATCGGCGCGGGGATCGGGGGTCTGGTGACCGCCAGCCAGTTGGCTGCCAAGGGGGCCCGGGTGCTCGTGTTGGAACGGTACCTGATTCCCGGGGGCAGCGGCGGCAGCTTTCGGCGCGCCGGCTACACCTTTGATGTGGGCGCCTCGATGATCTTTGGCTTCGGCGAGCGCGGCCACACCAACCTGCTCACCCGCGCCCTGGCGGATGTGGGACAGCGCTGCGAGACGGTGCCCGATCCCGCGCAACTCTCGTATCACCTCCCCGACGGATTGGACGTGTCCGTCGCCCGGGATTACGACACGTTCATCGCCAGCCTCACCGCCCTCTTTCCTCACGAAGCGAGAGGCATTCGCGCCTTCTACGACACCTGCTGGCAGGTGTTTCGTTGTCTCGATGCCATGCCATTGCTCTCGCTGGAAGACCCGGCCTACCTGGCCAAGGTGTTTTTCCGCGCCCCGTTGGCGTGTCTGGGATTGGCGCGGTGGCTGCCGGTGAATGTCGGCGATGTGGCGCGTCGTCACATCAAGGACCCGACCCTGCTGAAGTTCATCGACATGGAGTGCTTCTGCTGGAGCGTCATGCCCGCTGATCGCACGCCGATGATCAACGCCGGCATGGTGTTTTCCGATCGCCATGCCGGGGGGATCAACTACCCCCGAGGAGGGGTCGGGGTGATCGCCGAGAAGCTGGTGGCGGGGTTGGAGGCCTGCGGCGGACGGATTCGCTATCGCGCGCGCGTCACCGCTGTGCTCGTGGAAAACGGACGGGCGGTGGGTGTTCGCCTGGCCGACGGCGAGGAGCTCCGCGCCCGCCGGATCGTGAGCAACGCCACCCGCTGGGACACCTTCGCGGACCGCCCGAAAGCCGGCGCCATCAACGCCACTGCCGCCACCGCCCCCGACGCCACCGCCCTCCACACCGCAGCCTCCAGCCGCCCCATCCACCCCCTGGTGGAGCCTTCCCACACCCCGGCCGCAGAAGCCGCCTGGCGCCGCCGCTACAAACCCTCCCCTTCGTTTCTCTCGCTCCACCTGGGCATCGACGCCGCCATCGTGCCGGCTGACCTCCACTGCCACCACTTGCTCCTGGAGCAGTGGGACGCCATGGAGGCGGAGCAGGGCACGGTCTTCGTCTCGATGCCCACCCTTCTCGATCCATCGCTGGCCCCGGCCGGCCACCACATCCTCCACACCTTCACCCCCAGCGCCATGGAGGCCTGGCAGGGTCTGTCCCCGTCCGCCTATCGCGCCAAGAAGGAGGCGGATGCCGCCCGCCTGATCACGCGGCTGGAGCGATTGCTGCCGGGCCTCGCCGGAGCCATCCGCCATCGGGAGGTGGGCACCCCCCGCAGCCATCGCCGCTTCCTCGGCCGCCTCGGCGGCACCTACGGTCCCATCCCCGCCACGCGTCTCCCCGGGCTGCTGCCCATGCCGTTCAACCGCACGGGCGTGCCGGGCCTCTACTGCGTCGGCGATTCCTGCTTCCCGGGCCAGGGGCTCAACGCGGTGGCGTTCAGCGGCTTCGCCTGCGCCCATCGCATCGGGGCGGACCTGGGGATCAACCCCTGGGCGTTGCCGGCGTAAACTGTGATTGGCGACACCAACACCTGTGAGTCTAAACATTCATCACAGTGCTGGAGCAAGTGAAGCGCGCTGGGGTTGAGTAGAGGAAGTCGTCAGGAGGAACGGCACAAGATTGACACGTTTCGTTCATGTTTTTTGCTCGGCGATTTTGGCACCCGTCTGCCTTTTGATGGTTTTCGCCCGTCGGCTGCAGCCAGCAAGCGGCCTCATGCGACCACGTTGACCTCCGGCTGAGGATCAGCCCCCTCCCTCGCGTCCTCTCCTCCGCCCATGGTCCAGACCTCACGGTTCATGATCCATTGATTCCAGATCCCATGATCGGCACAACTCTGGAATTTCTACAGAAACACCTGGATGAGGCGCTCCGAGTTCAGCTGGAGGGGAGTCTGGATCTCGGCACTGCGGACAAGGTGGTGTTGCCGGTTCTGAATGCCAACGCCTCGGAGTCCACCTCCTTCACCAACGGTGCAGTGACGATGGTGTTGATCAACCTGGAAGAAGAACGGCTGTGTCGCGACGCGGATCCCTGGCGCAGGGACGGAACAGCCGCTGGCGCCAGTCTTCACCAACCCGACATCCGCCTCAACCTCCATCTTCTCTTTGTTGCCCGGTTCAGCAGCAGCGTGGTCGCTTGGAACCATCTCACCGCGATCCTCAACCATTTCCAAATCACGCCCGTCCTCGACGCGCAAACGGCACCCCTGCTCCCCGGTGGCGTGGATCGCTTGGTGTTTGAACTGCTCAGCCAGTCCTTCACGGAACTGAACGACGTCTGGAACGCCCTGCGCAGTCCCTACCACCCTTCCCTGCTCTATCGAGCGCGTCTGCTTGTGCTGCGCGATCCAACCCTCCGTGTCCCCATCCCCGTGGCGGCGGGCGAGGCACGGCTCAGCGGTGGCCTGGTCCCATGACGTTTTCCACGCTCGTCACCCTCCAGGTCGCGCGGGCGGGAACGCCGCCGATCCCCTTCCCGGAGAGCTGGCTGACCTTGCGACCCAGCGTGCGCCATCCCGACGGCCAGCGCGCGTTGACACGCCATCGTCTCCTCTGGCGTCCCCTGGCCGATGGGCTGCGGGTGTCGCTTCCTCTGCAGGCGGATGGCACGCCCTTCATCGCCTTCGACAACCTCAACCTCTGGTTTGAACTCCACCGCGAACGTGCCGACATCGCCTACAGCGTCGCGTTCAACGCTCTGGAGGCCCGTCGCCCCACCATCTATCGCGGCACGCCGGGGACGTCGACGCTGACCCTCGACAGCCAGCCGGCTGACCTGCCTGCAATTCCGCCTTCCAACCCTCCCCTGGCCTGGGTGGAGGTGCGCGGCCTGGCCTCCAGCGACCTGTCCAATCCGCGGACGTATCGATTGGACCTGCCGCTCCGCCAGGTTCGTTGGGTCTACTACGTCGTCACCGATCGCCTCGACAGGGTTCCCAGCATCAACGATTCCGACAGCGGCCGCGCCTTCGACTTTGAGCTCACCACCTTTCCCCTCGCGACGCCCACGAATCTCAGCGACCGAGTCGCCGAGGCTCTGGTCGCCGCCCATCCTCAAGCCAAGGTTCATCGCCTCCATTCCAAGCGCTCGCCACCCGCCGATGGCCTGCCCCTGAAGGGCCTGCGCCTGCGAATGGCGGATCAGACCTGCATCAACGACCTGCCGGCTCCACCGAGCGATCAATGGATGCCCTGGCCCGTGCCGAACAATCCCCCCCAAACGGCGCTCTACAGCGTGATCCACCTTTGAGGATCCACGCATCACCGCTCACCTCCCTTCCCCTGAACCATGGCTGTGACCACTCCCCTCACTCCAGGCGTCTACATCGAGGAACAATCCCTTCTGCCCCCCTCCGTTGTCGGGGTGGCCACCGCAGTGCCGGCCTTCATCGGCTACGTGGCGAAAGCGCTGCCCACGACGCCCCAGGTGGCGGAAATCAATTCGCTGCCCGACTTTGTGGCGCTGTTCGGTACCACACCGCCCCGGCCATACAAGGTGAAGCTTGACGATGGCGCGCCGCGCCTCTACCGGACCGTTCCAGGGCCAGCCCCTGCCGGAGGCGGCGCGCCGACCAGCACCGATGAGCTCGTGCCCACCAGTCAGCGCCCTCCCTGGCTGCTGTGGTACAGCCTGGATTTGTACTTTCGCAATGGGGGGGGGCGGTGTTATGTCGTAGCCGTCGGGCAGGCCACAGACGGCGGCGCGCTGAGCAAAGACGCTCTGCTGGCGGGCATCAGGGAGCTGGAAAAGCAGGATGAGCCCACATTGATTGTGACGCCTGAGGCCAGCCTGTTGTCCACAGCATCCTTTCGTGAGGTCTGCGAAGCGACGCTGCAACATTGCGGCAAGATGAAGGATCGCTTTGCCTTGTTGGACGTCAAGGAACAGGGGCAGCCCATTGATCAATCTAACGAGATCACGACAGCGCGCGGCGAATTCGGTTCCGAGTCCCTCCTCTATGGAGCAGCGTATTACCCGTTCCTGCACACCACATTGACGGAGCTGGTGCAGGAGTCCTCCGTGACGGTGGAGCTCCCCGCGGCGGGCGGAAGCCCGGCGACCTCGCAGAGGCTGGATGAACTCCGGGCGTCGTCCACGGAACTCTATAACAAAATCAAAGCTTTGCTGGCTGAGCAACGCGTCACCTTGCCCCCCAGTCCGGCGATGGCGGGAGTCGTGGTGCGCGTCGATCGTGAACGCGGAGTGTGGAAGGCTCCCGCAAATGTGGGGCTGCAGGCGGTCATCGCGCCGGTTGATCTCGTCACCGATGATCAGCAGGGTTTGATGAATGTGGATGCCACCACCGGCAAATCCATCAACGTGATCCGCTCCTTCGCGGGGCGTGGAACCGTGGTCTGGGGGGCGCGCACCCTGGCGGGCAATGACAATGAATGGCGCTACATCCCCGTGCGGCGTCTCTTCATCACCATTGAGGAGTCTGTGAAGAAAGCCACGAGCTTCGCGGTTTTTGAGCCCAATGATGTCTCCACCTGGCTGAAGGTGAAAGGGATGATTGAAAGCTATCTCTACAACCTCTGGGAGCAGGGTGCGCTGCAGGGAAGCAAGCCTGAAAATGCCTTCTTTGTCAATGTTGGCCTGGGCAAAACCATGACAGCGCAAGACATTCTCAATGGCATCATGTTGGTGGAGATCGGCATTGCCGCCGTGCGGCCGGCGGAATTCATCATTCTTCGCTTCTCCCATCGCCTCGCCCAGGCTTGAGGCCTGCCGCCACAACGACCACCGTTTGTTCCCTGGCTCCATTCCCCTTCTTCGCATCTCCTGAACCATGGCCACATCCACAGAGGCGATTCGCGCGGACTATCCCTTGCCGGTCTATAACTACCGCGTGGAAATCAATGGAGTTTCCTTTGCCTTCTCCGAGGTTTCCGGGCTCAGCATCGGCTATGAGATCACCACTTACAAAGAAAGTCCAACGGCGGCGACGCCCGGGCCGCGCACCATGCACATGCCCGCGCAGGTGACGCCGCCGACGATCACCTTGAAAAAAGGGCTGGTCGCTGGCAAAAGCTTGAGCACGCTTTATGGCTGGATCCAGACTGTTGCCACCAACCAGATTGAAAAGCGTGACATCTCGGTGCGCTTGTGTGATGAAAAGGGCGTGCCGTTGATCACGTGGAGGATCCTCAACGCCTTCCCCACCAAGCTCACCGCCCCCACCTTTGACGCCAAGTCCAATGATGTGGCGATTGAAACCATGGAGCTCAAGGCCGATGCCATCACCATGGAGGGGGCCTGACGATGGCCCTCGCCGTGGATCAGCAGGCCCGGCTCCATCCCCTGGCCTCGTACAACTTCCGCGTCAGTCGCGCGGGCCAAACCTTGCGTTTCGCCAAGGTGTCCGGTTTGCAGCGCGAGTTCAAGAGCGTCACCTACCGCGATGGCCTCTCCTTCCTTGATGGTGAGCGCATCAGCCGCTACTCCCTTCAGACCTTTTCCTCCATCACCTTGGAGCAAGGGGTGGTTCAGGGCGATGGCGATCTCCGGGCCTGGCTGGAGGCGGATGAGCTGCAGACCATGGAGGTGCAGTTGTGCGCGGCCTCGGGTGCGCCCGTCCTCACCTGGCGCGTGGCCCGCAGTTTGCCCGTCAAGATCACAGCCCCCAATTTCGATGCTCGCTCCAATGAGGTGGCGGTGGAGGTGATCGAGGTGAAAGCCGCTGGCATCACCATCGTTCCTTTGAGCTGATCGTCATGGCGTTCCCCATCCCCCAGCTCTCGGTCGACACCGTCTTGGGCCTGCCCTTGACCCATCGCTTTGGCGTGTTCTTCTTTGCGGCGGGCGTGATTCCCAACCCCTTGGACATCCGCTTCCAAAGGGTTTCGGGTCTCACGACCCGGGTGGAGACAGAACCCTTGCAGAGAGGGGGAAAAAACACCACCCGACGGCTCATTCCGCGGCGACTGACGTATGAGAACTTGGTGATGGAGCGGGGTTACGTCGTCGGTTCGCCCTTGAAGTTGCAACTGAGCACCATGATCAATGAATTCAAGTTTCTGCGCTCGGATGTTTTGATCACCCTCTTCAGCGAGCAGGCGATCCCGATCGGCGCCTGGCTGGCCGTAGAGGCGTTTCCCGTCCGCTGGTCCACCGCGGACCTGAACGCCCAGGACGATCGCATTCTGATCGACACCCTTGAGCTCACCTTCACCCGCCTGACGACGGTGCAACTCTGATGACGATTGAAATCCGTCAACTGATCATTCGCGCCGAGGTCCTCCCCGGGGATCGGCCCTCGCCAGCGCCTGCCTCCGGTGCTCGCGGCGGTGAGGCCCGGCCTTGGCCCCGTGAAGCGTTGGCCGCCGACCCGCCGCGCCAGGAGTCTCGTCAGGAGGAGCTTGTGGAGGCTTGCGTCCGCCAGGTGCTGCGCCGCCTTGAGCGTCGTCGCGATCGCTAGGACAAAACCACCATGAGCCTTCTTAATGTCATCGGCAAAGCCTCCGACCTGACGATTCAGGCCTATCTCGATTCCGCGCGCTCCCGACCCGCTGGCGAACCGGGGGGCGAGAGCACGATGCAGATTCCCTACAACCCGGAATCCATTTCCCTGCGGCACGAGAATGCCTTCCAGGGCGCGCAGGCCAGCCCGACCACCTCCGCCCAGGCTCGCTTTGCCCATAGCCGCTCGCGCACCTTGCGGTTGACCATTGTTTTTGAAGGGGTGGACATGGGCCCCTATGGATTGGCCAGCCTCTTGAGTGACAAGCAGCGGACGGTCACGCAAAATGTGAAGCTGTTTCTCCTCCTCTGTCAGCAGGTCAACAGCACCTCCCATGAGCCGTCCTATCTCCGCCTGATCTGGCACAAGGGGGTGGTCGGTGAAAACTTTGATTGCCGCCTTCAGTCTGTTGACATCAACTATTCCTGCTTTGACACCGATGGCTCCCCTCTCCACGCCGAGTTGGCCGCCCAGTTCGTCGAGGATCTCGATCCGCGCAAACGGGCGGCGCAGGATAATTTCAGCTCGCCTGATCTGACCCATCGCCGCCTGGTGCGGGCGGGCGACACCCTGCCCCAGCTCTGCCTGGAGATCTACGGCACGGCGGAGCACTATCTGCGGGTGGCGGACGTCAACAATCTCGACGATGTCCGCGTGCTAACCCCCGGGCAGCAGCTGCTCTTTCCTCCCTACGCCAGGACGGGAGGTTGACCGCCATGGGCGTTCCGGTCATCACCATCACCAGCGACGGTCAGCCTCTGGACGCGAGCGTTGAGGTGCTGTCCCTGGAGGTTCAGCGGGAGGTGAACCGCGTCCCGGAGGCCACGGTGATCCTCCTGGATGGCAGCCTGGCGGAGCGGCGGTTTGCCATCAGCAACCTGGCGTTCTTCCTCCCGGGCGCTCCGATTCGCATCGCCCTGCGTTTGGAGGGGGACCCCAGCGACAGCATCGTGTTTGAGGGGCTGGTGGTGCGCCACGCCGTGGAGCGCAGCGGCGAGAGCTCCACCCTGCGCGTCGAACTCAAGGACGGCGGCTTCCTCCTCACGCGAGGACGGCGCAGCGCCGTCTTCACCGACGCCACGGACAGTGACGTGATCACCACCTTGATCGAAGAGGCGGGGTTGCGCATCGGCACGATCGAGGCCACGAGCACCGTGCAAGCGGAGCTGGTGCGCTACAACGCCACCGCCTGGGACTTCCTGGTGTCCCGGGCGGACGCCCTCGGCCTCGTCGTCACCGCTCATCGGGGAGAGATCAGCCTGCGCCGCCCGCAGCTGGGCGAGCCGCGCCGCCGCCTCGACCACGGCCTCGATGACGTCTCTGAACTGTCGCTGGAATTGGATGGTGCCCACCAGTGGGCCTCGATCCTTGGTGTTGGCTGGGACCTCAGCAATGGCCAGGCCACCGAACCCGAAGAGGCCAGTGATCCCGGCCTCGCCGTCGGCAATGTGGACATCGCCGCCGTGGCGGAGAGCCTGGGGGGCGGTGAGGAGGTGCTCCTGCATCCGGCGGCGTTGGCGCCCGGCGAGCTGAAGGACTGGGCGAGCGCGCGCCTGCTGCGCAGCCGCCTGGCGCTCTTGCGGGGGCGGGCCCTGGTGTCCGGCGACGCGCGCCTGGAGCCCCTCGACACGGTGGAGATCCTCGGCGTGGGCGACCGCTTCAACGGCCGCACGCTCGTCACCGGCGTCGTCCACACGGTGAACGAGAACGGCTGGCAGAGCGAATTGCGGTTTGGCCTGCATCCGGACCCCTTCGCCAGTCGTCCCGACCTGGCGGCCCTGCCCGCCGGCGGCCTGCTGCCTCCTCTGCGGGGTCTGCAGATCGCCACCATCGGCGCCAGCCAGGAGGATGACAGCAATCAGTTCCGGGTGCGCGTGCGCCTTCCCGCTCTGGAGGGGGCCGAGACCGACCTTTGGGCCCGCCTGGCCAGCCCCGACGCTGGCGAGGGCCGGGGGTTTGTCTTCCGCCCCGAAGCAGGGGACGAGGTGGTGCTCGGCTTTCTCGATGAGGATCCGCGGCAGCCGGTGGTGCTCGGCGCCCTGCACAGCGCCCGCCATCCCCCGCCCAAGCCGGTGGACGACCCGCAAGCGAGCGCCGATCTGCGGGCGCTCGTGAGTCGGGCGGGAACGCGCATCGTCTTCGACGACGCCAAACCCTCCCTCACCCTCGAAACCACACCGGACGGATCGGCGGACGGCACCTACAAGAACCGCATCGCCATCGACGAGGACGCCCGCACGATCACGATCGAGGACCAGCACGGCCACGTCATCCGTCTCAGCAAGGAGGGCATCGCCCTCACCAGCGCCAAGGACCTGACGATCGAGGCCAAGGGCAAGGTGACCATCAAAGGCTCGAGCGTCGACATCCAATGACCCATCGCTCCTCACCCCGCCCCTCCCGTCGCCCCCCGCCCCGCTTTCCACCTCTCCACCTCCCGCCCCGGCCCCACACCCCGTTGATGCCATGACCCCCGACACCATCGCCCTCACCCTGACGATCGAGGAGGTGAACCTCATCCTGGAAAGCCTGGGGGAACTCCCCTTCCGTCGCGTGTTCCAACTGATCGGGCGGATCCAGGCCGCCGCCCGCGACCAGATGCCTTTGCTGGCGGGCATGGAGCGGCCACCGGCGGACGGCGCGGCTGACGGCACGGCGGTGGGAACGGCGGAGGGGACGGCGGTGGGAACGGCGGACGGCACGGCGGTGGAGGTGGGCTGATGGAGGCCACCACGCGTGATTTCCTCGGCACGGGCTGGGCCTTCCCGCCCCGCTTCACCGACGCGGGGGCCGGCGTGGAGATGGTGTCCAACGAGGAGGACATCCACCAGTCGCTCCAGCTGCTCTTCTCCACCCGCCGGGGCGAGCGGCTGATGCGGGAGCGCTACGGCTGCAGCCTGGATGACTGGCTCTTCAGCGCCCTGGATCACGACCTGGAGAGCCAACTCACCAGCGCGATTCACGACGCCGTGCTCCTCCATGAGCCCCGGGTGCGCCTGCTGGAGGTGGATGTGAGCCTGGACGACAAGGAGGCTGGCCTGTTGCGCATCCGCCTGGATTACCGGGTGGTGGCCACCAACTCCCGCTTCAACCTGGTGTTCCCCTTCTATCGCCAGGAGGCCTCGCCGGGAGCGCTCTGATGGACTTTGTTCTTCTGGACGGTGACCAGGCTCTCTTCCAACCCGCCTTCGGGGCGGCGGTCGTGGTGGTGCGTCCCGGAGTGTTGCGGGGCAGCGGCCCCGCCAGCGTCAACGGCAAGGCCGTCGCCATCGATGGCGATGAGTCCTCCGTCGCGGTGCAGGGTTGCCTCTATCAGAGCGCGGCCTACCCCATCCCCGGCACCGGCACCCTGGAGGTGGCGGCCCTGGCGGGCGATCAACGCAGCCAGAACAGCCGCAGCGGCGGCCAACCCCTCCTCCTGGTGGGGGGAGCCTTCACCGCCCGCTTCCGCGTCCAGGCGCCGGCCCAGCAGCCCACCCCCTCCGGCCCCGTCCCGGATCCGCTGACGGAATACTCGGGGCAGGGGCAGTTCCTCTCCAGCAACCAGATCCTGAGGGCGAGCTGACATGAGCCGACGCGAAACCACCGACCTGCGCTCCTTTCTGGAGGGCACGAGCCACGCCAGCCGCGAGCTGGCGGCGCTGGACCCCGAGGCGCTGGCCATCGATGAGCGCACGGACGCCGACTGGCTCACCTTCACCCAGAGGTTCTGCCGCCATCTGATCTTCAAAGCGGTCAAAGGGGTGGAGTCGCGCTGGGAGGCCCTGGCGACGCCTCCGCCCGCATTGGGCCTCTCCAACGCCGCCATCGCCGCCGCGATCGACCAACCGGAGCGCCTCTCCAGCGAGGCGGCCCTCTGGCTGGGGCGTCCCCATTTCGCCCTGCTGCTCACCGCTCTGGTGCTCTTCCGCCACCTGAAAGAGCAGCAGAACGCCCTGGTGCGGCGCCACCTGGACCATTTCCAGCGGGAGCGGCTGGGGGCCACGCCGCTGCCCGCCCGACCGGATCGGGTGGCGGTGCTCTTTGCGCTGGCGCGGGGCGTGGCGGCCTTGCCCTTGCCGGCGGGCACGGCCCTGAAGGCCGGCAAGGACAGCCTGGGGGTGACGCGCACCTATCGCACGGAAACCGACCTGTTGATTCGTCGTGCGCGGGTGAGCGAGCTGCGCACTGTGCTGCCCCTGCGCCGGATTCGCTCGCTGGCGACCCTGCGGCGTCTCACCCCCGCCCCGGGCACCCGGGCGGCCCTGGTGGAGGAGGCCCTGCGCCTGGCCCTCGGGGCGCTCCCCACCGGCGAGCCCCGCTCCGGAGCCCCCCTGCCCCCCTGGCCCCACCCCGCAGGCCCCCC
>Ga0194130_10005118_pt1 | contig 16091 bp, 8 predicted proteins | sample TA2KigsurfametaG_FD_160084 | JGI IMG/M metagenome (GOLD analysis project Ga0194130, IMG submission 160084) | Freshwater microbial communities from Lake Tanganyika, Tanzania - TA2015050 Kigoma 12 surface | ecosystem: Environmental > Aquatic > Freshwater > Lake | place: Tanzania: Lake Tanganyika... | reverse complement strand
CAAATACTTTACATTCCCTTTTATGTATTATTCTAGAAGAATCAGAGAATTGATCAAGACCTCAATATCGACTTATCACTACCGTATTAGATCAAAATATCTTTATAAATATTGCATCTGCCTTTTTTTTAGTACCCTTAGTATCCATGCATTAGCTCAAAAAATTAATGCCAAATACGAGCTCAACATTAAACAGGCAAGCTCTGAAATTAAAATTGACGGTAGCATGAATGATCTGGCCTGGAATGATGCTGAACTGGCGAGTAATTTCTTTATGGTTCAACCAATGGATACGAGTTTTGCCACGGTGAGAACCGACATAAAAATGGCTTATGATAAAGACAACCTGTACATTATAGCCATTTGTTATCATGAACCGTGGCCTTATTTTGTGGAATCCTTACGCAGGGATTTTGCCTTTGGAAAAAACGATAACTTTCTCATTTTTATGGATCCATTTAATGACTTGACGAATGGATTCTCATTCGGCTCAAATGCAGCAGGTGCTCAATGGGATGGGATCATGTATGACGGCAGTAAAGTAGATTTGAGCTGGGATAATAAATGGACTTCAGCCGTTAAAAATTACCCCGACCGCTATATTTTTGAGGCAGCTATACCCTTTAAATCCATCCGTTACAAAGCTGGAATTACCCGTTGGGGAATCAATTTCAGCAGAATGGATCTAAAATCGACCGAAAAATCCAGCTGGGCACCGGTTCCACGACAGTTTGCTACCGCATCGCTGGCCTATACCGGATCGCTTGTCTGGGATCAGCCTCCTCCATTACCCGGCCAAAACATTTCAATCATACCTTATACACTAGGTGGAATTTCGAATAACCACTTAAAATCACCTGTTCATAGGGATCATCGAGGAGAAATCGGAGGGGATGTAAAAATAGCTATCAATTCTTCTCTCAACCTTGACCTGACGGTTAATCCTGATTATTCACAGGTGGAAGTCGACCGTCAGGTTCCTAACCTTGATCGTTTTGAACTATTCTTCCCGGAAAGAAGACAATATTTCCTTGAAAACGGGGACTTATTTGCCAATTTCGGTTATCAAAATATCCATCCATTTTTTTCAAGACGTATAGGATTAGGAGTGCCGATTCAATACGGTGCTCGATTAAGTGGAAAGTTAAATAAAGACTTGAGAATCAGCTTAATGAATATGCAGACCGAAAACAGTAGTGCAAGTGAACCAGCTCAAAATTTCGGAGTAATTGCCTTGCAGAGAAGAGTGTTTGCAAGGTCAAGCATCAGTGCCCTCGTCATTAATAAACAATCTTTAAATTATGATGCAATTAATGCGGCAGCAGGGGTATCCAGATATAATCGAGTTGCGGGTTTGGAGTATAACTTAGCCTCCGCCAATAACACCTGGACAGGAAAGGCGGTAAGCATGAAATCATTTAGTCCGGATAAACGGGGTAAAGACCTCATGCAAGCCGCAAACCTTCGTTATTGGACCGGTAACTGGGATTTAAATTGGCAACATGAATATGTAGGAAGAAATTACAATGCGGAAGTTGGTTATGTGCCGAGACGCGGATATATCAATTTGAGTCCATCTGCCTCCTATTTATTCTTCCCGAAAGGCGGTAAACTTGTTAGCCATGGACCTAAATTCTTTAGTGCGAATTACTTTAATGAGTCATTTAAGCCCACCGACAATACAAATTATGTAGCTTATAGCTTGAATTTTAGAAGTCGGGCGACTTTTACCGCCTGGACTGCACATGATTATGTAAAGCTTCTACAACCCTTCGATCCAACGAATGAAGGAATTGCTACCTTACCAACTGGGACAGAACATACCTGGAACTCCTTCGGAACGGAATTCGTTTCACGACCCCAAAGCCTTTATACTTTTTCATTCTCGACAAGATATGGTGGATATTATTCTAATGGAACTCGCCTAAACATTACCAGTGAATTAGGTTACCGCTTTCAGCCTTATGTCAGTTTTGCACTCAGTTCAAGTTATAATGATATTGAATTACCAAATCCTTGGAATAACAGAAAATTTTGGTTGGTTGGACCTCGAATGGATGTAACGATGACCAATAAACTATTTTTTACCGGATTTCTACAGTACAATGAACAGAGTGACAATATAAATATAAATACACGGCTACAATGGCGTTATAAGCCCGCCTCAGACATCTTTATCGTGTACACAGACAATTATCTGCCAAGCCCATTTTCGGTTAAAAACAGGTTCCTGGTACTGAAAATGACTTATTGGTGGAACATATAATTTAATGGAGAGTGGACAGTTGGTAATAGACAGTTGATAATTGTCAATAAACTTGGTAGTTAACCGTCATCTCTGACGAGCGAACATAATTTTTATGTTAGGATGATTTTACCGCGAGTTGAGATTGATTGAAATTGATTCCCAATAGCTTTCGGGCGAATAAATTCAGCTTTTCGCTTTTTGCTTTCACCTTTTAGCCTCCGATAGGAGTCTGATAAAATTACCACCCAATATTTTTCTCAATTCCTTACCTGAATACCCCCTTCGCAGTAATGCTTCTGTAAGCAGTGGGTATTTAGATACATCATCCAGGCCTTTGGGGTAGGATTCTGCGCCATCATAATCAGCACCCAAACCAACATGATCTGCCCCAACAAGCTTGACCATATAATCGATATGATCAATAAGTAGAGACAACGGAGCACGCATATCCTCTATTTCATGACGGTATTTAGTATTGATCTCTTCGGATGCTCTGGTCAGGCTATGATACTTTGATGCCAATTGCGCAAGCTCAGTTTTATGCCTTTCATTGTATTGTTTTCGCTTAAGAGTATAAGTGCTGTCTAAAAAACCGCTATAAAAATTTACAAAAACGACCCCACCGGTTTTAGCGATGGCCTTAATCTGTTCATCCTTCAAATTTCGTTGATGAGCATTAAAAACATAGGCTGAACTGTGTGAGGCCATTACCGGCTTGGTAGAAATCTTGATGGCATCATAAAATGTGGTTTCGCCAACATGAGAAAGATCTACAATTACCCCTAAATCATTCATCCTTTTGATGATTTTTTTTCCGAACTCACTAAGTCCAATTTGCTTCAGACTATCCCTTTTGAAGGTTTCCTCATAAGCTGAGCTAGACCATGGCGTACTGTTATTCCAGGTAAGAGTCATGTATGTCATCCCACGCCTGGCCAATGCCTCCAGGTTTTCAATCCTATCCTCAATCATATGTCCACCCTCAACCCCAACCAATGCAGCCATTTTACCTTGTTTTACTGCTGATTTCAAAGCTGAGGCCGTGCTTACTTTAGTAATCAAATCCGGATGACGCCTGATTAATGCATCCAGCGAATCAATTTGTCTGTTTGCCTGATCAAATCCACCGGTATGATCACTCCAAACTGAAAAAACCTGCACATCTAAACCTCCCTCTTTTGCCCTTAACAAATCAAAATTACCCCTCGTTTGTCTGATACCAATATCAATACCCGACTTAATCTGATCGGATAAAATATCACCATGAGTATCTACAACAATGGCCTTTTGATGGAGGGTTTTAGCAGTTTGTGCTGCAACCTTGTAAACGGTCAGCAAAAGTATACCCAATATCCATTTCTTCATCTGATTTATTTGTTAGATCTTTAAAATACAGCCCAAGGAGCTATTCTATAAGCAATTGGTCAGCTGCCTCATTTCCCATCGAAATCAACTTAATATTTAATAATACATCTATAATTTCATGGACTCCCGGATGTGATGCCAAAAAACAAGACCTATTTGGATGATCATATCGTTCTGTCATCGCTGTCAATAATTTGATCCCCCACTCCCGGCTTCTCCGCCTACCCTATGATATAAAAGTTCATACTGGTACTTTTTCGTCTTGTTGACCACCAATAACTGGAATTTTCACCGAATACCGAGCATAAATTTTTCGTGGATTATAAATCTTTTCACCGATCAGATAATTTACAATACCATGGTAGTTTAAAAGAAGGTTGTTGACCTTTAGAACTACCAAATGGGACAACAGATCTAATATTCGTGCTAATTTCTAATGATTTCCACACTGCTCCGAACAATACCCAATCATAAAACTAATCCTAACTTACAAAAACTAAAAGAATCTTTTCTGCCTGCAATGATGATGAATCTTGCAGAGGGCATACTTCGAACTCACAAGGATACTCATCATATCTGAAATTGTACCACAAATTGAAACAAGCATTCAATCATTCATCCTGACTCAAAAGGATGATACCCCGTAATTATTTATATACAGCAATACGCCCATTTCCACCGGTTAAAAGAACTAGCTTTCCTGATTTTGCCTTCCTAACTGTGTGAAAACCTTCATCAGATAGCTTGGACCAGGTATAACCACCATCTGCAGAATGATCGATACCCTTCGGACCGCAGGCAAGTAATTCATTTTTTGTTAAATATTCTATAGCCGACCGGTATCCAAAAGTTGAAATTTGAGGCTTAAACCATGTTTTACCCCCATCCCTTGTTAAAATTAAGTTATCCTGTCTGGAAGAATCCTGCAGAAAATCCCCTCCTGCCGCTACCCCGGATTTATTCTTATAAAATGCCAGAGAAAAAGGTCCCGTACTGCTTTTACCCTGAATTATCGGTAACCTCAAAGCTCTCCAACTCCATCCATAATCAGAAGAACTGAATATTCTCGACTGAGTTCCGCCTGTAGCAATCCAAACCCTACCTTTATTTCCGGTTCGAATGGTTGTACCACTGGCTGCAAAGCTAGCCTCACCAGCAATAAGAGGAATGGTATTTTGTGAACTTTTATTTTGCCAACTCATGCCTCCATCCTTTGTCTGCAACAAGACCATTTGACTATTGATTGGATCACCATAAATAATTCCATTCTCATTATCCCAAAAATCCATACCGTCCAAAAAGATACCTGAGAATTCGTTTCTGTAAACTTCTTTCCATGATTCACCACTGTCATTCGTCAACAAAATAACTGCAGGGGTACCGGCACTGACAAGTATGGCTTTACGATGTGAAAAGCCCTCAATATCTCTAAAATCAAGATTTTGATACCTCTTTAATTGATTCCAATCCCAACTTTTACCCCCATCCCTGCTGAGTGCTACCCAGCCTTTGCTGCCACTAACCCAGGCGACTGAATCATTGACCACCGATAATCCACGTAGACTGGTGTTCTTACCCTCTTGTAAAAGGCGTACAGATTGAGCCTTGATTCCTGAACTGGTAAAAGCTATGATAAAAATTAAACTGAAATAATACCTCATTCTTAGCAAACTGTTAGTCCATGTGAATCGATGTCCACAAAACAACGAAAATAAAGCTTATTTTTTCATAATTATAGTTCATGTAACTTCTTGTTTTTTGTTTCGGTATAGACTCTCGCCCTTGCCCGACTATCTTTCTAAGCTTTTGGAAAGTAGGGTCTCTTGCTCCTGGTCGCGTGTTCTGCCCTATTTTTTTGCTGAAAATTGAATCCTTATCGTAAGATTCAGTAGCGCAAAAAAGATAGATCTGCCACCCGGGTTTGTTTCACAGGGCCTGTGGTTCTATTAACGAGCTGCGCATCCCGATGAAAAACAGCTTTGCGTAAAATAAATCTTGCCGAAGGAGGTATCTTCCGGCTATGGATCATCTGAGATAATTACCATTTCTTGCCGGAAATACTCCGAAGAATAGGACTAAACGAAGCGATTATACACAGTTATTGATTTCCAAAATCAAATCATGCAAGTCCGGAACAACATGAGATCCATTAAAATGTATTATAAAATCCTTCCTGAAATCAAAATCAGCTTAATTATTTTGGTTTGGAAACAATCCAAGGATAGAAAATAGAAATAATATCAAATAAAGGAGATCCGGAGGTAATAGAAATAAAAAAGAAATAAGGTTTAAGATGGAGAGTTAAGATTAAAAGTTTGAAAGGACCAATAAATTCTTAAAATTAGCATTGAGCAATGAAATCTGATCCCTGCTTTAGGTTCAGGCTTAAATTTATAGACTTAGAATCCATTTCCTGGCATTTACAAATGCTTCCAGCCAAGGAGAAACTTCTTCATTTTGCCTACCATCAGGATAATTTGCCCAATTCCATGGAAATATGGAACGCTCGATATGTGGCATCATTACCAAATGTCTGCCAGTGGCGTCACACATCATCGCCGTATTGTAGTTTGAACCATTTGGATTTGCAGGGTAGCTCTCATAGCCATACTTAGCTACAATATGAAAACGCTCTTCGGCATAAGGCAAATTAAATTTACCCTCTCCATGCGAGATCCAGACACCTAAAGTTGCACCTTCCAAGGTAGAGAGCATTACCGAATTATTTTTCTGGATTCTTACAGATGTAAATCCACTTTCATGCTTATTAGAGGTATTATGATGCAATTTTCCATGAATTTCATGTTCGGGATTAATCAACTCCAATTCCATAAATAATTGACATCCATTACAAATACCAACGGATAAAGTATCTTCCCGCTTAAAGAAATTTTCAAGTACGGTTTTCGCTTTTTCATTATATAAAAAAGCTCCTGCCCAACCTTTTGCAGAACCCAACACATCGGAATTAGAGAATCCCCCAACGGCACCAATAAACTGAATGTCCTCCAGGTTTTCCCTCCCCGAGATCAGGTCAGTCATATGGACGTCCTTAACATCAAAACCGGCCAGATACATGGCATTCGCCATTTCGCGTTCAGAATTACTGCCTTTCTCACGAATAACAGCTGCTTTTGGTCTTTTAGCACCTTTCTCCATGACCGGTAATTTACCGTCAAAATTTGCCGGGAAAGTAAATTGTAAAGGCTGATTTTTATAATTGGCATACCGTTCCTGAGCCATTCCGTTCTTCGATTGCTGCGAATCCAGAAGGAATGAGGTTTTATACCAGATATCTCTTATTTCTGACACCTTAAAGGTGAATAAATCGCTATGATTCTTGAGACTTATAGAATCACCCTCAGCAACAGTTCCTATTTTAAAGATTTTAATTCCCTGTTGAGAAAAAACTGTTTCAACAGATGCGTCTGCCTGAAAAACTACAGCAATATTCTCATTAAAAAATGCTTTTACTGTATCTCGTTCGTTTAGTGAACTTAGATCGTAATCAGCTCCCAAATTTATTTCAGCAAAACTCAACTCCAGTAATGTAGTTATTAACCCTCCGCTACCCACATCATGTCCTGCCATAATTTTACCTTGAGCGATTAAATCCTGCAGCAGATTAAAGGATCTTTTGAAAAAAATTGAATCTTTGATAGTTGGGACCTCTGTCCCTACCCTGTTTAAAATTTGAGCAAAAGAAGACCCTCCAAGTTTAAAATTATCTTGAGATAAATTGAGGTAATAAATATTTCCACCATTTTTCTTAAGAACAGGTTCAACAACCTTAGTGATATCAGAGCAGTTTCCAGCTGCCGATATAATAACCGTTCCGGGAGCAATTACCTCATCATCAGGATATTTTTGCTTCATTGAAAGCGAATCTTTCCCTGTCGGGATATTGATACCAAGTTCAATTGCAAAATCAGAACATGCTTCAACGGCTTCATATAAACGAGCATCTTCTCCTTCATTTTTACAGGCCCACATCCAGTTTGCAGATAGTGAGACTGAGGATAAGCCATCTTTTAAAGGCGCCCAAACTAAATTTGATAGTGCTTCCCCGATTGCAGTACGGGAACCTGCCCCTGCATTTACCAATGCCGAAACCGGCGAATGACCCAAAGAGGTTGCGATACCATCCTTACCTTTGAAATCCAGCGCCATCACACCCAAGTTGTTCAAAGGTAATTGCAGACGACCTACACACTGTTGTTTAGCTACGCGCCCACCTACACATCGATCCACTTTATTCGTCAGCCAGTCCTTACAAGCCACTGCCTCCAATTGCAGCAAGTGTTTTAAATACAATGGGATATGCTCCGAACTATAAATGAGTTCGGCATAATTCCTTTGCAGCACATGGTCGGCCAAAATGGTCTTTGGAGAACTTCCAAAGAAATCTTCCAAAGCGTAATCCATGGGCTTCAAACCTGTAGATTTCGATTCAAAAGTAAAGCGGTGATCATTGGTTACCTCACCAACCTCATACATTGGAGCGCGTTCACGTTCTGCAATGCGTTTTAGGGCATCAATATCCTTTTGCCCAATGACAAGTCCCATACGCTCTTGTGATTCGTTTCCAATGATCTCTTTTGCTGATAAGGTAGGATCGCCGACCGGTAATTTATCCAAATCAATAAGTCCGCCGGTATTCTCCACTAATTCCGATAGACAGTTCAGATGCCCACCGGCACCATGATCATGAATGGAAATAATCAGGTTATGCTCACTCTCTACAAAAGCACGTATGGCATTGGCTGCACGCTTCTGCATCTCAGGATTGGATCGCTGGATTGCGTTGAGCTCAATACCGGATCCAAAAGCGCCGGTATCTGCGGAAGATACCGCAGCACCGCCCATACCTATTCGATAGTTCTCTCCTCCCAAAATAACAATCTTGTCACCTGCCTGAGCAGTATGCTTGATTGCCTGGTTACGCTTGGCATAGCCGATGCCACCAGCTTGCATAATAACTTTATCAAATCCTATTTTTCGGCCATTTTCTTCATGCTCAAATGTCAGTACAGAACCTGAAATTAGGGGTTGACCAAATTTATTGCCAAAATCTGACGCACCATTGGATGCTTTGATTAGGATATCCATTGGGGTTTGATAAAGCCATGGGCGTTCGGCCATACCATTCTCCCAGGGATGCTCGCCATCGGCAAGTCTAGAATAAGATGTCATATAGACTGCGGTACCGGCCAATGGCAAGGAACCCTGTCCTCCTGCCAGTCGATCACGGATTTCCCCACCCGAACCGGTGGCTGCTCCATTGAAAGGCTCTACTGTGGTCGGGAAATTATGTGTTTCTGCTTTTAATGAAAGAACGGAATCAAATTCTTTCTCTTCATAATAATCTGGGCGGTCGGCACGCTTAGGGGCAAACTGAATTAATCTTGGGCCCTTGATAAAGGCCACATTATCCTTATAAGCCGATACGATATCGTTCGGATTCGTCTCGGATGTTTTACGGATTAATTTAAACAGAGATGTTGGTTTTTGCTCCCCATTGATTATAAAGGTGCCATTGAATATTTTATGACGGCAATGTTCTGAGTTGGCCTGCGAGAAGGCAAAAATTTCAGAATCAGTGAGCTTTCGACCCAATTTATCAGATAACTTATTCAAATAATCAACTTCCTCAATACTCAAAGCCAATCCTTCAAGTTGATTATAAGCCGCAATATCGCTGATGTATAGAATAGGCTCAGGTTTAATATTTATCGAATAGATTTCCTGGTTCAGCTCTGCATACTTCTGCGATAGCATCGGATCAAAGGCGTTAAAATCGACTGGAACTTTTTCAAATTCCTCAATTCGTTTTATTCCAGAGATACCCATATTCTGCGTAATCTCTACCGCATTGGTGCTCCAAGGGGTGATCATGGCAGCCCTCGGACCAACATGATAACCAGGCATGATTAATTGATTAGATTTAGGAGCTTCCCCAAACAACCAGCTCAGTTTTTTAACATCATCCGGATGAATCTCAGTCGCTGATTGAACAGCAAATATTTTATTTAGCGGGGAGACAAAAAAATGAATCATCGAAGGTTCTGTTTGGGTGCCTGTAAAGGAAAATGCAAAGTTAATTTTTTTTGTGTTAATTATGATTGAAGGATTCTAAATTGATGGCATGTGGTTTATTTGAAAGGATCCCATTTCTAAAATTAAGTCATTACCGAAAAGTTAAAAAATTCATCAATCACCATAAATTTTAAAATGAAAATATTTGAATTAAATCTAAATCAAAGAATAAAAAAATCATCTTGAACTTCTTTTTGAGCATTCATATTTTTATCCTTTTTTTATTAACTAAAGTCATTTCTTTTATATTTGCACTCCAATCATAGAAAATTCAGTTTAAAACGCTGAAGCAGATGATGGTAAGATAAGAACATGCTGATGGTAAAATTGCCAAATTCTGTTCTGATCGGTTATAAGAGGCCTTTCCTAAAGAGTTAATGGTTCTTTATTCACAGCAAATGAGCCACATTTCTCAGGTATTTGGATCCTTAAATGAGTTCTGAAAGCAAATATCTGGCAATTAGACCCAGGTAGCCGAGGACAATAAAAATGCCCAGGTGGCGAAATTGGTAGACGCACCACTTTGAGGGGGTGGCGCCCTAACGGGTGTGGCAGTTCGAATCTGCTCCTGGGCACCAATCGCAAAACATTAGTTACATTATTTTAGGTTTGACATCCTGTCTGCTTGCATGCTAAGTTTTGAATGTCAATTTTCTGGCGGTTAATATTGGCCATCAACCGTGAGTTCAAGTCCGTCATAAGCCAGAAACACTCCTTCAGGAAGTTCCTTGCTAACTTCCTTATGAGTACCCATATTATGGCTGATGTGTGTGATGTATGTCTTTTTAGCTCCAATTTCAGCAGCAAGTGTCAAAGCTTCATCTAAAGTAAAGTGGGAAATATGTTTTGTTTTTTGCAAAGCATTGATAACGAGAACCTCTGAGCCTTTAATTTTAAATTTTTCTTCCTCGGATATGGAATTTGCATCGGTAATATAACTGAAGCCTCTGATCCTGTAACCGAAAACCGGCAATTTGAAATGCATCACAGATATTGGCATCACAGAAATTCCTGCAACATCAAAAACTTGATTTTCTTCAATGGTATTTAATTTCAAACGTGGTATACCCGGATACTTATTACCGGAAAAAATATAATGAAACTCCCTCCTCAATGCCTCCTGGACTCTATAATGCGCATAAATATCAATTTCAGCTTGCTGCTTGTGATTAAATGCCCGGACATCATCTAATCCGGCAACATGATCTTTATGTTCGTGCGTAAAAAGAATGGCATCGAGGTGACACAGTCCAACGCGCAACATTTGGTAACGAAAATCTGGGCCTGAATCAATAACTATAGCTTTGCCCATATCCTCAATTAAAACCGAAACCCTTAAACGCTTATCGTGTTTGCTTTTTGAAGTACATACCTTACAATCACAGGCAATGACTGGTATGCCCTGAGAAGTTCCTGTTCCTAAAAATGTAATTTTCAAAACTCTATTTTGGTTTGTTTCAAAAGGTAAAGGAATGATTTTTGTTTATCGTCAAGTAGGCTATCGTCTATTTCAGCTCGCTGAACAAGGTCAGCTAAGGAATTAATTTTACTTTCGAGGTTCGAAAATTTGTTTACAATAACAATCCTGTCCTTTTCCAGGATGCAAGACCCTGTCTTAAAATTACCTTTCTCATAACGAAGTTTAAACCCAAGATTTTTAATTAGGGTTTCGAGCTTATCTAGGGTATGTTGTGAATAACTTAGCGCCATATGCTCTCAAAAATAACAAAAAAGGCTTCAAACAAAATAAGTATGAAGCCTTTCAAAAAATTTCGTTTGGCTCATCTCAAATCCACTAGTTCAACACCGGGATAAAGCTTTGAATCAAAAGCAAAAATTGACTCAGGCACTTTAATATTTGGAGTAAATGTTCTGATAGAATAGGTATATCGATTCCCATTTTTATCAAAAATAACTGCATTAATAATTTGTTTTGTCAGTTTGTCTATTTGAAGTTTGACTTTAAAAAAACTGCGCTTGGTGTCAATCGGACTTAAATCAATATTGAGTAATGTTTTTCCATTAACCTTGGAATCATTTACATAAAGGGATTTAAAGCCCTTTTCGTAAATCGTGAATAATTTTGCAGGATTTAATGCATCGGCAGAATTATCAACTTCACTCAATTGAACCTCTTTGTCAGCTTTCAGGTAAGTCCACTGATTTTTACCGTCACTTATCAACTCCTGACCTTTCAAAATAACTTTGTATTTGTTGACTTTTGATCTCACAAAAAGAGTTCCTGTCTGGGTTTCCTTAATCTTTGCTTCAGGATTTTCAAGCGTATAGGAAAACTCGGTTTTGATAACATCATAACTGCGATATTTCTTAGATACTTCTGCCAAAATTTCCTTTGCTTTTACCTCACTTTGTGCCATAACACTAATTCCGGCAGCAAAAACCAGAAACACAGCTATTAATAACTTCTTCATTTTATTATTTATTTAATTATCCTCTTTATCCAATGTATTCAAGAATTGTTCCAAAGAATACTCATCCGGAATTAAAACTTCTCGAGCTTTACTACCTTCAAAGGGGCCAACGATTTGTGCGGCTTCTAATTGATCAATAATCCGCCCGGCCCGGTTGTACCCCAATTTCAATTTTCGCTGAATCAGAGATGTAGAGCCTTGCTGGTGCATCACAATTAGCCTGGCTGCCTCTTCAAACATAGGATCTCTTTCAGAAGCATCAAAATCCTTTATAGCCTGATCTGCATTTTCATCCAAATACTCTGGAAGCATCCATGCAGATGGGGATCCGCGTTGGGATCCGATAAATTCTGAAACTTTTTCTACTTCAGGGGTATCAACGAAGGCACATTGTATTCTAATCAAGTCACTTCCGGTGGATAAAAGCATGTCACCACGACCGATCAGTTGATCTGCACCACCACTGTCGAGAATTGTTCTGGAATCAATTTTCGATAAGACCCTAAATGCCAGTCGTGCCGGGAAATTTGCCTTTATTGTACCGGTAATGATGTTTACGGAAGGACGTTGTGTAGCAATAACCAAATGGATACCAACTGCCCGGGCTAATTGTGCAATGCGGGCAATTGGCGTTTCTACTTCTTTACCTGCCGTCATCATCAAATCCGCAAACTCATCGATAATGAGAACGATAAAAGGAAGAAAACGATGTCCTTCATTGGGATTAAGATTTCTGTTGATAAATTTCTGGTTATACTCCTTTAAGTTTCTGACATGCGCGTTTTTTAGCAAGTCATAGCGTAAATCCATTTCTATGCATAGTGAATTTAAAGTAGTAATTACTTCTTTAGTATCCGTAATAATCGCATCGGCCTCGCCGGGTAATTTGGCCAAAAAATGTCTTTCAATCTTCCTGAAAAGGGTCAGTTCCACTTTTTTGGGATCAACTAGTACAAACTTCAACTGAGAGGGATGCATCTTGTACAATAAAGAAATCAAAATTGCATTTATTCCCACAGATTTGCCCTGTCCGGTAGCCCCGGCAACCAGTAAATGAGGCATTTTTGACAAGTCGGCGATAAAAACTTCGTTAGAAATCGTTTTCCCAAGAGCAATCGGTAAGTCCATGTTTGTATTCTGGAACTTCTCGGTTGCAAGTACTGAACGCATGGATACCATTTCAGGATGTTGATTTGGCACTTCAATACCAATTGTACCCTTTCCGGGCATTGGGGCGATAATACGTATTCCCAATGCAGCAAGACTCAAGGCGATATCGTCTTCCAAATTTTTGATTTTCGAGATCCTTACACCCGGAGCAGGAATAATCTCATAGAGGGTGACTGTTGGGCCGATCGTAGCTTTTATCTTATCAATCTCTATGTTGTAATGATTGAGCGTCTCAACTATTTTGTTTTTGTTGGCCTCAAGTTCTTCAGAATTTACAGCAATTTTGTTCGTTCCATAATTTTCAAGAAGATCCAAAGGGGGATACTTGTAGCTTGAAAGATCCAGCGTTGGATCGTACATCCCAAATTTTTCCACCAGCTCAGTGGATTTTTTCTCTTCTTCAGTTTTCTCTATCGTCAGTGGTGGTGAATCATTTAATTCCTTGGACACAGCCAATGAGGTTTCGAAAGGCACATTTCTGCTCGGACTAATTACTAGCGACCTATGCTCTTCCGATTCCGGATGATCAGCTGCTTCAGCAATTGGCAGATTCTGACTTAGTTTATTGGTATCTGCGTCGCTGGTTTCATGACCGGGACGATTTGGCAAATTTAATTCTACTGGAGGGTATAAAACCTCTTCTTCTAATTCTACCTCGTCATTTGTCTCAGGAATCGGGTTTTGTTCCTCAACACTACGTTTTGGAAGGTTAAAATCGATATTATAAGCAATGATTAAGGCGCTTAAACCAGTAAAAATTAACAAACCTGCCGTACCCGCATCTCCTATTTGGGCCTGTAACAAACGATTGGTCCAAAATCCGAATTCGCCCTCAAGAAAATGAGGATAATCATTGATAAAAGCATGAAAAAATGCAAAACCGACCGAAATAAAAATGAGCAAAAAGAAGGAATAAGCAAGTGATTTTGTAATCGACAAAACCCTAACCTTAAATAACATTCGGTATCCAATGATAAAAAAGATTCCAATAAAAAGAAAGGAGGCTACCCCAAACCATTCATAAATAAACTGGTGAGAGAGCAGTGCCCCTAATTTACCCAACCAGTTTTGAACAGCAGGTTGATTTAGCCCCATTTCAGTCAATTCCTGCTGCGTTTTCAACAAATTACTCCATCCACCATTCGCGTCAATCACATAACTCTGATCATCCTGCCATGTAAATAAATAGGATGTGAAAGCCACCATAAAATACAGTGAAATTATAAGAAAAAACAGTCCGATTATCTTGATTGCCCGGTCGTCATTCAATTTGAATTTAGGCAGATCCTCGGCTGTTTCTTTCGCTGGCTGTTGTTTAGAAACAGGCTTGGACATTGGCTCCCCGCGAAATGAATTGGTGTTCCTGAATTGATTTCCTTTAATAGAGGGCATTCGAAATTTTGCTAATTATTGACAAATATAATGTTATAAAGAATATCTGGGATAGCCTAAATCTGCTGCATTTTTTATTTAATTTTATTAATATTACACAAGTTCGGTATAATACACCTAAACATTAAGATTTAACCACATGGATTGGCTTTTATAAAACTTTAAAGAAACATAGATAACAGTTTGAAGTGCAGCCTCAAACTTATCAGTAGGTAACGCGTAGCTTAGAAACCATTAAAATGTTATGTTTCAATATGGTTTTTTTTAAAATTATGTCAAGTTCATGTTTTTATTGATAAACGGCTAGTTAGTTCATGAAATTGCCAAAAATAAAATGAATCAGGAATTACTTGAAGAATACATCCTAACGGGTAATGCAATTGAATTACATGCACTTCTAAATGCGGATCCTAAACTTGCAAGCCAAAAAACAAGTCAGCAGATTTCTCCATTAATGCTCTGTTGCTATTACAAAAAGCCTGAGTTGGCCGATATCATCTTAAAACATGTGAGCGAAATCAGTATTTTTGAAGCTGCTGCATTAGGGAAAAGCGACTATTTGAATAACGCACTTTTGGACAATCCCGGCTTGGTACACGAATTTTCTGAGGATGGTTTCACTCCATTAAGCCTAGCTGCTTATTTTGGCAGGGAGGATGCGATCCGAATTTTACTTTTAAATGGTTCTGATCCTAATATCCCTTCAAAAAATGGGTTCAGCGTATACCCTATCCATTCTGCGGTTGCCTCTGATTATACCATGATTGCCAAAATGCTGCTTGAATCAGGTGCCGATGTCAACGTAGCTCAAAAATCAGGAATAACCCCACTTCATTCCGCTGCTCATAACGGCAATATTGAACTATTAATTGTATTATTAGAGGCTGGCGCCATCGTAAACGCCAAAATGGAAGACGGTAAGACACCGGCCGACAAAGCTTTTGAAAAGGGCTTTGTAGAAATTGCGAAGATACTTTCCTGAAAAATTGCTTCAATTGTATTAATTTCTTTCCTATACCTTAGGTGACTTTACTTTCCGGTCAAAAAAAGCATCAAATAAACCAGATGTTCAGCCTACTCGAAAAAAAACCTTTGATGATATAACAGAATATACCTGTAATAAACATAAATAACCTGAGTTCGATATAAACAATCTAATTTAGGTAAGATTGATAAAAGAACTTGCCAGATTCTGATTATCTTTCTCAGTCTGTTTCGTGTTCTGCCCTATTTTTTTTTGAAGGAAATGGAATCCTTATCCTAAAATTAAGTAAGGCAAAAAAGATAGCGCTGCCACCCGGGTTTGGGGTTCCATTACACGACTGCCCCTAGCGATAAAAAACAGCTTTAGGTAAACTAAACCTTGCCGAAAGAGGTATCTTCCGGCT
>Ga0194130_10005108_pt1 | contig 16109 bp, 17 predicted proteins | sample TA2KigsurfametaG_FD_160084 | JGI IMG/M metagenome (GOLD analysis project Ga0194130, IMG submission 160084) | Freshwater microbial communities from Lake Tanganyika, Tanzania - TA2015050 Kigoma 12 surface | ecosystem: Environmental > Aquatic > Freshwater > Lake | place: Tanzania: Lake Tanganyika... | reverse complement strand
AATTGTGTTCTTCGATTTCCACAACTTCGTCTTCGTCTCTTGCAATGGGAGACAGCATCTCTTGAGGGGGCTCCTGGGGTTGGGGTTGGGGCTGGGGCTGGGGCTGGGGCTGGTCTTGAGGGGGGTCGTAGAGCACTTGCGCGTCCTGGATTTGTGAACTTGTTAGTATGAAATTTTCACCTGCTTCCGTCGTGATGTGGATTGCACGCTCTCCGTTAAACACAAACAGCGATTGCAATCTTCCGATAATTCTCTGGTTCGTCGTGGTTAGAACGACAACGGTGCGTCCAATCATCTGCACTGGCGGAGCTTCTTCTTGGTCTTGGCGTTGCTCTTGGTGCTGGGCTTGGTGGCGTTCTTCTTTCACAGCAACAACTTCTTGGACAATCCGGACGTCTTCCTCCTGGACCGCAGCTTCTCTTTTTTTTTTCTCTGCATCGCTTGTGTAGATGCTTTGATAAGCGCGCCACACCTTCAAGTGCTCGCCTTCATCGTTCACGCGACGGCGCTTCACTTCATTTCCGTAGATGTCTTCGTATCTTTGTTGCTGCTCTTGGTTGACAATCATTGTATTCGATTCTTTGATTCGTAATTGAAACACTGTTTTGCAAAAAAAGTATTTCAAATCAGATTCAATTTTTTTTGTTTTCATACATTTTCGAGGATGACATTTTGTGGGGGGTTTTCCCCGAAAATTGAATTGTTAATGCATTCATACATTCATACATTTGTATTTAATTGTTTAGTGTGGTGTGTGGTGGTGTCCTTGTATGCCTAGGCGAACGTCTCCCGATATTAGGTGCACCGTTCCCGAATGCAGCTGTGAATGGGTCGTCGTCTCTAAAAATCGGCACATGTACTGCAGCGAACACATGCAGCAGGCCAATGCGCTTTACAATGAATACAAGGCCGCAAATGCAGTCGCGCTGGAAACGTTTGCCGATGATGCGCTTGACCAAAGCATCCACTTGCGCGAAGAGTATGCGCGCAGATTTCTCGACTATGTGGACACCGGCGCTCATCAGGCTTACATTTCCATTCTCAAGCGCGTCCGGGCACTTGGGTCTGGTCGTCGCGCTGCTTACAATCGATGGATGACGGAAAGCGCTTACTTTTCCGATTTTGTAAAAGTATGAGTTCGATGATGACAATATGATGACAATATGATGACAATATGATGACATCATGATGTTTTTTGTGCTATGCGCATAGTCGGGCTGCGTTCGCTTGTTTACACAGTTTATGAACGCACCGTCATTGAGTGGCGCTTTTTTATGTGCATGGGGGTGGTTTATGACACGGGAAGCACCGGTGGGCCTCAGCCTCCCATTTGCTTGCGCTGCTTACGCCCTCCCATTTGCTTCTTTGCACGCATTGATTCGTTCAAATACAGTGCCCGCATCTGTCGGATGGCCATCCGCTTCGTCAGAGGGCGCTTTGAAAAGCACTTGCGCGTCCCCTTCTTGCACACTTTGTAGCCCCGGCGCGGTTGTTTTCGCAGTGTGTACGGCATATTTTGGTTTGTGTTATGTTTGTGTTATGCTTTAATGAGAGATTATTTTTTATTTTTTTAAATTTTTGAAAAATTGATTTTGATCTGCTTTCATTTTTCTGCAACCATAGTTATATGCCCACAGTTGATAGCATTCATGTTGATGTTGATGTTGATGTTGATGTTGATGTTGAGGTTGATGTTGAGGTTGATGGTTTGGAAGCACAGGCTTATGCTGCCATGCAAAAAATGGAAAAACAACGTTTGTGGAGGTGGGCGCTTCGTGGCGTCGTCATTCCTTGATTGAAAAAAGTAAAAAAGCAAAAAAGCATTAGTATTACTTACCTTTTTATTGGTTTAGTTGGTGCGACATTTTGTCAACCGTTTGTTCTTATATTTATATTTATATTTATATTTACGTTTATGTGTGCGTGTGTATTTGTATCTTCGTTTCTGTGTGCGTTTATTTTTTTTCCCTCCAAATTTGCTTATTCCTGCGCATCCCAAAGGGAATTGTGTGTTAATCAATTCTAGTATGACTTCCTTCTTTAACTTGACAACTTGCAGTCGACTATGGCAGCTGCCACCTGGCACTGGATCTGAAAAAAACTCTATCATCATTCTGGATGGGTCATCGACAGCGACACTGTTTATTTGTATTAACACGGACAACACAGCGGCGGTTTCAAACTCTCTCATTTCCAAGTCTCGCATGCATTTGTCATCACTGCACCATGAATCTATGATGTAGCAGATTGCTGGGTTCACAGTTGAAATATAAATCAATGAATGATGAACCGTTTTATTCTTTGCAGGATCAACAAATGATATGAGGTTGACACCGACTTCAAGCACGCTTTCAAAAAAATCATAACGTTGTTGTATCCATACGTCTATTCCTGTGCCATGTAGATAGTGATGACTCCATATGTGTCCCATCACTTCATTGATGCCATTGCAAACTGCTGCATTAGTCAAAGGGGTGCAGCTCGGACCAATAATTTGGCCATCTGTCAGTTTATGTTCATATTCGTCCAACGTCGTGATGCCGAAGTATTGCAGAAACATGACTGACACTGCCATGGTTGGAGCGGTGTAGGCACAACAGAAAATATATTCCAGTGTTGGATCTCTTGTAGGCGTTATTTTAAAATGCGCTGCGCGTTGCCGTTCACATGTGCGTGTCATAATCATTGCGCATTCAAGCATTGATATTTCGTTCGCATATTCTGGCGATACGTGTTGTGGAGACTCCATTGCGTATTCGAAGTCTTCTGTTTCGGGGTGCTCTGTTTCGGGGTGCTCTGGAGATACCATTGCGTCTACTGGCAAGTATATTTCAGGTTTGGATGCGTCCATTGGCAAATTACACTGGCTTTATTATTATTATTATTATTATTTATATATTTTATGTTTAAAAAAAAGTGCATGCTAACCACTGCATGCTACTTACCACGCGTGCGTGATGGACGGTGACCCTCGTCTTATCATGCACGCGATTTGGTCTTCGGTCTTCGGTCTTCGGTCTTCGGTCTTCACTCTTGGTTTAGTTGCAGCCTCCGCAGCCGACAGGCATCATGTAAGTTAGTCGCTGGTAGTACTCGTGGCACGCGTTGCACATGAATCCGCTGTTTGTGCACACAAATTCGCTTTTGTCGTCAAGACCGGCGTCGCAGTCAGAGCACAGTCCAAACTTGAATTGGGTGCTTTTTTTTTCGCGCTCGTCTTTCTTAAGGTTCATGAAGGGAACATGCGTGAACTCTTCGTGCTCGACATCGTCATCGTCATCTGCGTTGTGCCATTCCTTATGGGCGTTGGCGTTATACCACTTGATGTAGCGCATCTCATCCGCCGACAGCGTCATCGTGTCATTGTCTTCATGACAGTAGTAAGATTGCGGTTCATCTTCGCCACTCCACTTCCATCTGGGCTTGTTTGGGGCTGGGGCTGGGGCTGGGGCAGAGGTTGCATTCGGCTTAGTAGTCATTTCGTCGTCGTTTGTCCTTGTAAGGGCCACTGCATTCCGGTTGTCCATCCGGATTAGCTTTCAATTTTTCTTTCATCGTATTGGATTTCGGGATGACATTTTGTCATTTGATGCATGCAAAAAGTGTTTGTGGTGCGCCATACATAATGAAAAAAGTGTTAGTAGCACCGCAAACAGTAAACATTCAATGACGATAAATATAATAATTTAAAAAAAAAATGTGCATGCTAAATCCACTGCATGCATGGTCTTCGGTCTTCAGTTGCATTGGCTGCGAATCTGTTTCCACTCATCGTTCCATTCCACAAATAATTCGCACGCCTCTTCTTTTGTGATTTGGTAATCTGCATACACTCCTGCAATTTCGTTGAAACCTTTTTGCTGTTCTTGTGCTTGGTCCACTGGGTCCAATATGTCGTCTGGAAAGATGTTTGAATCCCGCAGGACCTCAATCATGGAACACAAATGTTCCGGCGTGAGTATTCCGTTCGCCAATGCAGCGGCAAGTTCGCAGAAGAATTTCTGCTCTTTTTGTTGTCGTTCTTCTTGTCTCTTCATGAAGTCTTTCATGAAGGAAGCGTGCGCAGTCGTCGTCGTCATCGTCGTCGTTTGTCCTTGTAAGGGCCACTGCATTCCGGTTGTCCATCCGGATTAGCTTTCAATTTTTTTAATTTCGTATTGGATTTTGGGATGACATCTGGTTTAAGCGAGGCTGGTATATGCGAGAGAAAATTCAGGATAATCCAGCGTTGTTGGGTTTTGAACGGCATGCATCTTCGAACATGTATTGACTTGGGTCGCATGTTTCGACATTCGCCCTCAATGTCTCGGTGGGCCGTCGTTTGAAACAACACATGCAATATGCTAACGGGTTTTTCAACATCTTGGGTTTATATTGCGCCGTCATTTATTTTTGTACTCCGCAACCCTAAACCCTAAACCCTAAACCCTAAACCCTAAACCCTAAACCCTGGCCAAACCCTAAACCCTGGGGCGAAAATGCATAAATCGCGGTAAACTCTTATTTATAATTATTGAGAAATGAGTGATGTTATGAGGAATGGGTGATGTTTTGAGGAATGAATTATGTGCATATCTCTCTGCCCTTCGACCCCCAAACACAGAATGGTTCAACATTGTTCAAGCTTTTTGGTTCTTTCAACATTGGTGTCGAGAGAAATTCATGATAATAATTAATATTTCATGAATGTATAAAAAATTAATGGGAATATTAAGTTTTTTTCGGGACAAGTCTGAGCCCGGTTGGGTGTCATCTAAGGAGCTTGAAGTTGGGAAAGATTACAAGTATTTGGCTGAATATGCAGACCGGCGGCGGAAAGGGATTACGAGTTGCCGGACGTTGAAGCGGAAGGCGAAGAGCAAGTATATAAAAGCGAAGAGGCACGATTTTGACATGTGGTTTGATATGGGTGGGGATAAACGAGATTTATTTTTTGTGCGAACTGACAAGCCTATATTTAAGAGTTGCAAACGACGCAAACGAAAGTGATGATGATGTTAGGTGCTTTTTTTTAAGCTTAGGGGCGACCCAAAAACAGTTGCTCTGTTGAGGTCGAGCAGACCTTATCCCGGCGATACGTTTCGATCGTATGACCTCGTGGTTATGAGCCACGCGCGCTAGCCGCTGCGCCACACCGGGTTATACCTCCTGGGGGTTTTGATCCGCCGACCTCAGGATTATGAGTCCTGCGCTCTGCCTCTGAGCTAAGGAGGTTTGTGGTGCTCCAGTGCCTTAATGCACCGATGCGATGTGTGATAGATACCGGAGATAGGATTCGAACCTATGACCTCGGAGTTATGAGCCCCGCGCGCTCCCTCTGCGCCACCCCGGTTAAAGATGCTCCAGTGCCTTGATGCACCATTGCGATGATGTGTGATAGATGCCGGCAACAGGTTTCGATCCTGTGACCTTCCGCTTATGAGGCGATAACCATCAGTCTTTCGGATGTTGTGCACATCGAATTAGATGACCGACGATGTTTAGACGCTCTGCCGCTGAGCTATACCGGCTGGGGATTTCGCAGCTGCAACTCCGGGGGGTCGAACCCGACACACACTTGACTTGTCGACATGGCGTTTGCCAACTGAGCCATGAGTGCATGTTGTTGCGAACTGCTTGGAACATCATGCAGCGAAATGCATATACTTACATGTCGATTCCTGGATGACCCCCCTCATCCAGACACACCTTTAGTTTTTTGCAAAGCATGAACGCATATGTAAAAATATATACCATTTATTTCAACCCAGTTCCATCTTTTTTTTTTCATATTCTCTCAACCACGCTACATTCATTCCACTCTTCCATGCACATGACATCCTTTCAACACATGTGCATGCATTCTTTCATCTTTTCTCATTCTTCAAACATCTCAGTCAAGAGAAATTCAAGATAAAATAATCACATTCGCAACATGAATATAATTATTGAGAAATGAGTGATGTTATGAGGAATGGCTCGCTACGCTTAGTCCCGCGACCAACCTCATTATTTCATTCGGCACAATCGATGCATTCCTATCACAGTTATCAACAAAAAGGCAAATGTGTTCACATGTTTCGCTGTTTTCACTGTTATATTCGGCACAAATATGCTGTAAATCTCTTTTGTAAAACTTTTGCTGCTTAGATTCGTTTGATGTTTTGTTAATGGACATCCATTAAACACCACCCATATCAATGAGATCGTTATTGGCACATACACTCCATATCTTAAATATGAAATCGACCAAAATGGAATACTCAATAAACCTAAAAATATCAATAAATGCACTGCATATAATATGTCCATCATTTCTATATTATCATCTTTTTTTTTCACTTACATTCAATCATGACATCCTTTCAACACATGTTTATGCATTCTTTCATCTTTTATCAGTCTTCAAACATCTCGGTCGAGAGAAATTCAAGATAATTAATGACTGCATATATGCTCTCATTATTTATTGAGAAATGAGTGATGTTATGAGAAATGGCTCATATATTGAGTTTTCGCTCAGTCCCGCGACACCACACCATCAATTCTCTGCATTCTAATCCGATGTCAAATACTTTTTCATACAAATTACAAAAAATTGATTCCAGATTTTTTCTCATTTTCTCTCTTTAGTGTTTCCCTACAATCGTATTCGATTTCAAAATGTCCTGCTCTATCTGTTTCGATGACTTCAATGCATCCAAACGCAAACCCATTCGCTGCCCCTTTGATGTTTGTGCCAAGACTGCTTGCCGCTCCTGTTATGAAACTTTCCTTTGTGGAGACGATGTCTCTGTTGCTAAGTGTATGTTTTGCAATACTACTTTCACTCATTCGCAGGTTCAACATCTCGGACTTACCAAGACTTTCCTCAAGGGCTCTTTCGCCAAGCACCAGCAGGATATTCTCTTCGCTCAGGAACAGGCCATGCTTCCTGCCGCTCAAGCTGCCGTCGCTCTTGACCGCGCAAAGGCTGACATCAATGCACAGGTCAAGCTCGCCATTGACCAAATCAAAAAACTTCAAGAACACAACAAGGAACTACGAAAACGGGGCTTCCAACTTTCACACCAACTCTCTTATGCTGAACCTTTTGACAAACCCGAAATATCACTCAAAATCAAAGAAAACAAAGCATTTAAGAAGGACAATCACGCTCAAATTCGACAACTCAAGGAACTCAAGGATGACTTGTATTTAGCCAAGCATCGATTGATACACAATGGTCTTGATGACAGTGATGCTCCTGCTGGTCAACAATTCATCCATCGGTGTGCTGATTCTGAATGCAATGGCTTTGTGTCTTCCGCTTGGAAGTGTGCTACTTGCGACAAACATACGTGTGCTCATTGCAGGGAACTCAAGCACGATGACCACGTTTGCAATCCCGACACTGTCGCTTCTGTTGCCTTGTTGAAGAAGGACACCAAGCCTTGTCCCAATTGCAAGGTTCTTGTTCACAAGACCGAGGGCTGCGACCAGATGTTTTGCACCCAGTGCAAGCGTCTTTGGTCTTGGAATACTGGCAAGTTTGAGACTCATGGACACAATCCTCATTATTTGCAATGGATGCGCGGTAATGGCGGTATGCCTCGCGATCCTGGTGATGTTTTGTGTGGACGCGAAGTTGATCATTGGTTCTTGCGCGACCTTAATCGGGCAATATCTGATGTCGCTTACCATCTATCCAATGACCAAAAAACTACATTGAGACGAATCATGTCTTTCATTGAATCCATTCCACATTTGCGGTTTCACGAGGCTCCTCGGTTTCAGGTTGACCGTATCAACATGAATTTCAATGCTCGCAAGTCTTTTGTTTCCAATGACATGTCTTTGCCTCGATTCAAGCAAGCCATTCGGCGCTCTCATTTGATTGCTTTGAAACATGATGACATCGCTCAAATTATCCATGCTGTCATTCAAGCCGCCACTGACATCTCCTATCGCTTTCATCACCTTTTCATATCTTCAAATCTTCCACACATTCTCCTTTCTCTTCCTTCCTTCGCTACTGAATTTCAAAACCTCGTCTTGTTTGCAAACAACGAACTTCATATCATTCACTCTGACTTCTCTTCTTCTCCTTCCAAACGCTTCTTCTTTGACCATCATTACGCCTTTCACTTACACTCCTTTTAATCCCCCCTCTAACCTCTTCTCAGGTCTCTTTGCCATATTCTTCAGGTAAATACCACCACCCTTTTTTTATTGTTTTTTATTGGATTTTTAATATATTTAATATGCATCTTCATTTGCCATGACCAAAACACTGGTGTTGTATGTTTTTCATATCTGCAATGACCGAGTAAAACAGTTCATCGACAATGCGATTTTCAAAGACGAAAGTGTTGACTTCATCGTAATATCAAACGACAAAGAAAACAAGTTCGAAGTTCCAGAATATGCAAAAATATTGACGAGAGATAATATTGGATATGACTTTGGAGGATGGAGTCATGCTCTAATTGAAAACCATGGCAACATGCACGGTTATGGAACATTTTATGATCAGGAAGGAAGGATGATATATGATGGACCAGTTGCCAACAATGGACCAGTGCAAGAAGAAGAAGAAGAAGAAGAACCAACTTTTGCAAACAATCCTGCAAACATCTTTCAGCAACAAAACCCTCCACAATCTGGAAACATATTTGGTTCACGCCCTGATTTTTTTGAACCCGGACCACCAAGACCACCGCAAAGAGAATGAAACAAAAGTTTTTATATCATCAATAATGTATATTCAATGCAATGAAACCCCAATCCAGGCGTTCAAAAACACGCAAACGCCGTTCTCGCCGGTTTAAGGTCGACCCCACTTGTTGGGGAAAAAACAAACCGCTTGAACAATTATGGAGAGATTTATCATCATATCTCTCGGCTGTCATCATTTACAAAGGTTCCAGACCATATGAAATCATTGAACTGCATCACTCTGACCCACCGTCTTCAGAACATGTGTATTCTCAATTTAGATCGTACGATTCAAACCCCGATGTGGTCGCCATCCTCACTGCACATCCTGATGCAAAAAATGAATACGAAGCATTGTTATATCCAAAAGCAAAAGACAAGTCGGTTGACTATGTCATATCAAATTACACCAAATTCTTCAAACGCGCTCCGGAACACATGCAACATCATCTGACAAAACACCCTCTAAAAAAAGTCATGATTCCACATTGAACATTTTGGAATTTTTTTCACGAGATAAGAGAGAAAATGTAAAAAAATTGATTTTACATTTTGTTCCGAATTCAACCCGTATGTTCAGCATGCAAGAACCTGCGTATATTTTGAGCAACGGAAAAACAGTTCCGTATGTTCCAATTGAAGTCAAAACCGCTCGCGACGCATATGCGGCGTCTCTCCATGTCCTTTTCAAGCATGTGGCCGACTTCCACATCTGCATTGTCCGCACATTCTCCTCAAAATACGGTATACCCGAAGACGAAATATTGAAAACCATCCAGGAATCAGAAGAATTCAAGAACATGACGGTTGACCCGGTGCTTGACACAGATCAAATCAACACGCTTGGATATTTGCAACCTGAGTTGTCGCAGCAAGTGCAAGTGGAAGAATCACAACGACCGCCAGCACCAGTTGAAGTTCCTGCCGTCAAGAAAAAGCCAGTTGCATCCAAGGCAAAGAAAGTGAAACCCATGGAACCAGTTGAAACACCTTCGGCTGCGCCTGTGCCTGTGCCTGTGCCTGTGCCTGTGCCTGTGCCTGCGCCTGTGCCTGTGCCACTCGTCGAAGAAGAAAGACGGGAACCAGAACCAGAACCAGAACCAACCAAACCGAAAACAATCAAGAAAAAAGTAATTCAAAAACCAGCGCCAGTTGCACCTCCCGCACCTGTCAATTTGTTTGATATGAATGAGGCCTCCAAAAACGTGATTGCCGCAAACACAAATGGAACTCTTCAGGCACAAGTGTTGGAGACTCCTCCAGTCATTGCTGAAGCACCCGATGCAATCAAACCGAAAACAATCAAGAAAAAAGTAATTCAAAAACCGATTCCAGCTGCAGTTGTGGAGCCGGTGTTAGCCCCTGCAGAAGGCGAACCCAGAAAAATCATAAAAAAGAAGGTTAAGATAACTGCATGAGTCATTCCATGTCATCATCATTATTCACATCTTCATTTATTTTGACCATATTCTCTCGTTTATGCAACTTAAAAAATCGTTCAAACATTTTTTTTCCGTCTTGGTCGCGTCCAGCACATCTTCGTTCGGGCAGAATGTCATAACCCATGCGTTTCAGCACTTGTCGCACCAAGTTAAGACATGGCCACCGCTGATTGTATTCTGCACATGAATGCATGCTTGTCATGCATTTGCTGCTAAATATTTTTTTCAATTCGGCAATGTGTGGTTTCAATTTTTCATATTTTTCTTTAGAAATCAACATGTCTCTTTCAATGATGAGCCCATCCTTCAACTCAGCTGGCTCAATTTGCAATGCTAAGCATATGAATTTCATCAATTCATCTTCGGTTGTGTTTGGAGATGTCATGGTTTGTATTAAACACATACAAATATTACGTGTTCTTTTCATAAAAAAATTTTTTGTTTTTTTTGTTTTTTTTGTGTTTTGCAGTGCAGTGCGGCGGAGTGAAGTGTGCATAATTTTTCTTACTCTTCGTCAGAGAAGTACATGTCATCATCATCGTCAAACGCCTGGATGATTTCGTGGTTTGCGTGGTCCCAGACGCCAACCATCTCAAGAGTGAGGTTGTCATAGACGTTGTCAGTCTCGGTGCGCAAGTAGGTCTTTCCGTTCCAGCTGAATGAAGTAGTTGGGAAGTTGGCTTGCAGGTAAATCGAACCATTGACCTCGTGATTTTCGACTGTTGGAATGACAACCTGAGGCATGGGCTTGGAGAATGACGCCAATGGCTGAACAGTGGGCTTGACCTCCTTGACAGCCTTGGGCGTGGTCTCCTTGACAGCCTTGGGCTTGGTCTCCTTGACAGCATTGGGCTTGGTCTCCTTGACAGCCTTGGGCTTGGTCTCCTTGACAGCCTTGGGCTTGGTTGCAGCCTTGGGCTTGGTTGCAGTGGTGGGGACATCCGCTTCAACCACAAATGTTGGAACCGGTGTATTCACTTCTTGGACAACTGGAGACATTTCGTCTTCAGTCTCGTCATCATCAATTTCTGCAGATGGGATGGGAGATGATGGAACAGAGACAGCAGCTACCACTGGAACACTGGCAACAACATTGTCATGCTGCATGGAAGCAACATCCGCCATCATTTGCTCAATCAAGGCATCTTCGTCGTCATTGGATGAGATGGTGACAGTCTTGTCTTTTTTAGGACGGCCGCGTCTCTTCTTTTCAGCAGTTTCGGCGTTGGGCGCATCAGCGGATTTCACAGGAGCCGCAGCATCGGTTTGATTTTTGCGAGGACGTCCACGACCACGAGCAGGAGCAGGCGCAAGAGTGTCGGAAATTGTTGGGGCATCAGCGGCGCCTTCAGGACCCACCATGATTTCTTGAGTCTTGGTTTTGGATTGAGCCTTTGGTTTGGCTTGAGCCTTGGTCTTGGTCTTGGTCTTGGGTTCTTGAGTTGCCGCCTTGATGGCAGCCTTGAGCTTCGCCTTGGTCATCTGGGTGCAAAGATCAACCAGGTTTTCAAAAAGCTTCGTGAGATTTTCGCGGTCGGAAATAAGGATGGAATGACTCTTCAACAACTGGTCGAATTGTTGGAGAATGTCAACGGGGGCTTGAGTAGAGGAGGTCATTTGAGTCTGCATTGTGTGTATTGTCTGATTTCTTTGTCTGAATCGCTGACCAATAAAAAGAAAATCCAAGACACTTTCAATTTTTTTTATTCTCACTATTTTTTGGGATCACATCTGAACATTTTTATTCTGTCCATACATTATATGATTCAACAAAATTTGACACATATGAAAATAGACATAGTATATGGAATTGTCATTTTAATAATAATGGTATTGCTTGTGTATTCATATTTGTCAAGCGACTATTATTACACGAATGTTATATTGAAAAATGCATTTGAAAAATTGAACGGCCCAGAAATCAATGCAGTTAATCCAGAAATGAACTGGAAAATTGTGAATATGAACATTGATGGATACATAAACAACAAGAAAATTGTTTTTAATCAACCAGTTGTTCAAACTCCAAAAAATTGTACATTCACAAACAAAAACGCATTGGCCGCTTTTATGAACAACGTATTAGCAATTGACATTGATTCCAATGAAGACATTACATTGATTGATCATCCGAATATGGACAACAAACCACTGCATAACTACATATCAAAAACAACGGTCAGTGCCAAAACCCCACACGGATTTCATTATTATTTTTACAACGACACTGGTGCACCAATTCCTTGCCGTGTGGGATTGAATCTTAATGGAAAGAAGTATCCAGTTGATTTGCTAACTGGAGACAAACAGTTGATATTTTTGCCTCCAACTAGAATTGAAAATGCATGTTATAAATGGATAAACAGTCCAATGACACATCGAATTGAACCAATCAGCAAACACATGCACTTGCTTGACATGTTTGCATACACCAAAGAATTCTCCATCCAGCCTGAACCAATGAATGCATGTGTGTCCAAAACAATTCCAAACATCATGTGCATTGTGTGGGATTTTCAAATCATATACCAACTCAAATACAAATGCACATCCACAACATTTGAACAGCTGCATTCAAATCAGCATGAGTTGTTGTATCGAACAAACACGACTTATTATTTATTTTTAAAGCACAAGCCCATGAAGTATTACAAAGCACATGAATTTGTGCAACACGTTGTTGAAATACTTGAAAGGCACAACATCAATGGTGGTATTGTGCATTTGGGTTTCGCATCTGTTTCAAATTTAAATGGAAGTGAAATTGCTCAGTTTAATGCATGCAACGTGCACAACCACAAAAAGCATGGTCTGTCAACGCCTTTCATTGAAGCCGAACAAACACTGGTTAAAACAAGTGTTTTCAATCATGAATCAGTTTACATAATCTCCAATGACATTTTGCACGAAACTGATTTCAGCAAAGAAAATGACTGGATTGTGAATGAAGATTTGTTCCTTATTTTTATGATTTCAAACAAAATCCAAATTCCTTGCGTGTGTTTGATGCAACTGACAATGCATGCTGATAAAGACGACATAAAATGCACAAAACTCATTCAATACTACATGCGCAATATTCTGAATGCAGCCCACTATTCAACGCCCTCCATTCAACAGCGACTGACATTTTTCAGTGAAGTTCCTATGCCATACAACAACATAACCGTTTGAATGAGTCATTTGGAACTAGCATTTTCGTTTTTAGTGTCATCATCATCATCATCACTGTCAATGCCTCTTCTTCCACATGTTCCACATGTTCTAGATGGTAAATTTTTGCAACCATTGCATTTCCATTCTCTATCATCATCATTGATGTTGTTGTTGTTGTCATCATCCGTGTCATCATCCGTGTCATCATCAGTGTCATCATCAGTGCCATTGCCTCCTCTTCCACACCTATCACATTCTGACGAATTTTTGCAACCATTGCATAGCCATTCTCTACAATCCATGCATGGCCAACCATCAGAACCACGATTTACATCACAACCACACGAATCACACTTCCCATAACATCCGCATAAAACATCGTCATCGATTTCGCATTTACTACACAATGTGGCTGAACAATCTGAACAAACGGTTTCCATCTCTTTGTCATACACATTGCAATTGAAACAATATGGCATACTGGTTTGAAAGTGTTTATATATAAAACATGCACCATATTTTTATATTATTTTATCAACTCAAAATTCATTCAAATCCTATGCAAATTAGTATTTGAATTATTACCATGTAGCGGGGACTTGGGAGAATCGAACTCCCGATCTCCTGCACCCAAAGCAGGCATCATACCACTAGACCAAAGTCCCTTTGTAAAAACCAACCAATTTAAAATTCAACAAAATGACAATGACTGACTACTCGGATGAATCCTTGCCACCTCTTCCACCACGGGCACTACTTCCCTCACCACGACGCCACTCTCCAGTTCCTTGACGCTTTTTTGCAACAGTGGTCCACTCACGCGGCTCTTCAGACCGCTTGAATCTAGCAGGACCTGATGAAAATCCAGAAGATGACCGGCTCTCCCAACGCGTCTCGCAAATGAGCTTACCTCCCTTGACCCCGCTGACATCCACCGCCTGAAACTCATGCTTAGGCGCCTCTGTCGCCGCAGAATCCTTCAACTTGGACAATACAAACTCCACATACTCACCCTGCACCAAATAACGGTACTGCTCCTGCGACACCTTGATCGCAGAATGATGCACAAAGACGTCGCTTCCCTCCTTAACACCCTCACTGTCTGTCAACGCAGTGATAAATCCAAATCCAGTCTTGTTGTTAAACCACTTTACGCGGCCAGTCAACCTAGCCACATGAGCCTCGTTGTTCTTGTTGTTGTCGGTTCCACTCATTGTTGTTCCGTTCTGACTATACAATGTTCAATGTCTTTAAGTCATGATAGTTCAATTAATTAATTTTTAATGTATGTTGTGTTCATAACCATGACACAAGTGGTTCAAAATGAAATTACATGCCCCGTTATATCCAACCGCGCAGTCTTGCCATCTTTAAAGTAATATAGGCCATATTCTCCGCGCCGCTTTTCGACCAGTGCCGCAAAATATCGTAGTCGTTGGTCTCGAATTTCGTTATGTGCCATGACAATTTCGGATTTGTGATATTCATTTGGGTATTTACTTTCAAATAATACCATGACATCATCCATGTTTGACAAACATTCATAAATGACTGCCAAATAATTGGTCTCCAATGCTTCAATCGCAGTCAAAGTGTGTTGTATGGTTTTCATGAGCACAGCGTGCAACAACAAGGCATGCCGAATCAATCCAATTGACTGACGCAACGAACTGTCCGACTGCAACATCTTTATTTCACTCATAATGGTTTTGTCTTTTCCATACAATTTCTCTTTGATTTTCACTGCATCAGTGTTAAGTGATAAATTCATTTTGAAAATCTGATGCACACTTTGACTTTGCCAGTTCAATTCGAACACATTGTCAAGAAGCGCACTGCTCGATCGTTGCATCGCTTCCGCTCGGTCATTCATAACTTTCATGGCACGTTTAAGCAACTTCACGCGAGGCACTGACACTTGCGCCAGAACAGACACCGCTTCTCCCATTTCAAATCTCGGCTCCAATGCACCACTCTCTAATGCACTGTACAAATCAGATGTCATCAAGTTGACGCGGGACCGATGCACCTCCGCTCTATCATACGCTCGTATCAAAAAAATAGAAGCCTGACGATAAGCCGCCGGGTTTTTCAACCATTTTTGATAGTAGTGCTCCAAGTTGGAAATAATGGGTTTGTTTTCAAATGCAGCCTTGTAGTCTTTCGCAAACATAATCACATCTCCAATGCATGCCACATTTCGCACCGCTTCTGGCTCGCTCACTTTGACTTCGCGAGTTGCCATGTTGTATTCGTAAGGCACAAACTCGGCGTATTTCTTCAAATAAAAAAACGCAACATCGGTTCGCAAACACGTTAATGAATATGCTGAAAACAACACATCATACACTTGAAATGACACAACCATGGTGTCATATGCGTAAAAACGCGCAGCTGAAGTGCGACCAATTCCCGCTTTTTGGCGCAGACTTTGTGCAATGTAATTCCAACTCGAGTCTGGAAACACCCCTGGCAAGTAAGTCGCTCGTTTTCCAGTGCCAGTGTCAACCAGCACTCCCTGGGTTTTATTACTGAATCGTGATTTGACATCTGGAGCCCCATCGTCAATTTCACGCAGCGGCAACTTCATGAAACTGATTTCAACGACGGCCGACGCGTCTTCATCCACGTCCGTTGAAAATTGCAGGCGGCGTTCGTCTTTTTTGCGCACATCTTGCACCAGTTGCTGCATTTTTTCAATCAAATCCAGTGGAGACATGGATTGATATTTGGGATTCCAGTGTCCAAGACAGCCATGGATTTGACGTTCACCGGAATGAATGTCGGCATGAGTCATTGAAACAACATTTTCATTCCGATAGAGAGAAACAAACA
>Ga0194130_10005107_pt1 | contig 16110 bp, 13 predicted proteins | sample TA2KigsurfametaG_FD_160084 | JGI IMG/M metagenome (GOLD analysis project Ga0194130, IMG submission 160084) | Freshwater microbial communities from Lake Tanganyika, Tanzania - TA2015050 Kigoma 12 surface | ecosystem: Environmental > Aquatic > Freshwater > Lake | place: Tanzania: Lake Tanganyika... | reverse complement strand
CATGCGTTCAAGAAATCAGAATAGCGGAGAGGACCCAACCCGGGGGGGGCTGGGTTAGGCATTTACGGAATTGCACCTGTTTTTTCAATTTCACAGGAAGCTGGAAAGGCCGCTTCGTCCCCCAATCGTGTTTTAGTCCCCTGAACGTCCGTTCCTCATGGGCGGGTAAATGCGGCGTTCTCCCGTGGTCCTGAGTTTGGATGGAATAGGGATCTCACCGGGAAATCCAGCGTCAGGATCGCTTGGTTCTCGAAACGTTCATGACATTGAGAGGTTCTTGTTTTTCTTCTAATTCGAACTATCTTATGGTCGAACTAATGGTCTTCGGATGGCCTATATTTTAGTGGGGATACCGGTAGGTCAAAACATGTAGGATACCGAACCGTATGTCACTCGCTGGGATCGGATTTCGGCGAACAACGCACTGATGATGCTGCTGTCCGAGCTCGGATGCTCAGCTTAGGAACATTATGAAAACCCTGTTTTGGCTCCTCGTGCTTTTAGCAGCCGGGTTGGGCTTGGCTCTTGCCTATGTACTCATCGGTTCACCGTCCCTCCCACAAAATACGTTGGGGGGCTCATTGGCTAACGCTTCCTCGGAACCCGCAAAGCCTACGGTTTGGTCATTCCTTCCAAAAAGTACGGGTGTTGGGCCTGCGACGGATCCGAGATTAGTTTCGAAATCGGTATTCCTCAACGTTCGTCCGGACGTGGCGTACATGGGAGATGCCAATTGTGCGGAGTGCCATCAAGGGCTTTGCGATTCGTTCCACCAGCATCCTATGGGGCGATCCGCAATGGCTGCGGGCTCGGACGACCTAGAGGGACTTGGCAGCGGCACGTTAGATCCGATCCAGGCTGGGCCGTACGAACTCAGCGTCCGGAAGGACTCGGAGGGTGTGTTCCAAGTGGTTCGCGCAATGGGAGGAGATGGAAAGTATCTACCCTCTGTGGAGTACCCGATCGCGATCGCGATCGGTTCTGGAACCCGGGGCCGCTCTTACGTGACCTTGGATGAAGACAGTGTGTGGCAAGCCCCTATGAGTTGGTTTACAGAAAAGGGTTGTTGGGATATTTCGCCTGGGTTCAACCTGGGGGAAGCGACGCAACGACCGATGGTAAACGGTTGCTTGTATTGTCATGTCAATCAGAGCGGGTGGATCGCGGATTCCGTCAATCGTTACAAGCAGCCCGTCAGCAAGCAGCAGTTGTCGATCGGTTGCGAACGATGTCATGGACCGGGAGAATTACATGCCAAAGCCCATTCCACGGGATCCGAGGTCACTACTTCAGAAGGCGGAATGGATACGACGATTGTCAATCCCAAGCATCTAGCTGATGAGCTTCAAATGGCGATCTGCGCCCAATGCCACTTGAGCGGGAAAACGCGAGTGGTTCGCAAGGATCGTGAACTCGAAGAGTTTCGCCCAGGACTTGCGTTGGATCTTTTTGTGAACGGATACATTGCGACGCCTGACGCTAATTTGCAGAACAAAGCGGTCGGGCATTTCGATCAATTGTTGTTGGCGAAGTGTCGGACGGCCGCCGGTAAAACCCTTTTATGCAGTTCGTGTCACGACCCGCATCGCAAGCATGATTCCGCTGAAGAAGAACGGTTGCAACTTCAGAATTGCAAGTCTTGCCATCAGGAGCGAGGTTGCAATGCGCCCGAGGAACTGCGGAGTTCGCGGAAAGATAATTGCATCCAATGCCATATGCCAACGACTGATGATACTCAGATCGCTCATACAAGTTTGACGGATCATCGCATTTTGCGAGAGCCGAACCAACCTCTTCAGGAAGCTATCCTTGGAGCGGGGCAGTCATTGCTGATTCCATACTTCAGCAGCAACGACGTTGGAGAACTCGAAAAGGAACGTGATATGGGGATCGCGTTGGCCCGGTTTGCGGAAAAGATTCCGGCGGATTCTCCAAAGAAGCAGCAAACTCTAAATCAAGCCAAATCGAGTTTGAGAAAATCTCTAGAGCAGTGGCCGGATGATACCCAAGCCTGGATCGCATTTAGTGCCGTCGAAGCAGCAACGGGTGATCTAGAGTCGGCCATGAATGTGATGAAGGAAGCGGCAAAGATCGCGCCGAACGACGAGGCCGTTCTCTCGCAAGCTGCCAACATTGCCGAGTTAGCCGGTCAAGTGGACACGGCGATCGCGTTGATGAATGACTTGGTCGCGATGAATCCAGCGTCCCACGACTATCGTATTCGCCGAATGATGATGTATATGTCGTCCGGGGACTTTTACCGGACAGAAGCGGAGAGTCGCGAGATACTGCGGATGAACCCGCTACAACCGATGGCTCGCTTGGTTCTCGGCCTGTGCCTATACGGTGAGGGTCGCAAGGACGAAGCTCAGGCCGAGGTCAATCATGCCATGCAACTGGCGACCTCTAAGCAACAGCAAGCATCCATCCAGTCATGGTTCCAGCGATTTGTGGCCTGGAGGTCAAAGTCCAAGTAACGGTTGATCCAAGCAACGGGCGATCATCGATCAGAACGGTAGGCCGATGAGGTGCACAGACCTGAACTTCACAGACCTGAATTGCACAGGTCTTTCGAGTTAATGTGGCAATCCACCGAGAGGATTTGCCAAGACGACCTGCAGGCTTCCTTGGAGTAAGGCTTAGCGTTCTCGGAATACGATTCGTCCCTTGGTCAAATCGTACGGAGACAGCTCCACACGAACTTTGTCACCAGGAACAATACGGATGAAGTTCTTCCGCATTCGACCAGCAACGTGCGCAAGCACTTCCGATCCGGTTTCCAACTGAACGCGAAACCGGGTGTTCGCTAGAGCCTGGGTTACAGTACCTTCGACTTCGAATGCTTCTTCGTTTTTTCCCATAACGTCCCGAGGACTTCACTCCGAGAAAATGTTTGGTTGGAATGTTAAATGCCGCTTGGAGCGACGAACTTCTAATGATCGCTGGTAGCATCAACCATCGATGCCAAAGTTGCCGAAAGGGGGGCCTCGCACTGTTCGCCGGGAATTGGCTATCACGAGAAGTGCTTGGAGGCACCGGAACAGCCAGGAGCGATGCGTCGGACAACACCCATCGCTGCTAGTTATACGGGATTTTGCGGGGAATCGTCCACGCCAAACCCCTTGAATCCCGTCTTTTTGGTGGATGCAGGGCTGTTTTTTAGACCTATGTTGTTTTCCGAAGCATGGGGCGAGGGGGTTTTGGGTTCTGTAACGTTTTAGGGATGGTGGATCGGTCGATCTCGAGTACTTTGGATCAAGCCATGAGTCCAACCAATGCCAAGCCTATCCAACGATTCCTATACGCCGCCTGCCAGCACGGAGCAGAATCGGTCCTCAAGCAGGCCCTTTGTGAGCCGGTTGGGCCGTTTCGATTGGCGTATTCCGCAAAAGGGTTCTTAACTTTCAAATCGAATATGGCGACCCCGATTTGGTCGAGGGCGCTGATTGAGCACCCGCTCGTCCGTAGTCGGGGGACCGTTTTGGAGCGGGTCGAAGGGACCGAATCGGGCCCGATGGTTGAGCAGATCCTGGCCTCCTACGTGAGCATGGACTGGGAGGTATTGCATGTCTGGCAACGGGATACCGCCCAACCAGGTTGGAATGGATTTGAGCCAGGCGAGTCCCTTTTGGCGCAGTCTGTGGCTGAACTAATCAGGAATGCGCTGAGGCAGAGTAACGACGCGAGGGAGGTGCGTGCCAGTGGGGTGTCGCGCGAGACGCCTCAAATTCCAGCAAGCATCGCAACCGCTGAAGCCTGCGTCGCGACCCATGTTATGTCTCCAACGGAGGTATTATCTACAGTACCACTTGAACGCCAAGCTCCTCAAGGTGCGAAAATTCTCGAGGTGATCATCGACGAGCCAAATCGGTGGTGGATAGCGGCCAAATACGCTCAAAAGAGTTATGACTTTTGCCCTGGAGGAGTGCCCGACTTATTCTTTCCCGAGGAAGTGATCAGTCGGGCCTATTATAAAATCGCCGAAGCCTTCGAATGGGGAGGGATTCAACTTCGGCCTAGCGAGAAGGTAGTCGAGATTGGAGCGTCACCTGGTGGAGCATGTCAGTGGTTGCTCGATCGTGGCACGAAAGTCACCGGTATCGACCCAGCGGAGATGGATGAGAGAATTGCGAACCACCCGAATTTTACTCATTGGAGGAACCGTTCTCGCGAGGTGAAACGCAAGGCATTTCAAGGCTTCCGAGTTCTGGTCTGTGATGCGAATGTGACTCCTAACTACACGTTGGACACGGTCGAAGCCATTGTGATGTATCCGACCTCTCAGTTTCGGTTGTTGGTGTTGACAATGAAGTTACCGGATTGGAAGCATGCTCAGAAAATCCCCGAGCATCTAGAGCGAGTCAAGTCATGGGGGTTTGAAAGTGTTGAAGCACGGCAATTGGGACATAATCGGCGAGAGTATTGTCTATTGGCTCGACGACGTGTTTCACAGCGTCATTCCACTTGACCTCCTTCATGAGCAAATAGCGTGTTGGCTGGCCACTGCGGTTCGCCATTGAGGAATGCTCGCGGTGATTCGCAAGGATCGCATGAAATTAGGATGAAGGTTGAGCGAGGGCTCTTGGTGCTGGTAGGCTTCGTGCATTACCCTTTGATGCGCTAATCGTCTGAATGATTCTCCGCTGTTACCAAACTGAGGGCTAGATACCGATGCGTACCTATTTGGTCCAATTGGCTTTGATCGGGTGCTGCGCTTCCGCTTCTCTGGCCGAGGAGCGGGTTGCTGATCCCCGCTCTGACCGTCCGTTGGTGATCGCTCACCGTGGTGCTAGTGGTTATGTGGTGGAGCACTCCGAAGGTGCAAAAGTTCTAGCACATGCGCAGGGCGCTGATTATATCGAACAAGACGTTGTGCTCAGCAAGGATCTGCAGTTTGTGGTGACACACGACATTGCGATGGAAGAAACCACGAATGTTGAGCAGGTGTATCCGGATCGATCTCGCTCTGATGGCAAGTGGTACTTTGCCGACTTTACTTGGGCAGAGATTCAGGGGCTCGAATTGCATGAGCGCACTCGCAGAGATTCTCACGAACCTGTTTTCGCTGATCGCTTTCCTGTCGGCTGCGGGCAGCGAGTGTTAAAACTCGAAGAGGAAATCAAGCTTGTCCAAGGGTTGAACAAAACCACTGGAAAGTCGACTGGGCTGTACATTGAACTTAAAGGGCCCAGCTTTCATCGCAAGGAGTTTAGTGGTCGGACGGATTTCCAGGAGTCGATGGGGCGAATGTTGCTCGAACTCCTGAATCGTTGCTCGATCGACAATAGCACTTGCCCATGCTTCATTCAATGCTTTGAGTTCGGTGAGCTAAAGCATCTTCGAGAGGATCTGCAGTGCGAACTGCCGCTTATCTATCTTCTAGGACGCCCGATCGACCCGAAGGAATTGGAGTCAGCATCCAAAACCGTTCAGGGGATCGGTCCCTCCCTCGATCTTCTCGCAACTCGTGGGGACGATGGTCAGGTTTCAAGTACTGGGCTGGTCGAACAAGCGAGAGAGCTTGGTCTAAAAGTTCACCCGTATACGATCCGCAAAGAAATGCAGCCGAGCTGGTCGCGTTCCCTTGAGGAAACACATCGATTCCTCGTCGACACGCTTCATGTCGATGGCTTCTTTACCGATTTTCCCGATCTCGGACGACAGGCGGTCGACCGCAATTGAAGACGAGTCCTACGGAATTAGGGTGCTACTGCGTGGGATTGAAGATCGGCTAGATCGACAAACTCGAGCGTGGAGATGTGCGTAGACTCTAGAACCACAGGGGGCGCGACACCCGCTTCAAGTGCTTCGCGCCATCGGAGTACGCACAAACACCATCGGTCCCCGGATTTGAGTCCGGGAAACCGGAACTCGGGGACTGGGGTTATTAAGTCGTTCCCTCGGATCTTCGAGAATTTGAGAAAGTCGTCGGTGACTTGGGCGCAAACCAGATGTAGGCCTAAATCCTCTGCACCAGAACGGCAGCAACCATCTCGGAAGAATCCAGTAATCGGATCCATGGAACACGGTTTCAGTTCGGTACCCAGGACGTTCGAAGCGGATGCCATGGGGGAAATCTTTCGGAAAGGTGTATGCGCAAATAACGATTGGTTGCGAGTCGGGGAAGGTATGGCGGAAACGATCGCGGGAGAGCAGCGGATGGCGTCATGAAATCAAAACGTTGTTTCGCATTGTAACGCAACGAAGGTGGAGGATGTTGGTCCCATTTTTCGTCGGTTGCTAGATCATGTACGACCAGTCGCTGGTCGATAGGCTGTGGAACTGATGTTGGCAGTGTGGGCACCGCTGGTTCCCGAGAATAGAGTAGGCCTTTTTCATGGCTTCGATGGTGCTGGCCCAAATATCGGACTCCTCTCGGAAAACATTTCCGGAGCCAACTTGCTCGAGGATGCCTACATTCGCCATGACTTGGATCATCTCACTGCCGACCCCTGTGAGCATGACAGTAATTTCCCTCGTGTGCATGCGATCGATGAAGGACTGAAGTATTTGCATGCAGACAGCATCTGGATTGCGAGCACGTTTCAAGCGAAGGATCAGAACTTTGAGACCCGGCGGAGAAGATTCGATGATGGTATCGAGCACCCGCTCAAGTTCTGGAGCGCTCCCGAAGAAGAGTTCTCCCTCTAAGTTGTAGATCCTGATGAATTGGCATCGAGGATCCCCAGGCTGAACTTCACGGATGATGCGGTCGCTGGTAACGGCCAATTCGGATAGTGAAATCTTGGCGGCTTTTGGAATGTACAGGGCGAATGAAAGGACGACTCCAATCAAGATGCAGAACTCGACAGAGACGAGGACTGCCGATAGCGCGGTGATCGCCAATATCCAAGCGTCGAATCGCGTCGCCTTGACAATGTATGTTAAGGTAGCGATCTCGGTCATGCGAAAGGCCGTCAGGACGAGGATGCCTGCAAGTGCGGGTTTTGGAATGTATTCGGCATAGGGGGCGAAGAGGAGTACGGTCGCAGCCACACCTATTGCGCTGAACACGCCCGACCACTGGGTGGCTGCTCCTGAACTGTGGTTGATGTAGGTACGCGTTAACGACCCGGAACCAGGAAAGCACTGGAAAAAGCTGCCGACGGTATTGGCGAGTCCTTCGCTAAGGCATTGCTGGTTCATGTCCAGTTTTTCACCCGTTTTCGAGGCGATGGACTTCGCCATCGCCATCGCTTCGAGCAACCCGAGAAACGCGATGGCCGCGGCGCTGCTGGATAGTTCCCGGACCATGTTCCATTCCCACTGAGGTAAGTTGGGGGATGGCAAGGCACTGGGAACTTTCTCCGTCAGTTTAATTCCTGAGACTCTGCTTGGATCGAGGACGGCGCAGGCGCAGGAGACGACAATCAAGGCGATTAGAAATTCCGGAAGCCACAAACGGAATTTTCGGTTCACGCTTCGGATGAGAATCGAAAGACAAATCGTGGACGCGGCGATGGTCAGCGTTGGCAAGTGGACGCCGTCGCTCTTGGAAATGCTCGTCCAAAACCGAACTAGGAAATGATCGTGGGGATTGATGGTTGCATTGAGACCCATCACATTTTTCATTTGATCGAGCAAAAGCAAGACCGAGGCTCCCAAGGTGAAACCGACGATGACAGCTTGAGAGATGAATCGGGACAAATCCCCGAAACGGCAGAGGGAGATCGAGGTTTGGATAAGCCCCACAAGCAGTGCCATCAGGATCGCTGCCGAGACTCGTTTTTCCTCATCGATGACTGCCAAGGCGCTGAGCATCGCGATCGATATTGCATTTGTCGGCCCGTTGATCAATTGCCGCGACGAGTCGAGCAATGCTCCCACCGTGGTCATAATGATGGCTGTGTACAGCCCCATCTCGGCCGGCATCCCAAAGATTTTTGCATACGCGATCGCTTGAGGGACAGCAACAGCGGCAACAGTAGCACCAGCAACCAAATCCCGTCGGAAGGACGACGCGGAATAGCCTCGAAGTGATCCGAGGGCGGGAACCCAACGGTAGAGCGTATTGATCGGTGAGGGTTCCTGCATCGGTGATTTTTCGACTTAGAATGCCGTGCGGATCGTTCTACATCCTGCAAGATTCGAAGCAAACCGCATTCGTTGAATCGGGATTGGTATTCCGAAAATCGACTGTTTTCTACAAACCGATCCGCTCTTCAGTCCAGTCCACTCTCCTTCGTCCGTTTCGTGAGTAAATCGTCATGTTCGTGAGTAAATCGTCATGTTCGTGAGTAAATCGTCCGTTTCGTGAGTAAATCGTCCGTTTCGTGAGTAAATCGTCCGACTCGTGAGTAAATCGTCCGTTTCGTGAGTAAATCGTCAGGTTCGTAGGAGTAAATGGACGCGATGCAATGGTAATACGGAATCGTTGGAAATCCAAGCAAGCTGCGGGTATCCGGAGGCAGAACCCCATACGATTTCCAGGAAGTCATTAAAATGGAACAAGCGGTTTTCGTAGGTTTCTGGAGAACATGTCCGAAAGCCTGGGCTACCGCTCCCAAGTTGAACCCTAAAAATTGCGAATGCAATCGGTGAAGGCGATCGTTCTGATGGATGAAATCTACCTCGACAATCATGCAACCACTCGGACTGATCCTCGCGTGGTGGATGGGATATTACCGTGGATGCTCGACGAGTTTGCGAACTCAGGTAGTACCACGCATGCACCGGGCCGACGCGTGGCTGCAAAGCTCGAGGAGTGCCGAGCGAACATCGCTCAACTCCTGGGCGCTGAACCAGAGGGAGTCGTCTTCACCAGTGGAGCCACCGAAAGTGTCAATCTAGCGATTTTTGGTGTTGCGCTTCACCCACGGCAAAAGAGACGAAAAATTGTTTCGGTCGTTACGGAACACTGGGCCTCAATCGATTCCTTGAAGAAACTGGAGCGGTTGGGGTTCGAGGTGATCCGATTGGGGGTGGAAATACACGGACCTGAGTCCATTGGAATGCTTCCTATCGACGAGGTCGAGCTCGCAATCGACGGCGATACGGCATTGGTAAACGTCATGCTCGGGAACAACGAGATCGGAACCTTGCAACCGTTTTCGGCTCTAGCTGCCCTCTGTCGTCAACATGGAGCTGTTCTACACACCGATGCCACGCAAGCGGTTGGCAAAGTTTCCGTCAATATCGCGGAGCTTGGGGCCGATCTGCTCAGTTTCTCCTCGCACAAATTTTATGGCCCCAAAGGGATCGGAGGATTGGTGATCCATCCTGACAGCATGTCGATTCCCATACTGCCGCAGATTCTCGGTGGTGGCCAACAGCAAAACCTTCGATCTGGAACGTTGAACAGTGTCGGTATCGTTGGTACGGAACTGGCGTTGACCCTGGCTGTCGAAGGGATGGTTGAGGAAAACGCTCGTATCTCGCGGTTACGGGAGATGCTTTGGTCCGAGTTGAAGAAACGCATCGAAGGTCTTCAACTGAATGGACCGCTGTGGAACCCCCCTATTCAAGGCATGTCACTGGAGAATTCGCATCCGAACCCCGCATCATCGAGTGCACATTTCGTGGCTGATCCTCATCCGGCACCTCTCCCAGCACGGTTGCCCGGAAATCTGAACGTCTGCTTCCCGAAAGTCGATGGGCAATCCCTCATGCTTCGAGCGCCGCAACTCGCCGTCAGCAGCGGATCCGCATGCACCTCGTCCGAGCCTCACCCAAGCCATGTGCTGTTAGCGATTGGAAAGTCAGAAGACGAAGCTCGAGGTAGTTTGCGGTTTGGTATTGGAAGATTTAATACTGAGTCCGAGATTTTACGAGCGGCAGATGTTTTAGGTGATGCTTATGAGGAACTCTCGCGGTTCGTCGCTTGACCACCCGCAGGTTGCATCGACAATGATAAGTTCATCAGATGATTACGGTTATATGTTCGGTTTCAGTATGTCGTAGCCGAAGATCGATTCCTTTCAACAAAGAGTCCAACAATGAGCACAGTCACTCCGAATGCGAACGCGGCTTCCTCGGAAGCGATTCGGCAGGTTCCGGACGCACAGGGGCGATTTGGGCAATTTGGCGGACGTTATGTTCCTGAGACGCTCACCCGAGCGTTGGAGGAATTGACCCAGGAGTACGCCAAAGCCAAACAAGATCCCGATTTTCAGGCGGAACTCAACGAGTTGCTCCACCGATTCGTTGGCCGCCCGTCCCCACTCTATCACGCTGCTCGGTTGAGCAAGCAGTTGGGTGGCGCCCAGATTTGGCTCAAGCGAGAGGATTTGAACCATACTGGAGCTCACAAAATTAACAATACGCTTGGTCAAGCGTTACTGACGTTGCGAATGAAGAAAACGCGAGTCATCGCTGAGACGGGAGCAGGGCAGCACGGTGTCGCGTCGGCGACAGCATGTGCCCACTTCGGATTGCCATGCGTCGTGTATATGGGCGCCGAGGACGTGCGGCGTCAGAAACCCAACGTCTTCAGCATGCGTTTAATGGGAGCCGAAGTCCGTCCCGTCGAGAGCGGATCGCGAACCTTGCGCGATGCCGTCAATGAAGCGATGCGTGATTGGATGTCGAGTGTCGAGCATACGCACTACATCATCGGGTCGGTAATCGGTCCTCACCCATTCCCAATGATGGTGCGGGATTTCCAAAGTGTGATCGGTCGCGAATGCCGAGAACAATGCTTGAGCAGCTTTGGAAAACTCCCTGATACGATCGTTGCATGCGTCGGTGGCGGTAGCAATGCGGCCGGGATGTTTTATCCGTTCGTTGAAGATCGTTCGGTTCGAATGGTTGGCGTAGAAGCGGGCGGTCGAGGTGCGGCACCCGGCGATCACGCTTCGCCACTCACCTATGGATTCCCTGGCGTGCTTCACGGTTCCTACAGTTACGTCATGCAAGACGAAGATGGCCAGACCAGCGATGTGCACTCGATGTCCGCTGGACTCGATTATCCCGGCGTTGGGCCGGAGCATAGTTATTGGAAGGACGCTTCGCGCGTTGAGTACACATCGTGCCGTGACGATGAAGCCCTTGGTGCGTTTGACTTTTTAGCCCGCAATGAAGGTATCTTGACGGCGCTGGAAACTTGCCACGCCGTGGCGAAAGCAACCGAAATCGCCAAAACCATGTCTCCGGATCAGCACTTGGTTATTTGCTTGTCTGGTCGTGGCGACAAAGATGCGGCTGAGTTGGCGCGACTTCGTGGTCAAGAATGGTAATAAAGGCGAGTTTCAGTCTCCCGCGATTGGCGTAGCTTGGTTCGATCGCAATTCGACCGTGGTTCGATCGCAGTATTTCCAAGCACCCGATTTCTCCCTTCTCCGTAATGACATTTTTTATTTGGTAACTATCTCCCATGACCGCGATTGATGACCTGTTCTCTCGGCTAAAGGCTTCGGGAAAAAAAGCACTGATGCCATTTATCACGGCGGGTGATCCCAATTTGCCGTTCACCGCAAAAGTCCTTTCGCGATTGCAGGAATTGGGGTGTTCTATGGCTGAAGTAGGTATCCCCTACTCCGATCCGATTGCCGATGGTCCGGTGATCCAAGCTTCCTACACGCGGGCGTTGGCCAACAAAGTAAAGCTGGATCATATATTCCATCAGATTGCAGACACCAAGCGTTCCCTTTCGATGCCGTTGGTCTCGATGGTGAGCTATGCGATCATCCATCGCCATGGACCTGCTCGATACATTGAAGCTGCAAAGGATGCCGGGTTTTCCGGCGCTATCGTGCCGGACTTGTTGGTTGAAGAGAGCGCCCAGTTTGCGAAATTATGCCGTGAGCACGACTTCAATTTGGTCCAATTGGTAACCCCGACAACTCCTCAAGATCGAGCGTTAAAGATTGCGGAGCAATCGTCGGGATTCCTGTATTTTGTTTCGGTCACAGGGATCACTGGCGAGCGGACTCAATTGCCTGACGGTTTGGTCGACCGCGTCGGTTGGCTTCGTGAAAGGACCAAGCTACCTATTTGCATCGGGTTTGGTATTTCCAAACCAGAGCATGTTCGATTACTTTCTCCAGTATGCGATGGACTGATCGTGGGATCGGCGATCGTTCGATGCTTGGAGAAAGCGAACGAGTCGGAGGCGAATGCAATCGCTTCGGCTTCTGAACTTGTGTCCTCGCTGCTGGCAGCTTTGGATTCCTAGTTGCCTGTTTCGGAACCATGACGCTTCGTGATTTGCAAGGTTGGAGTTTTGTACTGTGCGCTACCGTCAGTTGGATCGGATTATTGAAATGGTACCTGGTGAGAGAATCTTGGCGACACGTCAATTGCGTGAAGATGAAGATTACCTGCGCGACCATTTTCCACTGTTTCCGGTTATGCCAGGCGTCATGATGCTGGAATCATTGTTTCAAGCATCTTGCTGGTTGATTCGGTCGACAGAAGATTTTTCGCATTCGATCTTGGCACTTCAGGAAGCTCGCAACGTCAAATTTGCGGATTTCATGGAACCGGGGCATGTGCTGACGGTGACTGCAGAGTTCGTAAAGACCGATGGCGATATCGTTACCATCAAAGCTTCCGGCTCTCGCGGCGACACTGTAGCGGTTTCCGGAAGATTGCTGATCAAGAAGTCCTCGATGGCGGATCGCGATCCAAACCTCGATTCGCTCGACGAGTTTATGCGGGACTCCATGCGTCAGGAAATGGCGAGGCTCCTAACGCAGTAGTGCCAGTTCCTCTCTTTCCGATCCAGACTGACTTAGAGTGGTTGGTGAATCGATCGAAGTCTGCAAGCTGGCTTTGAAGTTCATCGACGGTGTTATCAAGGTTTGGTGAGGGAGCGAATCGACATCCCACCTGTTAAGTTCAAGACTTCCTTGAAGCCGCTCGATACCAATCGCGATGCGCCTACGTGCGAGCGTTTGCCGCTGTGACAGACTACGACAGTCTTACGGTTCGAGTCGAGTTCGGTCCATCGCGACGGGAGTTCATCGACTCCGATTGGTATCGCATTGGGCAGCGGGAGTAGCTGCCGCTCTTTTTCGGTCCGTACGTCGACGACTTGTAGGCCGCTCAAGTCGGTGTCGGGCAATGTTAGTCGTGGTGCATGTTGCAAGTCATTGATGGCAACGAAGGCGGCAATGTGAACGGGGTCTTTGGCGGAACCGTAAGGAGGCGCGTAGGCGAGGTCGATTTTCGCGAGATCGTAAACGGTGCCACCGAGTTGCATCGCGGTTGCAATAATATCGATACGTTTATCGACACCTTCCCCGCCGACCGCTTGAGCTCCCAAAATCTGCCCCGATGGATCGTCGTAGAGGATTTTCAAGTGCATGCTGATCGCACCCGGAAAATAGGAAGCATGATTGGTGGCTTGGATAATCGCTGTTCTAAATTCGATCCCGCGTTGCGTTAATTGTTTTTCAGGCATGCCGGTCATGGCTGCTGTGCAGTCGAAGACTCGAACGATCGAGGTGCCAAAAACAGGCCCCATCATTTCAGCATCGCCGCTTGCGGCGTGATGACCGGCGATTCGGCCTGCGCGATTGGCTGCACCCGCCAGTGGATTTAGCCCTTTTTCGCCAGTGACTCCATAGGTGTATTCGATGCAATCGCCCACCGCGTAAATATTCGGGTCGGAGGTTTGGAGGAACTCGTTTACCGCGATCCCGCCGGCGGAACCGATCGCCAGTCCTGCGTTGGAGGCTAAAGCCGTGCGAGGCCGAACGCCGATCCCCATCACGATAAGGTCGGTTTCAACACGATCGCCATTAGAAAGTCGAGCTGCAACAGCGGTGCCATTCTCAATCTCCAGCGACTCCACCGAGACGCCAGTCATGATGCGGACACCGTGGGATTCGATCACGCGAGCGACCATCTTCGCAAAGATTGGATCCATGCGAGTCAGGATCTGCGGATTGCGTTCTACTAAATCGACTTGAATGCCCAAGCGGTGGAATTGTTCGACCACTTCGAGCCCCACAAAACCTGCTCCGACGACCATGACACGCGTTACAGGATGCGTTTTCAGATAAGCGAGGACATTGTCCATGTCCGGAAGCGTCCAGAGTTGGAAGGCATTTTTGGGAAATGTTGCGGCGAATGGAGGACGCACGGGTTCTGCACCCGGGGCCAAGATCAGGCGATCGTACGGAAATGTGAGGTCTTGCGCGTTGCCATCGGGCAAGGTTGCTCGAACGTGGACAATCTGCAGTTCGCGATCGATCTTGATCACTTCGTGGAGCGTTTTGACCGAGATTCGAAATCGGTTCCAAAATAACTCCGGGGTTGCGACGAGGAGTTTATTCCGATCGGCGATCTCACCGCCGATGTGATACGGAAGTCCGCAATTTGCGAAGGAGACCGCAGGGCCTTTTTCAAGGATGGTAATCTCCGCAGACGCGTTGATGCGCCGTGCGCGAGCGGCGGCAGAAGCCCCACCGGCGACTCCTCCGACGATGACAATTTTCAAGCTGTCCGCTGATTCCATTTTGGTCAAGACTCCTGATGATGAACGCCGGGTCCATAATCCCGTAGCAACGGGGCTTCCGCGATTCGTAACCATTTAAAAACAAAGAGCGGTACCGAATTGTCGATACCGCTCTCAAAGGTTTAACAGCTTTTGTAAAGATCAACAAGTCACCCAGTAACCTGGGTTGGCAAGGGCCAGTGCGTACTCGAACGCAGGTCGCAGTCAAGGCCAGTTCGCAATGCGAAAAGTTATGGTTTGAACTTGTCTGGTTTCAGGGTTACAGTTCCGAGATCGTTAGCTCCCGGCTTGAGCGTCAGCTTAACATTTCCCTTCTTCCAGCTCTCCGCTTTTCCGTTGACAGAGACTTCATCGAACTTGTTTTGAGCTTCGTGCCACAGTTTGAAGGTCAGCTCTGTGCCGGCGGGTAGCTTTTCGATCGTGACAACACCAGCGTTGTTGCTGATTCCAACATAGGGATGATCAGTAACAACGTGGTAGGCGGTCATCCAGGGATGGATGTTGCATTCCACCTTGGATGGGCCACCTTCGGACTTTTTGATTTGGAGCGACTTGACGCCACCGTTCGGGATCACTTGGTTCCATTCGTCGTTATTGAAGAAGACGAATTTAGCATTGTGGCCGGTCGAATCGGAGTTCTTCACAAGGATAGTTTGTCCAGCGCGGATATGGATAATATGAGGAATGAACTGGCAGTTGACGTTATCGAGAACTGGTTTGGCAGCAGGAACGTCGCGAAGATCTGGGTGGATTTTGTCGTTGGCCAGCTTGGTTTGTTTGGAATCGATCATGAAAACCATGTTCGCGATCCCTTTGGAATCTTTGTCGACGACGAGTCGTTCGTTAGGGATGGTTTGTTTGGCGCAAAAAGCGTCCGCTTGTGCATTCACGGCTGGTAGGGCCGGAACGGCACCGTCGAGGACGAATTTGACGGTAACATCAGCCCAGTCTTGAGCGCGGGCGAGGGAACTGCTAGCAACGATCGCGGAGCATGCGACCAGGGTAGTCCATTTCATATTTCGAAGTACCAAGAGAGTGGAAAGGTGGGAAAACAGTAGGGGATTGAACACCCCCAAGTTCTCCTCATCGTATACCGATCGCTTTTTTTTTCAATCGTGGGAAGGGGTGGATGCCGTTGACGATTGGGAAAGCGACTACTAAACTTTAAGCCGATCACGCCAGGTTTTTCCGATGGTGGTAGTAGCTCAGTTGGTTAGAGCGTTGGATTGTGGCTCCGAAGGTCGGGGGTTCGAGTCCCCTCTATCACCCTTTTTTCTTTCCTCCTGACCGCTGTCAGGACATTTCGATGCGTTGACCGCGTCCCCTTTCGATCCCCCGTTCCTGGTTATGATCGAAAACAGGTGACGATCACTTTTAATCGCCCATCCACCCGGCGCTCACACTTAGGACTCTGACGGAGTTCGCTGCCTCACCTTTCATCGGAAAAAATTCTTCACCAAGATTGCTGGTATGACGGCGCCAACCAAGGCAGCACCGAACATCCAGCCTAATGGGGTCGCGTTCGCAATTGCAAGCGAGGAGATACCTCCGGAGATTCCTCCGCAAACGCTAGTGCTCAGCATCACCGCGTTGCTCGTTAATCTTCGTGTAACTATCGCAATCAACGCGTAAAGGATACAAGCGACAGGCAAAGCGACTACGCTTGCAATCATCGTTCCGAAAATCACCCCGACCAATGCCAAGGGAAT
>Ga0194130_10005106_pt1 | contig 16113 bp, 16 predicted proteins | sample TA2KigsurfametaG_FD_160084 | JGI IMG/M metagenome (GOLD analysis project Ga0194130, IMG submission 160084) | Freshwater microbial communities from Lake Tanganyika, Tanzania - TA2015050 Kigoma 12 surface | ecosystem: Environmental > Aquatic > Freshwater > Lake | place: Tanzania: Lake Tanganyika... | reverse complement strand
CATCTTGATGGGATGCGGCGAGCTGCGACCTATAGTCTACAAGACCCATGGCGTTGGGACCCAGTACGCGGGTTAGTGCGCCGGCCATTTACGATTGACACATGGGATTTCGAAGTACTGCCGGGTGGCGGGCCACACCACGAAATTACGCCGGCGACGCGTTGGGGCATTTTCCATGGTGACAACACGGGCATGGCCCAGTCCTTGCGCATGTTGGCCACACTTGAGGAGCGTGTCGGTGATCCTGCACTAGCAGGTGTATGGCGTACCGTCGCTGACGGCATCATGGAGCGTCTCAACGCGATAAGTTGGAACGGCAACTTTTATCGGCATTTTGTCTTCGATCAACCCACAGAGATTCCCGGTGTTGATGTGAATCAACAGTTGAGCCTCTCAAATGCATATGCGTTAAACCGGGGTGTTCTGACTGTTGCACAACAAGAGGCAATCATTCAGAGCTATATCAGTCGGCGTCGGCCGGGTGTCTTTGCCGAGTGGTACAGCATAGACCCGGCGTTCCCGGCGGGGACACTCGGTTTGGGCGGGCGTAGTGGTGAGCGACCGGGTGAATACGTGAATGGCGGATTAATGCCGATGGTGGGTGGTGAGCTGGCAGCTGGTGCGTTCCAGATTGGTCGACCATCCTACGGATTTGCGCAGCTCGATTACTTCTGGTTGGGGATGCTGAGCAAAGGTGAGAGTTATCTGTGGTATACCCCTGATGGCGGTGCGGGCATTGGAACACCAGAGACCATAAGCACGGATGGATGGGGCACATCGAGCATGTTGATGGCCTTCATCGAAGGCGCTGTCGGTGTTGTGGATCAGCAGGATAACCTGCGTGTGGTCACGATTGCACCGCAGTGGTCGCATGTCGGGTTGCGTGACGCATATGCAAGTGTGCGTTATGCGATGACCAACAACTACGTGGCGTATCGGTGGCACCAAGATGCGTGTTGGGCTTCGATTGATGTGACAGGCGCCCAAGCGTATCAAATTAAACTAGCAATTCCCCGTGATACGGTAGGGTGTAGTGGTGTCATTCAGTCACCGAACGGACCTGTGACGGTTGCACAAACGCCGGAGGGGCAGGTCGCCATTGTCCAGTTGAACGCCGCAGAGGGGACCGTGGTAGTGAGTTGGTAAATTAGATTTGTGGACGTGCAAGTCGTTGCATCGAATTTTCTTCGATGGCGCGTGCTTGAATGTTGATAGCCGCATGGGTTGCATCCGTAGGATGAAGCTGTGCGGCTTTTTGGTTGTGATGGCGTGCCGAGTTGAACTCCCCGTGGCGGCGACACACATCAGCGATGATGAGGTGCTGTTCGCTGAGTGTGGGGGCAAATGGTTGTTGGTGTTGGAGTGCCAGCAGAAAGCAATCAAGTGCTTGTTGGCGAATGACACCGCGGAGTGGGTGGTGTGTGTCTTCACACTTCCAGGTGGCACGGAGGGCATGCCAGGCTGCATTTGCGTAGTCGTTGGTAAACCGTGCGAGATAGCTAGCTGCGTTGTACTCACGTGATAAATACGGGAATGCCTGATCATTGATGAGCCCGAGATAGGCGGCAGTTTTGATGACTTCTGCTGCTTGAGGCGTGTTGATGCGGATATCGGTAGTGCAGTAGTGACATTTGCTACATTGTTGTACCCAGTACGGCAGGATAATCAAACTCATGTCGTACGGTCGGCCATCCATGTCAAGATCATCAAATACGAACTTTGCGTTTACACACGTGAATGTGGTGTACGTATGACAGATTGCGCATTGACGTTGATCTCTGTAAAGTGCTGTCATCATTCCTCCAGATAGGTAGAACAAATTCGGTGAATGGAATCACCAAAACAAGTTGCATACCTACAGAATTCATTTACATTGTATCGTGTTTTGACAAAAAAAATATAGAGAAATGCGGGTTAAAATCACGAAATTTAGGCGTTTTGGGTGGTATGTTGCGACACATTCATGGGTCGGCTACAATAAGAGAATGAAATTTTGTATGTGTGGACACACAGCACACCCGACTGGGTCACAAGCGGAGCCAACATGAAGAAGCTGACTAGCAACCAAATTCGTCAAGCCTATCTCTCGTTTTTTGCCGAGCGTGGCCACACCGTCGTGCCGAGTTCGTCGTTGATCCCTGGTAATGACCCGACATTGCTCTTTGCCAATTCGGGCATGGTGCAGTTCAAAGATACCTTTTTGGGTTTGGAACAACGTCCGTACACACGGGCCACGACGGCGCAGAAGTGTTTGCGCGTCTCGGGTAAACATAACGACCTCGAAGAAGTAGGACCATCACCGCGGCATCACACGTTCTTTGAGATGTTGGGGAACTTTTCATTTGGCGACTACTTCAAGGCTGATGCCATCCCGATGGCGTGGGACTTGTTGACCAAGGTATTTGAGTTGCCGGTTGAGCGCTTGTGGTTCACCGTGTTTGAGGGTAATGGACGTGTCCCTGCTGACGAAGATGCGGCAGCCATGTGGATCAAAGCGGGTGCTGACCCGAGTCGTATTTTGCGGTTCGGCGAGAAAGATAATTTTTGGGTGATGGCCGATACCGGCCCCTGTGGTCCGTGTTCGGAGATTACCGTGTATCTTGGCGACGACCTCAGCAAAATGTCGGCTGCCGGGGTAAACAGCGATGACCCGGATTACGTTGAGATTTGGAACAACGTGTTCATGCAGTTTGAACGGAGCACGATGCAACCATTGCCGCGTCCGTCGGTTGATACTGGCATGGGGCTTGAGCGTATGGCAATGGTCTTGCAGGGAGTCAAAAACAACTACGACACCGATTTGTTCGTTGATTTGATTAACCGCATCAAAGAGTTGCGTGGCAGTGACGAAAAAGAATATCGTGCGCGTTATGCACCGTATCGTGCGGTAGCCGACCACAGCCGTTCGGTGGCCTTTTTGATTGCAGACGGTGTATTGCCGGGCAACACGGGGCGTTCGTATGTGTTGCGGCGTATTTTGCGTCGCGCGGTTTACCAAGGTCGTACTGTAGGCTTTGATAAGCCGTTTTTCACTGGTGTTGTTGATCGCGTAGTGGATTTGATGGGCGATGCATATCCCGAGCTCAAGGCGCGGCGTGACTTCATTCTTGAGACGGTTGACACCGAGGAGCAGCAGTTTTTGCGGACGCTCTCAGGTGGTTTGAGCAAGCTAGGTGTCGTCATTGAGCAGGTCAAGCAGAGTGGCGGTGCGGTGATTCCAGGAGGCGAGGCATTTAAGCTCAAGGACACCGACGGGTTCCCACTTGACCTGACCGAAAAGATTGCTGCTGAGCAGGGTATGACCGTTGATACGGCTGGGTATGATGCGGCTATGAATGAGCAACGTTCACGGTCGCGAGCGGTAGCCCAATTCAAAAAGGGCGCTGATACTGAGGTTTGGGCCGAATTGACCCTTGCGCCGACCAGCTTTGTGGGATATACGGATGTGGTGGCAGACGGTCAAGTTGTAGCAATTGTCAGTGCCGACGATGTCAAACACGAGGCGTCAGCGGGTACTGAGGTGCAGATTGTACTCAACAAGACGCCGTTTTATGCGGAGAGTGGTGGCCAAGTCGGTGACACCGGCTGGTTGATTGGGCCACGCGGTCGAGTGCAGATTAGTGATACGCAACGCCCCATCCCAGGTGTGACGGTCCACTTTGGCGTCGTCGAGAGTGGCATGATAGGGCGTGGTGAGACGGTGCGCGCTGAGATTGATCAGGTCCGGCGCAACCATGTGATGCGCAACCACACGGCCACCCACTTATTACAGCGCGCCTTGCGCGACGTGGTGGGTGAGCATGTGGCACAGGCGGGCTCATTGGTCGCACCTGAGCGTTTGCGCTTCGACTTTACGCATCATCGGGCGGTGACGCTTGAGCAGCAGCGTGAGATTGAGCAACGCGTGAATGCGTGGGTCCGGGCGAATCAGCCGGTTGTTTGGCGTGAGATGGCCTATCAGGAGGCGCTCGATAACGGGGCGATTGCCTTGTTCGGCGAAAAGTACGGCGATCGGGTGCGTTTGGTGCACGCGGCTGCGGCAACGGTGGCCGGTGACCAGCCATACACGAGTCGTGACTCACGCGAGTTGTGTGGTGGCACGCACGTGACGATGACCGGCGAGATTGGCCAGTTCCGCATCATTGCCGAGAGTAGCGTGGCTGGTGGTGTCCGTCGTATTGAGGCGGTGACCGGACTAGGCGCTGAGCAGTGGGTCGAGAGTCAACTGCACCTTTTGCGTGAGGCAGCTGGTCGCTTGAGCGTACCTGCACCACAGTTGGTTGAGCGTGTTGACACATTGTTGACCGACTACAAGCAGCGTCAGCGTGAACTCGATGCACTTAAGTCGCAGGCGACTGGTTCACAGGTTGATGATTTGATTCGTGCTGCAACTGTCCGCGATGGTGTGACCTATGTTGTTGCGCGTGTCGATAATCTTGAGGTGCCACAAATGCGCGAGCTCGGCGACAAGATTCGCGATCACCTGACGAGTGCGGTTGTGGTATTGGCAAGTGCCAAAGATGAACGTGCGCAACTCTTGGTCATGGTGAGCAAGCAAGTGACACAACACCACGCAGGTAATCTGGTCAAGGCGTTGGCACCGATTGTTGGCGGTAGTGGTGGTGGTCGCCCCGACATGGCACAAGCCGGTGGCCGCGATATCACAAATATTGATGCAGCGCTGAACGAAGCGCGTGTGTTGTTGCACATATAGAAAACGGTGTTGATCGTGACTGCACCACTTCCACGGAACATGGCCATGAGTACGACCCCGCGTCGCCGGACGACGCGGGTCATCACCCCGCGCGATTACGATGATTTCGATGAGCGTCCGACCAAACCACGTAAGCGTCCGCGTCGTAGTGCGGTGTGGCAGTGGATTGTCATGGCGTTGGTTGGCAGTCTCTTGGGGGTAGGACTGTGGGCGTTTACGGTGCACACGACAGTGACGCTTGTTCCGCCACTCGGCGAGATGCGCGTCGTACCACTGACTGATGTGGAGTTTGAGGTCATGCCAGTAGGTGAGGCTTCGAATGTGCAGATTGAGGCGGCGTGGCTTGAGACAACCATTACCGTGAGCGAAGTCAGTGAGGCGCTGACCGAGGTGCCCATGCCCGAGGGGCGCGCACGTGGCACGGTACAGGTGATTAACATGCTCGATCAGCCGATCACGCTACCGGTAGGTACCGAGTTTGTGGCACGTGGTGCGAGCAACGAAGTGCGGCTCATGCTCGATGCACCGACCACGGTGCCGGCTGCGGTCACCGAGACCTCGTTGACGGGGAGTACGACGCGCTATGGTCAAGCCGAAGTGACCGTTACGGCGCGATCGGCTGGCAGTGCCTCGAATGTCGGTGAAAACCGCGTAGTGACATTGCTGTTGCCGGGTCAAGGTGCGCTGGTCTCGGATCAAGGGCAAATCATGTTGCGCAACGGATTGATTGGCGGTGGGAGTGAGACGATGCGGCGAATTGTCTCCGAAAGTGACATGGCGCGTCTACTTGGAGCCGCATTAGCGAAAAGTTATGTGCAGGGCCTCAAAGATTTGCAAGCGCAAGCGCAACAACGCATGTTGATGATTGATAATGCCACCATCTCTCCGGCGATGGCCACATTGGGTAGTCCTGCCGTCTATGGTGAGCCACAGTTGGAGCCGTCGGTCGGGACCGTACTTGATCCGCGTAGTGCGGAGGTGCGGTTGACCGTGCAAATGAAGTTTCGTGCGTTGGCAGTGAAGTCCGAGAACATGGTACAGGAACAGTTGCAACGCGTGGTCCCACAGCGCTTTCAGATGGGGAATACTCCGGTGTGCAAAGTGGGTGAGTTACCCAAGTTCCGCATTGCCTCATGGGCGGCCGCCACATCGGGTGTGGTGATTAACGGCGAGGTACGTTGTGCCCCACAAATGCCCGTTGATGACGCGATTGTTGTCGCATTGCCGCGGCAATTACAAGGGATGACGGTCGATCAGGCAACACAAGTGCTTGATGCGCTCAAGGCACAAGGCGTGATTAGCGACTACCAGTTGCCGGCACGGGCACAGATGCCACCGTTCGCGCAATTAATTACCATACGTGTGGGTGGGAGTACTCCGTGACGCACCTACGAGGGCGGGTCATGGCACTTGATGTCGGCGAGCGACGTGTGGGTGTGGCGATGAGTGATTTGTCGCAGACGCTTGCTACGCCGTACACCACATTATCGGCACATCCGCAAGTGGTCCTCTTTCAGAGGCTTCAGCATCTCGTGGTCAAAGAGGAGGTCGTTGCGCTCGTAATCGGGTTGCCGATTTCATTGAACGGCCACGAGGGACCGCAAGCGCAGCGCATTCGACAGTTTATTGCAGCGTTAGCGACCCATATCACGATCCCCATGAGTACGTGTGATGAACGATACACCACTGCCGAAGCGCAGCGGATGATGATCGAAGCAGGGTTGCGTCCTGAGCAACGCAAAGCCAAAATTGACGAAGTCGCCGCATCAATTATTTTGCAAGATTTTTTGAACCAGCAGCGTAACACTGAATAGTGCGCCACCCACCCACGCACGAACTGGCGTTAGGGTGGACTAAGGTTGTAATCGATGATGCGTTTGAATTCGCTAAATGGTTGAGCGCCGAGCAGGAGTCGGCCATTGATGACAAACGATGGTGTGCTCCGAATACCGAGTTGTTCGGCTTGTTGCATATCAAGGCGTACCTGGTCAAGGTAACGATTACTTGCGATACACTGGGCAAACTCGGTCTCATTGAACCCCATGTCGATGCCATATTGCGTGAACAAATCGAGCGCTTGGATTGAGCCGTCGCGCCACTCGCTATTGCGCATGCCTTCAAATAGACGCAGGCGCATATCGTGGTATCGCCCACGTTCAGCGGCACAGTTTGCCGCTTGGGCGGCCATCAAGGCACCCGAATGAATGCTCATGAGTGGATAGTCATAGACCTCGAGGTAGACTTTGCCGGTATCTACGTACTCGCTGATGAGTTGGGGTAACGTCTCACGGACGAATCGATCACAGTACGGTCATTGATAATCGGTGTATTCGCTTATCTTGACAGGCGCATTCGGATCGCCGAGACCTCGCGGGTTCGGCGTTTGGTTTGTCAGGAGTGCGGTATCTGCGGGTGCACTGTCAGTGGAGGGTCCCAGGGTGCAGGCAGTCAAACCGATGAGGAGTGTGGTCGTAATTAGTGCCGTTTGCCAGCTCATCGTTCGATTCTGCCTGGCGTATCACGGCGGACGTTGGTTGTGGTGCGGCCGACGAGACCACTACCATCATCGCCACAATACGGGCAAATCGCCCATGTCAGGTCAATGACGCGGTCGCAGCTGATACAGCGCCGACGCAGAGCCGTATGACAGTGTGGGCAGAGGATGAACTCATGGTCGATGCCGCGTTGGCACTGTGGACAGACAAACTGTTCTTCAATGTCGTGGCGGAGGTATTCTTCTTCGAGTGAGCGTTCATAGCGTTCTGCGATGGTTTGACGGGGGCGCAAGAGGGTATAGATGCCAAGCCCAGCAAAGGGAATCAGGAGTGAGAGCGAGACCGCAAGGGCTTGGAGCAGGGTTTCTTCGGTGCGCGCATGAATGTCGCGATACGTCCAGATGACGCTTGCCATCCAGAGCAGCACAAAATACCCACCGAGAACCCATTTAAGGATGTCAAAGAGCGAAGTCAGAAAGCTAATCGCGCTACCTATATCCACAATACAATCTCCTCTACGCCGAACTGAGCGAGGTGTACACTATGACATGACGCGAGTCACTGACTCGGCATCAAGAACGAACACGGTTGCACCACCGACCTGCACTTCAACGGGTGTTGGTGGATAGAACTCACCCGACTCTGCGACGGGTGGCAACGGTGAAATATAGCGGATGCGCATATGGCAGTGGGTGTGAATCAGGTTCATGACTGATTCGATGTGCTCATCTTCAACAGCGATTAAGAGGGTAACGTTCCCCTCACGCAAGAATCCACCTTCGCTGCTAATGCGGGTGACACGATGACTACGAGCAGTCAGGGCGTCAACCAAATCACCAGCATCTTGGCGTTGTACGACGGCGATCATGAGCTTCATAGGAATATCCTTTCATCTGCCAGAGGCGTCAAGTTTTTGGATGTGGGCCACAAATGGACTCATGTGTTGATAAATGGCTGCGGCAATTGTGTCGATGCTCTGTGCGGCATCGCAGACAAACCACCGTTCGTGATCTTCGTTGATCAGGGTACGATACCCATCAGCAACGCGGCGGTGGTAGGCCACTTCACGTGCATCGAGTCTGTTCCATTCTACACCCTGTGGCAGTGCGCCGTTTTTGCGTCGCTGTTTGCGTTCGAGGCCGGCATCAGCGCTGATATCGAGATAGACGCTAACATCGGGGCGTAGACCACCGGTAGCAATTGCGGTGAGTGTTTTGAGTTCATTGAGGTCGCGACCAAGACCGTACCCTTGATAGGCGTAGGTTGAATCGGCGTAGCGATCACAAATCACAATCCCACCTTGTGCCAGATAGGGGCGGATGACTTCGTTCACGAGTTGGGCACGTGCCGCAGAGAAGAGAAACGTCTCTGTTGTAGCGTCCATCTCTGTGTGCTGCAAGTCCAGCACAATGCGCCGAATCATATCGCCGATACGCGTCCCACCGGGCTCTCGTACGAGGATGACCGGGTAGTTCTCGGCGTGGAGCCGCTCATATAGTGCACGAGTCTGGGTGCTTTTGCCGCTCCCCTCGCTCCCTTCGAATGTGATGAACAATCCCATAATACCCTTTTTTTGGTCTTTCTGCTAGCGAGAAATCTTCACACGACGAAATGGCTCACGTCCGCGACTCTCAGATTGCACATTATACCGCTCGGCCATCTGATGTTGCAAACGGCGAATGATACTGCCTTGAGGGGTGAGTTCAACGGCTGATCGTTCACCATTGAGCAGTTGATGGATAGCCGTTTCTGTTTCGAGAATGGCATCATGGATTTCGGGGTCACTTTTGCCGGTGCGTGGCTCTTGTTGCGGTGTCTGTTCGATGCCAAAAATATCGAGGAGTTGGCGTTCGATCTGGATGGCCGTTGATGAGCGGAGCACGTAGATGGGCAAGTTGCGCTCTTCGGCATTGCGCAGACGCGTCGAACCTTGGCGATAGTAGTTCTTGATGGTCATGATCATGCTTGCGTCATCAAGGTCACGGACCACTGTGGCTGGCACTCGTAGATGAGCGATGGCTTTTTCGACCTTATCGCGACTCAATCCGAACGGATAGATGCGTTGCGCAGGTGTGGTGGTCTGAACCGTGGCTGGTAGCGCAGTGACTGCGGCTAGCGTAGGTGTCTGCGGAAGGGCAGCAAGATTCACGGGCCGCGGAGATGGTGGCAGGCGTTCGGCGCGGTCATGGCGGTCATGGCGGTCGTGGCGAGTACGGTTACCGCGTGGGCCATATGGTTCACGCTCAAGGCCTGGCGTATGATTTTTGCGGATGCCCCATGCTTGTTGGCCTGCCAGACCATCGGGTGGTTCTGGAGTAACCATTTCGATGGTGATTTCGCCTTGTTCGTTGCGCGTGCGCTGTTCGGCAAGCGGGGATTCACCACGCAGGATGGCATCAACGGCTTCGCCGACGTTGCTGTAGACGAGAACATTCTCCCAGCTACGAATTTCAACGAGGATATCAAATGTTGGTGGCTGTTTACGTTCGAGGACGGTCTTTTGGGTACCACGGCGGCGTGCTTCGTCATCACCGAGGGTGACGGCTTGGATGCCACCAATCAGGTCGGAGAGGGTCGGATTGACCATCAGATTTTCGAGGAGTTGGCCGTGGGCGGTGCCAATGAGTTGGACGCCACGTTCGGCAATGGTGCGCGATGCTTGGGCTTCGAGTTCGGTGCCAATTTCGTCGATGACGATGACTTCGGGCATATGGTTTTCGACGGCTTCAATCATCACGGCATGTTGTTCGCTCGGGCGTTGCACTTGCATGCGCCGCGCGCGACCGATGCCTGCATGGGGAATATCGCCGTCGCCTGCGATTTCGTTGGAGGTATCGACGATAATCACGCGTTTACGCACGTCGTCGGCGAGCACGCGGGCTGTTTCGCGGAGCATGGTTGTTTTGCCGACGCCGGGGCGACCCAAGAGGAGCACACTGCGCCCCGACTCAATTAAGTCGCGGATGATGCTGATGGTACCGTGTACGGCACGCCCTACACGACAGGTGAGCCCGATGATGGTGCCAGCCCGATTGCGAATGGCGGAGATGCGGTGCAACGTGCGTGGAATGCCAGCGCGATTATCTTCGCCGAAGTTGCTGATGGCGAGCGTGACCGCGCGTATATCGTCAGCAGTAACTTCGCGGTCGCCGAGCAGGATGGATGTTGTGCGATAACGTGCTTCGGGGAGGCGACCAAGATCCATGACAATTTCGAGTAAGTCATCTTGCGAGTGACCAGAAGAATCGAGGAGGTCGCAGATATGGCGAGGAATAGCTGCCAAGAGCAGGTCAATGTTACTGGTAATGTCGTTCTGGGGGTGCATAGAACCTCGCTTGTTTGTGAGCAGCTGGAACGATAGTAGGAATCGGCGACCCTGGATCTTGATTTGGTTCGAGCACACGCGCAAATGCAGGTCGGCGGACAAACGCCACGTTATGCCGCACAAGGAGACTTTGTTCGCTGAACGGTTGGAATCCCAAATCTTGGGCTGACCAGAGCAAATCCTCCTGGTAGTCGCGGAGGACGAGCCAGATAGGGAGTGTGTCGGCGATTTGACTAATGCCAAATCGTAACATGTCGGGCACTTCATCGCGGGCACTGGGTTGTACGAGCAGACGCATGACATGGGCTTCACGGCCACTCTGAATGTGGAGTGAGGCCACCACTTGATCGGAGTGGCGTTGCACCCATGCGCGTTGTTTTACGCGTTCCCACGGGGTAGCAAGTGGGAGCATCCAATCGCGCGCCGCTTTGGCCTCGGCGAGTTGAACGGGACGAGGGGTCGTCTGACCATAGAGTTGATGCACGCCCCACACATCATGACGTGTTTGGGGGGACATAGCGGCGAGGCGAATCCCTTGATCCCAATCGGGGCCGTCGAGCCGTAGGAGTATTTCTCGACTAAACGGTGCATAGCCACTTTGACGGAATATTTCGACCAAATCGGTGTTGGTGCCGTCCAGCGTTGCGTAAAGGCGTTGAATGCGACTTCGCGCGCTTTCGACTACATGTGCTTCAAGGAGATTGAACCACATATCGTGGTCGCTCGGATAGCGTTGTTCGGGACCATACGATGCGAGGGCAAGTAGTTCGCGTTCGGGGCGTGAATGGCGCCGACGTGCCTGCAGAATGGCACTGGTTGCGCCATCGCGCACGATGGTCGTTGAGTATCTGGTGTGATTTTCGAGAATCGTGCGCAGCGCCACAAGCAAGACGCGATGACGGCGAAGTAGCGCGACATCACCATCAAGCACCACCAATGAACGCGCCTTGCGACGCAGGCGAAATAAATCAATTGGGGTGAGCAATCGGCTCATGCGCCCTCACTTAGAACGACAAGAAAAGCTCATGAATGCTGCTGTCATTCGTTAACTCCGGGTGAAACGACGTAGCGAGCATGTGTGCTTGGCGTGCGGCCACAATACGACCATCCGGAAGTGTTGCGAGGACGCGGCACTGCTCACCGGGTTTTTCGAGGATAGGAGCACGAATAAATACGGTGTGAAACGGATGATCGATGTCTGTCACGTCGACTTCGGCCTCAAAGCTATCGAGTTGGCTGCCGAATGCATTGCGTCGTGCTTCGATGTCCATGACATTGAGTGCTGGTTGATCAGGGCGACCATCAACGATGCGTCGTGCCATCAAAATCGCTCCCGCACATGTTCCCCACACAGGCATTCCTGCCAGAATACGCTCACGGAGTGGTGTGAGTAACTCGTACATCACCAATAATTTGCCGATGGTCGTACTTTCACCACCTGGGATAATGAGGCGATCGACCTCGGCGAGGTCGCGTGGGAGGCGTACTTGCCGCGTTGCGACCCCCATGCGATGGAGCATCTCTTCGTGTTCGCGAAAGGCACCTTGGAGTGCAAGCACACCGACAGTCATAGCTACCACTCCCGTTACTATGGAGAATGCCTAGTCACACCGCACATGTTGGGCAGCGTGACTAGGCGTATCGAGTCAATTACCAACCGCGATTGGCCAAGAGTTGATCTTGGGGGAGCTTGCTAATCTCGATGCCGACCATGGCCTCACCGAGGTTTTTGCTGACTTCGGCGATGATGGCTGGATCCTGGTAGTGGGTGGTAGCCTGGACAATCGCCTTTGCGCGACGCATCGGGTCACCCGACTTGAAGATGCCTGATCCCACGAAGACGCCGTCAACGCCGAGTTGCATCATCAACGCAGCATCGGATGGGGTGGCAATGCCACCGGCAGCGAAGTTGACGACAGGCAAGCGGCCGTGTTGGGCAACGTACTTGACCAAGTCGTAAGGAGCCTGTAAGTTCTTGGCGGCGCTGTAGAGCTCGTCTTCGCTCATTGCCTGCAAGCGACGAACTTCACCGAAGACGGTACGTGCGTGGCGAACGGCTTCAACGACGTTGCCAGTACCAGCTTCACCTTTGGTGCGTAGCATAGCGGCACCTTCAGCGACGCGGCGCAATGCCTCACCGATGTTCTTACACCCGTTGACGAAGGGGATTTTGAAGCGGTGCTTGTCGATGTGGAACTCTTCGTCGGCAGGGGTCAATACTTCACTCTCGTCGATGTAGTCAATGCCGAGTGCCTCAAGTACCTGGGCCTCAACGAAATGGCCAATACGTGCTTTGGCCATCACGGGAATCGTGACGGATTCTTTGATGCGGATGATGAGCTCGGGATCGCTCATGCGGGCCACACCGCCCTGCTTGCGTATATCTGCGGGGACGCGCTCAAGTGCCATGACAGCAACGGCGCCAGCTTCTTCAGCGATTTTGGCTTGCTCTTCATCGATGACGTCCATAATGACGCCGCCCTTGAGCATTTGGGCTAAACCCGCTTTGGTCGTCCAAGTGGACTTTTCCATGGCCATGAAGATGACTCCTTTAGTCTGTGCGAAACCCGCACTCCAATTTGCAATATTGTACCACAGATGATTATGAGAATTCGGTTTGAGATGCAACAGCAGGGCGGCTTAGCCGCCCTGCTGTATGTATGCTGTGGGCGACGTTATCGACCGTAATTGGCAGCGACAACGCTCCAATTGACGACGTTCCACCATGCGGCCAAATAATCGGCACGGCGGTTCTGGTAGTTGAGGTAGTAGGCGTGTTCCCACACGTCAACGCCCAACAACGGCGTCAGACCTTGCATGATTGGGCTGTCTTGGTTGGCCGTGCTGATGACCTTGAGGGCACCGTTTGCATCGGCAACCAACCACCCCCAACCACTGCCGAAGCGCTTCATGGCAGCGTCATTTACCTGGGCCTTGAGCTGGTCAACGCCACCGAAGGTGCTGGTGATGGCTGCGGCCAAGGCGCCTGTTGGTGCATTGGCACCGCCAGGTGCCATAATCTCCCAAAACAACGTGTGATTGGCATGACCACCGACGTTGTTAATCAACGCCTGACGAATGGTATCGGGCGTCTCGTTGATTTTTTTGAGAATGTCAATCGCTGATAACGCCTGTAATGCACTGTGGTCAGTCATGGCATTGTTGGCATTGTTGACGTATGCCGCATGGTGCTTGCCATGGTGAATCGTCATGGTCGTTGCATCAATGTGTGGCTCAAGTGCTGCCACATCATATGCCAGTGCCGGAAGTGTCAATGGCATGAAATCCTCCTTGAAAAGTTGTAATGCGTCATGATGGGGCAATATGCTCCCCTAGATAGGAGTATAGCACTCTCTCTTTGACCGTGTCAAAGATGGATTCGGGAAGAGTTTGCTAGTGGTAGTGATGCTTGAGGTGTGTGCTATACTATATGTAGTAAATACCATGGTTGTTGTTCTTTTTATTAACACAACATCCGTACGATATACATGCGTGTAGGAACCCTGTCATTGGTGGCGCTGCGGAATCGTTTGGTAGACGATATTGCAAGGAGGCGTACATATGCAACGGGTGTTGGTGCTGAATGCGAGCTATGAACCGCTCCAGCTTGTGCCGGTTCGGCGGGCCCTTGTCTTACTCCTCCAAGAAAAAGCCGAAGTCGTCGAAGCCGCACAACGCTTTATTAGTGGCATATCGAGACACTTTCAGCTCCCACTTGTCATTCGACTCACACGATATATCCGCATTCCACGCAATTTGCGATTGCCCTGCTCACGGCGGGGCGTTATTATTCGCGACCGCGAGACGTGTCAGTACTGTGGTGCACAACCAGGGCGGAATTATTTGACCATTGATCATGTCGTGCCGCGTACCTACGGAGGCACCACCGATTGGGACAATGTGGTCGCCGCATGTCGTGAGTGTAACCACCGTAAAGGTGGCCGGACTCCTGATGAGGCGAATATGCCGCTTCTCTCTATTCCACGACAACCACACTATGTTGCATTTGCGTTGCTCATCGAACTCGAACGTCATGATGTTTGGCGTAAGTATAGCTACGCATAATAACGTTTGTAATACGTACTGGACATGCGGGCAGGTATTCCTGCCCGCATGTCCAGTATGACGGTGACGGTATGTGCAACGGTTACGCCATTGTGGCCTGTGCGAGGCGTGCGTGGGCAGTGCCACTCGTAATCGAATGTCGGGCCATGTCAATAGCACTCTGCCAATCATCAGCACGGCCTGAGACGATGATGGCTGCCGCCGCATTCAGCAGTACCACATCTTGCTGGGCGGGTGACCCTTGACCTGCCAAAATAGTACGGGCAATCTGGACATTTTCGTGTAAGTCGCCACCGGCCAATGCGCTGTTTTCGGCTCGAGTTAAACCGACTGTGACGGCATCGAGTTCGAAGCGGCGTGGTGGCAGGTTGCCACGCACCACGAAGTACACATTGGTGCCGGCCAATGAGAGTTCATCAATATTGCCGTATCCACAGTACACAATTACATGTTCCATGTTCAGCAACGAAAGTGCATTCGCGAGCTTCTCAGCGAGTTGTTCGTTGGCCGTGCCGATGACTTGGCGGGTGACTCGCGCTGGATTCGTGAGTGGACCGAGCAAATTGAATGCAGTGCGAATACCGATTTCACGACGTACTGGACCAGCAAAGCGCATGGCGGGGTGAAAGCGCGGTGCAAACATGAAGCCAAAGTTGTTCGTGGTAATGTGATGGGCCACAGCGTCAGGGTCGAGTTCAATCGAAACACCGAGCCCCTCAAGCACGTCAGCCGAACCACAGCGACTCGACATGGCGCGGTTACCGTGTTTGGCAATGGATACCCCGGCACCGGCGGCCACAAATGCGGCAATGGTTGAGATGTTAAATGTTCCCGCGCCATCACCACCCGTACCACACGTATCAACTGCGCCGGGATCTATCTCAACGTAGAGTGCGTGTTCGCGCATGATGCGTGCCATACCGGCAATTTCTGCGGCGGTTTCTCCTTTGAGATGCAGCGCAGTCAAAAACGCTGCAATTTGTGCGGGAGTTGCGACACCACTCATTATCTCGTGCATGGCCTCGGCCGCCTCGTCTTCGGTGAGATTGTGGCGCCCTACGACGCGAATGATGCTGTCACGAATTGTCATGATTCTCCCCCACAAACTAATCGCCGCTCAACACCACTATTATATACCGGCTCAGTACTAGGCTAGCCAAAGATGACGAGTACCCCTACTCCCACACTCACGCATGCAGCCCCTACGATGCGACTTGATCCGAACGCCTCTTTGAGCCAGAGCCAGCCTACAAGCCCGGCGATGATGATGCTCATCTCACGTGCGGCTGCCACATAACTGACTGGCGCCGTGGTGTAACTGTAGAGCACGATGAAATACGAGATAAACGACAATGTGCCGATGATGGTGGCACGTGGAAGTTCGCCGGGTAACTGCCGCCAGTCAAATCTGCGTGCATGATGCTGCCAGATGACGTATGGGGCCATGACCAGCGCCGTGCAACTCATACAGAGTGAATAGTAGGTGAATGCATCACTCTGGCGTGAACCAAAGG
>Ga0194130_10005104_pt1 | contig 16119 bp, 15 predicted proteins | sample TA2KigsurfametaG_FD_160084 | JGI IMG/M metagenome (GOLD analysis project Ga0194130, IMG submission 160084) | Freshwater microbial communities from Lake Tanganyika, Tanzania - TA2015050 Kigoma 12 surface | ecosystem: Environmental > Aquatic > Freshwater > Lake | place: Tanzania: Lake Tanganyika... | reverse complement strand
TAATATGTGAGCAATAAAAATGTAAACAGCTTTCGTGTCATGAAAGTGTTGCGAGTCGATCGGCGGAAAAGTAATAGTCTGTTAAAGAGCTAAACAAGGATTGAGCAAAGTCGTAAAAGCATGGCAAACCTGGATAAGTGTAACCAGTGGCCTTATACGCCTGCTCGCAGAGGAGCAAGGGGAAGCTTAAGAAATGAAAGGATAAATGTCTGAGAAATTTAAGGATGAACGGTAGTATTGAGGTGACAAACTGCTAAAGACGGGAGTGCACATCCTAGGTTGTATGGGGCCAACCAGGGAGGTTGTGACGTCAATCTGGTTGTGAATGAGAAGCGAAAAGTTAGATGCTTGAACACTGGGATCTATCTTAGGTTCACAAGGGTAGTTAGTCAGTCGAATCAGGTCACAAAAGGTGTGGGAGACGAGTTATCGTTATCGTCGGTAACCTTGTAGTGAAAATGCCGTGGACGTTTGCGTCAGCCATAAAAGCAGCTGGGACATCCACAAGTTGTGTGTAAGCCCAAGCAATGGGAGGGCACTCTGAAAGGAAGAGGATGACCAATATGATCGGCGGTAGCTGCATGTTGGAGAAGTGCACACTTGTCAGCATGAAAATCATGCTCTCTCCTGAACTCCCGGTATTTATTGGGCTGGAGCGCAAGTTCAGCACACTTGTTGGTGGTGAGTTAGCCTTCCTCGAGAAGACCACAGTCATGCCAGGGCAAGGGGACCTGGCGAGCACACATCTAAAAGCTGCTTGTGAGCAATTCCAAATGATGTGGACCACGGAAACGGGGGAAAGGGACCTATCCGAGGGATAGGTCATTAGGGTGTTGGTTTTGGTGTTGGTGTTGGTGGTCCGTAAGCCGGCAGTGCAAGTGGTTGAATTTGTAAACACATGACAATCTGGGATTATAGCGAGACTCTAACCGACCCAACAAAAGAATCAGGCAAGCAATATTAGGAAAGATAGTCGTAGTAAATATCAAGGAACTCAGAAGAGATGAAAAGTTCGACAATAAAACGGGGGCATTCAGGGTCAAGAAAGCTTATTCGGTAAAATAGGCGAGGGTCATTTGTATATGGATTGAATCGAGACGTAACTGCATGAAATACATATTGAACTTAACAAGCCTATAACGCAGCCTAGATACTCACAAAAACACACAGTGGCGAAGTAAATTACAGGTGATGCGGAGAATATAGGCATAGTCTTAAGCAAGACATAGTGTCAAAGTTATGAATAAGAAATCAGCAGACTTGAAGTTGATATAGTCTAACCTAACTTGTGGTAGCAACTCTGATGTTAAAAATACTTGTAAGTTTGACAAGAAGAGGACACTCAGTAAAGCAACGCAGTGCCAGGGAACAGTTGATACAACTCAGTGAAACGTAGCAAAAGTAAGAAATTCACCTGGTATTGTAGGTGGGGGGGTAGACTCGGTTAGGTCGGGAGGAATGTCGGGAACAAAGATTGGTGGCTCAGGTAGAAGGTCGAGGAGGGTGATAGTTGGATCCTTGATAAATCTCGGTGAATGACGGAGGAAGGCAAACAAAAGAGAGTCGGTACTACATTGGAGCCAATCAGCAAGCAAGTCCAAATAAATTGGCGGCATAGATTGATAATAGCTGTTAATAACCAGGGCCTGGTTACGATCAATACGATTGAAACGGATCTCACGACACAATTGATCTGTCACCTTCGAGATACCATGTTTAAGAAATTTAAGGATATCATGAGAATCAGTGTGGATGTAGGAATCAACATGATCAAAGCAATCGAACGTGCGGTTGCATCGTGAGGCCTTGAATCCATACCTTTCGCTCATTGCTTTGTTGTGAGCAAGTGTATCCCAATAAAAATAATTACTAAGATAGATTCCTCTTGTACCTGATAATGATATCTCAAAAGGTGAAGGATAAGCAAAGGAAGATATATCTTTCGGGTTCAAAAACGTTTGTGGTCGTGTTAGGTGGGAAGGCTCAATACCGATAAGATCGTGATCCACTCTATAGCGATGGGTCATCTCAACAGAATCAAGGTGAGAGAACATGCCCACTTGCTCAACACCCTGATGGCAGCCCCAGATGATGAGTGGTATCTGCTTTCTGATAGAAACGTTTACTGGAAAGACTGTATGTCCTGCAGTTACAGGCCAATTAACTGATCCTATAGAATGTATCATCTCACGGACAATTTTTTTGATAGTAGTCGGGTTGATTGTCTGGTAAAGAATATCGACATTAAAGGTGTTTCGTAAATGCTCCAGATTATAGATGCCAGTAGGGGTATTCCAAAGAATATTGTGAGATACTACAAGAGGATTGAGACCTAATAGATTCTTGACAATATGCAAGATGTAAAATGAATCTCCACCACCGGACACAGGGACAATACAATCGTAGTTTGAAGTGGACCTGTACGGATCAACAAGACGAAGGAGCTCAAGGAAGCGTTCATCCCAATCTATAGAATATTTTTCATCATGGATAGAACAGCCCGAGCAGATTCCCTGATCGTTAATTGTTAAACCTAATGGGTGATCATCAGAATAAAGACAACGAAGACACTCAGTCATTGTGTGTAGGGTGAAAAGGTGAAGGACGGATAAATGGGAAATGCATAAGGCTTGACTTTAGAGAGTGATAAGATAGCTCATGAGTATTTAGATGATAACCAAAAGCAATAGCTGAGAAGCGCTGATCGTAAAAAAATATCTGTGCAGACTTGGATGTGGAGAGTCCGCCAAAAAAGATAAGTTCTCTAGAAAAGATTTCGGGAATACAGCTTGGGGTGATTGTTGGGGTGCGAGTTCCTTCTCCATGATAATCGACGAGTAGTATTTCAGAAGCGCTACTTAGGTAGTGTAAAGAAGGTGAGTCCGTCAGTGGTAGTGAATCTCTTGTGATGTAGTTAATGTGACAGAGGACGCCATTAACTATTTCAAGAGGTAGAGAAGCAATTATAGCTTGCTTGCCAATAGCACTAGCAACATCAGGAAGAAGATTTGGATTAGTGTGCAACACGGAATCAAGAACAACCCGATCGGCACCTTCTGATACCACATACAAAGCGTCGTGAACGGAACGGATACCACCGCCGTAGATAATGGGTGTTGATAAACCAAGTTGATTAACTTGTTTGAGTAAAGATTCGTCAGGCCCCAAACGACACCGAGAACGAGAAATAGACAAAATAAGAATTTCGTCTACACACCACCTGTCAAGATTTAATAAGACTTGCTGAATACTGCCACAAGGCCTGTAGGTTTGATAACCAATAGATAGGACTACCTTATTGTGTAGAACAACGACAACGGCAATAATTCGTCTTTGGTTCATAGAGCTATAAAAGAGATGAAATGACAGTGCCCAAAAGAGATTTGCCTGAGAGTTGACTTTTCTCTGGGTGAAATTGAAAGCCTATAATATTGCCATGAGAAATAATCGCAGGTATTGAGTCGGCTGTTAGAGAAACAGACAACGACGAGTGGGGAGAAGAAAGGTAATATTTATGATTAAAATAAAAGAATGCATCAGCATCTGTGTACAATTGATGTGGTTCAGAGATATTGGAGATCTTAGACCATCCAATATTAAAGTTGTCATGAGGAAGTGATGATATAAAGCCTTGCAATAAGCCCAGTCCGCTTATCATAGGATTCTCGTCTGAAGTTTCGAAGAAAAGTTGCATACCTAGGCAAATCCCAAGAAATGGATGACCAGAGGCGCAGAGATCTTGGAGAATTTTTGTAAGATCTTTCTTATAAAGCTGTCTGGCAGCAAAGCCAAAATCACCGACGCCAGGTAAAACAATAAGATCAGACGACCTAATTAAATCCGCAGAATCAGTAACAGAGGGAACGGAGAACGGGGCTAGACTGGTGAGGAGAGAAGCATGATTTCCAACACCGTAGTCAATAATAGATACTCTTGGAAGATTCATAAGTCGGTACCAATAGTAAATCTTGGCACAGGCAATGTGCTATGAGTAGAAAAAGAAAACAAATCCCTGTTAACTACCGAGTGAAAGAATCGTGCCCAGTCATTAGAGGAAAGTCCAATATAGTCACAAAAGGAGCGTATAGTAGATTCTGAACATTTACCGTCGTAAGCTTGAACGAGCGTAATTCCTTCACTCCGAGTAATGTACCCGGAACGTATTGCTTCGCAAACGTACTCTGTGGTCTTACCAAATCCATATTTATAGTACTTAAGCATTTGATTAAGATTGTGCCAGTCTTCATCAAGGTTGCTGACACCGTATAGATCTCCTGTGTTTTCGGGTGGCTCGTGTCTAATTGAAAGACCATGTAAGCAAGATAAAGAAGCATTGTTAAGGAGACTCCAATCGGTAAGGGGCCAACCAAGATAGAGGATATTAATGTCAAAAAACTGGAAACTCTCAACAGAGGGATAGACATAGGGCAATATATCAGTAATCCTAAAACCTGAACGGAGCATCCAGTCGTGGCCTGAGGAAAGAGTGTTTGAATAGCGAAGATTATTACCATCAAAGCCGGAGTTTCCTGCGGTTGCTAAATCTCCAACTTGCAAAGATGGGTTCTCACCCCAGAAGATAATTGGGATCCTGTAATCAATTGCGATCTGAGGGACAGAGCTAAATAAAGCTAACTCAGTAGAACGAGCCCAATTACCGAAGCGAAAGAGGCTCTCTTTCATTAAGGATTTCCAGGTGGTTGGGGCAGGCCCTGAAACAATAAGGTCGAAACCGTTATTGACTAGGTTTGAGAGATTGACTAAGCCAAGATTGGAAACCTGCTCTGGTGGAAAAGATAATGATACGAGCAAAGGGGTAAGTCCTAGCTTGTCACGGACCCAGAGTGCTTGACGGAGACTGTCCTTTCCACCACTGACACCAATGAGGCAGTCGTAAAGGCGTCTGGGAGATTTTGCTAGGAGTTTGTCAAGATGATTAGAGAAGTCGCTAAAACGGTCAACATGATGAGAGGAGAGCAACTGAGAAGTATTAATACATGCTGGACAAACTCCGTCATCGTTAAGCCTTAGACCTGGGCGAGTGTCGGGCTGAAGGCAGGAAGAGCAGTACCTCATTTGCTATAGAAATGAAGTAGCTTAGTTGACAAGATGGAGGAGTCTTGCAGGAATACAGGAATGTCAAGAAGTTCAGGGTAGAATAAGCCATGGCTACTGGAATAATAGCCTGAGGGAATTCTAATAAGAGACTCTTTACTAACCGTACAGCGATATTCAAAATCAGTTTTCAAGGATTGATCAGACTCAGAAGGTGCTCTAAAACATACTACACCTGAAGGATTCAAGGGATTAATTGAAAAGGGTAGAAGATCGTAGTGAATAATATCTAGTCCAAGCTTGGTGCAACAGTCATGAATACCAGTTACATACTTGTGAGACTCCATTCGCTTTCGTGATTCTAAGTCAGCAAGTTCGTATATAGGTTCAAAGAGAAATACATATTTTCTTGAAACTCGGGCAAGTTCTAGTATAGTGGATTCTAAAGGACAGGAATTTGGTTCTAGACTATGAGACGAATATACTATATCAACAGAAGAATCAGCTAGTGGTAAACGTGAAAAGTCGGAGACAAATATACGTGAAGGGGCATGCGGCGATAGAAGGGCCAAATTAGATTTGGCGTATGCACATCGAGACCAACTAAAATCTGTACCGAACGAACATGATGGGATATGTTTAAGGCCCTGTAAGACAGTGGAGAGAGTAGTGGCTTCACCAACACCGACCTCAAGAATAGAGTAATCAGGACTATGAACATCATTAATAAAAGACGCAAGTTGAGAGCCCCATTTGTGATAGACAATAGGGTTTTTAGAAAGTAAATGTGTATAAGTACCGGACTGTAAATCGTATGAGATCTGGGTGGCAGAGAAAGAGTTAGTGTCGCTATGCTGAATATCACGCGCTATTTGCATACAATTTAGTCCGGCATGGTAGGCATCAGTGAGGAGTGGCAAGAGCGTGCTCAGGGGGAGTTGTTCTGTCATTCAGTAAACTCAAAGAGTGTCATCATGGGGAGTAGCTGGAAAGCTAACTTTCGAGAAAAGAACTAACGCTCCAATGGTAGCATAAAGACAGTTGTTTACATCAACTAGGTATGTTGTAAAGCAAAAGGCGAGTAAAAATTGGAGAAGGACTCTACGAAATTGACTAGACTGCTGAAGTAGGGAAGAGAGTAGTGAGTATGAAGTAGAATAGATGAGTAAAAAGAGTACAAGCCCTGCAACGCCGAGCTCGTAAACAATGCGCGAAAAAGCACTATTTGGATAGTGCGGGGTATTATCTATAATAACCGAAAGAAAGGAACTACTTGAAAGACCATAGCCGAAAAGGATGTGTTGAAGATCAAGATTAATGATAGCCGAGTGGTATTCTTTTAATGGAAGTACATTGGATATCGACTTAGACTGAAGATAGCTAAGTTGAGCAGTTGGAGATTGAAGATTATAAAAGAAGTCGTTATAGTCATTAATGTACATGCTGACACGTTCTGAGCTAAAAAGAAAGAAAAGAGACGCAAATAAAACGATAAAGAGTATTAATATAACGGGATGGGGTCGGGCTATTTTTTGATTATGAATTAATTGAACAAAAAGAGTTAGTAAAAACAAGACAAAAGATAAGGACAAGGAAAGAAGGAGAGTTGTAGACTGCGTGAGAATAAGAGGAATAAGAAAGAAGAAAGAATAACGAAGTAATTGAAGGGTAGTAAGCTTTGGAGAAAAGAGAACAATCGTAAAAATCATCATCGATAACCATCCGCCAACGTGACGAGGCTCACCAATTAACGAATGGAACCGGGAGGATTCAATAAGTGAGCCGTCGAGTATGTGACGATGAATAAGCGAGTTGTGGTCAAAAATAAACGAATATGTATAGTCAGCGAAACCAATATAAATTATCGAAAAGAAAAAGATCTTCAGGTTAGAAATAAAATTTCCGATTCTCGAATAAATTAGGAGAAGCAATGGAAGCATGACAAGGGGGATGAGATCTTCTAATAGGGAGGCAAAGTCAAGTATTTTGCGGGAATACAAGATCTCGCTAACAGAGTCGTGAAATAAGGAAAGATTAAAAACGATAAAGATGATATTGAGAATGCATATCTTTACAAGTGGATGATTGGCAAAATAATTGATATATCGGAGGAAATTAGATGTACAATGAAAATATGATGCGAGAAAGAGGATGAATATTATGAGATTCAATATTCTAGATAAAGTGAGATCGTTACCAGCTCCGCTGGTAAACATGAAGAAGTTTAGGCCGTAAGCTGCAAATGCAAAACTAAGAAGAAAAGTCAACGGAAGATACCTCGAATAATAAATAGGAAGAGGTAGGGCAGGGTCAAAATTGTAGACATCTTGAGGTGGCTGAAAAGATAGTAATGGCGGTGAACAATGCTAAAGATCTGTTTAATATTTGGCCTAGATTGATCGATAGGTGTAAGCGCTATAGCATAAGAGAGGCAGGTTAGAGTAATATTTTTACATCTAAAATTGTAAGACATTAAGACGTCCTCAAAATACGCCTTTCCGGGAAATGGGTAATAAAAGGTTAGCGGTAATGAGCAGGAATGATGTATAATACAACCGCCAGGTAGCCAATCACAATTTGTAAGCGCATATATATAGCTCTGGAGAACAGAGGTTGGGGTCTTGATTGGACCAAAGGGTGATATTAAAGGAGGGGCACAGAGCTTGTTAGGCGAAACACACCGAAGTGATCTCAGACAGAACGCAGAGTCATATTCTATTAGACGTGGAGCAACAGCAGTCTGAGGAACCGAAGATATGTAGAAAAGGAGATTCTCTAGTGAAGTTGGGTCAATAAGGATATCGTCATCAAGCTGCATAACAAAGGGCGCTGTTGTAGACATAAAACCGTGATGCCGCTGAGAAACTTGTCCAGCTTTTGGACAACGTAACACGGTGATAACTGAATCTTCAGGTATTTGTGGAACGTCTGAGAAGTACGGTATACAGACATAGATCCTCAAGATGTATACTCTTGATAGCAGAAGTGCCTGAAGAGTAAGATAAAGAGACTCACGCCCTAAAGTTGGTATAACTATATCAAGTGAAGTGTGTAGATTAAGGTATGACAATGGTACTCTAACGCGGGAGACCAGGTAAATGATAGGATATAGGAGTCGGAGAAGGTCTCAGATGCAAAAGACTTTTTTTATCGCCGAAATTGGAGTGAATCATGAAGGGAGCGAGGACAAAGCGATAGAGATGGTAGAAACTGCGGCATTGAATGGGGCCGATGCTGTGAAGTTTCAAGTCTATGACGTTAATTCACTGGCTTCTAAGGACTCTCCAGCGTATTGGGACATAAAAGAGGAGCCAACGACTTCCCAGTTTGAATTATTCAAAAGACATGGCAAGCACGATCTTGGATTCTACAAACGTATAATCAAGTGCTGTGAAGACAAAAATGTTGAATTTATGATTACACCCTTTAGTGAAAAAATAGCGCGCGAATTTGATCCATTTGTAAGGCGACACAAAATAAGCTCATCAGACATAACCAACAAAAGACTTATAGAATGTATCTCTCGCATGGGGAAACAAGTGATTTTGTCAACAGGGGCAGCTAATGATGACGAGATAAGGTCTAGTGAGGAGCTAATATACAGCAACCGGGTGCCACGACTTTCACTTCTGCATTGCGTATTAAAATATCCATGTCCTGGCGCGATGGCAAACATATCTAGAATTTCACATATCAGAAGTATGTGCGATCCGAGGACTGATGTGGGTTATTCATGCCATGTGGCTGGGCAGGAAGGTGTTGAGGCATGTATTATAGCTGTTGCTCTGGGTGCATCGATAATTGAAAAACATTTTACATTTGACAAGACACTGAAAGGGAATGACCATTACCACGCATTCGATGGTGATGATCTGGCAATATTTAGAAAAAGGGAGATACAAATAAGAAGATTACTTGGGTGTGGCATTATGACAGGAGGACAAGAAGAAGCTATAAGGAACGCGAGGCGGGGTCTTTATGCTAAAAGGGATATTAAAAAAGGGGAAGTCATTAAAGACGAGGATATAATTGCTCTTAGGCCGACAGGCTCAATCTCGGCCTGGGATATCGATCTGATAATTGGCAAGGTAGCACGTTCAGGGTTCGTTGCGGGAGAAAGCCTAATGCATGAGGAATTAGAATGAATAGGGCCTATGTTTCGATAGTGATACCAATGTACAATAGCGAAAAATATATTGAAAATTGTATTAACTCATGCTTTTATCAAAGAACCCAATTCGAGTTTGAAATTATAGTTTGTGATGATTGCTCAACAGATCGAAGTCTGTCAGTGCTTCAAAATATTGCTGATGGTGCGCATAATGTAAAGGTTCTAAGAAATGATATAAATCAGGGGGTTGGAAAGACCCGTAATAGGTGTATCAAAGCAGCCAGAGGCCGCTACATTATGATGCTTGATTCGGATGACTATATTCATCCAGAGACAATTCAGATAATGACTACATGCCTCGAACTGCGAGACGAAATAGACTGCGTAAAATGCGACTATGTGTATGTAGACAATAATGGGCAAAGAAGTTCGAGGATATCTTGTCTAGAAGTACCAATTGCGTGTGGCCAATTATTCAGGAAGAGTCTTATAATAGAATTAGGCCTTTATGATGAGTTATCTATTGGTGAAGAAAAACGTTTGGAAGAGCAACTGGGTAGGCGCTGGAGATCGGTAATGCATATAGAGCTTCCCCTCTATAGGTATAGGCAACACAATATGTCAATCACAGCTGACTTTAGGGGTTCTAGAATTTATGATTGAAAGTAATGCCGACCAAATAGAGGTGTGTATACAGGTCAGGATGACATCCTCAAGATTACCTGGCAAAGCACTTCTTCAACTTGGGAAAAGGTCTGTACTTGATACCCTGGTTAACCGATTAGTTGTTAGAGGTTATAAGCCAATTATTCTGACCTCAAAAAGCAGGTTGTCAGACCCAATTGAGGAGTATGGACAAGAAAAAGGAATACTAGTACTTCGTGGAAGCGAGACTGATGTCTTATCACGGTTCATATCTCTATGCGATGAACGGGCGGGAAAGACGAGGTTAGTACGAATTACAGCTGACAACCCACTAACCAGCATAGCCTTAATGGAAGAACTCATAAGAAGAACCGCAAAGAAATCAATAAGCTGCGCAACCTTTTCGAAGTTAGCTGTGCCTGAAGGTATAAAGTGTGAATTAGTTGATTCAGAGTATCTGTTTAGGCTTAAGCGAGAAGGCTACGACAAAAAAGATAGAGAACATGTCACATATAATGGCTACAGTTGCACCAATTCTGTAATTTTAAGTTCAGCAGAATGTTATAAGGTCCAAAGGGAGGATGGTATGAATAAGAAAACCCTTACATTAGATACATTATATGATTATTGTAACATGCTGGCATTTCTACGAAAAATAGATGACGGGCTGAGAAGGGATTTACTGGAAGGCAACCTAGATATAGTAGATGTGCTAATGGAAGCAAGCGATGCAGCTGTAGATGTATTGGGTGACAGGAGGGATATTAAAGAACTAAAAGAGAATGGACCTGTAGTGTGAAACAAGCTGTGCAGGATAAAGTAGAGAATGACTTATTTCCTTAATGAGCTTACGGGAGGTGTAAGTGCGCGAGATTTGAGAGATTGATACAAGTTTATCAGCAAATTCGGATGGTTCAGAAAAGTCGCAGTAGATACCGCATTGCTTCTGTTCAATCCATTGGAATGATGGGAGCCTTGTTATCAAAACGGGAGTACCGACAAGCAGACTCTCTGCAACGACATATCCAAAAGACTCTTGTGGTGAAGGAAGGACAAGGGCATCATATCTGGAAAGTACACTTAACACTGAAGAAGGTGCAAGAGAACCCTTATAAAAGGCCTTCAGATCATTATCATGGATAATACGCATACAATGATGAAAGTAATGAGAATTGGATTTGGAACCGTAAATATCAAGCGTACATTCGAGATCCTGAGATAGGCAGTTAAGGAGCTTATGGAGTTGCTTCTCAGGCGCGATCCGTGAAAGATAGAGTAACTTGAGCTGTAATGAGTCAGGAGTATGAATAGGTACAGCCTCAGAAGTTAGAAATGATTGAAGAGATATCAACTCAGGCAATTGATGTATCATGTTCTCTCTGATAGAAAGACGATACAATACATCGTTGGTCTCGGGTGTGTTGTGCGTTATCCACATAATTCCTGAAAGAGATCGTGTAAAAAGTAGAAGGCGGATTACCAAAAGTTTCTTGGTAAGGCCAATGGACAAGGATGTTGAAGCTAATTCTCCCTTGGGTGATATTATGATCTTGAGATTAGGCAGACGGAATATAGATTTTAACAATATTGCAAGTAAGGATGCAGGGTCAAAAAATGAAGTCAAAAGTAGAGTCTGCTTGCTAGTTAGTGAGCGCAGGATGACAACAATTACCTGAAGGGGGAGCAACGATGAATAGGTGATATAGTTATGGTTTAAAAGATCGAGCTGGGTCTGGGTAAAGGGCTTATTATCTGTGTTAACATTACGTGTGAAGACCCTAAAGGGTAAATTAGGTAGCCAAGATATAAGTGCTTCTGTAGCAGTGTATATTCCGCCAGCATCTTGAGCAGGATAATAGTATGAAGTGAAAATATTTAGAAAGGAAGGAAATGGTTTAGGCATCCAGGATCAGGATATAAAAGAAGATTGTAACATTGCCTGCCGTGAAGCAAGTTGATCAGTAAGGTCTGCATATGAATATTAATTGCAAGCTATAGAATGTGATTCCATTTTTATGGAATTGATTGGGATCATAATAAGCTTCATGCAAATCAGACGATATCTGCCACCAAGATGGGCTGCTCGAGAATAATATAGTCTGTAATAATCACTGTAGTTAAGAGAAGTTCGGGGTAAGTCTGTCTCGGGCGTAATTTATTTTTTTCGAACAAGACCCAATAGAATATAACAAATTAATGGGGATGCAAAACAAAGCTCGAGTTTTTTGTCACAAATAAATTCTCATTGGGAAAAAGATTTAAAAAATGAGATGCATATCACGTAAAGCAGAAAAGCTTCTACACACAGGTAAGAAGTTTTACAAGAACTGGTAATAGGGAAAACTCAAGGAGTCGGGGTATTAAATGTTAATCGAAAGACAAACAGACCTGCACAGGGTTTTCCTGCAGTACATTGAAATAGTTTTTGATAGTAACGTTCTGAAAAGGGACAAAGAGGAAGGGAAGAAGATTTTTTGGGGGCGAGGTATTGTGTGTAAGATACGACAGGAGTCCCAGAAAGCAAAAGCTGCACTTATCTATATTGCGAAAAGGATCTGTAGTAGAAGAAGAGGTCTTCAATAAGCTTGTCCCAGCATGGTGGTGTATAGCCTGTAAGTTGTTGGAAGAGTGAAGAATCGAGCGACCTGTCAATAACAGGGTTGTTAATAGGCAGAATTAATTCTGGATCTTTACCATATGTCTTAGCTATTTTAATTAATAAGTCATGTTTTGATATTGGCTGTGCAGATAGATGATAGAGCCCACTTAATGTGTCATTCGTTAGAACATGATTCATTAGTACATTGGCCACTTCTACAACAGGGAGACCAGAGAAGATTGCCTTCGTGAACCCATAGACATAATCAAATGAGGACAAGTACCAGTCAACAAGACTGAAAGAGCTGGATAGTTCGTGCCCTATTATTGAAGTGCGTAAGGTTAGTATATTAACCGAGGGTGGTTCACCTAACAACTTAGAGATCCCATAAAGGTCTTGAGGATCAGGTATGTCAGATTCTTTGTAGAATCCCTTGTTACCAGAAAAGATACAGTCTGTACTAAAGTGAACAAGTCTAAAGCCATATAGTTGCGCAAATATTGCAAGCTTATAAGGAAATATTGAGTTAATTGAGAAATAACTATTCTCATTATACTGAGATGACTTATGCTTGATGAGGCCCACGCAGTTGATAACAACATCATACTCACGGGAGACAAGATCCTTAAGTGCATTAGTGTCAGAGACATAGTTAGGGCAGACTAAGCTTTTAGTTTGAACATCTGGGGTGAAGAAATGATGGAAGGAAGATGATCTAAAGACACCAAATATGTCATGGTTAGATATGGGAAGTAGGCGATATAAACAGCTTCCGAGCATACCACTTGCGCCTAAGATCAAAATTTTCATAACCAACCTAGGAAGTAGCAGAGAGTACCTTAAGAATCATAGGGAGCGTGACATCATAAGAAAATAGGTTATTATAGACTTTGATAGAATTTTGTGACATTTTCATATAGCTAGAACTGCTTGACCTGGGGATACTGGAGAGTGCTTTAGCAATATGAAATGGGTCATCCGGGGGTACGGAAATACCAATATTGTGAGTAATAACAATCTCTTCACTGACTCCTGACGCAAGACAAAAAATTGGAAGCGATGCACTGCAATAATGTTGAAGTTTTGTAGGGATGGTAAGATTAAAACCAGGCTTATTTTTTAAGGCTACCAAGCCATAGTCAACAAACTGAAGAATATAATCTACTTCAAAACTTTTGAGTTGCCCAGTAAAAATGAAATTGTTATCTAAATTAAGATGGGAGATCTGAGTTATCAGGTTGTGAGCGCATGAGCCTGTGCCTGCAAAAAGGAAGGTAACATAATGAGAATATTGATTAAGGTACTTAACCGCTGTTATGAACGATTTGAGAGGGAAAGAGTGACCTATATTGCCGGTATATGCTACAATAATACGATCGAGATTATGCTGATACTTGAGGTTATCAACGACATTCCTTATAAAAGGTGAAGCTACCTCAGAATGGTCGGAATCCAAAATACTATTGTCAACAGAATTATAGATAACAGTTGACTTGGTAAATGCAAATGATGGGAGATGAGAAGTAAATGAAGGAGACTGTAGAATAAGCTGGTCACAATGAGAATACATTATCTGTGAGAATCTTTTAAGAAGTCGATCAACAAGCGGAAGCGAAAATTCAAGAGTATGTTCAATGCTTTCAGGCCATAGATCTTGAAGCCATAGTACAACTCTTTTGTTAAATAACTTTGACCAGATTAGGGCTGGAAACAAAGAATACATAGGTGAAAGTGCATAGAGTAACACTACATCAGCCCTGTATATCTCTTTGCAAAAAGGTGTAAAAACAGCGTACGAAATAAACATCGAGATATAGTTGATTAAAAGCTGTATGTGGTTATTTTCTATTCTAGGCGCTTCGGGTAGTCGGATAATTCGAGACCCTATGAAATGGTCACACGTTGGGAAATAGCGATGATTTACAGTGAATAATCTTGAATATGGGTAATTCGGCTTGCCAGTAATAACAGTAGATGATGCAAACTCTGGTTGAAGCTTCACTAACAGGGAATTAATCCTAAATGATTCTGGAAAGAAATATTGTGAAAATATAAGAAGGTGCTTGTCTCTCACAACTATAAATACTCCGATAAATCAACACTAGATAGTAGTTTTACGGTCTTCTCTAGGTCATAACGTTGGGTGTTGTGCGAATGGTAGGAATTGTATTCAGCTGTATCTTCTGAAACACTATCAAAATAATGAGAGTAATTTAAGTCACGATTATCGGGTGCTATATGGTAGAAGCGGCCTGAATCTTTAGTGCGTCTCATCTCTTCTGCTGAGATAAGCGTCTCATAAAGTTTCTCTCCATGTCTATCTCCAATAGTGACTGTGGGATGCTCAGGCTTTGAGCAGACAATCGCTACTGCTTGTGCAAGGGTCTTGATATCACAAGAAGGAGCTTTCTGCACATAAATATCACCTGAATCAGCGTATGCAAAAGAGTGTAAAACAAGATCTACGGCTTCATCTAATGTCATCAAGAACCTTGTCATATCTGGGTTTGTGATAGTCATCGGGATCCCATTCTTGATCTGATTTATGAAATGTGGAACTACTGACCCTCTGGAGGCGAGAACGTTACCATATCTTGTGATTGATAGAATAGTCTTTCCCGAATATCTAGATTTTTGTCCAACTACTTTCTCCATGAGTGATTTTGTCAGACCCATTGAGTTAATTGGGTATACAGCTTTATCAGTACTTAAGCATACGACTCTCTCACAGTTTGCTGCAATAGCGGCATCAATGATGTTAGCAGTACCAAGTATGTTTGTACGAACTGCCTCTAATGGAAAGAACTCACATGAAGGCACTTGCTTAAGTGCAGCAGCATGAAAAACAATGTCAACACCCGAAAGGTAATAATTGAGGTCGTAATTATTTGCTACATCGCCAATTATGAAGTCAAGTCTGTTTGAGTTGAGAGACTGACGCATATCATACTGCTTTTTTTCGTCTCTACTAATAATCCTAATCTTACAAGTCGTCTTAGATAATAGATGTTTACAGATTGTATATCCAAAAGATCCAGTTCCTCCAGTAATCAGAACTGTCTTTTTGTCTAATGGATTGTAGTGGTTAGTCATCTAAGTTGAAGAGTAGGTAGGTTGTTGGTAGGAAGAACCGAGGAGTGTGCTCCGTAGAGAGTAAAAAATGATGAGCACGAAGCTGAGATTAGGGGGGAAAATTCAAACATCTTATGAAAATGATCTGATTCATAACCTCCACCCGAAAGGGTGATCCATGGTAGACGTAGATTTTTGGTTAGGATTTGGGGAAGCAAGTCTAGGTCGAATCCTATCTTCATTCCATCTCTATCAATAGATCTAAAAACAAATTCACTGGCTGGGAGGGATAAATAATGATCTAAGTATCTAGATAGCGGCATAATTCGCTTAGTGCCTGAAGAGGTATAGACATAGTCACATCTAAATAGTTTACTAGATCTGTAATCAATAGAAATGCCAACACTTTGTGATCCAAGAGCATTTATCAAGGAAAAAAGGAGGTCAGGATGTGTATATTGTGCATTATTTATGAATACTTTTTCGAAGCCAATATCGATAATACGTATTGCGTCATCAAGTGTTTTTATAGACCCTGAGTAAGAAATGGGAAGTGTGCATTGACTCGCTATGCTCCTTAAAAGAGTAAAGTTTGGCCCATCGGATGAAAACGACTTGTCAACAACAGATATCTCTT
>Ga0194130_10005101_pt1 | contig 16135 bp, 16 predicted proteins | sample TA2KigsurfametaG_FD_160084 | JGI IMG/M metagenome (GOLD analysis project Ga0194130, IMG submission 160084) | Freshwater microbial communities from Lake Tanganyika, Tanzania - TA2015050 Kigoma 12 surface | ecosystem: Environmental > Aquatic > Freshwater > Lake | place: Tanzania: Lake Tanganyika... | reverse complement strand
AATACTTATTTTTATACTCTCGCCAACCAATTTGGGTATGAAAAATTCACCGAAATGGCAAAAAGATTCGGATTTGGAGAAAAATTCGATATAAGTCTTTATGGAGCCAAAGCCGGTATGGTTCCATCTGAAGAATGGAAACAAAAAGTTTTTAACCAACCTTGGGTTAAAGGCGACACCCTTAATACGGCGATTGGGCAAGGAAATGTTCTGTCAACACCTCTTCAGTTAGCGGTTGTGGCCTCAAGAATTGCTAATGGCGGTGTGGCGATAAAACCATATTTGGTTAGAAATAGTAATATTTTCAAACAATTTGATGCTCTAAAAGACGAGCCAATTGTGGATAGAAAATTTCTAAAATTAGTGCAAGAAGGCATGAGAAGAGTAGTTAATGAGCCGGGTGGGACGGCCTACGGAAAAAAAATTAATGCTCAAGGATTTGAAATGGCTGGCAAAACCGGCACTTCTCAAGTTATCTCCAAGCGCGAAAAAGAAATGTCAAAATCCGAAAGTGAAAATAATGCAAATCATGCTATTTTTATTGGATTTGCCCCAGTTCACGAACCTAAATACGCGATTTCGGTTGTTGTGGAGCATGGCAAAAGTGGATCAATGGCCGCAGCGCCTATTGCCAAGGATGTTCTTATGGAAGCTCAAGGTCTAAATAAAATTTTAAAAAACCAAAAAACTTAAGATGAGCATAAAAATCTTTTCAGCTAATAAAGCACTTGAATGGCGGGAAATAAAATCAATGGTAAAATTATTTTTTAGAAGATTGGCATATAGTAAAGTTTCTAAAAAAATTATAACGCTGGTGCTTTATCACTACTTGTTCTTGGTCTACAAGACTTCCAAAGCAAAATATATTGGCTTTGAAAATATTGATAAATTAATCAAAAATAATGAACCGATTATATTCACTTTTTGGCATAATCGTTTGATGATGATCCCGTTTGTTGCGCGCAAAATTAAGCGCAAATATAACAAACATAACCTTATGACTCTAGCTTCAAAGCATGGCGACGGACAATTAGTCGGAAATGTTATGGAGCATTTTGGATTAATATCAATTTTGGGTTCAACCAAAGACGGCAGAGGGGTTAAGAAGGGGATTGATTATTCGAGTTTGCGTAAAATTATCGATGGTTTAAAAAAAGGTTATGCTCTTGGCATTACTCCGGACGGCCCGCGTGGCCCAAATCAACAAATTAATGGCGAATTATTAAATATTGCCAAGATTACTGGCTCAAAGCTGGTACCAATTTCATATTCTTGTTCAAAATTTAAGATAATCAAAAAAAGCTGGGATAATTTTAAGGTTCCTTTGCCCTTTTCAAATTTGTGTTTTTGTATTGATGATGAGTTTTTTGAAATACCACGCGATATAAACCAATCATCGCTTGAAAAGATTCATATCGATTTACAATTGCGCATGGATCATGTTCAAAAAGTTGCCGATGAAAAGGTTATTTTGTAAATCCCCCAAGTTTTAAGTGGCCCAGATTTATTGATTATTTTGCCGAAACGTTGCTAAAAAATGCAATTCTTTAACTAAAAAACTAATTTAACAGTTTGTTGATTGACTTACGAGTTTAGCTTGTGACTTTGATAAACCACACTAGCCACGGCTTGACAAGCAATTCCCTCTTCGCGACCAATAAATCCCAGTTTTTCGGTGGTGGTGGCCTTAATGTTGATTTTCTTGGTTGATATTCCAAGGATCGAGGATATTTCTTCTTTCATTTTCAATTTATATTTGGTGATTTTGGGCTTTTCACAAATGATTGTAACATCAATATTGGAGATGATCACGCATGATTTTTGGATTAGCTCATAAACTTTTTTTAGCATTTCGCGAGAATCACAATTTTTCCATTTTTGTTCGCTTGGAGGAAAGTGTTCGCCGATATCGCCTTCACCAATTGCTCCAAGCAATGCGTCGATGATAGCGTGAATGCCAACGTCGCCATCGGAATGAGCGAGAATTTTTTTGTCAAACTCGATTTCTGTGCCACAAATTCTAATAAAATTATTTTCGCCTTCTTCAATTGCGCGAAAACCGTGAACATCAAATCCGGTTCCGACTCGCGTTTCTTCGCGATATTCATCAATCAAAAACGGAAGCATGTGTTTGGCGCGTTCATAATCCTCTTCGGTGGTAATTTTAAAATTATTTTGTGATCCAGGAACGATAGCTACGGGAATTCCGGCATATTCATTAAGAGATGAATCATCGGTGAAATTTAGGTCTTTAAAAGCCACATGAGAGTTCAGAATATCTTGATATATAAATCCTTGAGGGGTTTGCGCGCGCCACAAATTTTCGCGCTCTAAAGTCCATTCAATTTTACCGTCACCAATTTTTTTGATGGTATCTTCAACGGCAATGGCCGGAATGACTGCAGGATGCGACTCGAGTTTTTCAAGAATACCGTTAATTATTCTTTTTGAGATGAAGGGCCTAACGCCATCATGAATTAAAACTTTGCTTGGATTATAATCGATAAGTTCTTCGAGACCTTTACGGATTGATGCTTGGCGAGTTTCTCCGCCAAAAACCGGATTAAGAAGATCGAGTCCGATTGTAGCTTGTTCATAAAGTTCGACATCATCGGGATGAATTACGCAAATAACATCAGAAATCTGCGGGTGATTCAAAAATGCTTGAATCGAGTGCCGAAGCATTGAAATCCCAGCCAGCGGAAGGTATTGCTTGGGAATGCCCTCGCCACGATTAAATCGATTTCCTCTTCCGCAAGCGGTGATTAGGGCAACAATTTTTTGCATATTATAATTTGCTTTCAATTCTCTTGACCATTTCGTCGCGGAAATTTTTAATGAGACCCTGAACCGGCCAAGCTGCTGCATCGCCGAGAGCGCAAATCGTGTGACCTTCGATTTGTTTGCTTAAATTATATAACTGATCAATCTCTTCAACCTTGGCATCGCCTTGCACCATGCGATCCATTATACGCATCATCCAACCGGTTCCTTCACGACAAGGTGTGCATTGACCGCATGACTCATGTTTATAAAAATGTGATAATCTTGCAATGGCATTTATTACATCGGTCGATTTGTTCATAACAATAACACCAGCAGTTCCAAGGGCAGTTCCAACAGCTTTAAGTGAATCGAAATCCATTAAAACTGTATCGCAAATATCTTTTTTGATAAGAGGCACAGATGATCCGCCCGGAATTACCGCCAATAGGTTGTCCCAACCTCCGATAACTCCGCCAGCGTGTTTTTCGATAAGTTCTTTTAGTGGAATTCCCATTTCTTCTTCTATGTTGCATGGATTATTTACGTGACCTGATATGCAAAAGATCTTTGTGCCAGTGTTTTTTTCGCGACCTAAAGATGCAAACCAGCTGGCTGAGCGTCTAAGAATTTCAGGTACTACTGCAATTGATTCAACATTGTTAATTACTGTTGGGCAACCATATAAACCAATTAGCGCCGGAAATGGTGGTTTAAGTCGAGGCTGTCCTTTATTGCCCTCAAGACTCTCGAGGAGAGCGGTTTCTTCACCGCATATATAAGCCCCTGCACCACGATGGATGAATATATCTAAATCCCAACCAGAGCCACACGCGTTCTTGCCGATAAGGTTAGCTTCGTATGCTTCGTTTATTGCATTTTCAAGCACGCGAGCTTCGTTATAATACTCACCGCGAATATAGATATAGCAGGTATTGGCGTTAATGGCTTTCGAAGCAATAAGACAGCCTTCGATAAGCTTGTGGGGCTCATTGCGTAAAATATCACGATCCTTGCAAGTGCCGGGCTCTGATTCATCAGCGTTGATTACTAAATAGTGGGGTTTACCCTCGCTCGGGTTAGTTTTTTTAGGAACAAAAGACCATTTTGTGCCGGTTGGAAATCCCGCTCCACCACGACCTCTAAGCCCAGAATTTTTTATTTGTTCAATTATCCATTCGCTACCATTATCAAGGAATTTTTTGGTATCGAGCCAATCCCCCCTTTTTTTGGAGCTTTCTAGGTTATTTGGCTCAAAGCCATAAAGATTGGTAAAAATTTTATCTTGGTTTTTAAGCATTTCTTAAGGAGCTTTGGAGATTAATTTTAAATTAATTTTATAGGATTTTTTTCAAAATCATTGTAGAAATTTATAGGAAATTTTTTTGAAAATTGTTCCAGAAAATCCAGAAAATGTTTTTAAATTTTTCAAATATTTTTTTGAGAAAATTAAAAAATTAATACAGATTTCTTGAAAAAAAATTTGCTTAACAAAAAAAGCAAAATAACTTATCTAATCAGAAATAAATTTGCAAATTATTAATAAATTCTTACCCAGTGAGTCCTCAAATAGATAGTCCCAAAAACAATTTTCTTAATTGCATAAAATTGCTTTTTGCAATGCTATTTTTGGTCGGAATTTTTTCATGTTCTCAAGGAAGACTCGATCCAACTCTTGATGAAGTTGGAATGACCGAACAAGATATCAAAGATTCAATAATCAGATCAAAGCAAGAAGACAAAAAAGACAAACAAGATCTTCAAAAATCTGAAGCTCCGTTGCCTCGCATTAACAAATCAATTATTCCAGTCCCAACTCCAAAAATTGGAGGTGAAAAAATAATCTCATTTTATGTAACCGACCAAGTTCCTTTGCGAGATGTTTTGATTGAATTAGGAAGGATTGCTGAAATTGATGTTGACGTTGATCCAAAAATTTCTGGAGGCGTAATTATCAATGCCAAAAATCGTCCATTCAAAGAAATCATTGATAGAATCGCTACGCAAGGAAAACTGCGCTACTCATACAAAAACAAGGTTCTATATTTTGAAACCGATAAGCCTTTAATGAAAAATTATTTTGTTGATTATGTCGATGGCTCTCCACTCTGGGATGAAGTGCAAACTAACATCGAAAATATTTTTAGTTCTGAACCTTCCGAAGGTGAGAGCGTTAAATCATCAGTTACTTCCAATAAATCAGCGGGAATGCTTACAATTTATGCCACTCAAAGACAACATGGTGCAATTGAGAAATACCTCGCCGATGTCAATACTCAAGCTTCAGCCCAAGTTTTGATTGAGGCAAAGGTTGTTGAAGTAAAACTTAATGATGAATTTAGAGCTGGAATTGATTGGTCAAAAGACTTTATTAATTTCAGTGTAAACGGTTCCCAATCATATATTTCTAATTCTCCTCTTTCATCATCCGCTGCTTCTGGATCATCAACATCCACTGGGCCAACGGCCCCAATTCTTCAAAATATTAAAATATTTGGAGGAGATATAAATGTTGCCGTTAGCGCCATGTCAAAGTTTGGCGTCACAAAAACTATTCAAAACCCAAGATTGCACGCCATGAATAATCAAAAAGCCTCATTAAATTTTACCAACAAGTTAGTGTATTTTAAGGTGGAAGCTCAGCAAAGCGCTCAGGGATCAACAACCGGAGGAACGGCTTCAACCGTTCTTGGAACCGTTACTTCAACCAAACAAGAAGAAGATGTTGGTACGCAAATCGAAATCACGCCTTCAATTAATTTAAAAACTGGCGAAATTACAATGAATATTCAGCCAAAAATTACTAATAACACTGGGTCCGTCATAGATCCTACTACCGGTTATGACTCTAAATTTAAGTATCAAAATGAAGTTCCAATTATTAATACCAGAGAGTTAAGCACTGCGGTGAAGGTAGCTTCGGGAAATGTAATTGTTCTGGGCGGTTTAATGACAAATACTTCCAATAGCGAAAGCGCTGGCGTGCCTTTTTTGAGAAATGTGCCGATTTTGGGTTGGTTATTTAAATCAATGTTTAAAAAACTCGATGTTAGTGAAACCGTTATTTTTATCAAAGCCACCATCATAAATAGCGGAACGCGTGCCAATAAAATCGATCGCGAGCTTGAAGAGAAGTATGATGTCAATCGTCGAAATTATTTTTAATCATGAAGTCAATTCTAAAATATATCCTCAAAAACGGTCTTAGAGATCGACTCTATCTGGGCTTGCTAACTTTCATTGCTTTAGCTTTTGCAGTATCAATTTTTTTAGGTTCTACTATGATGGTTGAACAAAATCAATCATCAATAGCATATGCCCTTGGGACTTCGCGAACAATCTTATCATTGGGCATGATTTTATTTGTTTGTATTAATGTTGCTCGCGCTTTTGATAACAAAGAAATTGAATTTATTTTATCAAAACCGATTTCGCGTGAACAGTTTATTTTGGGTTATTTGTTGGGTTTTTTTATCGCAAATTTACTAATTTTGTTGCCCATAATTTCAGCGGTTTTGTTAGTTTTTAAGGTTGATAAAATTGGAGCTTTATACTGGTTTTTAACAACCCTTTCTGAAAATCTAATAGTCATTTCTTTTGCTCTTCTTGGTTCATTGATACTTAAAAACTCCTTCTCAGCGATTTTGGCATCCTTTGGATTTTATGCCGTCTCGCGTCTTATGGGCATGTTTGTTATGACAATTGATTTTACTGATGAGTTAACTAGTGCAAAGCACGGTGAGTTAGGTATCGCTTTAAAAATTCTATCGGTGATTTTTCCAAGGCTCGACCTTTTTTCCCAAAGCTCTTGGCCAATTTACGGTGTCAAAGACAACATGGTTTTGTGGGTTATTTTTTTCCAATCCACTATATATTTGCCGTTAATGATTTTTATGGCATTTCATGATTTTAAGAAAAAGCAATTTTAGTTTTTGTTTACGCGGTGAAGAATTTCAAATTATTTTTTTACATATATTCACATAAAATTTTTTTTTGGTTGTTTGTTGTAGTTTTTGTTGCGCAGATTTTTTTTTGGAAAGCAACCGAAAAATATAGATTAGTTGATGAAATAGTCCCTCCCGCCCCTTCGAATCATCTTATTAAAGCCTCATCTTTTGGTGATAATGAGTTCCTATTTAGAACTTTAGCACTGAGGTTACAAAATTCGGGCGATATTTTTGCAGGCTTCGTAAGTTTGGATAAATATGATTATTCGCGGGTTTATGATTGGATGTCGACTTTGGATAAATTGAACGCAGATTCGCGATTAATTCCTTCATTAGCTAGTTATTATTACGCTCAAACTCAAAACAAAGGCGATTTAAAATATGTTTTACAATATCTTGACGAGCATTCTTCGCGCGATATTGATAAAAATTGGTGGTGGCTTTTTCAAGCAACTTTTATTGCCAAAAAAGATTTGAATGACCTTGATAAATCTTTGTATTTCGCGCAAAAATTAGCGCAAAATAATGCCAAAGAAGCACCGATTTGGACCAGACAAATGCCCGCTTTTATTGGTGAAAAAAAAGGTGACTCTTGTATGGCTTTCAAAGTTATAAAAAATCTGATTGATGAGAGTGAAAGTGGTAAAAGACAAATTTCGGTTGAAGAAATGAATTTTATGCGTCACTTCATTAATGAGCGCCTTTCGAAGCTCAAAAAGCAAAATTTTAACCCCGCCGAATGTTATTCAATAAAATCATAATTTTATGACTTTAGTCATTGATTTCATTGATATTGTCAAAGTTAATTTTTTATAATTATCATGAATTCACAGAATAATTTTGGGCTTTTTGAATATATTTTATGATCAAAGATAATTCTTATTTTATTTCCTCAAATCGCCAACCCCTCCAAACTTTGCCTTCGATAATTCAAATGGCTTTGATCGAAGATAATGCTTTTAGCGACATCACTTCTGATTTAACAATCGATGAATTTTCGATATGCACTTTTCAAATTAATGCTCGTCAAGATTTGATTTTTTGTGGCACAAAAATTGTTGATGAAGTTTTTTTACAACTAAAAAAATCCAAAAAATTTTTGGATTGTGAAATCAAATATAATTTTTTGGTTGGCGATGGAGAGATCGTAAAAAAGTCGCAAAATATTGTTGAGGGCCATGGAAACGACAAGCTAATTTTGGTCGCAGAAAGGTTGATATTAAACCTTATTCAGCATCTTAGTGCTATCGCGACTACCACTCATAATTTTGTTAAAAAACTCAATAATTCGCGCATCAAAATTCTTGATACACGCAAAACTTTGCCTAATTTGCGCGAGCTCCAAAAATACGCTGTTATGTGTGGCGGTGGATATAACCATCGCTTTAGTTTAGCCGATTTAATTTTGATTAAGGATAATCATATTAACGCTTGCAAAGGTGTCGAAAATGTCTTGCAGAAATTAAGTAATCTTACTTTAGAGCAAAAAATTGAAATCGAGTGCGACAATTTCACTCAAGTTGGGCAAGCTATTAAATTCAAGCCCAATATCATCATGCTTGATAATATGGAAATTGTCGAAATTGAAGAATCAATCGAGTTAATTCGCAAAAATTCTCCACAAACTTTAATTGAGGTTTCGGGCGGAATTAATCTTGAAAATATTAATAAATATTCGGTTTTGGACATTGATTTTATCTCGATCGGTTCGCTTACAAATTCATGCCAAAATGTTGATATCGGTCTTGACTTTTTATAATAAATAACAAATTTAGAGTTTAATAAAAATTATTGATTTTGGATAAAAAAATAATTTTTAATTTGTTACTAAAATCAAAAAAATTTAAGGCCAAAAAATTTAATTAAATCAATTCTCAGCCTAATCAAAAACCTTTTTAATGATTAATAATAAAAAAATTTTTAAATTTCTCGCACAAGCGGTCTTGCCTTTCAAGTTCCTGCTTTGCGTTCATATTGCGGTTATCATATTTAGTGCTATCAATATTTCTTTGATGCCTTTGGTTTCTAAGATTCTTATTAATCAAATTATAATTTCGGACCCACAAAATCTTTTTTCTAATACCAAATATATCATGATTTTGTTGGCGATTTTAATTTTGATGCCAAGTATTTTAGCAAGAATTTCAGATTATGTGTGGGCGATTTTTTTGCCAAAATTGCGTAATCAAATCACTCACGATTCAATCAAAAAACTTTTAGCGCAATCGCATATTTTTTTTCAAAATAATTTCTCCGGATCTCTGGTTAACAAGGTTCGAGACCTATTCAACTCCACGCCAAAAATTATTGAAATTTTTTTATACAACTTTTTTGGTGGCGCTTTGGCGGTTTTGTTCGCTTTTATAACTTTGAGTACCATAAATTTTTTCTTTGCTTTTGCTTTGTTGATTTGGATTGCGATTATTATTCCAATTGCTTATCGCTCTGCTCTTCTGACCAATCGCCTTTCGATGAATGTCGCAAATCAACAAAGTCGAATTATGGGCAATATTGTTGATATTTTTGCCAATATTCAAAACATAAAATTATTTTCTAGCGCCAAGTCAGAGTTGAATCGAGTTGATAAATTTCAAAGAAAATTTAGTGAACTTTATTCAAAGCGCGGTCTTTATCTTAATAAATATTATACTTTTTTGAGTCTTATTTCTTCTGGTTATTTTATTTTATGTTTTGCAGTGTTGGTTTGGCTATACTCTAAGCGCTCAGTTACTATTGGTGATTTTATTTTAATTTTTGGCATCAATAATTTTTTGCACAATATTATTCAAGATTTTATGAAACAAATTCGTAATTTTTTAGAGGAATTTAGTGTTGTCAAAGAAGCTCTAAGCGTGGTTGCAAAAACTTCGGAAATTAAAGATTCCAACCAAAAACTTCAGATTTCTCAAGGCGAAATAGTTTATGACAATGTTAAATTTTCATATCATCAAAATAGCCCACTTTTTAGCGACAAATCTCTGATTATCAAGGCTGGACAAAAAGTCGGCTTAGTTGGACATTCTGGCAGTGGCAAATCAACCTTCATTAATTTATTACTTCGTTTTTACGATGTTCAAGAGGGTAAAATTCTGATTGATGACCAAGATATTGCTGAAGTCTCGCAAGATTCGCTTCATGATGCAATCGGTGTAATTCCGCAAGAAGCTATTTTGTTTCATCGTAATTTGATCGAGAATATTTCTTATGGCAATAAAAGCCCCATATCCAAAGATGAATTAATGGCGCGCGTTATTGATTCATCTATCAAGGCTTCGGCGCATAAATTTATTTCGTCAATGCCCGAGGGTTATTATTCTCAGGTTGGCGAGAGGGGTGTAAAATTGTCGGGAGGTCAACGACAAAGAATTGCTATTGCTCGAGCATTCTTTAAAAATGCCCCAATTTTGGTTTTGGACGAGGCTACTAGTCAGCTTGACTCGGTTACTGAAAACATGATTCAGCAAAGTTTGAAAAACTTGATGGAAAATAAAACTACTTTGGTAATAGCGCATCGCTTATCAACTCTACAAATGATGGATAGAATCTTAGTTTTTGATAAAGGTAAAATTGTTGAAGATGGTTCTCATGAAGAATTGCTCGCTCTAAACGGATATTATAAAAGACTATGGACGGCTCAATCCGGCGGAGTTCTGACCTATCAAATTGAGAATGCAAGTGCTCAACCGCTTTTTTCAATTAAAAAATAATTATGAATAATATCACGCAAGTTTTTATATTTTGTGCAGGACGTGGCGAAAGAATGATGCCGTTGACTCAATCAACTCCCAAGCCATTGCTTAAAGTTCAAAACAAGTCTATTCTTGGTCATATTTTGGATAAGGTCCAAAAAATTTCTTCGGTGCAAAAAATTTTAATTAATGCTTTTTATCTTGCCGATGAAATTGTCGATTTTGTTAAGTCGGTGAACGATCCAAGAATCATAATTTCGCGTGAATCTGAAAAAATTGAAACCGGCGGTGGTTTGTTTTTTGCGCTTGATAAAATTGATGTTAATCAACCATTATTAACACTTAACGGCGATGTTTTGTGGCATGATAAAGCTGAAATTTCAGATATGGAGTATCTTTTTAGTAAATTTAATTCAACCAAGCATGACTTTTTGCTAGGACTAAAAAAAACCTCGGAATTCTATGGATATGATGGTTGCGGAGATTTTGATTTAATTGAAAATGAGCTTTTGGTTCGAGATTTTTCATCGCAAAGTTTGCAAATCGAGCGATCTTTTGTTTATGTTGGTATGCAAATTCTGAATCCGCAAATTCTTGCTTCAGCAAAAACTTTAAATCAATTTTCAAAATGTTTTTCAGTCTCGCAGTTTTATAAAAATTCTGTTGGAAAAAATTTTATTTTAAACCGAATTAACGGTATTGAATTGAGTGGAAAATATTTTCATGTCGGAACCCCAGAAAACCTAGAGCTTGCAAACCAAGAGTTTTAGTTTTCAAAAGAATTCATGATTAATTATGGCAAAAATCTCCAAAAATTCACGCGGGCTCTTTATAAATTTCGTCAAGCTTTTTCGTTGGTTGAAATTTCGGTTGTGATTTTAATTATTGGTATTTTGATCACCGGCATTTCGAGCGGAATTGATTTATATAGTGATTTTAGAATAGCTAATGCACGGAATCTTACGGCCAGTTCTAGAGTTGGTAGAATATCGGATCTAGCTTTATGGGTCGAGGCGAATAGTGAAAAGAGTTTTAGTAAATCCGAAGCCAAAGATGGAAAATTTGTTAACGCTGGTTTGATATTGGTATTCAATCAATCGATAAGCTAATTTTAAGCGCTTCCGGAAATAAGGCGGTTTTTAAAGAAAAAGTTCTTAATTCTTTACCGGCGCTCTATTTTAATGGAAGCGGTTGGTTTGAAGTTCAGCATTTATCAAGCGTTAATCTCAATAATAAAAAAACCTATTTTGTGGTTTTGCAAACTACTTCGACTCAAAGAAGCTCTGTTTATGATAATTCGTCATGTACTCAAAACGCTTTTATTATAAACTCGCAAAATGGCGGTGGAGGTCAATTATGCTCTGGTCAGTCGATAGATTTTGGAATTTTTTTATTAATAGACCTTATATTGTTTCGATTTTTCACAATGACAGTAGCTCTTTTTTCCGATATAATGGCTTTGAATCAACAAAATCAAATGCTGGAAGCAATCCGATGCAATCTTTAACCCGGACTTGGCGCTTCGTGCGTTGCTTCGATTAATACTGAAAATTTTATAGGTTATATTGGTGAGTTTATAATGTTTGATAGAGTTTTAAATTCGAAAGAATATCTGGATATCGAGACTTATTTGTCAAAAAATGGAGTATCAAAATATAATTTGATACTCCATTCGATTGCGCCGAGATTGTCGCTAAAAAATATGATTAAGAGTGAATTGCTCTTTTATCGACCGCTAAACAAGCTTCCTTAACAGCTTCGTTGTAAGTCGGGTGAGCATGACAAGTGCGAGCAATATCTTCGGCGCTGCCGCCAAATTCCATGGCAACAACAATTTCATGAATTGTGTTACCCGCTTCGCGACCAATAATATGCGCTCCAAGGATTTTATCGGTTTTGGCGCATGATAAAATTTTGACAAAACCTTGCTCGTCGAAGGTGGCTCGCGCTCTTGAATTAGCCATCATTTGGAATTTACCAATTTTATAATCAATGTTTTGCGCTTTAAGTTCCTGTTCTGTTTTGCCAACCGATGCCACTTCTGGGTAGGTGTAAATAACATTCGGAATTACATCGTAATTCACATGGCCGGCTTGACCAGCTATCATTTCAGCAACTGCAACGCCCTCATCCTCAGCCTTGTGGGCTAGCATTGGACCAGTTGTGACATCACCAATCGCATAAATATTGTCGATGTTGGTTTTTAGATGATGATTCTCGATAAAACCACGAGGGTTGATTTTAATTCCAACGTTTTCAAGACCAAGATTTTCGGTGTTGGGTTTTCTTCCGATGGCAACCAAAATGACATCAGCTTCGAGCTTTTCTTTTTTGTCACCATTTACTGATTCAATTTCAACAATTGCTGACTTTTTGTCTTTTTTAACCGAAATAACTTTGGTTGATAATCGAAATTTTAGACCCTGTTTTTCTAAAATACGTTGGAAATTTTTAGAAATCTCTTCGTCCATTGTTGGCGTTATGCGATCAAGATATTCGATAACTTCAACCTCTGAGCCAAATCTTGACCAGACCGAACCAAGTTCAAGGCCTATTACCCCAGCTCCAATTACAATCATTTTTTGAGGAACCGATTCAAGCTCGAGAGCGCCGGTTGAGGAGATGATAATTTTTTCATCTATTTCAACGTTAGGAAGTTTTGCAACTTCCGAACCTGTTGCGATAATAAAATTTTTAGCGGTAATTTTTTGTTTGGATCCATCAGCTAGATTTATTTCAACGGTGTTTTTGTCAATAAATTTCGCTATGCCTTGAATTTTTTGAACTTTATTTTTTTTAAACAAGCCCGCAATTCCAGAAGTCAGACCGCTAATAATCTCATTCTTATTTTGAATTAGTTTTTTAGTATCAATTTTGGGTTTTGAAATGTTAATGCCAAGTTTTTCAAATTGATGGCCAGCATCATGAAATTTGTGAGATATCTCTAGCATTGCTTTAGAAGGAATGCACCCAACATTTAGACAAGTCCCGCCAAGATTTATATGTTTTTCAATGCAAGCAGTTTTTAGGCCAAGTTGAGCTAACCGAATGGCGCACACATAGCCACCTGGTCCGCCACCAATTACGATCGTATCAAAGTTATATTCGTTCATATGAGTTATTTATTAATGAGTAAGATTTTTAAAATTAGACGGAGTTTTGTTTGAATTTAAAAATTCAATTTATTGGAGAATTTTATTTTAAAAAATGTTCATTTCAAGGTCTTTATTGTAGGTTAGATTGGCTCAGACTAGATCAGAAATTTAGCTAGTAATTTTATCAAATAAAAAACCCCCTTTATTGAAATATAAAGGGGGCTAAAAGATATTCAAAAATCCAAGAACTAAGCTTGAGTTGTTTGAAGTTTGTTTTTTATTTTCAATCTGATGGATTGAGCTTTAACTGTCAACTTATTAAATCTGTAGTTGGTTAGAAAATTATCAATATTCCCATATTTGTTGATGGTTCTAAGAGTTGAGGTTGCAACTCTTAGATTAACATTAGACCCCAAGGCTTCGCTAAACAAAGATATAGATTTTAGATTTGGTAAAAATCTTCTTCTAGTTTTACGATTTGAGTGTGAAACTTTGTTACCACTCATTGCTCCAATATTTAGGAGTTCACATTTTTTAGACATAATAAACTAAAACCTATTTTAAATTCTATAACTTATCCCCGCAATTCATAGCTGTATTATCACCAGAAATCGCAGCAACAATTGACGGCGCTCCAAACATTGCGGCAATACCAGCTGCAACACCAATCATTAAACCCCAAGACACTTTACCAGAGAAAAAACCAATACCAACAGCAATAATTGCAAAAGCGGCAAAAGTCTTACCAGCGCTACCCTGAACAATTCTAAGAGCATTACACATAACTCTGGTTAAAGCATTAGAGGTTGCGTTAGCTGTTGCTTCAGCTATTGTCTGAGCAAAAGCTTGAGCTAGACCAAGGCTACTGGCTAAAACTGGAGCAATGGCAACTAAAAAAGAGGCGCATAAGGAAAGTTTTAAGAATTGTTTAGTTTGTTTTTTCATGAGATGATATTATTAGTATTAAATAATGTTTATTAATTTTATTTTTTTAAAGTTTTTTAAGATGTCAAACTTGTATTTGGTAATTTTGAAATAATTTATATTTTGTAATAAAACATTAAAAAACAGAGTTTGTTGAGGGTTCATTTTTTTGTTAAAAATTAAATTATAATAAAAAATAATCATTTTAACTCTTTTATTTCCCATTCTAGATCGATCCCGAATTTTTCATGAATCTGTTTTTTCGCCTCATTACCAAGATTTAAAAGATCATCCGATTTAGCTTTTCCGATATTTATAAGAAAGTTACAATGTTTTGATGAAAATTGCGCATCACCAAGTTTTTTACCCCTAAAGCCAATAGCATCAATTAGTTCCCAAGCTTTTTTTTGAGGAGGATTTTTAAAAGTACTCCCGCCTGTTTTAGCGCGAATTGGTTGGGAAGATTCGCGCTGAATTTGGAGTTGATTTATTTTTTCTCTCACTAAAATTTTGTCAGTTAAATTAATGCTAAATACACCCTCGATAAAAATATATTTTTTAGCCAAATTATTACCGCGATAGAAAAATCCAAAATCACTATTATTTATTTCCAAAGAATTTCCCTCAAAATCAAGAGCTTTGGCTTTTATTAAATTATTTGAAATTTCTGATCCATAGCATCCTGCGTTCATTGCAATTGCGCCACCAATTGTTCCGGGAATTCCACTTAAAAATTCTAAGCCACCCAGTCCATAATTGTGGCAATATTGAGCAACAGTTTGGCAAAGCGATGCTCCGCCTATTGTAATTGTTGAGTCATCGTGTCGAATTTTAGCGAAATCAGAAGATAGTTTTATTAAAATACCACTTATTCCTTGATCAGAAATAATAACGTTTGAACCCGCTCCTATCAATTGTATTTTGATTTTTGTATCGACATTTTTCAAAAAAGTCGACAAATCTTCTAAATCTTTGGGTTTAAATAAAACTTCCGCTCTTCCCTCAAGATCAAACCAGTTTGGAACCCTAGAGTCAAATTTATATTGACCTCTAACAATTGGAAGCTTTGAGTTATCGATCATATTTTATAATTTCGATTAAAATTGATTCTCTGCCCTCGGCACGAGCTTTTTTTTGATATTTAGTTTCTATCCAATCACTGGGAAAGTTTTGCCATGAATTTTTTGAATTCGCTAACCACTTAAATTTCTTTGAGTTCAAAATATTACTTAAAATCCAAGTTTTATAAGAATTATGATCGGTAGCTATGATAACTTTACCGTTAGGCGTTAAAATTCTCGCTAATAAATTATCGAGAAAGTAATTATTTATGAGGCGCCGTTTGAAGTGTTTAGATTTTGGCCAAGGATCGGGAAATAAAATGTAAATTTTTTCAAAGAAGTCGTCGGGAATTTTGTCAATTATTAGCCTTAAATCATTATTAATTATTTTAAGATTTGATAAAGGATGCTTTTCTAACATTCCCAAAAGATGAACAATCCCATTTAAGTGTGGTTCGCAACCATAGTAGTTTATTGTTGGATTTTCACTGGCCTTGTTAAAAATGAAATCGCCAAAACCAAAGCCAATTTCTAAATGATTGATTTTTTGTGAACTATTAAAGTCTAAAGCTTGATATTCTTTAATTTTATCAGTTAATAAATTTTTTTTATGGTCTGAGAGTTTACGGCTTTTGATTCGACCAAAGCTTCTAATT
>Ga0194130_10005099_pt1 | contig 16140 bp, 16 predicted proteins | sample TA2KigsurfametaG_FD_160084 | JGI IMG/M metagenome (GOLD analysis project Ga0194130, IMG submission 160084) | Freshwater microbial communities from Lake Tanganyika, Tanzania - TA2015050 Kigoma 12 surface | ecosystem: Environmental > Aquatic > Freshwater > Lake | place: Tanzania: Lake Tanganyika... | reverse complement strand
TCAGTCTCAGCCTTCTTCATCTTAACGATTAGGTGACGCAGAACGGCATCATTGAACTTGAATGCATGCTCGAGTTCTTCAAGCGTTTTTTGATCGCATTCAATATTCATACAAACATAGTGGGCTTTAGCAAGCTTGTCGATCATGTAAGCCATTTGACGACGGCCCCAATCTTCGATGCGATGCACTTTGCCACCATGGGTGGTTAGGATCGACTTATAGCGATCAATCATCGCTGGAACCTGCTCGCTTTGGTCCGGATGGACGATAAAAACGATTTCATAATGACGCATTAATCACTCCTTATGGATAAAACTGCCTAGGCGTCTTGCTTAATTCCGCTGTCAAGAACTAAGCACCAGTGCAGCAAGGGTGGAACAAATTGTAAAAATAACTTACCGAACTTCCGATAAGCCAACTATTTTAGCAAAATAATCTCGCCAACTCAATGTCTTAGCGCCCGATTGAGCTGTGGCGAACAAGGCTAGCTGCAGTGCAATACGGGCTTTTGCAGGGGTTAAAAAGCCTGCACCGAGGGCCATTCCTAATCGACCATTAGCGAGAGTGCCACCGACATAGCCCCTACCGATGCGGGAGGCACGCACTACGGCTCCACGAGCCTCCATAAACTGCTCCAGAGCGGGCGCAAGGTTCTCGTGAACGGTACCAGCCCCGGTACCCGCTAAAACAATACCCTGAACCCCCCGATCCCGAAGTAGTCGGATGATGTCCAGTCTTGCACCCGAATGGCTAGTAATAATTTCTACCCATGGCCATTGATTATCTGATGGTATGGGTAAGTCGTTACTAACTTGAGTCCAACCGTTCGGCAGGGTTTCTTCAAGAAAGGCGTCGACATCTGAGCTATGGCCTTTAACTAAACGAAGCCCTGGTATTGGCTTGGAGCCCATGACAGCCCAAACTCCACCTGGACCACCCCCCTCCCCCGAAAACTCAATCGCAGCGGATAAATTTCGAGGGCCATCTGCCTCTGGGTGATCTGAAGGCAGCATTGATCCAGTCAAAACTACTTTTTTGCCCAAATTTTTGGAATACTCCCCGCAGACAAGCTCCAAGAAAGTAGCGGTTTCTTCCATCGTATCGGTGCCATGGGTAATAACAATTCCCATTACCTTGGGATCTGCAAGCCCCGTACGAACCTGGAGTCCTAATTTGCTTAATAGAGACTCGCTCATGTCACAGCTATCAATATTAGATAACTGTATGTTTTTTATAGAAAATTTTGTTTCAATTTGGACTAAAAGGGTTGAAATCGGTACTTGACCAGCTTGATAACCCCCATTGCCTGAATCGGTTGTGAGACCAGCAATCGTGCCGCCGGTACCAATTACCAAAATAAATGGGGAGTTTGAGGAATTTGACATTTTGGCATTATCCAACCAAGCAAAAGTTCTTGAAATGCCATTTTTTACTGTATACAATCCCAGTATGAACATAAATACAGTGATTGAAAGTCCATCCCTACCGAAACTGACTGCTCGGCAGGAGGAGATATTAGGGCTCATTACTTTAGCCATTGAAGAAAGTGGTCTCCCTCCCACCCGAGCTGAAATTGCTAACCGACTCGGTTTTGCTTCAGCCAACGCTGCAGAGGAGCATCTGCGTGCATTAGCCAAAAAGGGGTATATCGAATTAAGCCCTGGAACATCACGAGGTATTCGGGTCACAAACACGCAGCCTGTTTCGCAAGGTAAAAATTTTCGTCAACTGAATCTACCCTCAGGAAGTTTGCAACAGCTTACCCTGCCATTAATTGGTCGAGTTGCTGCAGGCTCACCCATCACCGCCATTGAGCATATCGAAAAACAAGTTCCAGTTGACCCCAGCTTATTTAGTAAAGGTGCAGACTACTTACTGCGCGTCAAAGGAATGAGCATGCGTGATGCAGGCATTCTCGATGGTGACTATTTGGCGGTTAAAAAGACAACGGAAGCGCGCAATGGCGATATTGTGGTTGCTCGCATCGATGATGAAGTTACCGTAAAACGCTTCCAGCAAAAGAAAGGGGCTAACGGTTCCTACTTAGAACTCCAGGCTGAAAATCCTGATTTTGAGCACATTATTGTACGTGCGGACTCTAACTTTGCCCTCGAGGGTCAAGCAGTAGGATTAATCCGAGCCAACGGTCTTTAAGGTTTACGGGTCGGCGCTATCACATTCGCATTTTTAGGCGAAGAAGTGATCGTGATGATTGATTTGGGACCGGCCAATGATCCCTCATTAATCTCAACCGCACAAGTACGATCACCCTTTGTGAAGACCAAGAAACTAGTTTTTGCTTTAGTTGCTGTAACCGTAGTCCACCCCGCCTTGGGATACTCAGACTGAAAAAAGGCATATACATCGGTTGCACCTTGTAGTGCACTAATGTTGACGCGGCCTACCCAGCCATCGCCGCGACCAATGATTAAAGAATCGGATCCCATAATTTTGGCTCCAGCTGGCAATGGCATATCACCAAGCAATTGCGACTGGATTTGATTAATCTCATCTTGGGTTCCCGTCGGACTATCGCCGGTAGCACAAGCGCCCAGCATCGCAGCGGCAGCAAGGGTAACGATATGTGTTTTGGTGATGAATCGATTCATGGTTAGTTTCCAGGACTGATGGGTAAAAATACCAACTTCCTTTATTTTAGGGCAGCAGGTTGATTCGTCAAGAACATTGGGTGGAGGCGCGTGAGGGAATCGAACCCCCGTACGAAGCTTTGCAGGCTCCTGCCTAACCACTCGGCCAACGCGCCCTAGTTGATTTGGAATACACCAAACTTCAACTCAAACAAAATGGGAAGCTTTTGGGGCTTCCCATCAATGAATGGAGCGGGAAACGAGGCTCGAACTCGCGACCTCAACCTTGGCAAGGTTGCGCTCTACCAACTGAGCTATTCCCGCATTACAGGATCGACAGTTTAGCAAAGATTCAGGGATTAGGCCCCAATAAGCAAAATTTCTTAGTATTACGGCTTATTGGTGAGTTTTGGTAACGCCTTTTGTAGGTAGTAAAACATTGACCAGAGCGTTAAAAAGGCAGCAATCCAAATTAGCCAAGTCCCTAAAAGGGAACTATGCATTCCCAAAATTTGACCATTAAATAGCAAGAATGGGATCGCGATTAACTGGGCCGTGGTTTTTAACTTACCGACCATGTGCACCGCAACACTGCGCGAGGCGCCGACTTGGGCCATCCACTCCCGCAACGCAGAAATTGTGATCTCACGCCCAATGATGACCAATGCTACCCAGGCCTGCACTCGATCCAAATTCAGTAATACGAGTAACGCAGCCGCCACAATTAACTTGTCGGCTACGGGATCTAAAAACTGCCCGAAAGCCGACTCTTGGTTCATGCGTCGCGCCAAAAATCCATCTAACCAATCGGTAATCGCCGCAAAAACAAAAAGTCCAGTAGAAAGTATATTTTTCTCGGTCAACGATAACCAATCATTGGGTAAATAGAAAATGCCTACCAATAATGGGATGGCTGCAACCCGCAACCAGGTCAAGGCAATGGGCAAGTTAAATGGCATTTTTGGAGAATAAACGATTTAATTGATCCATCAATGGAGCTGTCGGTAAATTTGCTCAGCCAAGGTTTGAGAAATTCCTTCAACGCTGGCTAATTCTTCAACCGTCGCATTCGCAACGCCACGCAGCCCACCAAAGCGCGCCAACAGTTTTTGTCGACGCTTCGCCCCAATCCCCTCCATCTCCTCAAGCCTAGAAACAGTTCTTGCCTTTGCACGCTTCGCACGCATTCCAGTAATCGCAAAACGATGCGCCTCGTCTCGAATCTGAGCAATTAGCATGAGTGCCTGGCTATCCAAACCCAATCGAATCGGCTCACGCTCATCGGCGAAGATCAGAGTCTCCAAGCCAACCTTACGATCTTCACCTTTGGCGACACCCACAATCAGCCCAATATCAATTCCAAGTTCACTAAAGACCTTCCTGGCTACTTCAACCTGACCCTTGCCACCATCAATCAAGACAAGCTGCGGCACTTTATCAACCGGGATTTCCTGAAAGTGTGCGTAGCGGCGTTGTAATACTTGCTGCATTGCTGCGTAATCGTCTCCCGCCGAAATTCCAGTGATATTGAAACGTCGATACTCACTTGCCTGTAATTCATTTTTGACAAACACAACACACGATGCTTGGGTGGCTTCTCCCGATGTGTGACTAATATCAAAGCATTCAATACGTAATTGATCAAGTTGTTCTAAATCAATACCAAGCACATCCGTAAGAGCTCTTACTCGCGCAAGCTGCCCCCCCGCTTCGGCAATGCGACGCAGTAGGGCGATCTTGGCGTTACCTTCAGCCATTGCTAACCAATGCTTGCGCTGACCTTGTGGTTGGTATAGAAACGAAATGGGTCGAGCTGAGCGATCTAGCAGTGCTTGACAGATCACCTCGGCACGCTCACCCTTTAATGGTACGTTCGTAATCAACACGGGGGGTGTGATCACAGCCAGCTCAGAAGACGAGTCCGTCGATAAATAGTGTTGCTGAATAAATGTTTCAAGAATATTTTGCAAATCAATTGGCTCATCCGCAAAAGCTCTATTGCTCTTTGAGAAATATGCACGATCCCCTAAGTGCCGTCCACCACGAACCATGGCTAAATTGACACAAATTTGGCCATCGATTTCGGCAGCTGCCAAAATATCTACATCGCCCTCCCCCTCAGCCACGGTATCCATCGCCTGCTGCTGAAGAATGTTGGATAGATCAGCAATTCGGTCACGAATTACAGCAGCCATCTCAAACTCCATGGCCGTACTGTATTTTTCCATCTCTTTTTCTAATTCAGCGAGGACAACTTGATGGTTACCCTCCAAAAAACGCAATGCTTGACCAACATCCAAAGCATATTGCTCCTTGCTCAATTTACCAACGCACGGTGCGCTGCAACGATGAATTTGATGCAAGAGACAGGGACGACTACGGTTACGAAATATTGTGTCCTCACAGGTTCGAAGACGAAAAACTTTTTGCAAAATTTGAACACTATTACGAACTACCCATGAATTTGGGAAGGGCCCAAAGTAACGATGACGACGATCAACCTTGCCGCGATACGAGGCCAAACGAGGGAAATCATGCCCTGTTAGCATGAGATACGGATAGGATTTGTCATCCCTAAATAGAATATTGAACGGCGGGTTGTATTCTTTAATCAGATTATTTTCAAGAATCAAAGCCTCGGTTTCGGTACGGGTAATGGTGATTTCAAAACGAATAATGCGCTTGACCATCCTCTCAATTCGGGGGGAATGGTTTTTTTTCTGAAAATAGCTTGAGACTCGCCGTTTAAGATCCTTGGCTTTCCCAACATATAAGATATGCCCTGATTCATCAAAAAAGCGATACACACCTGGCAGCCCAGGGAGCCCCTTTAAATCATTACTTAAGGATTCAGGAAGTAAATTAGTCATGCGTTGGGATATTTTCTGCCAAATTATCGATAACTATGGTGATGCTGGTATTTGTTGGCGTCTAGCGCGATCATTGGCAACTCAATATGATCAAAATATACGCCTATTTTGCGATGATATGCCTACCTTACAGCTAATCACGATGGCGCAATCCCATCTCAAAGGCATCGAGATCCTTCCTTGGGAAGCTAGTTATCAAAATGCTCGCCATCCACCAGAGCTACCCGATGTTGTGATCCAGGCGTTTTCATGTGAACTGCCTACTCGCTACCTCAATACCATATTGGTAGCACCGCATAAGCCCATCCTTATTCACCTTGAATATTTAAGCGCAGAGCCATGGGTTGGCGATTTTCATGGCAAAGCATCCCCAAATACGCATGGCTTACAAAAATACTTCTTCTTCCCAGGATTCCAAGCCAATACTGGAGGCCTGCTGCTTGATCCGATTCCAAAGCATGATCCGGAACACTGCCCAAAAAGTCTAAGGGTAATTTGGGAACAGTCTCGCCCCCACTCAAAAAAGATTAGTATTTTTTCCTATCCGGGGGCGCCAATAAAAGAATGGCTCGCGAACCTCAATCAACTGCAAGAATACTTTGATATTTTTTTGGCATTTGGTAATGCCCAATTACTTAATCTACAACATCACCAATGGCTCAATTTAAATCTAATTTCGATGCCATTCATACCTCAAGATGATTACGACTGGCTCTTGACACATTGTGACTTCAATATAGTGCGTGGGGAAGATTCGTTTATTCGAGCACAGTTGGCCGGGAAACCCTTCATTTGGAATATCTACCCCCAGGATGATGGAGCTCATCATACGAAGCTCAGGGCTTTTTTAGATCTTTATCTCGAGGGTGTTGCGCCACAACTGCAGGACCTGATCACAGAAGCAATGGATTGGCAGGGCGCCCAAGACTGGTGGAACAATCTACCGGCATGGACAGAACACGCAAAACACTGGCAAAGCGCTTTAATTGACCGACAATCCGATGGTGGCTTAGCGGGTAGATTGGTGAAGTTTGTCAGTTAAATCATTAACCAGTTAAAATATTGGGTTTGAATCAATTGGCCTAAATGGGGCCTACTATCCGTGAATATCAGGAATTATTATGAAAATCGCTCAAGAACTCCGCGTGGGTAATGTTGTCATGATTAATGGTGACCCCATGGTGGTCCAAAAACACGAATACAGCCGCTCCGGCCGCAACTCTGCTGTGGTCAAAATGAAGTACAAAAACTTACTTACCGCAGCTCCCAATGAGGGCGTTTACAAAGCAGACGATAAATTTGATGTTGTTATTCTTGAAAAGAAAGAATGCACCTACTCCTATTTTGCAGACCCGATGTACACCTTTATGGACGGCGACTACAACCAATACGAGGTCGAGAAAGACAATATGGGTGATTCACTGAATTATCTTGAGGAAGGTATGGCGGTTGAGGTTGTGTTCTATGACGGCCGCGCCATTTCTGTGGAATTACCCACCACAGTTGTACGTGAGATCACCTATACCGAACCAGCTGTAAAAGGTGACACCAGTTCTGGTAAGGTTCTTAAAAGCGCCAAAATTGCAACTGGCTTTGAGATTCAAGTTCCCTTGTTCTGTAGCACTGGAGACAAGATTGAGATTGATACCCGTACGGGCGAATATCGTAGTCGCGCAAACTAATTCTCTAGCAATCCATTCAAAGCCCCTCTGTGAGGGGCTTTTTTATTGGCTAATCAAATGTGGATGCTTTTAGGCCTTCCGCCTCGGGCACCATTTTCGCGAGCTGCACGTGCCTTTGCTGAACTCTTCACGCGACCAGCATTTGCTAAATGAGACTTTAAAGACCACTTAGAGCCGCCAAAAACTCCAGAGAGTAATCCCTCAACCGTAAGATCAACGTCTAATTTTGGCCATCGCAAACCAGTACCAAATGGACTGATTTCGATATTTGACAAAGAGTCTGCTGATTTTCTAGCCAAACCTTCAGCCAACTTTGGTGGAAATGAAAATGAGGACCCATTAGCCAGCAGAATAACAATCAATCTTTTTTTAGGATCGTATGAGGCCTTAACGGCATATAAATTGGTTGCTCGTTCAAGTTTTCCTCTTTTCTCAGCCCTTTTGACCTTTGTCAGAGCTTGATTAAGCCATTGATCTTTTGAGGAATTAGTTTTGCTAGTAGTCAACATAAGACATTTTAACCCAACGTGTTGGGTTAATTCAAGCTTTTACTTAACAAAACCCAATTCAATAAAAATATTTTTGGCATGCAGATACTCAGCGTCTCTCTGCAATTCATCCCAGGACTGGGATTCACTCTTCGGAAATAATTTCTTGAGCCGTATTGAAGACTCCGTGTGTTTTTTTGGAGTAACGCTTAGTTCATTGAGTAAGCGATCAGCAAGATCGGGGCGGTTACAAATTAGTACTGCGTCACATCCTGCCTTAAGTGCTAATTGAGCACCTTGCACCACATCACCAGCGACACTAGCTCCCTCCATTGAGAGATCATCACTAAAAATTACGCCATTAAACTTTAGCTTTTTTCGTAAGATGGTTTGTAACCAAATGCTGGAAAAGCCTGCGGGCAAAGTATCAACCTTTGGATAAATGACGTGAGCAGGCATCACCGATGCAAGGCTGATATCGAGCCACTCGTAGGGTTTTATATCATCACTCTCAATGGCTTTAAGTGAGCGCTCGTCTTTGGGGATGGCAACATGGGAATCTGCCTTAGCCCAACCATGCCCCGGAAAGTGCTTACCGCAATTAGCCATACCGCCTAAGCGAAGCCCCTCATTTAAGCTTTTTGCTAAAACATACACAATTTCTGGGTTGCGATGGAATGAGCGATCACCAATGACGCCACTACGGCCATAATCCAGATCTAATACTGGGGTAAAACTAAAATCAACCCCACACGCTCTGAGCTCAGTTGCAAGCACATAGCCGCTTGCTGTGGCTACTTTCATCGCAGTAATAGCGGAGCTTGCTTGGGGTCCAGTTCGCATCCATAGATCTCCCAGGCGGCGCATAGCAGGAAGGTGCGTAAAGCCATCCGTCTTACAACGTTGTACTCGACCGCCCTCGTGATCAATGCAAATCAGAATGTCAGCGCGGACTTGTTTGATTGACTTGGTAAGTGCAGTTAATTGTTTACGAGATTGGAAGTTCCGTCCAAATAAGATCACGCCTCCCGTCAGAGGGTGCTGAATTCTCCGGATATCGTGTTGATTTAAGGTGGGCCCCTCAACATCCAAAATAATGGGGCCTGGGTTATGAGTCGATTTTTTTTGGGTTGCCACGGTCTCAGCCTAGATAATTTTGTGGATCAAAGGTGGTGATAATGGGTGTGCCATAACTCACAACCACAAAAGCCATCACCATTTCTTGCTCGTCAGTTACTGTCACATGCGCATGCCATTGTTTATCTTCCATAAACTGCAATAGTGCACCTGAATATTTTGTATACGGCTTACCACTTGGCTCATTAAGAGTTTGCAAAGACCGCCAACTCATTGGCATATGCATACCTAAGCCAATTGCTTTTGAAAAGGCCTCTTTGGCAGCAAAACGGGTGGCCAAATATGCCATCCCCCGTTTGTAATTATGGCCAAGTCGTTGCTGAAATACCAGATATTCCTCGTCTCCCAAAACCCGCTTGGCCAAGCGCCCTTGAGTACGTTCATACGCCGCCTGCAAACGACCCATCTGTAAGAGATCGGTACCAATTCCGATAATCATCGTCCACGCGCCTCATTCATGAGTCTGCGCATATCGCGAATTGCATTTGGAAGACCTTTAAAAATAGCCTCAGCAATGATGGCATGCCCAATATTGAGTTCACTAATTTCAGGGATTTTGGCAATGGGCTGAACGTTTTGCTCATTTAAACCATGCCCTGCATTGACCCGAAAACCTAAATTCTTTGCATGGCGTGCAGCTTCTACAATTCGCTCCAGCTCAAACGATTGGCGATCTTCTTTGGCATCGGCATACGCGCCAGTATGCAATTCGATCACGGAGGCTCCAATTTCCCAAGCGGCATCAATTTGGCGGAAATCCGGATCAATAAAAAGCGATACCCGAATACCAGCAAAGTGAAGTTGTTCGATAGCAGAGCGTACTTGATCGCGATGGGTTAAAACATCGAGACCTCCTTCGGTGGTGACCTCGGTCCGCTTCTCGGGGACCAAGCACACATCCTGCGGCTTAACCTGAATCGCAATGCCCAGCATCTCCGGTGTAATGGCACATTCCAAGTTCATACGGGTACGAATCAGTGGTCTGAGTGCAAATAAATCAGCATCTTTGATATGACGGCGATCCTCACGCAAATGCAAGGTAATTAAATCTGCGCCTGCCTCTTCCGCAATTCGTGCCGCAACTATTGGATCAGGATAGAACGTGCCTCGAGCATTACGCACGGTTGCTACATGATCGATATTAATTCCGAGCTCAAGTGGGGCCATAGCTAATATTAAAGCCTTACTCCTAATTAGATCTTTTTTAGGTCGATCAAGATCTGACGGGTGGTTAGCGTTTGATCTTGCAGATGAATACTCAGTAGGAAACGCATTAATTGCTTACTCTGGCTAAGAGTCTCAGGCCCAGAAAAGTCACCTTGCGCCATGGCTCGCAATACCGACCCTTCAAGTACTGGCCAATGAGAGGGATCATCGGGTTGCCATGGACGAATTCCTTTCTCAGGCTGATACACATATCGCTCGCCATTGACTGGTTGGGAGTGGGTCTCCACACAATGATCAAGGGCTGCCGCATACCCAGTCTCACGCAAAAGAGTCAGCTCAAAGGGTCTTAAGGTTTGCTCGATGGTTGTTCCAGAAGATTCGATTTGAGAAAGTGCATAAACTGTATTTGCATAATGATCGTAGAGCGACTCGTACGCATCCTCTCTAGCTAAAAACTTGACCAATAGCTCATTAAGATAAAAACCACACAAAAGCGCATCCCCAACTAAGGCAGGGGAACCTCCGACCCATTCCGACTTTGTAAGGGTGCGAAGTTCGGATTTGCCACTCCAAGAAATCAGTAAAGGCTGGAAGCGCTGCAGAACTGGTCGCAAACTCGAATGAGGCCGCTTCGCGCCTTTGGCAATTAATGCGAGCCGTCCGTACGTACGAGTAAATACATCCAAAATAAGGCTTGTTTCTTTATACGGGATGCTATGCAGAACAAATCCCGGCTCATCCAGAACGCGAGTCCCTGCCATTTATTCCAAACCCTGTGCACGCAGTTCAGCAAGATCATCGGCCCATCCCCGTTTAACCTTAACCCAGGTTTCTAAGAAAACCTTACTGCCAAATAATGATTCCATATCCAAACGGGCTTCGGTTGAAATCTTCTTCAACCGCTCACCTTTCTGACCAATAATCATCGCTTTATGACTATCACGATCAACTAATATAGTTGCAGCAATGCGTCGCATGGTGCCATCAAGCTTAAATTGATCAATCACCACAGAGCTTGAGTATGGTAACTCGTCACCGGTATAGCGAAATACCTTCTCTCGTAAAATCTCAGCGGCCATGAAGCGCTCACTTCGATCGGTCAGTGTATCGGGCTCATATCGCGCTTCCCCCTCAGGCAGGTATTCCGTAATCACATCGAGTAAGCGTTCAATATCATCTTTATTCTTACCACTCATTGGAACGACTTCGGCAAAAGTTTGTTCGGGGCTTTCTAGATTTTCTGCCTCACAGCCCTTCGTTTGCTGAGTAATCATTCCCCATGGCTGTGCCATTTTTTTCATGAACTCAAAAAGTGCTAAATCACGATCCTGTGAATCATCAAAACGCGATGCAAATAAATCCAACTTATTTGCAATTAATAGTACTGGCTTGTCATTTGGCAATAATCGTAAAACCTTGGCATCATCGGCACCCCAGTAACCCGCCTCTACAATGAAACAGATCACATCGACGTCGTGCAAAGTACTGGTCACCGTTCGATTAAGGGTTTGGTTGAGTGTATTCATGACCCGCGTCTGAAACCCCGGGGTATCCATAAAGATAAACTGCGCATGCTCGCGCGTTTGTACCCCAGCAATTCGGTAGCGGGTTGTTTGCGCTTTGCGCGAGGTAATACTAATTTTTTGCCCTACGAGTGCATTTAGTAAGGTCGATTTACCCATATTGGGCCTGCCCACTAATGCGATCGTGCCGCACTTGAACACATCAATCCTTTAATTTAAGAGGAAGTTGGCCTTTAACCGGATCGGCTTTGGCAGCTTTCTTTTTCGCAGCGCGGGTCTTCTTGGGTTTACGCGACTCTTGAGGCAACGCTTTTTGCACAGCGACCAGAGCAATTTTTGCTGCGCCCTGTTCTGCAGCGCGTCGTGATGCGCCCTCCCCCTTAACGCTAACTTTTAGATTGGGAATAATGCATTCGACCTCAAACTGCTGATTGTGAGCGGCACCGGTCGTAGCCACCACATTATATGAAGGCAGGGGCAACTGAAAGCCTTGCAAATACTCTTGCAGCAAGGTTTTGTCATCCTTGCCCAAGGTTTTAGGATCCACATTTTGCAAGATCGTGGAGTACAGTTTACGCAAGCTTGCCTTCGCTGCCTCAAAACCTCCATCAATAAAAATTGCGCCGGCAATTGCTTCGAGCGTATCCGCTAGGATTGAGGGCCTGCGAAAACCGCCACTTTTTAACTCCCCCTCGCCAAGCTTAAGATAGTCCGATAGCATTAGAGCTTGAGCAATCTCATGGAGTGCCTGTTGTTTCACCAAATTTGCTCGTACTCGCGATAGATCACCCTCGTCGAGGTCGGCATAACGCTCAAACAGAATCTCGGCCACCACACAATTCAATACTGAATCCCCCAAAAACTCTAGGCGCTCATTATTCTTTTTACTATGACTGCGATGGGTCAATGCTTGATTTAATAATTCGGGCTTTTTAAATTGATAGGCCAAACGATCCTGCAATGGACCAAGATCGAGCGTTGCCCGGGCATTCATTACTGAAAACTTCCAATCCGACCTAGGGAGCCCATATTGAGCCAAATGAAAAAGGCTCGGCCTACTAAATTCTGATCGGGCACAAATCCCCAAAATCGGGAATCCAAACTGTTGTCACGGTTATCACCCATGACAAAATAATGACCTGCTGGCACCTTACAGCGCAAGGCTGTTCCTTGGTATTGGCAGTTCTCCGATCCAGGAAAACTCTCACCTTGATAGATCGTACTGCGGTCGGGATCATTTAATATCTCGTGCGCGTTACCGCCAAGATCGGCTGGAAAACTTTCTTGGAAGAGCTTTGCATACCGCATGCTCTCAGGATCAAGGTATGGGGCTCCACCCGTATATTGAAGTAGCTTACCGTTAATAGTGACCTTTTTATCCTCATAAAGAATGTCATCACCAGGAATCGCAATCACACGTTTGATGTAATCAACCGACTGATCCTTGGGATAACGAAAGACAACCACATCACCACGCTTTGGGGTCCCGATATCAATGATTTTCTGATTAATCACCGGCAACCGAATACCGTAGGTGTATTTGTTTACCACGATGAAATCGCCAATCTGTAAGGTCGGAATCATCGATCCCGATGGAATCTTAAAGGGCTCAATCAAAAATGATCGCAGTATGAATACGGCCAAAATAACTGGGAAGAAACTTGCCGAATACTCCAACCAAAGTGGCATCCGCTCAATTCCGGCAGCTTTGCGTTGTGGAGCAAAGTACAGCTTATCGGCAACCCAGGCGATACCAGTAATAATTGCCAAGATGAATAAGATGAGGGCAAAGTTCATTTCTCTTCTACCTGAAGAATTGCCAAAAATGCTTCTTGCGGAATTTCTACATTTCCGACCTGTTTCATACGCTTCTTACCCTCTTTTTGCTTCTCCAGTAATTTGCGCTTACGGGTAATGTCACCGCCATAGCACTTCGCCAACACATTCTTTCGTAAAGCCTTGACGTTTTCCCTGGCAATAATATTGCTTCCAATTGCCGCTTGAATCGCCACATCAAACATTTGTCTTGGAATAATGCCGCGCATCTTCGCAACCACTTCACGACCACGCGATTGGCTATTACTTCGATGCACAATAATGGATAAGGCGTCAACCCGATCGCCATTAATCAAGATATCAACCTTCACCACATCGGCTGGTCGATACTCTTTAAACTCATAGTCCATGGAGGCATAACCCCGTGATACCGATTTCAGGCGATCAAAGAAATCCAACACGATTTCTGCCATCGGTAACTCATAAGTGAGCTGAACTTGACGACCCAAATAAGTCATATTGGTTTGAATGCCCCGTTTACCCGTACACAAGGTAATCACTGAGCCCACATACTCTTGAGGCATGTATAAATTAACCGTAACGATTGGTTCTAAGATCGTTTCAATCTTGCTGGGATCAGGCATTTTGGAGGGGTTATCCACCACCACATTCGTACCATCGCGCTGTTCAACCTGATAAACAACCGTCGGTGCAGTTGTTATCAAGCTCATATCAAACTGACGCTCCAAACGCTCTTGCACAATTTCCATATGCAATAAACCCAAGAAGCCGCAACGAAATCCAAACCCTAAGGCTTGAGAGACCTCTGGATCAAACTGCAAGGAAGCGTCATTTAATTTGAGCTTTTCCAAAGACTCACGCAAGGCATCGTATTGATTTGCTTCCACGGGATATAAACCAGCAAACACTTGTGGCTTAACCTCTTTAAAACCAGGCAGCGGCTGTGGTGCAGGGGTGCGATCCTGTTGACCGGACGCATGGGTTACGGTATCACCCACTTTGGCTGCCTTCAGTTCTTTGATACCAGCAATAATGAAACCGACCTCACCGGCACTAAGTTGTGGACGAGTCACTGACTTAGGAGTAAAAACACCAAGCTGCTCCACTAAATGGGTGGAGCCGGTAGCCATCAAATTAATTTTGTCTTTTGGTTTTAAGGTTCCATTTACAACCCGGACCAACATCACTACACCCACATAGTTATCAAACCATGAGTCAATAATGAGCGCTTGCAAAGCTTGTGTGGCATCACCTTTAGGTGCCGGTACACGCCGGATCATTTCTTCTAAGACATCAGCAACACCCAATCCTGTTTTGGCGGAACAGGTGGTGGCATCGGTCGCATCAATCCCAATCACATCCTCAATCTCTTTCTTAGCCGACTCTGGATCCGCAGAAGGTAAATCAATTTTGTTTAGGATTGGGATTACTTCAACACCCAATTCGGTTGCGGTGTAGCAGTTGGCAACCGTTTGCGCCTCCACCCCTTGGCTGGCATCGACAACTAATAATGCCCCTTCACACGCAGAGAGTGAACGGCTGACCTCATAAGAGAAATCCACGTGCCCTGGCGTATCAATCAAGTTGAGGTTATAGGTCTTCCCATCTTTGGCCTTGTAGCTGAGCGCAGCAGTTTGAGCCTTAATCGTGATTCCGCGCTCACGCTCAATATCCATAGAATCAAGAACCTGCTCCTCCATCTCACGATCGGAGAGACCGCCGCAGAGCTGAATAATGCGATCAGCTAGGGTCGATTTACCATGGTCAATATGGGCAATGATGGAGAAATTACGGATGTGATCCATTGGCGCTATTCGATTGGGGTATTGATAAAACGCCTTGTCGCAACGCAACACAATGATGCGCTGCAATAAGATGTCTTTTCCATATTGTACTTGGAGAGGAAAAATCAGCGCTTTTCCCTAACCTTCAAGGGAAATAATCAAAGAAAAAGGGGTGACTTGTGGTCACCCCTCCCCATCAATCAGGTACTAAGCAAGGTTTATTTCTGGGCAGGTCGGATCGGCACCACGATCGTGGCATCACCGCGACGCACGAAAATAGGGACCGCCTTACTAGGGTCAAGGGCTTTGGTGACGGACTCAAATTGCTTAATCCCGGGGATATCAGCATCCCCGATTCGAACAATCACATCACCAGCCCGTAAGCCGGCTCTCGCTGCAGCCCCATCCCCAACGTTGGTAATTTCTACACCACCTTTACCGCCCAACTCTTTATTTTTAGCCTCGGTAAGTTCAGTAACGCTGATGCCCAAGGATTTGTTCGCAGTTCCCGCTTGTGGGGCAGGGGTCTCCGACTTTCGGGCAACGACTTTATCAGGCTCCGCATCCGCAACCACGACCGTTAAATCACGATTAGCTCCTTTACGCCAAACCCTAACTGTTGCAGAGGTACCGGGTTTAGTCTCACCAACAATGCGAGGTAGATCAGTGGACTTGTTGATATCGCGACCATTAAAACTCAAAATCACGTCACCGGCTTCGATACCACCTTTAGCAGCGGGAGCTCCAGGTTCAACATTGCGCACAAAAGCGCCGCGCGGTTTACCAAGACCTAGACTTTCAGCTACTTCTTTATTAATTTCCCCAATCGCCACACCAATTCGTCCGCGCACTAAGCGCCCGGTGGTTCTCAGTTGATCGGCAACCCGGATGGCCTCATCGATTGGAATTGCAAAGGAAATCCCCATATAGCCACCCGAGCGACTAAAGATTTGCGAGTTAATTCCGATCACTTGACCTGCAGTATTTAATAGTGGCCCACCAGAATTTCCTGGATTAACGGCAACATCGGTCTGAATGAACGGCAAGTAATCGCCCGTATCACGACTTTTAGCCGACACAATCCCAGCGGTCACCGTATTTTCT
>Ga0194130_10005097_pt1 | contig 16149 bp, 18 predicted proteins | sample TA2KigsurfametaG_FD_160084 | JGI IMG/M metagenome (GOLD analysis project Ga0194130, IMG submission 160084) | Freshwater microbial communities from Lake Tanganyika, Tanzania - TA2015050 Kigoma 12 surface | ecosystem: Environmental > Aquatic > Freshwater > Lake | place: Tanzania: Lake Tanganyika... | reverse complement strand
CCTCTATAAAAGAGCAGTTCTCTAATGCATTTTCAGCTTCTATTATGACGATTGTTAGAAACGTAGCCCCGAGAGCAGTCTAAGGTCACATGCTAATACTAAATAAAAAATTCTCTTGCACTTGCAGTCTACAAAGGGGGATTAAAAAAACCAGAACCCTTATTGTTTCTATTGCTACAGGATTTTTATGAGCCAATGGAAGAGTGCAAGTAATTATTCTACAAAAAACCCTCCAATCCTTTATAAATACAGGGAAAAACAGGTATAAATGTTTGTTTTATTAGCCAAAATATGCTATAATTTGTAATAAAACAGCAGGTTTTTGCTTATGAAGTTCAAGAAAGGGAAATCAGGTAATCCTAAGGGGAGACCGAAGCTAATTAGCTTAAATATCAAGGACATGGTGGCAAGGGATAGCGTCAAGGCTTATAAGTTACTTTGGAAGTCTGTACAAGCAAGCGAGCCTTGGGCTATGGACATATTCTTCCGTCATTTTGTAACTGGCAACATGACAATATCCAACGATAACCAAGACCACCTCCCAAGTGGAATAACTAACTTGGGATAGCATCATGTTGCTTCGCAGTCGTCAGCAGGAATTCGTTGATAAGTGTATGGTTGCTTTAGCAGATAATGACAATACGCTAGGGGTTGCACCTACAGGGGCAGGTAAGACGATAATGCTTTCTGCCGTAATAGGTGAAATGCACAAGCAGAATCCTAACCTAAAAGCATGCGTACTTGCCCACAGAGACGAACTAACCGCTCAGAATGAAGAAAAGTTTAGGTGGGTTAATCCCGCTATTTCTACCAGTATTGTTGACAGCTACGGCAAATCATGGAACGGAAACGTAGCTTTTGCAATGATACAAACTTTAGCAAGGGAAAATAACCTTAAGGAAATGCCGCCGCTTGATTTACTGATAATTGATGAAGCTCACCACGCAACCGCTCCAAGCTATAAAAATGTTCTGGATCATGCCCGCAAGGTTAATCCAGAGCTTAAAATCCTAGGAGTGACGGCAACACCTGAACGGGGTGATAAAAGCAGTTTAGGTGAAGTATTTAATAACTGCTGTGACCAGATAAAAATAGGTGAGCTTATCCTTAATGGTAATTTGGTCAGACCGGTAACCTTTGCTATTGATATGGGTAATGCTACGGAAAAGCTTAAGGCATTGAGAACTCGGGGCAAAGGGGATTATAGCGATGACGAGGTAGCATCCATTTTAGACAGCGAGCCGCTAAATAGTGAAGTAATAAGGCACTGGCGGGAAAAAGCAGGAGACTGCAAAACAGTAGTATTCTGCTCTAATATAGCTCATGCAAAGAACGTAACGAACAGCTTTAATGCTCATGGAGTATCTACGGCTCTTATTACTGGGGAAATGAATAAGGCGCAGAGAAGTCTTGTATTTGAGAATATGACCCAAGGAAAAATGCAGGTTATTGTCAACGTAGCGGTACTAACAGAAGGGTGGGACTATCCGCCTATTAGTTGCGTAGTTTTACTGCGTCAATCGTCTTTTAAATCAACAATGATTCAGATGATAGGGAGGGGTCTTAGAACAATAGACCCTGCAATTTATCCCGATATTATCAAAAGGGACTGCGTTGTACTGGACTTCGGCATTTCTACTATGTTACACGGCTCGCTTGACCAGATGATTAACCTAAGTAGCAAAAACAAAGGCTTTAAGATTTGTCCTTCATGTAAAAAGAAGATACCAAAGGAATCGGAAGAATGCCCGTTGTGTAATGCTGACTTAGTAGAGCAAGAGGAGGTAGAGGATAAAAAGAAAAAAGCAAAAACTGTTTTATCAAACTTTGAGATGGCAGAGATAGATTTGTTAGAGCGAGTAAATTTTCATTTTACGGAATTTGAAGACGACAGTTTACTTGCATCAGGATTTAATAGCTGGGCTTATGTTCACAGAAAAGGCGATGTATGGTTTGCTGTTAGTGGACCTCAACAGAAAAACTTTATAAATCACGATTCTGTTCCAGATATTCCAATGAGAGTAATTTATCAAGGCGGAAAACTTGAGGCAATAGCCGCTGCTAATGACTTCTTAAGCCTTTATGAGAAGCAAGAAACGGCAATGAAAACTGCAAGCTGGAGGAACGAAAAACCGACAGAGAAGCAATTAAATATACTCCCTTCAGGTTATAAAGCCGACCCAAGATTAACTAAAGGTGATGCTTCTGCCATCATAACTTACACAAAAGTTGAGCCAAAATTAAGAGAACTGGGGGTATTATGAGCACTAAAGAAGTCGGCAAAGAACAATTGATTGAAAATAATAGCAAAGATTTATCTATATCGGAACGGCAGGAACTAGAAGCAATTGTAAAATCTACAGATAACATGATTCACGAAACAGTCGGTTTATTAACGGGTAGCAAGAATCCTAAGGCTTATGGGAAAATGGTATATAACCAATTAAAAAAATCTTGCCGTGATTATGATCTGAGCAAAGAGGGTATCGGCGATACTGTAATAAAAATATTTACCGAACTTGCGGGGATAAATCCGAAAGACCAGATAGAAGGAATGCTTGCGGCACAAATGATAGCAACTCATCACGCAACGATGGATTGTTTTAGGATAGTTGCTCAAAGCGGACATATTGATATAATAAACCAGATGTCAAGCTCTGCCAATAAATTAAGCCGTACTTTTATGATGCAGATGGAAGCATTGAACCGCTATCGTGGAAAAGGACAGCAAAAGATGACAGTTGAACACGTGCATATTAATTCAGGCGGTCAGGCGATTATTGGGAATATTACAAAGAATAATCCAAGCTTAGAGGGAGGGGGTAAAGAATTAGGGGAAGGCAAAAAAATATGAGTAACAACCCCATGCAAATTAAGGAAGATAACAGGTGTTTAGCTAGAACCCGCAGGGGAAAGAGTACTCTTTGTCAGGCAAGGAAAGTTACGGGTAAAAAACGTTGCAGAATGCACGGAGGAATCGGTGATGGTGCGCCCAAAGGTAATAAGAACGCATTTAAGCACGGGAGATATAGCAGGGAAGTCATAGCAAAGAGAAAAAATGCAGTAAAGCTTAAAAGGGAATTTATGGAACTGCTACGCCAGATGAAAAAATTTGAAAATTAAAAACCTGATTTAAGCCTCGTATAGCGTTAGATTTATATTTAAGCTACTAGTCTATATTAAACAATAAAATTGATGCTGTATGAAGCTTAAAATAAGAAATAAGTATATAAAATAAGTTAGGATAAGGATAGTTTAGTATGACACACAGATATTTAGACCCAACGAACGATGTTGCATTTAAAAAACTCTTTAGCAATAAAGACCGCTTAATAAACCTGCTTAATTCCATTCTTAAGCTCTCGGAAGGGAACAGAATAAGAGAACTGGACTATATACCCCAAGAGCAGATGCCTTTATTCCTAGACGGCAAGAGGAGTATATTTGACCTTAAGGTAAAAGATGAAGCTGGGCGTTGGTATATTATTGAGATGCAACGCAAAATGGAAAGAGACTATATTAACCGAGTTCAATTCTATGGTAGTTATTCATACGTGAACCAGATAGAACAGGGGGTAAGCCATAAAGACCTATTGCCTGTGGTTGTTATTTCTATTATAGGTCAGAAGGTATTTGATGATGAGCTACCATGTATCAATTACCATTGCCTAAAAGAAACCAACACCAATAAGCAGTATCTTTTTTCCTTGATGTATGTATTTGTAGAGCTAGGCAAGTTTGATAGTAATAAGATAGAAAACGATATAGACCAGTGGTTACATTTATTAAAATGTGCTCACAATGAACAAGAGCCACCTAAGGCAATAAAAAACAGTAGCGTATTATCTGCTTATGAGGATTTAGAGCAATACAGGTGGAATGCTAGCGAACATGATGCTTATATAAGAGCTAAACTCGCCATGGAAGCGGAAGACATTAAGCTAGAGGAGCATTTAGAGAAAATAACCAGACTTGAAGAAAAAGCCGAGAAAGCTGAGTTAAAAGGTCAGTTAGATAGCAGGATAGAAATAGCGAAACAAATGCTTATAGATGGTGAACCTATAGATAAGATTATAAAGTTTACTAAGCTCAGTAGAGAGCAAATATTAAGCATAAACAAAGGTTAAGGCTATGGACTATCAAAAACCTTGCCAGTATTCAATTAGACTAATAGATAGGTTGAAGTCATTAGATAGTCAAAATGTACTGGATTTTGATTTAATCAATAAAGCTATCTACTGGGCTAAAAAATATCACGGCGAGCAAAAAAGAAAGAGTGGTGAGCCGTATTATTCTCATCCTTTAGAGGTGGCTTATATGATTTCTGATTATAAGCTAAAAACTGACGTAATAGTAGCTAGTATATTACATGACATAATAGAGGATACGCCAGTAACCGCAGGGATGATACTTGATACTTTTAGCTGGCGAATAGCTGAGATGGTTGATAGGCTTACCCGTGATAGACTAGATAGAACAAAGTTAAGTGTAGAGGAAATTATTAATAATGCTTATAAGAATAGAGATCGTGAAGTTTTACTAATAAAGTTGTTTGATAGATTACATAATTTGAGTACTTTAAGTTCTTTAATTTTACAAAAACAGTTATGCACAAAACTTGAAACAATAAGCATTTTTCCGCTACTGTGTATTTTTTTAGACTCTATAGATTTTGATGAACTACTAACTTGTAGTCTGTCTTCTGAAAAGAATTCATTTAATTTATTCATAAATGAATTCTATCAACAATCAGGAGCTGGATGTCTGGTTAGTAATCAATTTATCGAAATGATTAAGAGCTAAATAAAAACAAACAACCGCAGGTATTAATAAAATTAATAAACCATAATATTCAAATGATCTTGATAGATAAATAATTCCAAATGAAGTTACAACATATATTAAAGCACGTGATATAGCATACATAACGCTTGTATAAGTAAATCTTGTAAACACAGAAAAACATTTAAACAAAATAGGTACTGCTGGCGGAGTGGAAGGTAGTAAAATAATAAACAGCATTTGCAATAATAATAAGTCGTTACTATCTCTTAAATGAAATAAACAAAAAGGCAGGAATAAAATAAAAAAAGCAAACGCTACTAGTTTTACCCTTAGAATTTTTAAAGGGTATATCCGATAACTTAAATATGATACAAACGACATGCTAACTAACTGAATTATAGAAACTAATAAATTATTGTGTATGACATCTGGAGCTGTGAATAAAAATTTAGTTTTATATATTTCAGCACTGTATATATAAACTATATAAAACCCCAATGGCCAATTACATTGCATAGCAAATAAAGATAGAGATATTTTTAGTTGCGATTCTTTTTTATCATGGTAAATTTCGTTCATTTTATTCAAAGAACTATTTATTGATACAGAATTTTCTGTTAAGCCGACTTTTTTAAGAGATTCGTTAGTTAGCTTTACTAACCTTTTTTTCGCATTCACAAATTCTGGAGTTTCCCTTAAAAACATTCTTGCAAGTGTACCTATAATTGCAATACATCCTCCTATCCAGAAAGCAACTCTCCAGTTTAAACCATTCATTGTAACTATAGATGCTAACGCTATAGCAAATAAAGAACCTAATGCTATTGATACTGGTATAAGAGAGACTATAGGATACTGTACGGGTGGTTTTGTAATTTCAGTTAGATATAATTCAGCACCTATTGACTCTCCCATAGAAGACATACCTTGAATAATGCGGCATATTGTAACTACCCAAGCGGCAGAAATACCTATTTGTTCATAGGTTGGTAGGTTTGCCATAATGATGCAAGAAGCCGCCATCATAAAAGTGGTAATTACAACAGTGTGTTTGCGTCCTATATTATCCCCAATGTATCCAAATATTAAGGCAGCAAAAGGTCTTAAAAAGTATGTAGAACAAAAAGCCAATGCCGATAACAATGAAGCAGTAAAAGGGTCAGTTTTTGGAAAAAATAACTCATTAAGAAGTACTGCCATGTGAACATAGAGCATTAAATCAAAGTACTCCAAAAATGTGCCGATAGATAGTAAACCAACTGCTTCTTTCTGTTCTCTTGTAAGACTTGTTTGCTCTGCTATCATTAACCAATAACCAATATTTAATTAATCTGTAGTAATTAGAAAAGCAAATTAAATTCAATTATAAAAATAATTTCTACTAAACTAGAAAATTTTATTTTTTAACAGTGCTTTTTTGGTTAAAATTTAAAAATTAATATTGCGGTAATGATTATTAGTAACCAAAGCAATTTAGTGATAATATTTTTAGATTGTTTTGTTATAGATAGTAAAGTTTGTTCTGTTTTAGGTAAACTGTTATTTTTATTTTCACTATATAAATCATCGTCTTTACCTGATTTTGTAAAAAATAAATTTTCTATAATTGAGATTGAAAAATGATGTTGATAAAGACCTAAACCATAAGCACCGTAATTATCAAAATTTTCTGGTAAGTCTAGCTTGTTTTCTATATCATCAACAGAATGTAGTACCTTAAATTTGTGGAAGCGAGTCATCCTACAAAAATCAGCAATATACAATCCTCTTACATTACTAGCATTATCTTCGTTAGCCAAATTAATATTACAATGTATTTCTTTTATAAAACCTTTTTCTAAGGAGTTTTTTATTTTTTTATATTTTAAAGAATGAAGATAAATAGTAATATAAATAGTTTCTTCTTCGTCACTATTAGTATTTTCTGGTTTATAAGCATAAAATGCAAATCCTTGTGGATTTAAAGACTTTACAGATTTTATTTTTATCTCAAAATTTTTGATTTCTTTATCCGAACCGAAAAAAGAGATACTCTCCCATGCCTCGCCGCGAAGTAATGCTTTTCCAATTAAAGTATTAGTGCTATTTTTCTCACTGCCAACACTAAACCTACTTGTTGAATTAACAATTTTAAACCTTAACTTAGGTACACGTTCAAAGATCGATAAGTAATCCCCATATAGTGGAATAAATTTTGTTATGGTGTTGTTTTTTAAGTCCTTTTCTCTAAGAGTATATAAACGATTTTTACGAGCATTTGGCTCTACAGTGATTTCAAAATGTTTTTCTTTATTCTGGTCTGACATTTTTAACTAATTTTAGTTATTCTCTGTGGTTTTCTGTTCTTCATCTTTAGATAAAATAGTTTCCCTATTTTACCATAATTGTAATAAATGTATGAATCTACGGCAATTTTATTTATTTTAATATTAATTGACTTTAATTATAATTCAATATATACATTATTTAATATAATAAATTAATAACTATGAAACTGATTAAATTAGTTAGCATATGGAATCCAAAAGGAGGACAGGGGAAAAGTACTTTAGCTATTAACCTCGCTGCTGCCTCCGTAGAACTAGGTTTAAAACCCTTAGTTATTTGCCAAGACCCTCAAGGAACTTCATTATTATACTACAAGTCCGGTAACTTGCCTTTTGAAGTCCTTGATAGCGTACCAAGCAATCGTCCAGAAGCAGATATAGTTATATTCGACCATCAAGCAAGCGACTGGGATGTTCCTACTAACAATTTGATCATAATGCCCCTTAAACCCGCAAGAGACCAATATGCTACTTATATTGATGCTTATAGAAGAGCAGAGTTACTGGGGAAAAGAATAATCACTGTAGTAACAGATGGACAAGAACATAGAGCCAGTGAAAAGGAAACTATAGACTACTTAAAGAATAAAGGTGCTTACGCTATTGCTGCCAGCGGAGTATTTAGCCGTGCAGCTAGCGAGTATATGACAATCTTTGACCCAAAGATGAATAAGGCATACAAAATCAAGGAACGCAGAATAGAAATCAATAAAATTTTGGCAAACATATTAATTAAAAATGAGGAAACAAAAAATAATGACTAATAACTGGATAGATGAGGAAAACGCAAGAGCAAGTGAGTTAGCTAAAACTGGAACTACTGCTAACAATAATGCTCCGCTACTCGTAAAAACCACAAAAAAACCTGCTCCAGTTCGACATATTAAGAGCATTTATATTCAAGAATCACATAGCCTAGCCTTTGATAAGCTCGTATTTGAGCAAAAAATAGCTAAAGGCAAGAAAGCTCCTGAATTGATGGAGGAGGCTATAGAGTTGTTATTGAAACAATATAAGGCTAATTAACTGGTTAATGACTTAAAAGGAGCTTTTTTTGCTTTTTTAGTTTGTTTTTGTCGTACAGCATCTTTTAAAGGATGATCAATTATTTCAAATTTTATATTCAATTCAATCCAAATATCATAATTCCAATTACTACATTGGTCATCAGTTAATATAGCTCCAAGTGAATTACAATATTCCCATTTTATACAAAAATTTAAAGCTTCCATATCCCGCTCAAATGGCTCTATTATTCTTTGTGAAAGTTGGGGGTAAGCCTTCTCTTTAGTAGGGATTTTAGAACATGCTTCAAGTAAAGTTCTCACAGAAATTATATGAGCGTTTTTTTTACCATAATTCATATTAAAATGAGAATATATGCAAAATAATAAAGGAAAAGAAGAAGTTTTTGGATCAAGTTTAAAAGCATCTGGATGTACAGACATTATATAAGCATCAGTCAAATACTCATAAAAAAAATCAGACAGGTGAAATAAAATATATTGCCCTTCAATACCTTTCCCTTGACAAAGACTTATATCAAAGAAATTTTGATCACATTTTTTTTTACTTTTAACCTTCTTATTTTGGTAAGTTATTATATAACGATGAAGTAAATCTAAATCTTTGTTTATTTGTTCAATTACTGCTTTTTTATCTGTCAACCCTCTTAATCCCATATATTTTTTTATATGTAATGTAATAATTTTTGAGGCTCTTCCTGTAGAATTAAACTCCATAATTAAAGCTTGGAGTAAATAAATAGCGGTATGACTAATAGTTTTTGTAGGCAGGTTTTTAAAATCAAGTATACGAACTACAGTATTCTTGTGCCGAAATATCGCAGCTCCTGTAATTGGATTTAAATCATAAACAGATGGTTTTAGACGAGAAAGTTGGTTAAAGGCATTAGTATTAATGGTAGATAAATGAGGATTAAGTATTTGTTCATCTTGCTTAACATCTACAACAGAAACAAAAAAGATATCTTTTTTACTCATGATATCCTTGTAGAATTTTTATAATTCTATAAGGAGTATAGCTAAAAATACTGTTCCTTAGAGATTTTAATGCTCTTTTTATATTTTTCTCTGGTGGTTCAAAATCTGGAATATTAATTACTGGGTAAATATAATCTAAGATTTTACACTTTTTTAAGACTTCCTTTTCAGAGCCGTACAAAAAATTTCTTACTAAAACTATTCTATCATTTAACATATTAATAGCGGTGAATAGCTTTTCAGTTTCTACCTTAAAAACTTTTGAGATTTCAGGAATTTTAAAAAAATCGGCAAATAAATCTACAGCTTTATTATAGCTTAATATGCTTGATAATCCCTCTTCAATCATACTCTTACCTTCTTTCATAAAGTCTAAACTTTCTTTATCTTCTACTTGGTCAAATACAGACATGATAGATAAAATATTTTCGGTAAAGGCTTGTAACTGTTGATAATTATTATCTTTTATATTTAATTTTCTTACCAGATTCTTTAAATTATTAAACCCCTGCTCTGACTCCATAGTATAGTAGAGTTTAATATACGACCTAGAGAATCCAACATAAAAAGTGTGGTAGTCACTTTTTACTACGAAACTAGAACGATCTAACCAATTATAAAAATTAATATAAGCATTAGCTTTGTCAATTTCTGATTGATCCACTACCTTAGCTACTAAAATTTTTATCTCTTCGTCTGAAAAGATAAACTCCTTAGTTATTTTTTTTTGCAATTGAGTTATGATATAAGCCTTACCTAACTCTTCACCCGTTAATTTTTTTTTATCTAATAATTTCCTGATTTTATGATTCATGCCGAATTTAATTTGATTAATTCTTGTTGATTTTAACTTCTGCTAAGGATTATTTGCGGAAGTTGAACCTACAACTCCCCTTTTATGAATTTCTTCAGATTTTCCTCTGTTATTATCCACTTACCCCCTATTTTCTGAACTTTCATCCTACCAGCTTTTATATAATTATAAAGCGTCCTTTCCGTAACGCCTAAAATCTTACTGGCTTCCTTTAATGAATATACTTTAATGTCTAACATGCTAAAATCCCTCTTATATAAAATTAAAAAATATCCCTAACATTCAAATATATCACCATTTTTTACTGCCAATATTTCTAAACCAAATTCAAGATAATCAACAACAAATACTTCAACCTCATAAGCATCCATATCTTTGATCACTTTTTTTTGCAATTGAGTAAGTTTACCTTTTTCAGATTTAAATTTCATAAAGAATACTTCGCCATAAGGGCTTATAAAAATTCTATCTGGCGCACCTTTATTTGATTGCGATGCCAATTTGTAAGTTAAAAATTTTAAATCTTTTGCTTTTTTTACTACTTTACTTTCTATTTGTCCTATTTGTAATTTTTTCATTAGATATACTCTGCTTTAATATTTTTTTAAAAAATTGCATTGGCAATCAATTCTTCACTCCTGTTCTTTGCCCTGTCTATGTGATGTAGGTAAATCATAGTAGTATTTATGTTAGTGTGCCTTAGTAATTGCTGGGTCTCTTCTATAGTTCCGCCGTTTAACAAACTAAGCGTGCCTGCGGTATGACGGAGTGAGTGGGCGGTCAGCATAGACGAGTTAAGCCCAACCTGTTTTAAACGGTTTTTAACTATCCAGCTAATTGTTCTAGTAGTTAACCGAGAACCAAAATTATTATTACTGGTACTAACAAATAAAGGCTCTTGCTCACCAGTAAACTTTCTTGATCTTAAGTATGCCCTAATTGCATTTTCTACATGAGAGGGGAGTTTTATATAATCGGTTTTCTCATCTCTACCCTTACCTTGAATAAATAACACCGCATCATCCCCAACATTCCGCAAATCCGATATATTACTGCGGACAATTTCTATCGTCCTTAAACCGCCGACAACCATAGTAGCAATTATGGCGTAATCCCTAAGCCCCTGCTCGCTTTTATCCGATTTGATATTGTTAAGCAAAGCCTTAACCTGCTTACTGGTAAGGTAATCCTTTTTATGCTCCTTGCTGATAACTGGCGACTTAATTTTATCCGCTATATTCTTATAAAGTCCTTGCTGTTCCAACCATCTAAAAAATAACCTGACAGTAACAATATAATTCTGTACTGTGGTTGGTTTATTCTTCTGGGTTAGCCATGTCCTAAAATCTAAAATAGTCTCACGGGTCGGGTTAGTAATACCCCTTGCCTTGATAAAATTATAAAACTGTCTTATGGCTCTGGTATAAGTAGCTATCGTCTTCGGTTTAGCATCCAGAAATCTTATAAAATCACTATACAGATTATCCGTTAATCCAGACGGCAATACATTTAATTCTGTTTTCTTATCTAATACAGTTTGTTTCATAATAAAATACGTTTACTTGTTATATTCTTCAATATATAACCTCCTTTACATAAAATCAACAAGAATTTTCATGTTTATAGCATAAATTTTCATAAGTATAGTAAAAACAACTATTAGTTAAATAAAAATAAATATCAAGACTTTTAGTTTGAAATTGGGGGGTATCGATGCACTAATTGGGGGGTATCGATGCACTAATTGGGGGGTATCGATGCACTAAAAAATTTTTTCCTATTTCCGCAATCATAGTAAATATAAGGGATACAAAGCAATATAAATTTTACCAAAAACGCTTAAGAAGATTAAGAAGATTAAGCAAACAATCCAGCAATTCTTACGAATGCTGGATGTGTTATAAAGAAACCTATAAAAAAGGAATTCTTAGTAGCTTCTTTTTTATAGGTTTTAAAATAAATTAATGGATTAATACTATGAATACTACCAGTGCAAAAGACTACGCAAAAACTAAAATAGCAGAATACTTAACATCACAATTTAATGTTAAGTCGATTAGGACAAACTTTCGTTGTGTTAGCGGTACTCATGAGGATAAAAACCCTAGTATGAGTTATGATAGCGGAAGATACAAAGTACATTGTTTCTCTTGTACTGCCGATTACGATATTTTTGATTTATACGCAATTAGGAATAATTTAACTCCGAACTCAAAAGAGGTATTTGAAGGGGTCTATAATTGGCTAGGCATTTCGATAGATAAACCAAATAGTGATAATTCTTTCTTACAGGAAAAAAATACCATTGATAGTTTAACCGATGAAGTCGGGGAAAAGGGGACTGATTACAGGCAATTCTTTAATGAAGCCCAAAAAAACATAACTGATCCAGATTGCACGAAATATTTAGAAAGGAGAGGTATTAGTATAGAAACGGCTATAAAACATGGCCTTGGTTATGTGAGTGATTGGCAAAGTCCAAAGGGTTTACTAAAAAATAAGAATTTGCCTATGACACCTAGAGTAATTGTTCAGACAAGTAAGTATAGCTATGCCACCCGTGATATAAGGGATGAATTAACTGACGAGCAGAAAAAATATTCTAAAACTAAGGAGGGTAGCGTAAATATATTCAACGTAGGAGCTTTAAAACAAGAATTGCCTTGTTTTGTCACGGAGGGGGAATTTGATGCTCTTAGTTTCCTTGAATTAGGTTACAATGCGGTATCTCTTGGCAGTGCATCAAATACGAGAAGCTTTTTAAAAAAAATAAATGAATTATCCAATAGTTGCTCACTGATTATAGTGCTGGATAGTGATGAGAGCGGAATAAAAGCTGTTTCTACTTTACAAGAAGGATTAACGGAAATTTCTAATCTAAACCCTAACATAAACTTTTTTATTCCAGATAAATTTTGTGGGACTTATAAGGATGCTAACGAGTTTCTAGTTAAAGACAAGATCGGTTTTGAAAATGAAATAAAGAAAGCTTTATCTGGTTTAAAAGATTCAATTAGCACGGAAGTTCAAGGTAAGTTAGAAGAAATAGCAATAAAAAAAGCAGAGTATATTGAGACTAACATCAGTAGCCATATTCCCTTATTTAAGGACTGGGTTAATTCTGGAAAACATAAAAAAATACTTTCTACTGGATTTACAAACCTAGATGAGTACCTAGACGGTGGTTTATATGATGGGCTATATATTTTAGGAGCTATCAGTTCGTTAGGAAAAACCACATTTGCCATTCAAATTGCCGATTATCTTTCTTCTCAAGGTCAGGACGTTTTATATATTTCTCTCGAGATGTCTAGGTATGAAATTATGGCTAAGAGTATCAGCAGGCACACCTTATTGCTTTGTGAAAATAATGATTCCGATGAACAAAAATTTCATTCAATAAAAACCTTAGCAAGAACAACAAGAGACATTACTGTGGGAAGCAAATATGACGGATATTCTGATCAACAAAAAGGAGTTATTGAAGAAGCAACTAAGAACTATGAAAACCAGTCAAAAAAACTCTGGATAGTTGAAGGATTAGGCAATATAGGAGCAACAGAGATTAGGGGAATGGTTCAGACCCATCAACGATTTACTAACGTTCCTCCAGTAGTAATAATTGATTATCTACAAATTACTGCTCCTTACGATAAATTAACTGAAAAGCAAAGTATGGATAAAACAGTAATGGAACTAAAACGTATTAGTAGAGATTTTAAAATTCCAGTATTAGCTATAAGTAGCCTTAATCGAATGAGTTATGATGAACCGATTAGTATGACGGCTTTTAAAGAAAGTGGGGGAATAGAATACTCGGCAGATGTATTATTCGGTTTACAACTACATCGAGCTAACCAAGTAAAAGTTGATGAGGCTAAAAGTAAAAATCCAAGAGAAATACAATTAAAAATATTAAAAAATAGAAATGGCCAAACTGGAGGAAGTATCTTTTTTGAGTATTATCCAGAATTTAATTATTTCAAGAAATGGATTTTCGACTGGAAGAATTTTAATGATTAAGCTAGTACTTTGATGCTTGATAAGTTTGTCGATAAATAAACGGCATTAATCGGGAATAGATGGCAAGAGTTAAGTGTATGAAAATGAAATCACCTGCAAATATCAGGAAAATACAACAAACTTAAATAATTCTATATGTGGACTCCAATAATTAACTTTTGGTAATAAGAGACTGGGTTATGGAGTTTTTACAGTTTCTGCGGTTTATAAAAAATACACAGTTTTACCATTAAATAAATGGAATTAAATGGCAAATCATAACAAAAGTAGCTGCTCTGGTTGATGTTAACAAAGTACTCCGAGCCTATAAAAAAAGGCTCATAATTCATTATTAATGTGAGTTTAGGATAAGAGAAGCGCAAACCCGAGGTTTTTGTTGGCTTTGAAAGAAAGAGAGTGTTGAGTTATGATGTGTTTTTAACAAAAAAGCATATAACTCAACATGAAAAAATGTATCATAACCGTTTTCTTCCTAGTAGATAATTTTTGTAAAATTTTTGAAAATTGGGAAAAGAATCATCTTCTACCTTCTACAAAAACCAGACAAAGAGAAGGTAATCTAACGTTATCAGAGCTTTTGGCATTAGTGTTATTTTTCTACTTATCACCCTGTCGTGATTTTAAAAATTATTACCTTTATTACATACCATTTAAGTACCCAAACTATTTTAAACTGGTCAGTTATAGCCGAATTATTCAGTTGTGGCAGAGGTTAATACTGCCTATATCAATTATTATGTATATGCTAACAGGGGAACGTACAGGAATATATTTTGTAGATTCAACCAAACTAGCAATTTGCCATAACAAACGTACCTCAAGCAATCGTGTATTCAAGCGAATGGCTAAAGGTGGTGTTAGTAGTTATGGTTATTTTTTAGGATTCAAATTACATTTAATTATTAACAACAAAGGAGATATTATGGCTATAAAAATCACCAAAGGAAATAAGAGCGATCTATCTGCAATTCCTACGCTTACCAAGGGATTAAAGGGTAAATTATTTGCTGATAAAGGCTATATTTCTAAAGAAGTTTTCGATGACTTGTTTCAACAAGACTTACGATTATTTGCTGGTATTAAAAAAAATATGAAAAATCACTTATTAGAATTAGAAGATAAAAAATTATCACGTAAACGGGTGCTAATTGAGTCAGTTTTTAATGTCCTTAAAAATCATATGAACCTAGAGCATACAAGGCATAGGTCGCCAGTTAACTTTCTTGTTCATATAATAGCCTGCGTTACTGCTTATGCTATTAAAAAATCCCATTTGAAACTTCAAGATTTAGCTAATAATTCTATGCTCTTATCCTAAACTCGCATTATTAGAGTCCAAAATCCCTATAGAGAATATAACTGAATAAGCGAATTGTTTAAATAATGTCCTCCTAGAGATGTATTATAAGAGTTGCTTATATCCCTTTATTTTAAAGGTAGGAGGATAATATAAAGCTTAAACAAGAATAGGACATTAAACAAAGTAAAAGAGGTTTTTAGCCTCTATAAAAGAGCAGTTCTCTAATGCATTTTCAGCTTCTATTATGACGATTGTTAGAAACGTAGCCCCGAGAGCAGTCTAAGGTCACATGCTAATACTAAATAAAAAATTCTCTTGCACTTGCAGCCTACAAAGGGGGATTAAAAAAACCAGAACCCTTATTGTTTCTATTGCTACAGGATTTTTATGAGCCAATGGAAGAGTGCAAGTAATTATTCTACAAAAAACCCTCTAATCCTTTATAAATACTAGGAAAAACAGGCGTAATTCATTGTTTTATTAGCCAAAAAATGCTATAATTTATAATAAAACAGCACAGGTTATTGCTTATGAAGTTCAAAAAAGGTAAATCAGGTAATCCGAAAGGGAGACCGAAGCTAATTAGCCTAAATATCAAGGACATGGTAGCAAGGGATAGTATCAGAGCCTATAAATTGCTGTGGCGGTCAGTGCAGAAAAGCGAGCCGTGGGCAATGGACATATTCTTTCGGCATTTTGTAACAGAGGAGATTGTAATATCAAATGATAACCAAGACCACCTCCCGAGTGGAATAACCAACTTGAGTTAACATCATGTTGCTTCGTAGTCGTCAGCAGGAGTTTGTAGATAAGTGTATGGTAGCTCTAGCGGATAATGATAATACGCTGGGAGTTGCACCTACAGGGGCAGGTAAGACGATAATGCTTTCTGCCGTA
>Ga0194130_10005095_pt1 | contig 16153 bp, 15 predicted proteins | sample TA2KigsurfametaG_FD_160084 | JGI IMG/M metagenome (GOLD analysis project Ga0194130, IMG submission 160084) | Freshwater microbial communities from Lake Tanganyika, Tanzania - TA2015050 Kigoma 12 surface | ecosystem: Environmental > Aquatic > Freshwater > Lake | place: Tanzania: Lake Tanganyika... | reverse complement strand
GTCGGTGGTGAAGCGCAGGCGGCCCGCGGCCTTGTTCTTCACGACCAGCTGGTCGAGGCCAGGCTCGAAGATCGGGATCTCGCCGCGCTCGAGGCGCTCGATCTTCGACGCGTCCTTGTCGACGCATGTCACCTCGACGCCGAACTCGGAGAAGCAGGCACCCGTCACCAGCCCGACATAGCCGGTGCCGATCATCGTCACGCGCATCTTGGAGGACCTTCCTTGCCGATCCGGGTCAGAGATAGGGCTTCATCGCCTCGCGCGCGGCGGCGCCGATGTCCGGCCGCGCCAGCGCGAAGGCGAGGTTCGCCTCGAAGAAGCCGACCTTGTCGCCGCAGTCGAAGCGCTTTCCCTCGAAGCGCAGCCCGTGGAACGGCGAGGCGCCGATCATGGCCGCGAGGGAGTCGGTGAGCTGGATCTCGCCGCCGGCGCCCTTCATGCCCTTGCCGAGATGCGCGAACACGCTCGGATCTAGGATGTAGCGGCCGATCACGGCGCAGGTGGAGGGCGCCTTCTCCGGCGCCGGCTTCTCGACGAGGCCGGCGACCTCCACCATGCGCCCGTCGTCGCGCCCGGGCGCCACGATGCCGTAGCGCTTCGTGTGCTCGCGCGGCACGTCCATCACGGCGATCACGTTGCCACCCACCGACGCATGCGCGTCGGCCATCTGCGCGAGGCAGGGCCGGCGCGACAGGATCAGGTCGTCGGCGAGCAGCACCGCGAAGGGCTCGTCGCCCACGAGGTTGCGCGCGCACCACACCGCATGGCCGAGGCCCAGCGGCGCCATCTGGCGCGTGTAGGCGACGCTGCCGTGGCGGGGGAGCCAGCGGCGCAGCTCCTCGAGCTCGGACACCTTGCCGCGCTCCTCGAGCGTTTTCTCGAGCTCGTAGGAATGGTCGAAATGGTCCTCGATCGCCGCCTTCCCGCGGCCGGTGACGAAGATGAACTCCTCGATGCCGGCCGCCTGCGCCTCCTCGACCGCGTACTGGATCAGCGGCTTGTCGACGACTGGCAGCATCTCCTTGGGCATCGCCTTGGTCGCGGGGAGGAACCGCGTCCCGAGGCCGCCGACGGGGAAGATCGCCTTGCGGACGCGAACGGACATGGGGATCTCGGGGGCTCGGGAGGCTGCGGGTCGGCGGCGGCGCGACCGGGATTCAACGCCGGCCGGGGGCGGGTTGTTCCGCGAAAACGCGCGCTTTTGCCATAGCGCCCGCCACGGGGGCAAGCGGGCGGCTTGCAGGCCTGCTCAGCCCAGCAGCACGTCCCGCGCCTCGTTGATGCGCGCCGCGAGGTAGGCGGAACCGCCCTGGTCGGGATGGTTGCGCTTCATGGCCTCGCGCCAGGCGCGCGAGACCTCCTCGTGGCCGGCGTCCTCCGCCACGCCCAGGATCATCGCCGCCTCCGCCCGCGACATCGCCCCGCCGGGCGGGACGCCACCGGCGCGACCCGCGCCCTCGCCCGGCCGCGCCGCCCGCCAGTCGGCCCCGAGCGCGTCCAGGTAGCTCTCGAGCAGGGACGCGGAATCGACGTCGGCGACGCGCAGCGTGGCTAGCAGGTCCAGCAGGTCGGGCTGCGACAGCTCGCCGAGGCGCCGGCCCCTGAAGTCGCCCTGGAGCACGAGCCCGTCCATGGCGCCCGTCGCGTGCTCGAGCGTCATCCGCAGCCAGGCCGTCTCCACGTCCGAGCGCGCCTCCGGATCGGGCGGCGCGGCGACCATGCGCCTGTTCCACCACTGCCGGATCGCGGGCAGGAAGGGCAGGAGGACGAAGATGACTTGCGCTGCCCTGCCCGTCAGCAGCAGCCAGGCGGCCACGAGCCCGCCAACGCCGATCGCCAGCCAGCGCAGCCCCGCGGCGACATGTCGCGGCGGAACGCGACTCAGCCAGCGCAGCGCCGCCAGGCCAGCCAGCAGCAGCCCCACGCCGAGGACGAGGTAGAACAGCCCCATCAGCCGCCCCTCGGCCTGCCGAGCTGGCTGGCGAGCAGCGCCACGGGCCCGCCGCCGCGCCGGCGCGACAGGTCCTCGAGCGCGGCGCGACCGCCGGCGGCGAAGGCGGCGACGGCCGCAAGCAGGTCGCGCAGCGCGCGCGGGCTCGAGGCGTCGAAGGGCGCGAAGGCACCGCCGCTCAGCCGGGCCACGCGCTCGAAGGCCGCGCGCGCGACCGGATCGGCGCCCTCGAGGAACATGAAGCAGGGGACGCCGAGTATGCCGAGCTCGCCGGCGCGCGCCGCGAGCGCATCGACGTTCTCCTCCATCGCGTCGCCGACGAAGACCAGCGCCCCGATCCGGCGCCGGCGCGTCTCCCCCGCGCCATGCGCGAGGACGCGCGCGACCTGCGTCTCGCCCGCCGCGCATGTCACCTCGCGCATGCGGGCGAGCAGTTCCTCCGTCCGCGAGACGAAGGGGCTGGCATGGAACTCGCCGAAGCCCCGGTACCAGGCCAGCTGGATCTCAAGCCCGCCGGCGCCCTGCGCCGCGGCGAACATCTCGCCCTGCACCGCGCGCGCCTGTTCCCAGAGCGGCTCGCGCGAGGCCGTGGCGTCGAGCGCGAAGACGAGCCGTCCCGCCGGCCCGCCTGCGCGAAGCACCGGCAGCGACTTCGCCTTGGCGAGGAAGTCCGCGACGGCGCCGGAGGACGGCCTGATGGGCAGCTTGCTCATGCGTCGGGCACGAGGCTCGTCTGGACGACGTCGCCAGAGGGCGCGGCCGGCTCGGCCTGCATGCCGACGGCGCGCAACAGGTCGCGGACCTCCTGGCGCGCCGCGACATGGCTCATGCTGAGCGCGACGCCGAGCTTGCGCTCGCCGAGGTCGAGCAGCGTGAGGCCCTGCAGGAACAGCTCGCGGAAGATGACGCGGTCGCCGAAGCCCGGCGCGAGGCGGAAGCCGACGCGGCGCGCGAGCTGCTCCAGCACCAACCCGACCGCGCGCTTGTTGCGCGCCTCGATCGCGGCGAGGCGGTTGCGCATCACCACCCAGTCGATCGAGCCGCGGTCGCGCAGCGCGCGCTGCTTGCGCTGCTCCCACACCATCTCGGCGTAGAGCGACGGCCGCACGACCTTGAGCGTCTCCGGGTCGACCTTGGCGATCAGGTCGAGATCGACGAAGGAGTCGTTCATCGGCGTGACGATGGTGTCGGCGTGGCTGTGGGCGAGCCGCGACAGGAACGTGTCGGAGCCCGGCGTGTCGACGACGACGACGTCGTTGCGCGCCGCGAGCTCCGCCAGCGCCGCCTCGAAGCGCACGCGCTCCTCGGCGTCGCCGGCCTCGCCGCGCAGCGCCGAGAGCTCTACGCGGCGATGGTCCGGCATCGGCAGCGCGACGCCGCGCGACGCCGCCGTCGCGCGGCGATTGTCGATGTAGCGCGAGAACGTGGCCTGCCGCGAATCCACGTCCATCGAGCCCACGCGATGGCCCGCATGGAGGAGCCCGACCACGAGGTGCATCGCGGCGGTCGACTTGCCGGAGCCGCCCTTCTCGTTGCCGAGCACGATGACGCGAGGGCGCCGGACGGGGGCGTTTGGAAGCGTGACGCTCATGACTTCCTCGGTCGCAGCGCGTCCCACTCTTCGCCGGATAGCCGCTCGAGCCAGCTGAACTGGCCAGCGCCCTTGAGCCACTCCCCGCCGTCGATCGTGACGCAGTCGCCGGTGATGTAGCCGGACTCCGGTGCCATCAGGAAGGCCGCGAGGTTCGCGAGCTCGGCGTGCTCGCCGACGCGGCCGAGGGCGTTGCGGCCCTCGAGCTCGCGCGCGAGGTCCGGGCGCGGCACCAGCCTCTCCCAGGCGCCTGGGGTCGGGAACGGGCCGGGAGCGATCGCGTTGAGGCGGATGCGCCTCGGCCCCCACTCGACCGCGAGGCTGCGCGTCATGGCGAGGACCCCGGCCTTCGCCATCGCGGAGGGCAGGACATAGGCCGAGCCTGTCCACGCATAGGTCGTGACGATGGAGAGCACCGTCGCGGGCATGGAGGCGGCGATCCAGCGCCGGCCGCAGGCCAGCGTGGCGTAGGCGGCGCCGTGCACGACGATGCCCAGCACCGCGTCGACGGCGCGCGCGCTCAGCGTCTCGCTGCGCGCGATGAAGTTACCGGCGGCGTTGTTGACCAGGCCGTCCAGCGGCGCCTCCTCCCAGAAGCGCGCGACCATGCGCTCGACGGCATCGGCGTCGCGGATGTCGCAGGCAAGGAACCTCGTGCGGCCCGGGAAGTCGCGCTCGAACGCGGCGGTCGTCTCGGACAGCACCGCCTCGCGACGGCCGCAGATGGCGAGGCTGGCGCCGAGCTCGAGGAAGCGCCGCCCCATGCTGCGGCCAAGGCCGGTGCCGCCGCCGGTCACGAGGATGCGGCGGCCGGCGAGGAGATCGGGCTTGAACAAGGGTCGGGGCCTCCGCCGGGTTTGCGCCGAAGATGGGTGCGTCTCTACCATGCGACGAGGAGCCCGAGGGAGGCCCGCCTGCTCGTCCCCGCCGACGACTACGAGACGCTGCGCCGGCGCTTCGCCTGGCGCGTGCCGCCCCGCTACAACATCGGGGTCGACGCCTGCGACCGCCAGCGCCCCGACGCCGACGCGCTCGTCGTGGTGCGCGAGGACGGTCGCGCCGACCGGCTGGGCTTCGGCTGGGTCGCGCGCCAGTCCAACCGCCTCGCCAACGCCATGGCCGCGAGCGGCGTCCGCCGCGGCGACCGCGTCGCGGTGCTGCTCGGCCAGGCGCCGGAGACCGCCCTCGCCCATCTCGCCGCCTTCAAGCTCGGCGCGATCTCGGTCCCGCTCTTCGTGCTCTTCGGCGAGGAGGCGCTCGAGTACAGGCTGCGCGATTCCGGCGCGACGCTTCTCGTCACCGACGTCGCCAACTGGCCGAAGGTCGCGGCGCTGCGCGAGAGGCTGCCCGGGCTGCGCACGGCGATCGTCGCCGGTGGCCGCGGCATCGACGGCACGCTGGATCTCGACGCCGCCTGCGAGCGCGCGAGCGACGCCTTCGACGCCGCCGACACGGCTGCCGACGATCCGGCGATCATCATCTACACCTCGGGCACCACCGGCCCGCCCAAGGGCGCGCTGCACGCGCATCGCGTGCTTCTCGGCCACCTGCCCGGCGTCGAGATGCCGCAGCGCATGTTCCCGCAGCCCGGCGACCTGTTCTGGACGCCCGCGGACTGGGCGTGGATCGGCGGGCTCTTCGACGTTCTGCTGCCGGCCTGGCACCATGGCGTGCCCGTGGTGGCGCGCCGCGCCGCGCGCTTCGACCCGGAGGAGGCCTTCGCGCTGATGGCGCGCCACGGCGTGCGCAACGCCTTCCTGCCGCCGACCGTGCTCAAGATGCTGCGCCAGGCCGGCGGCGGCCCGCGGCCGGGCCTCGCGCTGCGCTCGATCGGGTCGGGCGGCGAGACGCTGGGCGCGGAGCTGCTCGACTGGGGCCGCTCGACCTTCGGCGTCACGATCAACGAGTTCTACGGCCAGACCGAGTGCAACCTCGTCGTCGCCAACGACGCCGACCTCATGGAGGTGCGGCCGGGCTCGATGGGCTGCGCCGTGCCCGGGCATCGCGTCGGCATCGTCGACGCCGGCGGCAATGAGCTGCCGGACGGCGAGGCCGGCGAGATCGCGGTACTGCGCCCCGACCCCGTCATGTTCCTCGGCTACTGGAACGACGAGGCCGCGACGCGCGCCAAGTTCGCGGGCGACTGGCTGCTCACCGGCGATGTCGGGCGGCGCGATCCGGATGGCTATCTCTGGTACCAAGGGCGCGGCGACGACGTGATTACGTCGGCCGGCTACCGCATCGGGCCGGCGGAGATCGAGGATTGCCTTCTGCGCCACCCTGCGGTCGCGATGGCGGCGGCGATCGGCGTGTCCGACGAGCTGCGGACCGAGGTCGTGAAGGCATGCATCGTCCTCAAGCCCGGCGTCGCGCCGGGCGACGGGCTTGCGCGCGAGATCCAGGACCATGTGCGCCGGCGCCTCGCCGCGCACGAGTATCCGCGCCTCGTCGAGTTCGTCGACGCCCTGCCGCTGACGGCCACGGGCAAGGTGATGAGGCGAGTATTGCGCGAGCGCCACGCGGCGCGGCGAAACCAGGGAGACGTCACATGAACATCACGCAGATCCCGCCCGGCGCGGACCCGCCCTGGGACGTCAACGTCGTCATCGAGATCCCGCAGGGCGGCGCCCCGGTGAAGTACGAGCTCGACAAGCGCTCGGGCGCGCTGCGCGTCGACCGCTTCCTGCACACGGCGATGTACTATCCCGGCAACTACGGCTTCATCCCGCAGACGAGGTCGGGCGACGGCGACCCCTGCGACGTTATCGTGGTCGGCCAGGTGCCGGTCGTACCCGGCGCGATCGTGCGCTCGCGGCCGATCGGCGCGCTACTGATGAAGGACTAGGCGGGGCAGGGCGAGAAGATCATCGCCGTGCCGGTCGACAAGCTCCACCCGTTCTACCGCGCGGTGAAGTCCTTCCGCGACCTGCCGGAGATCCTGTGCGAGCAGATCGCGCATTTCTTCCAGCACTACAAGGACCTGGAGAAGGGCAAGTGGGTGACGGTGGTGCGCTGGGCCGACCCGGCCGAGGCGGCCGACCTGATCCGCGAGGCGATCCTGCGCGAGCGCGGCGAGGCTCCGCCCGTGGCGCGCAAGGTGGCGCGCGGGAAGGCCCGCGCGCGCAGGCGCTGACCCGGGCCGCCCCTCAGCCACGGCGGAACACGTAGCAGCCGCCGACCACCGGGCGGTGCAGTTCGCTGCGCAGCCGGACCTCGGCCTCGCTCACCGGCGCGAAGCCCGCGGCGGCCGCGGCCGCGACGACGAAGGCATGGGAATGCTGGTAGCGGCCGCTCGCGCCCAGCTCATGCCCCTCGCCCGCGATGCGCTCGACCGTGAAGGCGAAGAGCCCGCCAGGCCTGAGCGCGTCGTGCACGGCGCGGAACGGCTGCGCAAGCTCGCCGAAATAGCAGAACACGTCGCAGGCGACGGCCAGCGTGTAGCGCCCGCGGCGCGCCGACAGGAACCGGCCGATCTCGTCCTCGAAGAGCGCGTCGTAGCCGCCGCACGCGCGCGCCCTGTCGAGCATGCGCGGCGAGAGGTCGACGCCCTCGAGCCTGCGCGTCATCGGCGCGAGCAGCGGCGCCGCGAGCCCCGTGCCGCAGCCGAGGTCGATCGCCGCCGATGTCGTCGCGCCGGGCCCCAGCGCGGCGCGTACCGCCCCGGCCACGAGCTCCGGCGCGCGGTAGTCGAGCCAGTTCGACAGCGTCTCGTCGAAGCTGTCCGCGGCCGCGTCGAAGAGGTTGCGCACGTAGCGGTCGCCGGCGCGCGACGGCGTCCCCGCCTCGCCGGACAGCGCGGCGATCATGTGGCCGATCTCCTCGCGCTCCGGCGCGAGGCGCTGCATGCGCCGGTAGACGTCGAGCAGCTCGGCCTTGCGGTCGAGCAGGCGCAGGGCGTTGGCAAGTGCCTGCAGCCGCGCGCCGTCGTCGGGCGCCTCGAGCAGCGCGGACTGCAGCATGCGCACGCGCTCCTCCTGCCGCTCGCGCTCGCGCAGCCGGCTGAGCCGCACCGCGGCGTCGCCGGCCGGTGCCGCCAGCATCCGCTCTATCGCGTCGAAGTCGGCGCCGGCGACGTCGCCGACGCCCATCTTGTCCATGATCGCGTCTCCCGCGCCGCGGCCCGGGGCCGCCGGGCCGCGGGACGGCGGACGCGCGCGGGTCGCGGCGCTCGCGCGGCGGCCTGGGCCGCCCGCGCGTCATCGCGAGAGCCTCTCCACGAGGTCATCGAGGAAGGCGGTCGCGTGCACGTCGCCGATCACCGTGGCGTTGGACGCGCTGCCGTGCCGGCCATGCCAGTCGACGACGGTCTGCCCGAGCGTCAGGCGCGAGGAGGTCTCGATCGCGACATGGCATTCCCGCCCCGCGAAGCTCCCCGGCGCGAGCAGGTAGCCGACGACGCAGGCGTCGTGGACGGGCAGTCCCTGCCTGCCGCCATAGCGCGGCGGGTCCCATGCCGACGGATGGTCGAAGAGCGCGAGCGTGGCACGCGCGGCCGCTGACCGCGAGAGGCGCAGGCGGGCGAGCTCGCGCGGCCCCAGCAGGGCGCGATGCGTGCAGTCGAGGCCGATCATCGTGATCGGCGCGCCGCTGCGGAAGACGACGTCGGCGGCCTCCGGGTCGGCGAAGACGTTGTACTCCGCGACGGGCGTGACGTTGCCGCCCGCGACCGCGCCTCCCATCAGCACGATGCGGCGCACGCGCCCGGCGATGTCGGGCGCCTTCGCCAGCGCCAGGGCGACGTTGGTGAGCGGCCCGGTCGGGCAGAGCACGACGTCGTCGCGCGCGCGCAGCGTCTCGACGATGAAGTCTACGGCATGCGCCGGCGCCAGCGGCGCCACCGGCTCCGGCAGGTCGAGGCCGCGCAGCCCCGTCTCGCCGTGCACGTGGGCCGCGGTCACGAGCGGACGGACGAGCGGCCTGTCGCAGCCGGCATGGACCGGGATGCCGGGCCGCCCCATGAGGTCCCGGATGCGCCGCGCATTCGCCTCCGTGCGCGCGAGCGGCACGTTCCCGCCCACGGTCGTGATGCCGAGGATGTCCAGCTCCGGGGACGCCATCGCCAGCATTAGCATCACGGCGTCGTCCTGGCCGGGATCGCAGTCGATGAGCACGGGGATGTCTGCCATGGGCGTCGATCATGGCCGTCGGCCGCGGCCTTTCCAAGCCTTCCGCGCCCCTCCGCTTTCCGGCTACAAACAACGACTGGAAACCAGCGAGGGCGAGCGATGGAACCGAGGGCAGTCCGCACGGCGGAGGACGCGCGCAAGATCGTGCGCCATCGCAACCTGTCGCACGTGAAGGTGGGCGTCCACGACGTCGACGGGATCCTGCGGGGCAAGTACCTGCACCGCGACAAATTCTTCTCCGCGCTCGATGGCGGCTTCGGCTTCTGCGACGTCGTCCTCGGCTGGGACTCCAACGACCAACTCTACGACAACGTGACCTACACGGGGTGGCACACGGCCTACCCGGACGCCGCGGTGCGCATCGTGCCCGAAAGCTGCCGCGACATGCCGACGGAGGCGGGCGGCCTGTTCTTCCTCTGCGAGTTCGCGCCGCCCGCGGAGGCGATCTGCCCGCGCGGCACGCTGCGCCGCGTGCTCGACCGCGCCGGCAAGGCCGGATACGACGTCAAGGCCGGCTTCGAGTACGAGTTCTTCGTCTTCGAGGAATCCCCGCACACCGTGCGCGAGAAGCACTACCGCAACCTCAAGCCGATCACGCCCGGCTACTTCGGCTACTCGGTGCTGCGCAACTCGGTGATGGCGGACTGGTACCGCGACCTCCTCGCCTTCGGGGAGGACATGGACCTCGGCCTCGAGGGGCTGCACACGGAGACCGGCGCAGGCGTGCTCGAGGCGGCGCTGCGCGTCGACGACGGCCTGCCGGCCGCGGACAAGGCGGCGCTGTTCAAGACCTTCACGAAGGTGATGGCGCAGCAGCGCGGCTGGATCGCCAGCTTCATGGCCAAGTGGTCGAAGGACTGGCCAGGCTGCGGCGGCCATGTCCACATGTCGCTCTGGGACCGCAGGAAGGGCAGCTCCGCCTTCCACGACGCCAAGGGCGCGCACTCCATGTCGAAGGCGATGCGCCACTTCGTCGGCGGCCAACAGGCGCTGATGCCCGAGCTGCTTGCGCTGGTCGCCCCGACGGTCAATTCCTACCGCCGCCTGATCCCCGGATACTGGGCTCCGACCCAGGCGGCGTGGGGCGTGGAGAACCGCACGACGGCGCTGCGCATCATCCCCGGCTCGCCGAAGTCGACGCGTGTCGAGTACCGCGTCGCCGCGGCCGACGGGAACCCCTACCTCGCGCTCGCCGCGGCCATCGGCTCCGGCCTCTGGGGCATCGAGAACGGGATCGAGCCCGGCGATCCCGTGAAGGGCAACGCCTACGAGATCAAGCGGCCGGCGAAGCACCAGCTGCCGCGCACCCTGACCGAGGCGGCCGAGCGCCTGCACCGCTCGAGGGCCGCGCGCGCGCTCTTCGGCGACGCCTTCGTCGACCACTACGCCGCCACGCGCGAGTGGGAGGAACGCGAGTTCCGCAAGCACATCAGCGACTGGGAGCTCGAGCGCTACTTCGAGATCATCTGACATGGCCGGCATCCTCCGCTGCATCTCGCCGATCGACGGCAGCGTCGTCGCCGAGCGCCCGCTCGCCACGGCGGCCGACGCCGCGAGCGCGGTCGAGGCCGCGCGCCGCGCGCAGGCGGGCTGGCGCGCCGTGCCGCTGGCCCAGCGCATGGCGATCTGCGCCGCCTTCGCGGAGCACATGGTGGCCGACAAGGACAGGCTCGGCCGCGACCTCACGCGGCAGATGGGCCGGCCGATCCGCTACACGCCCGGCGAGATCGCCGGCGGGATGGCTGAGCGCACGCGCCGGATGGTCGAGCTCGCCCCATCAGCGCTCGCCGACGTCGCCGCCTCCGACAAGCCGGGCTTCACGCGCTTCGTGCGCAAGGAGCCGCTGGGCGTGGTCTTCGTCGTCGCGCCCTGGAACTACCCGTACCTCACCGCGGTCAACGCGATCGTGCCTGCGCTGGTCGCCGGCAACGCGGTGATCCTCAAGCACTCGCACCAGACGCCGCTGGTCGCGGAGGCCTTCCGCGACGGCCTGGCCAGGGCGGGCCTGCCCGAAGGCGTCTTCCAGGTCCTCCATCTCGGCCATGCCGACACCGAGGCGCTGATAGGCCATCCGGGCGTGGACTTCGTCGCCTTCACGGGCTCGGTCCAGGGCGGGCATGCGGTGACGCGCGCCGCCAAGGACCGCTTCATCGGCCTCGGCCTCGAGCTCGGCGGCAAGGACCCGGCCTATGTGCGCGCCGATTGCGACCTCGACCATGCGGTCGAGAACCTGGTCGACGGCGCGTTCTTCAATTCCGGGCAGAGCTGCTGCGGCATCGAGCGCATCTACGTCCACGCCGACGTCCATGACCGCTTCGTCGACGGTTTCGTCGCGCTGACGCGGACCTACAAGCTGGGCGACCCGCTGGATCCGGCGACCACGCTGGGGCCGATGGTCCGCGCCTCCGCCGCCGACTTCGTGCGCGGCCAGGTCGCCGAAGCCGTCGCGGCGGGCGCACGCTCTCTCGTCGACCCGCGGCATTTCCCGGCCGACGCGCCGGGCACGCCGTACCTCGCGCCGCACGTGCTGGTCGGCGTCGACCACTCGATGCGCGTGATGACGGAGGAGAGCTTCGGGCCCGTGATCGGCATCATGAAGGTGTCCTCCGACGAGGAGGCCATCCGCCTGATGAACGACAGCGCCTATGGCCTGACGGCCGCGATCTGGACAGCGGACGAGGACGCCGCGCTGTCGATCGGCGCGCGCGTCGAGACGGGCACCTGTTTCATGAACCGCTGCGACTACCTCGATCCCGAGCTCGCCTGGACGGGTGTCAAGGATTCGGGCCGCGGCTGCACGCTGTCGCGCCTCGGCTACGACTACCTGACGCGGCCGAAATCCTTCCACCTGCGTACCACGACCAAGTGAACCCGAAAGCCGCGAGGGCATCGTGACGATCGAACTCAAGGGCAACTGGAACTACCCGACCTCCATCCGCTTCGGCGCCGGGCGCGTCGCAGAGCTGCCGCAGGCCTGCGCGGCGGCTGGACTCTCAAGGCCCCTAGTCGTCACCGATCCCGGCCTCGCGAGGCTCGACGTCTTCGCGCGCATCCTCGAAATCCTGCGCAAGGGCGGCCTCGGCGCCGCGGTGTTCAGTGACGTGAAGCCGAACCCGGTCGCGCGCAACGTCGAGGACGGGCTCGCGACGCTGCGCGCGGGCGGCCATGACGGCGTGGTCTGCGTCGGCGGCGGCAGCGCGATCGACTGCGGCAAGGTAATCGCCTTCATGGCGCGGCAGACCCGACCGATGTGGGACTTCGAGGACATCGGCGACTGGTGGACGCGCGCGAATCCCGCCGGAATCGTGCCGATCGTCGCCGTGCCGACGACCGCAGGCACCGGCTCGGAGACGGGTCGCGCCGGCGTCATCACGAACGAGCAGACGCAGACCAAGAAGGTCATCTTCCACCCGCGGATGATGCCCGCGGTCGTCGTCGCCGATCCCGAGCTCACCGTCGGCCTGCCCGCGAAGCTGACGGCGGGCACCGGCCTCGACGCCTTCATCCACCTGCTCGAGGCCTATTGCGCGCCCTTCCACCACCCCTACGCCGACGGGATCGCGGTCGAGGGCATGCGCCTGGTGAAGGAGAACCTGGCGCGCGCCGTCGCCGATGGCCGCGACATCGAGGCGCGCGCGCACATGCTGGCCGCCTCGCAGATGGGCTCGACCGCCTTCCAGAAGGGACTCGGCGCGATCCATTCGCTCTCGCATCCCGTCGGCGCGGTGCTCGACACGCATCACGGCCTGACCAACGCGGTCGCGATGCCCTACGTGCTGGTGTTCAACCGCCCCGCGATCGAGGCGAAGATCGTGCGCCTCGCGCGCTACCTCGACCTGCCCAGGGCCAGCTTCGACGGCTTCATGGAATGGTCGCTGGCGCTGCGCCGCGAGGTCGGCATCCCGCACACGCTCGCCGAGATCGGCGTGAAGGCGGAGCATCTCGACCGCTTCGCCGCGATGGCCGCCGAGGACCCGACCGCGGGCGGCAACCCGGTGAAGGCCGGCGTCCCCGAGATGCGCGCCATGTACGAGGCGGCGCTGCACGGCCGGCTCTGACGAAGCGCCGCGCGCGCCCCGCGCCGGCTCAGGCGGGCGCGGGCTGGCGCCTGCGGTAGTCGTAGTTGGCGTCGATGCGGTGCATCAGGTACTCGCCGAAGACGACGGGCGCGTGGCGCGGCGCCACGCCCGCGTCGACGATGCAGGCGATCGTCGCGTCCATGTTTGGGTCGAAGAAATACGGGATCGAGTAGCGATCCCGGCCGCTGAGGTTGCGCACGCGATGCGGCGTCGACACGAAGCGGTCGTTCGTCCAGCGCTGCGTGATGTCGCCGACGTTCATCACGAAGCTGCCAGGCATGGGCGTGGCGTCGATCCATTCGCCGGCGCGGGTGCGCACCTGCAGCCCGCCTGCGTCGTCCTGCACCAGCAGCGTGACGAAGCCGTAGTCGGTGTGCGGCTGCGAGCCGAACAGGTCGTCGGGGCTGTCGGGCGGCTGCGGCGGGTAGTGCAGCATGCGCAGGAAGGTCGTGGGCTGGGCGAAGAGCGGCGCCAGCGAGCCCGCGCCGAGGCCGAGCGCCTTCTCGAACACCGGCAGGAAGCGCAGGGATAGCGCGCGCATCGCGCCGTCGTAGGCGACCGTGGCCTCCCGGAAGCCGGGGACGCCGGCCGGCCACTGGTTCGGGCCCGCGAGCGGGACGCGATCTGCGATGCGCGGGTCGCCCGGCGGCACCTCGTGCATCATCATGAAGGATTCGCTCTGGTTCGGCCGCGTCGCCTTCTGGATCGAGGACGTGACGATCTTCGACGAGGCGAAGGGCATGTAGCCGCGATGCCACTCGTTCATGCGGATCGCAAGCTTGCGTTCCACGGGCTGCGCATGGAACGCGCGCGAAGCGGCGAAGGCGCGGTCGACGAGGTCCCGCGGCACGCCGTGGTTCACGACATAGGCGAAGCCGATCTTCTCGAAGGCGTCGCACAGCGTCGCCGCGACGCGCCAGAGGCCGGCCTCGCCGTCCACCAGCGGCGCCATGTCGATGATCGGGAGCGTCGCGGCCACGGCATCCCTCCTCAGCGCGCGAAGAGCGGCGCCGCGCGCGTCCACACGGACTGCGCCGCCGCGCGCGCCTCGCCGATCAGCTTGTGCTCGTCGATCTGTGTCATCTGGCCCGAAGAGACGAGGTGGCAGCCGTCGATGAACACCTCGGAGACGTCGCCGGAATTGCCGTTGAAGACGAGGTTCGCCGCGAGGTCGTCGGCGCGGAACGGGTGGTACCAGGGCTTACGCATGTCGACCGCGACGAGGTCGGCCTTTTTCCCGGCCTCGAGGGAGCCGATGCTGTCGTCCATGCCGAGGCAGCGCGCGCCGTCGATGGTGGCCATGCGCAGCACGTCGCGCCCGGAGCGGATCCCGACGTCCCCGGAGAGGACGCGCGGGATCAGCGCGGCGAATCGCATCACCTTCCACATGTCGTTCGAGAGCCAGTCCGAGCCGAGCGACACGGAGACGCCGGCCTTGTAGATCTTCTCCATCGGCGGGTAGTAGCCGCGCTTGGCGACGAGATAGGCCGTGTGCGACATGCACGTGCCGGTCGCGCCCATCACCTCGATCTCGCCGTCGTCGACGAAGGCGCAATGCGCGCCGATGTAGCCCGGGCCGAGCAGCCCGAGGTCGTTCAGGAAGTGGATCGTGCGCTTGCCGTAGGTGTGCAGCATGAACTCGGCCTCGCCGGGCACGGAGGCCGTGTGGGCGTGCAGGCCCACGCCGTACTTGTCGGCAAGCTCCTTGAGCTGGACCAGCAGGCGCGGCGTGCAGCGGTCCGGGCCGTCCGGCGCGACGCGGCACGTGATACGGCCATCGGCCTTGCCGTGCCAGTTCTCGAGGAGGTCGATCGCCTCCTCGACGCCCTCGTCCGCCATGCGACGGTTCCAGTTGCGCTCCATGCGGCCGAAGCCTGCCTCGGAGGAATCCATCTCGCGCACCTCCGCGGCGACGACGCCGCGGAGCCCGGAATCGCGGATGACCTTCGCGGACTCCGGCTGGTGCCACCAGCACTCGTTGATCGTGGTCGTGCCCGTGCGGATCATCTCCACCGCATGAAGCAGGCCCGGAAGGTAGACGTCCTCCTTGCGCACGTAGTGCTCGTGCAGGGGCAGCGCGACCTTGAACGCGCCGCCGTAGCCGGAGACGTCCTCGGTCATCGCCTTCGTGATCGCGCCGGCGACATGGGTGTGCGTGTTAACGAGGCCCGGCAGTATGGCGTGGCCCGGAAGCGACACCACGCGGTCGGCCGCCTCCTTGCGCGCGGCGAGGTCCCGGGCGACGCCGACCGCGGCGATCCGGTCATCCTCGAGCACCACCGCGCCATCGGCGATCGCGAACTCGCTTCCCGCCATCGGGATCACCCAGTCTGCGCTCAGGTACGTCGTCGTCATGCCTAGCCTCGCGGTGGATTGGGGTTGGACGCTACCGGGTCAGTCGCGGAAACGCTCGTCCGAGACGGACCACGGGAAGAAGGCGCGCTCGATCGCGACGACCGCCTGGAACAGCGCGATGCCGACGAGGGCGAGGATCACGATCGCGCCGAAGGCGAGCGGCGTCTTGAAGAACGCCGTCGAGGACGGGATCAAGTAGCCGAGCCCCTTGTCCGCGGCGACGAACTCGCCCACCACGGCGCCCACTACCGAGAGCGTGATCGCCACCTTCAGCCCGCTGAACAGGAACGGCACCGCGCAGGGCATGCGGACGCGTAGCAGTTCCCGCCAGCGCGAGGCGCGGCAGGAGCGGCATAGCTCGATGTACTCTGCCGGGACCGAGAGCAGCCCCGCGGCGACGGAGATGACGAGCGGGAAGAAGCACACGAGGAAGGTGACGACGATGCGCGGCATCTCGTTGGCGCCGAGCGCAACGACGAGGACCGGCGCGAGCGCGACCTTCGGCACGGACTGCACGAGGACGAGGATCGGGTAGACGGTCGCCGCGACCGCTGGCGAGGACGTGACCAGCACGGCGAGCGGGAGGCTGACCACGACCGCGAGGCCGAAGCCGAGGGCGATGGTCCGGAGCGTAGCGAGCGCATGGTCGGCCACGGTCGCCTTCAGCGCCCAGGTCTGGCTCCAGATCTCTGACGGTGCCGGCAGCAGGTAGTCCGGGATCCGGAAGCCGCGCACGCAGAGCTCCCAGGCGACCAGCAGGGCCGCGATGCTCAGCCAGGGCACCGACGCGCGCGCCAGCCGCACGAAGCCGGCGCGGCCCGCTGGCCCGGCGTCGTCGGGATCGGGGTCAGCGCGCATCCGCGGCGGCCTTGCGACGGCTAAAGATGGACGCGCGCACCGACGCAGCGACGGACTGGAACTCCGGCAGGGCCTCCTGCGCGAAGGAACGCGGCCGCGGCAGCGCGACGTCGAGGCTGCTCACGACGCGTCCCGGCCGGGACGACATGACGACGACCTTGTCGGCGAGCAGGACCGCCTCCGTGATCGAGTG
>Ga0194130_10005092_pt1 | contig 16161 bp, 12 predicted proteins | sample TA2KigsurfametaG_FD_160084 | JGI IMG/M metagenome (GOLD analysis project Ga0194130, IMG submission 160084) | Freshwater microbial communities from Lake Tanganyika, Tanzania - TA2015050 Kigoma 12 surface | ecosystem: Environmental > Aquatic > Freshwater > Lake | place: Tanzania: Lake Tanganyika... | reverse complement strand
TAGCTCTGCGTTGAGATCTGAGCCTGCTTACAAGCTTGTGGCAATGTCACGCCACTGGCCATTTGCACTTCAATCTGCCGCAGCAGAGAAATGATCCGCTCGGGTGAGGTCTTCTTCCTTGGCATGTTCTTCTCCTTGATGCCATGTTGAGATTCTCACTACAGATGGACCTAATAGCCCGGGGCAGGTCAACATCACGGCCGACTGGGGTCGTGCGGCCAAAGACTGGAAGGAGGCGATGAACCAGTTCGCGATCCTCTACGAAGACCGATTTACCAAGTCTGCCGTTTAAGATAGACCGACTTGCCCACCGCGTCGGTCGTTCGTCGCAAGCGACGCCCGCCGCCGTGGACAAGTCTCCGAGCGCCTCAAACACAAAAATCTAGATAGCCCCGACTTCGATGCTATGGGCCTAAGCTAGTGTGACGATATGGCGTGCTGCGCTCATACCGCCGCACGAGCCCACGTCGGGCTGAGCAATATCGACCGCATGTCGACCGAGAAGTTCGCGGAACCTAAAGAGTGTGTGTCTGATCGATGGCGCGAACAATGTCATTTCCGGCCATGATCAGCTGCTGGCTGCACGCAAACTAGGTCTTGCCGAGGTTCCCGTGGTGCCCATGGTGCACCTCACGGACACGCAGCGCCGCGCCCTGAACCAGGGCTCTAGGCTACAGTGGCGGGCTTGGCGCACAGAACCTGCCTGCGCTGCGAACCTCAGGCGTGCAGATCAATGATCATCGAGCCGACCTCGTCCACGCGCATCCGCTGGCCTGGTCCGATCAGGGTGGTGGCGTCGAGCTGGCTCACAATGGCCGGCCCCACCAGTTCGGCCGAGGCACCGAAGAGCCTGCGGTCGTAGACCGGGCATTCGCGCAGACCGTCCTGGAGGAACACGGGCTGGTTTCCGACGATCGCGTCCTGCACCGAGGTCTTGGTCGGCAGGCGCGGCAGCGTAGGCCGCGGCAACGTGCCCACGGCCGTCACCCCCAGGGTAACGAGCTCCACCGGCGAGTCTTCCTGCGCAAAAGTGTAGAGCTGGCGGTGCAGCGCATGAAAGCGCCGCAGGCATTCACGCGTGGTGTTCTCATCGGCCCGGCCATGCCAAGGCACGGTGAGCTCAAAGCCCTGCCCCCGATAGCGCAGGCTGGCGGTGCGCTGGGTGGCGCGGCTTTGCAGCTGCAGACCTTCGCGCACGAACCAATCCTGGGCGCCGGCTTCGAGCTCCAGGAAGATGTCTTCCATCTCCTCGTGTCGGTAGTGGGGCGGGCGCTGCAGGCAGGTGCGGGCGTAGTCCGAACGCAGGTCGGACACCATCAGGCCCAGCGCCGAAAGCACTCCGGGGGCGGGCGGCACCAGGATGCGGCGGATGTCCAGCAACTGGGCCAGGGCGCTGCTGTGCAGCGGGCCGGCCCCGCCAAAGGGCAGCAGCACGAAATCGCTGGGGTTGTGACCGCGTTCGACCGAGACCACGCGGATGGCACCCACCATATTGTTGTCGACCACCGCAAGAATGCCGCGCGCGGCTTCTTCCATGTCCAGGCCTAGGGGTTCGGCCACGCGGGTGCGAATGGCTTCCACGGCCTTATCGCGGTTGAGTCCCAGGCTGCCTTGCAGCAGGTACGGCGGCAGATGGCCCAGCACCAGGTGGGCGTCGGTCACCGTAGGTTCGGTTCCACCGTGCTCGTAGCACACCGGGCCGGGCACGGCGCCCGCGCTGCGCGGCCCCACTGTCAGGCCGCCCAGCGAAGACACCGAGGCGATCGATCCGCCGCCGGCGCCGATGGTGTGGATGTCGATCATGGGCAGCGAGATCGGCCACTCGCCAATGCGGGTGTTGGTTGTGGTGTTGGGCTTGCCGTCCTTGATCAGGCAGATGTCCGCCGAGGTGCCGCCGATGTCTATGGTGATCAGGTCCCGAAAGCCGCTGGCCTCGCCAATGAAAGCCGCGCCGACGATGCCGGCCGCCGGCCCGGAAAGCGCTGTTTGTACCGGCGAGGCCTTGATCTCGCGCGTGCCCGTCACGCCGCCCGAAGATTTCATGAGCAGCAGCGGCGCGTGGATCTGGCGCTCCTGCATGCGGGTCTTCAGACGTCCGACGTAAGTGGACACCGAGGGCATGACGTAGCTGTTGAGGATGGTCACTAGCGCGCGTTCGTATTCCCGAAACACCGGCAGAATGTCCGAGGAGATCGACAGCAGGGCTTCGGGATGCTCCTCTAAAAAAACCGCGCGTGCGCGCCGCTCGTGGGCGGCGTTGGCGTAGGCATGCAAAAAGCAGATGGCCACGGCCAGGATGCCGCGGGCTTTGAGCCTGCGCGCGGCGCGGCGCACGTCCTCTTCGACCAACGGGTCGATCTGCGCGCCATCCGGGCCTATGCGGCCGGCCACCTCGAAGATTTGGTCGGGCTGCACCGGACGCGCGGCGCGGCTCCAGGAGTAGAGGTTGGACTTGCGCGGAATGTCATGGCGGGCAATTTCCAGCACATGCCGAAAGCCCGCGGTGGTTAGCAGCGCGCACTGCGCGCCCTTGCCCTCGAGGATCAGATTGGTGGCGACGGTGGTGCCGTGCAGCAGCTGCGAAATGCCGGCCGGGTCCTTGCCCGAGACTTCCAGGCCCTTGAGCACGCCGTCGTCAAAGCCGATGGACTGGTCCTGCGGCGTGGACGAGACCTTGGAGTTGTAGATCTGGCCAGTCTCGCTGTCAAAGGTGACCACATCGGTGAAGGTGCCGCCGATGTCGATGGCAATGCTGGTGCGTTGGGAGGTGGGAGCTGTGGTGGACATGTTCATTGCATCGCGTCGACGTACTGGCCGTTGTGAAAGAGCTTGGTCTCGGGGCGCTGGCCACCGCGCAGGTTGGCGGTGGCTTGCGCATCGAGCACGATTTCGTCGTCCCGCACCTGCAGGACCACGCCATAGTCGGCGAGCGCGCCTTCCACGCTGACATAGCCGCCGCGCGCGTCGGCCAGTACCAATTCGCTTTCGCGGTCAAAGGGATGGCCCCAGCCGCCGCCGCCGCAGCTTTGAAAGCGGATCAAATCGCCCGCGCGCACCCGCGCGCCGTCGGATAAGGGTGAGACCTCGCGTTCATCGGGCCGCCCCGCGTTGATGGTGCAGCGCCCCGGTCGGCCGCATTGGCCGCCATTGACACCCCAGGGCGGATTCTTGATGCCGTCGATGCGGATGGCCAGGATCGCCTCCGGCCCCAGCCACATCACCTCGCGGGTCACGCCCACGCCGCCGCGGAACTGGCCGGGTCCACCCGAGTCGGCGCGCATTTCGTAGCGCCGCAGGCGCATGGGATACATCTGCTCCAGGAATTCAGCCGGGTTGTTCTCCTGGGCCACGTAGTACACGCCGTTGTGCCCGTCGGCAAAGGGGCGGGCGCCATGGCCTACGCCCACGCCATCGGCGATCAGGAAGGCCTGGCCGGTCTCTGCGTCGTGACCGCGCAGGAAATAAATCGAGTATGCCGCGGTCGCCGCCACCGACTGGCCCTGTAAGGCCACGTTCATGAGACCCGCGCACACATTGACCGTGCGTATCAGCGTGAGGCCGCGCTGGTTGAGCGGCGCTGGAAAGCGTGGCTGCAGCAGGCTGCCTTCGCGCACCTTGACTTCGTCGACCGCGTGCATGGCGCCTTCGTTGATGAGCAGGGTCGGGTCCTGGGCCATGGCGTAGATGCCAAACACCATCTTGGGTACGGCCGGGTTCATTAGGAAGTTCACCGGTCCGGTGGCCTGGTCGTCGGTGTCGCTGGTGTCGATCTCGATACGGTCTTCGCTCACCTTCAGCGACATGCGGATCATGAAGGGTCCGTGGCCCTGGCCATCGCTGTCGATGCCGTCGGCAAAGCGGTAGGTGCCCGGCTTGAAGGTCTTGCGCAGCTGGCGTATCAGTCCGTTGCGGGTTTGCTCGTTGAGGCGGTCAAAGGCGTCCTGCGCCACCTCCAGACCAAAGCGCTGGAAGATTTCGATAAAGCGTTTTTCGCCCAGGCGCACGGCGGCGATCATGGCGCGGATGTCGCCGCGCATCTCCTCCGGAAATCGGCCGTTGCGCAGGAAGATGCGGTAGATCTCCTCGTTCATCACCCCTTCGCGGTACAGGCGCACCGGCGGGATCATGATGCCTTCCTGGAAGATGTCGGTGGAGGTGGGCGACATCGAGCCCGGCCAGGCCCCGCCGATGTCGTTGAAGTGCGCCCAGGTCTGGGAAAAGCCGATCAGCTGGCCCTCGAAGAACACGGGCGAGGCGAACACCTGGTCGGGCATGTGCGAGACCCCGCCCTTGGAGGCGTAGCAGTCGTTGTACCAGTAGAGGTCGCCCTCGCGCATGTCGGCCGCTGGATAGTGCTCGAAGATGGGCTGGATGATGTGGCCGAAGATGGGCAGGTTGGTGCCGGTGATGAGCTGGCCGATAGGGTCGAAATAGCCGGCGAAGAAGTCTTTTTTCTCGCGGATCACCGGCGAGACCGCCGTGCGCTCAAGCAGTGTTTCCATTTCCAGCTGGGCCGCGCGCAGGCTGCCCTTGATGATTTCGAGCTTGACCGGATCGCAGGTTTTTTCAGTCGTTCGAAAGCGTGTGTCCATGGGGGTCTCCGGTGGGTGCAATCTCAGGATGCCAGGGTGGCGTGTACCTCGCGCAAGGCCTGCCGAAACGCGCCTTGTAGCTTATTGTCTCCCCGCTTGAGCTGGGTCAGGGCAAAGCCCTTGTGTTCGGGCGGGCAGCCGGACCAGCAGCTTGCCAGCGCCAGGCTGGGCAGGGCCGGCATGGCCGAGGCCGCATCGTGCGAGAAACGCGGCCCCAGCGTGTGATTAATGGGCACCAGCACCCGGGCCAGGCGCCGGATCATGGCGTTGGCTGCCGCGGGCTGCAGACGCCCTGCTGCCATGCGCGCGTAGGCCTGGTCCAGGGCAGACTCCAGCAGGCCAAGCTGGGCCTGGGTCGCGGCCAGCGAGTAGTCCGCGCCCAGCAGCCCCTGGTAGCGCTCCAGGGTGGCCGCAAATTCCCGCGTCAGCGCCCGCCAGTCAAAGGGCAGCACCGGGGCATTGGCGATGCCGGCCACCAGGCTCATGTAAACGCGGATGTCCTGCAGCATGATCTGCGGATCCGCCACCTCCAGGGTGTCGTTCTCGGTGTGCCAGGCGATGTTGCCGCCGCAACCGCCGACGGTGTAGTAGTTTTTCTCCTGCCGCAGCGCCTCGGGCATGGTGGAGCTGAGCATCATCAGGCTGGAGACACCGATGTTGTTGAAGGCATAGTCGCCGGCGCGGTGCGGCCGCTCGCCCTGGGCTGCCAGGCCCGCGACCGCTGCGATGGTGGACTGGGCAAAGCTTTCGGTCTCGGCCATCCACGACACATTGCGGTATTCGGTGGCCCAGCGGCAGCCCGGAGAGTCGCAGTTGATCTGGGCCACGCAGTGCTCGTCGATTTCGGCCGCAAAGTGGTCGGCGAACCAGGTGCTGCCCGCGTAGCGTCCGGTGGAGTGGCCGGGCCACCAGGCGATGCGCACCGAGCGCCGTAGTTGTGCCCGGTGCTTCCACAGCACGCGCGCAATTTCCAGCAAGGTGGCATCGCCGGTGGCGTTGTCGCCGACGCCCATGTCCCAGGAGTCGTAGTGGCCATGCAGCAGCACGAAGTCCTGGCCAGGATCTGTGCCTGGGATGTGCGCCACGGGCAGCTTCTGGTCGAACCATCCTTCTTCTAATTCTGTGCTCAGGCGCACGGCGCGGCCGGCCGCTGCGGCGGCAATGAGCTCCTGGCCGTCGGGATGGTTGACCGCCACCACGGGGATGCGCGGCTTGCGCGCTAGGTCGTCGAGCTCGGGCGCGCCCCAGATCGTGGTGCAGATGCCCCAGTGCACATCCACCCCTGGATTGATGGCGATCACGCCTGCGGCCCCGGCCAGCTCAAACTCGCGCATCTTGGCCGGCGTGGCATAGCCCTCGGAGACCACGATGCGCCCGCACAGGCGCTCGGGCGCGGGGGCCTGCGGCTGGGTGTTGCGCTGGAACAGCGTGGAGATGCTGGCCGAGTAAGTGGCCGGTACATACACCAGCTCGGCCTCCAGGCCCTCGGGCACGCCCAGTGAAAAAGAAGAGGGCTTGGCTCGCAGGGTCTGAGCTCCCAGGCTGACCGCAGCCCGCAGTGGGATGCTCAGATACAGCCGCGTCATCAGCACCGCGACCGGCACGCCATGGGCCTGCAGCCGCTGCGCCAGCAGATCGCAGGCCCGGTTGACGTCCTCGGGCAGGCAGCGCGGCATCTGCGCGAAACGCTCGGTGAGCTCCCAGGGCGCCTGCAGGCTCACCTCGGCGAGCATGTCTTCGATGGCAGAGGACAAGGGGGCGGAGGCGGCCGGGGACATGGGTGACTTTCAGACCTGGTGACAGGCGACGCGCCGGCCGCTGCCCAGGTTGCGCAGCAGCGGCACTTCTTCGGCGCAGCGGGCGTTGGCCTGCGGACAGCGGTCGCGGAAGCGGCAGCCCGAAGGGGGCTTGAGCGCATCGGGTACGCCCCCGACGATGGGAATGGGCGCGTGCGACTGGTCGACGCGGGTGGACGGCACGGCCTGCAGTAGGGCGCGCGTATAGGGGTGCAGCGGCTCGCGGATGAGATCGGCCGTGGGGCCTTCCTCAACGAACACTCCCAGGTACATCACCACCGTGCGCTGGCACAGGTAGCGCACCAGAGTGAGGTCGTGCGAGATGTAGAGCGCCGACAGACCCAGCTCGGCCTGCACCTGGCGCAGCACATTGAGGATGCCTGCGCGCACGCTGACGTCCAGCATGGACACAGGTTCGTCGGCCACGATGAACTCGGGCGAGAGAATCAGCGCCCGCGCCAGGGCCACGCGCTGCAGCTGCCCGCCTGAGAGCTCGTGCGGGTAGGTGTTCTGCAGGTCGCCCAGCCGCTCGAGCTGCGCGCGTTGCAGGGCCAGACGCAGGCGTTCGGTATGCTCGGCGGCCGGCACGCGCGTGTGCAGCAGCGGCTCGAGCAGCGAGCGCTGCAGGGCAAAGCGGGGGTTGAGCGCGTCAAAGGGGTTTTGGAAGACGAACTGCGCGCGCTGGCGAAAACGCAGGCGGGCGGCCGCGTCGAGTTGCGCGAGGTCCTGGCCGTCAAATAGGATACGGCCCGAAGTCGGCCGCGCCAGGTCCAGCAGCATGCGGCCCATGGTGGTCTTGCCGCAGCCCGACTCGCCCAGCAGGCCCACCGATTCGCCGCGTCCGATGCTCAGGTGCAGCTGATGCGCGGCAGAGACTCGCGGTCGGTGGCCGCGCAGCCAGTCGGACAGGCCGCGCGGCGCGTCAAAGCGCTTGCTCAGATCGATGGCCTGGACCAAGGGTGTGGAGGCGCTCATGGCAGGGCATCGCTCCATTGCGCGCGCAGGGCCTCGGCCTCGTTCGAGCGCCAGCAGGCCACGCGCCGGCTCCCTTGGCTGACCTCCAGCATTGGCGGCGGACTCTGGCGGCAGGTGTCGGTCGCAAAGGGGCAGCGGGCCGCAAAGCGGCAGCCCGACGGTGGCGCGCGCAAGTCGGGCGGGCTGCCCTCGATGTGGCGCAGCGTACCCACGTCCTGACGCAGGTCGGGGAAGGCCCGGGTCAGACCCATGGTGTAGGGGTGCAGCGGGCTGCCCAGCACCTGGCCCACAGAGCCCTGCTCGACCATCTGGCCGGCGTACATCACCATCACCGTATCGCAGACATAGGCCACCACGCTGACGTCGTGGGTGACCATGATCATGGACAGCTGCAGTTGCCGGCGCAGGGCCACGATGAGATCGAGAATCTGCCGCTGTACGATCACGTCGAGCGCCGTCACCGGCTCGTCGGCGATCAGCAGCTGCGGCTTGAGCGCCAGCGCCATGGCGATCGAGATGCGCTGTCGCATGCCGCCTGAGAACTGGTGCGGGTAGTCGGCGGTGCGCTTGCGGTCGATGCCTACCTGGTCGAACAGCTCGTCCACGTGGGCCAGCGCCTGGGCCTGGGCCAGGCCGCCGCGCTCACGCAGCACCTCCATCAGCTGGGCCGATACGCGTTGCACCGGATCGAGGGCGTTCATCGCGCTTTGTGGAATAAACGCGAAGTCTCTCCAGCGGCGGGCCTTGTGCTCGGCTTCGCTGAGCGCCAGCAGGTCCTGGCCCTGCCAGAGAATGCGGCCGCGGGTGATTCGCGCGTTGCCCGGCGGTACGCCCGTGAGCGCGCGCGCCAGACTGGTTTTGCCGCAGCCTGACTCGCCCACTAGGCCCAGCACCTGGCCGGCGGCCAGCGACAAGCTAACGCCATCGAGCGCATGCACCGTGCCCCGGTGGCTGCGGTAGTCCAGCGCGAGGTCCTCGACCTGCAGCAAGCTCATGGACGTCAATCTCTCAGTTTGGGGAATAGCAGTTCCTCATAGCCGCGGCTGATGAAGAATCCTGCAGAAACCATCAGCATGATGCACACGCCCGATGGAATGAACCAGTAATAGGCCCCGCGCGAGAGAGCCTGCGAGACAAACGCATCCTGCAGCATGAAGCCCCAGGACACGGTGTCGCTCGGGCCAAAGCCCAGAAAGCTGATGCTCGCTTCGGTGAAGATGGCCCAGCCGACCACGATGGAGCCATACAGAAAGGAGATGGGCAGCACATTGGGCGCAATGTGTGTAAAGAGAATGTTCAGGTGGCTGGCGCCGCTCACCTTGGCCGCCTCCACATAGCTGCGCTCACGCAGGCTCAGGACTTGGCTGCGCACGATGCGGCCGGTGTTGGGCCAGAGCAGGGCGCTCACGCCGATCACCACGTTCCACACATTGGGTTTGACGAAGGCGGCCAGCACAATGATGAAGGGAAGAAACGGAATCGACAGCGCGATGTCGCCGATGCGCATCAGTACGTTGTCCACCCAACCGCCGAAATAGCCTGAAAACAGGCCGACCAGGGTGCCCACGACCACCACCACCAGGGCCGCACTCAGGCCCACCATGAGGGCGCTGCGCGCCCCGAAAACCAGCTGCGAGAAGACGTCGCGCCCAAGACTGGTGGTGCCCAGCCAGTAGCTCGGGCTTGGGCGCTGGTTCATGGCCACATTGCCGTCGGGCAGGAAGAGGATTTCCATCGGGTCGTGCGGCGCAATGACGTTGGCCAGCAGCGCCGTGAGCGCAAACACCACGTAGATGCTGATGCCGGCCAGGGCAAAGGGATCCCGGCCAGTTAGGCGCAGGATTTTTTTAGTCAGGCCATACGAGGGTTCAGTGCCTGCGCTCATGGGAGACCCGTGGATCGAGCAAGGTGTAGAGGAGGTCGGCCAGCAGATTCATGGCGATCAGGGCCACGGAAACCAGCAGGAAGGCGCCCTGGGCCAACGGGTAGTCGCTGGACGAGACCGCCTGCACTAGGATGCGGCCCAGGCCCGGCCAGGAAAAAACCGTTTCGATGACCACGTTGCCGCCGACCAATTGACCCATGCTCAGCGCGAAGGCCGTGGCCACGGGCAGCATCGCGTTGCGCGCGGCATGGTTGAGCACGATGCGGCGCGTGGGCAGCCCCTTCATGCGCGCCATGGTCACGTATTCCTCGTGCAGCGCATCGAGCATGGTCGAGCGCATCAGCAGCAGGGGAAGACCCTGCAGGTACAGCGCCAGGGTCAACACGGGAAGCGCTAGGTGGTGCCAGAAGTCGGCCGACAGCAGACGCTGCCACTCGCTGTCGTACATGGCTCCCGGGCTGGCGGCTCCGCCGGAGGGAAACCAACCCAGGTTGAAGGCAAAAATAGCCAGCAGGATCATGCCCACCCAGAACTCGGGCGCTGCCCGCGTGCCGAGCACAATGGGAATGGCAATGCCTTCGGTGAGGCTGCCGCGCTTCCAGGCCAGGTAGGCGCCGGCCACCACGCCAAAGGAATATGCCAGGATCAGGCCGATGAAGGTGAGGGTCAGGGTATTGGGCAGCGCCGCCATGACGATGTCCCAGACCGGCTCCTTGATGAAGAAGGAGGTGCCTAGTTCGCCCCGGCAGAGGTTGTAGACGTAGAGCAGATACTGCTCGGGCAACGAGCGGTCCAGGCCGAACTGCGCACGGATGGACTGCTTGGATTCTTCGGACAAGGCTTCGCTGATGTAGGCGGCCATGGGGTCGCCCGGCATGAGCCGAAACATCAGGAACATCAGCGTGACGACGGCCCACAGCACGAACAGGCTGTGCAGCAGTCGGGTCAGGATAAATCGCATGCAGTCATTTCAGTCCAGCCGCCGGCGCGCAGGCCGGCGGCGGTGTGAGCCCGCAAGGTGGTTCGTTCAGTTGGGCTGCAGCGTTTCCTTCACGCCGTCGGGGTAGTTCAGTCGGCCGCCCACCACCTTGTAGCCGGCTCTCTCCAGGATCTCCCGGGCCACCGGCAAGCCGGTGCGGATCTTGGTGATGTCCGCGTCATGCCAGTACTTGAGCGCCGGCGAGACGTGCGAGTTGGAGACGACCGCGTAGCCTTTCCAGGCCGCTTGCACGAGCATGTTGCGGTCCACTGCCATCGACAGCGCGCGGCGGAAGTTCACGTCGCTAAAGGGCGGACGACGCAAGTTGAAGGCGGCGTATTCAAAGCCGATGTCGACCTCGGACTTGAGCACCAGCTGCGGCGCGTCCTTGCTGAGTTTTTCCAGTACTTCGGGCGCGCCGCCGTAGTCGGCCAGGAAGTTGATCTCGTTGCGGCGGAACATGCCCAGGGTGGCCTCGGGGTTGGGCACGATGCGCAGGACCCAGCGGTCCATCTTGGGCGCTGAGAAGTGGCCGTCAAAGCGGTCCAGCACGATCTCTTCCTGGCCGCGGTTGCGCACCATCTTGAACGGGCCCGAACCAATGGGCGGCGGATTCGGAATGGACTCGGCGTTCTCGGGCTTATTCATCAAGTCCTTCATGATCGGATCCCAGACATGCTTGGGAATCAAATTGATCTTGGCCAAGGTCGCGGTGACGAAGGCTGAGTTGGGCGTCTTGAGCGTGAAGCGCACCCGGCGCTCGCCGCTTCTCTCGACCTTGGTGATGTCGTTGACAGCGGAGCGGTACATGGGCACCTTGTTGCCCATGGCCGGCGCCTCAAAGGAATAGATCACGTCGTCGATGGTGACCGGCCTGCCGTCGTGCCAGTTCATGCCGGCGCGCAGGGTGACGTCCACCGTGGTGGAGTTGACCCAGTCGATGCGCTCGGCCGCCCAGGGCTGGGGCAGTCCGTCCGGGCCGACCCGGGCCAAGCGGTCCCACACCAGCTCGGTGACCCAGGAGCTGGCTGCGCCAGCGATGTACATGGGGCTGACGGCCACCACGGGTTCGGCGGAGTTGAGCACCATCTGCTTTTGCGCACCCTTCGGCGTGGCCCGCACAAAAGTCCAGAAGTTACGGATGCCGATGCCGCTCTGGTTGACGATGGAGTCTTCGACCCACACATCCTTGTTGAAAGCCTTGATGGACGAAGGATGGACCAGGAACATCTGTGGCTGGTCTCGGTCCAGCAGGCGCTGGGCCTGCACCACCAGGGACTTGCGTTTTTCCGCTTCGGGCGTTTGCCGTTGGTCGGTGGCGATCTTGTCGTACTCTGGGTTGGTGTAGCCCACAAAGTTGAAGCCCGTGGCCGCCGTCGAGGAGTGGTAGTTGTTGAAGACCACCTCGTCCGGGTCGCTGCGCTCGGGCCGCCCGACCATGCGCCACATGGTGGTGTCCCACTTCTCACGTTCGTTCCACACCACCTGGATGTGCTGCGACCAGGGCATGGGGCGCACCTCCACCTCCAGCCCGAGCTGGCGCCAGGCCTGGGCGACAAATTGCGAGGCCTGGTGCGCCTGCGGGTTGACCCCTTGCGGCCAGGTGATGAGCACGATCTTTCGAATGCGATCGCCTGCGCCCTGGGCCTGCGCCGACATGGGGGCTAGCAGGCCGGTGGCGGTGGTCACGATGGATGCGGCCAGGACCAGACGGCGGTAAAAATTACATGTCATGAAAGCCCCTTTAAAAAACAAGAAATGTGACACATTCTTATAAACTGACCTCTCAAAAATATAGGTGGTTTCCCTCATGATGCGCGTTGCTTTCTACCGCCGGACCGGTCCCGCCCGGGAGGTGTTGCAAATAGAGGCACAAGAGCTGCCTGTGCCGGGTCCCGGTGAAGTGCTGGTGCGCATAGAGGCCTCGGGCATCAATCCTTCGGACACCAAAATGCGGGCCGGCTGGCGCGGCGCTGCCATGGCCTTTGACAGGGTGGTACCACACTCCGACGGAGCAGGCGTGATCGTGGCCCTGGGTGAGGGCGTGGATGCGCTGCGCCTGCATCGGCGCGTGTGGCTGTACAACGCCACCGCGCTCTACGACGGTTCACGTGCCCTGGGGACGGCGGCGCAGTTTTGCGCGCTGCCTTCGGCGCAGGCGGTGGATCTGCCCGAGCAGACCAGCGCGCAGGAGGGCGCTTGCTTTGGCGTGCCGGCCTGCACCGCGCACCGCGCGGTTTTCTCAGAAGGTCCGGTAGCCGGCCAGACAGTGCTGGTGCAAGGCGGCGCCGGTTGTGTGGCGCATTACGCCATCCAGTTTGCCAAGCTCGGCGGGGCGCGCGTGATTGCCACCGTGAGTTCCGAGGCCAAGGCCGCACATGCGGCCTGGGCGGGCGCCGATGCGCTGGTGAACTACCGTCAGGAGGACGTGGTCGAGCGCGTGCTGGCCTTGACACAGGGGCAGGGAGTGGACCGCATCATCGAGGTCGACCTGGGCGCCAACCTGGCTCAGGACGTGCGGCTGATCAAGTCCAACGGCCACATCGCCAGCTACTCCAGCACCAGCGTGCCTGAGCCGACCTTCCCGTACTACCCGCTGGCCTACAAGGGCGTGAACCTGCGTCTGGTGCAGGGCTTTAACCTGCCTGAGGCAGCGCGCGCCTGGGCGCAGGCCGACATTGCGCGCTGGTGCGCGGCCGGGCAGTTGCGCCACGCCATCGCCGCCGTCCATCCCTTGGAGCAGATTGCGCTGGCCCACGAGGCGGTGGAAAGCGGCCAGGCTATGGGCAACGTGGTGCTCAGCGTGTGCTGAGCACCAGAGCGTTGCTCAGGGCAGGGTGGGCGGTCGCTCGCCCATGTCCCAGAACAGGCCGGTCATCATCTGCAGGCCTTCCCGGATGATGTAGTCGATCACATGCTCGTTGGGCGCATGCTGCGAGCAGCTGGCGTAGGAGTGCGGCACCCAGATGGTGGGCACACCGATGATGTCGGTGAACACATCGTTTGGCAGGGAGCCGCCCAGATTGGGTACCACTGAGGGCTTGCGTCCGAGGGTCTGGGCGACGGAGCACGAGGCCCACTGCACCGCCGGGTGGTCCGGGTCCAGCCGGGTGGCGTGCATGATGTCGTGGCTGGGGCCCACCACCTTGACCACGTCAAAGCCTTTGGTATCCAGGAATTTCTGTAACGCTGGCAGAAATTCCAGGGGATTTTTGTCGACGGTGAAGCGGATCTGGCAATGCGCCTTGGCCCGGGGCGGCACGGCATTGACCGGACGCTCCGGATTGCCCGTGGACATGGCCAGTACCTCGAAGGTGTTCCAGGCAAACACTTTTTCGGCCGTGCTCAGGCCGTGCTCGCCCCACCAATGATTGATTTCGGGGCCGTCGGGTCCGGGGTCCACCTGCACGTCGCTGAGCGCGCGGCGCACCGAGTCCGGGATGCGATCGGGCAGGATGTCGCGCGCATGCACATGGCCGTCGGCGCCGATGATGCTGGCGATCGCATGGCAGAGGATGACGCCCGGGTTTGCCAGCAGGCCGCCCCAATTACCCGAATGGTGGCCACCGGCGCGCATCTCCAGCACGAGGTCGAAGTTCAGCGCGCCGCGCGTGCCCATAAACACGGTAGGCGCGTCCGGCGACAGGCGCGGGCCGTCCGAGCCGATGAGCAGGTCGGCCTGCAGCAGTTCGCGGTGCTGGCGGGCGAATTCATGCAGGCCGGGCGAGCCGATTTCCTCGCAGGTGTCGATCATGAAGATGGAGTTAAAGCCCAGTTTGCCGCGCGTTTGCAGCACCGTGCGTAAGGCGGCCATGTTAATCGTGTGCTGGCCCTTGTTGTCGGCGGTGCCTCGGCCGTAGTAGCGGCTGCCCACCTGGGTGAGCTTCCAGGGGCTCAGGCCCGGCGCCCATTGCGCGTCCAGACCGCGGATGACGTCGCCGTGGCCGTAGCTGAGCACCGTTGGCAGGTGCTCTGCCTCGATGCGCCGAGCCACCAGAAACGGCGCATCGACGCCGGCCGGGTTCTCCAGAATCTGCGTGGAGTAGCCCATCGCCTCGAAGGCCGGGCCGATTTCGTCGGTCAGGTAGCTGCGCAGGAACGGATGCGACTCCGGGATCTGGCTTTCCGTTTTGATCGCGACGCGGCGCGCGAGGTCGCGCATGAAGTCGCCACTGTCAAAGTGCTGGTTGATGCGTTCAATGGCTTGTTCACGAGACATCCGAGAGCTCCTGGGACGGGTTGTGATGAACGCCGATTTTGCACCCTCCTGTTCTCAGGGTTTACCAGTGCGCCGGTCAGACGCCCGACGCTCAAGGATACAGGCAGAGTTTGGACCGCAAGTTCCTCATACTTTGGGGCGATTCGACGAAGGCAACGAGCAGCGGTAGAGATTCGCTGCGCTGTCGCAGTACTCTTGACCCGCGTCAAATGTTGATCCAAGGTCAGTGAGAGTTTTCAGTCTAGCTGTATTTCATTGCAAACTCAATCGTTGCCTGACCTCCTGCGGTGTTGGAATTGCTGGAAACAAACTCAGATGCAAGGCCTTTTCCGCTTTGGTCTTGGGTAGCCAGGTGCCCGGGGCTGGTGGCTTTTTTCCAATCGATTGATGCGGACGCAGTGTGTTGAAGTGAATGCGCCATTGCTCAATCAGTACCCGCGCCTCGCCCAAGCTGTAGAACAACTCGCCATTGAGCCACTGATCTCGGAACTTGCCGTTAAAGCTCTCGCAATACCCGTTCTCCCATGGACTGCCCGGCGTGATGTAGGCGGTGTTGGTGCCCAGGCTCTTGAGCCAATTTCTGAGAATGGCGGCCACAAACTCGGGACCGTTATCGCTCCTGACGAATTCAGGCACACCACGCTCGAGCATTAAATCCGATAGCACATCAATGACATCGAGCGCCTTGATGGTTCGAGCCACGTACAGCGCCAAGCATTCCCGGCTGAATTCATCGATCAGCACCAGAACGCGAAACTTGCGCCAGCGCCTAGACCAAGGGCAATAGGTGTGGCCCTGCACAAAGTCGTAGCTCCACACATGATTGACCCGCTCGGGGCGAAGCCGCACGCACGAGCCATCATTGAGCCACAGCCTGGCTCTTGCGGGCTGCTTGGCGGGAACCTTCAAACCCTCTTGTCGCCAGATGCGCCTGATCACCGCTTCGCTGGTTTGCCAGCCCGCACCACTTAGTAGCCCACAGACAGTTCGGTAGCCGTAGCGCCCATACAAATGGGCTACCTCCAGCACCCCGTGACGCAACGCTGTTTCATCCACCAAAGGCACCTCTGCATAACGCATGGTGCTCCTGGCCACCCCCAGAATCTGACACGCTCGGCGCTCAGACAGACGCGGATATTTGCCCACAGCACCTTGCACTGCTGCACGCTGGCGCTGTGGGCTTAGAAGTTTCCCCGCGCAACATCCGTGAGTACCGCCTTCTCCAAGTGCAACTCACCCACCAGCCGCTTGAGCCGAGCGTTCTCCTGCTCCAATTGCTTCAGGCGCTTGGCCTGATCAACCTTCATACCCCCATACTCCCGACGCCAGCGGTAGTAGCTCTTGTCCGTGGCCCCAGCCTCGCGGCAAGCCGTGAGCACGTCCTTGCCTTGACCAATCTTGACCTCGATCTCGCGCAACTTGGCCACGATTTGCTCGGGCTTTAATCGAACACCTTTTGGCATAACTTAATCCTTTCGAATGATAAAAACACTCAGTTTCTCTCACTCATACTGGATCAGTTTTTAAGCGCAGGTCATGAATGCGTGCGTTCTCTCAGAAAGGCTATACATATAAGCAAAAAGTACGGGATCGCCGCTCGCGCTTGGTGTTCATCACACAAGATGTGGACCGAGAAGCAATCGAAAAAACCTTTCGGGCTTTTCACCAGGTGCTCCCGCAGGCAAGAGAGTCTGTATTGTGAATCTACCGCATGA
>Ga0194130_10005090_pt1 | contig 16163 bp, 10 predicted proteins | sample TA2KigsurfametaG_FD_160084 | JGI IMG/M metagenome (GOLD analysis project Ga0194130, IMG submission 160084) | Freshwater microbial communities from Lake Tanganyika, Tanzania - TA2015050 Kigoma 12 surface | ecosystem: Environmental > Aquatic > Freshwater > Lake | place: Tanzania: Lake Tanganyika... | reverse complement strand
CAGATCTGCGAGCAGCTCCGAAGATCGCTGGTACGTCGGTGGTGCTTCTTTGAGGATCCGCTCATCGGACGGATCAAAGTGCGGCAATCGCGCAAGCATCATATTGATGAACTGCCGCCATGGCTCATTTGGATTCCGTTCGAGGGCTTTTTTACCTTGATCACCGAGACGTTGGGACGCATCGGCGAGGGATTGCAAAAACTCGGGATTTGGCCGTTGCCAATAGGCGGACAAACTCAGGAGTCTCGCTAATTGCTGAAGATGACGTTGGACCAATCCGATGGCGTTGCGTCGTAATTCCAGCAAGCTCTGGCGCGTGACGTCAGCAGTCACCAGCGGATGCCCATCTCGATCCCCCCCCACCCAGGTACCAAACGTCAATCTTGGAAAAACGAGTGGGTTGTCAAACACCTTGGGGTCGAGACCGACGTGGGTCCACGCTTTTCGAAGACGTTGGTCGAGTGGCCGAAGAACTGCGGGGAAGACATGAGTTAAGTAGTCGAGAACGTTTCGTCGTTCCGACTGAATGTCTGGTTTGTCGAGATAGATCTCGCCCGTTCGCCAGAGAATGGCGAGTAGAGCACGCACTGCGAAATCATTTTCCTCGAGCTGTGGATCGGTATCGACAGCACTTGCATCGCGGTGCGAATCCGACGCATCACGCAGTTGTTGGTGGATTTGAAATCGGTCGAATAACCGACGATGGTGGGCTAACACCGTCGCACGCTTTGCCTCGGTTGGGTGGGCCGTCAGCACCAACTCGACTTGCATGGATGCAATACGATCCGCAATGGCTTCGGAGGTCCAGCCTAGGTCTTTGAGCTGTCGGAGAGAATCCCCCCAGAGAGCGGGCAATGCATCGAGTCCCGATTTACGCTCAATCGATTTGCGGAAGTGGTCCGCAGCATTTTGCTCAGCCATCCCCAGGAGTTGGAATGCGATCGAGTAGGCTTGCGTCAGATGCACCGATCCGGTGAGGCCTGAAGATGTCAGGGGCAATGTTCCCGACAGGGGCAACATTTCCGCCAGTTCCTTTTCACCGCCCTCTTCGAGCACATCCCGCAGGCAACCGTGGATCCACTCCCATTGCCCCCGCAGACTTTCCTCATTCAGGGCCAGTACACTCTCGACAACCATAGGAATTCGCACTCAATCTATGCAAAAACTAAGAGAACTTCGATAATCCAAGCATGATCCAGGGGAGAGGTTGTACTAAGGGTAACCGGCCTATGGTATTTTTCCACTCGCAATTGCGTTCATTTGAATTTCGATCTGAGAATCGGCACGCGAAAAACGATGGATCCCAAGAGTTCCTTGTCACCCGTCCAGCAGAGCCGGAGTTGGTTTCGCAATGCCTTCGCCTGGAATGGTACGGCGTTGCCGTTGTGCTACCAGCGGATCGTATTGCTCGTCGCGTACGCGTGCGTCGTCCAAGGCATCCACTCGCAATTGTGGTGGGGCAAACCGGACGGTTCGCGACACGATACCGCGTTCATGCTCGATACGTTTGGCCATGTGGTGCTCGGTTCATTGATCGGTTTTCTTCTAGTGGTGCGCATCAATGCGTCCAACGCTCGTTATTGGGAAGGAAGAACCCATTGGGGCACGATTGTCAACGCCAGCCGCAATCTCACGCGCGCCGGCGCCACGTACACCTCCAATGGAAAAGAACTTGCAAATCTCGTGGCAGCGTATGCGATGACACTCAAGGCATCCCTGCGAGGGTCTCGCGATTTGTCGGAAGCGAGTCCATTTCTATCGGAAGAGTTGATGGGTGTGGTCGAAGGGTTCGGAAACCAACCTACTGCCATCGCAGCTGCAATGTCGGCATGGGTAAAGGACCAAGCGGTTCTGGGTGTTATCAACCCAGAAATCACCCGGCATCTCGAATCTCAAATCGCAGAGCTCGTCAATGCGCAAGGGGCTGTGAAAAAATTCAGAAAACCCCACTTCCCTTCGCCTATGTTTCGATGATCAAACTTCTCATCCTCGTGTATTTGATCACCCTACCGATGGTAACCTGCGAGCGATTTGGATGGTGGTCCCCTATTTTGGTGGCAGTCCTTTCACTGGGGATGTTTGGGATGGAGGAAACCAGTGTCGAGATTGAAGATCCATTTGGTATCAATCCCAACTGTCTCAACCTTGATGTTTTAACGATTACGATTGCGCGCGACACGGGTCAACTCGCCCGATTCTCTTCATAGCAGCGGCGTCATCGGCACTGTAAGCCCCTAGAAAAAAAAGATATCTCCATGCACCGCTATCGCGAACTCCGTTGAGCGATTCGTCGCACTAAGCGAATGAAGAACTCCCACGTAGACGAAGCGTCAAAAGTAGCCCAGACCTCCTAGGTTTCTATAATTCAAGATCTCGCCCCCAAGACCGCTTGAATGAAGGAGAATGTACGTGCTTGACGCAAACGCAAGACTAGTACGATCGGAATCACAGAGCGAAACCAGTGGGACGGAGGCCGCTGCTTGCGGAGAAAACTCTGGGGCAGGCTTGGAAAACGTCCGTAAAAATGGGGGCACGATCCCGCACCGAACGTGGTCGTTCGTTGCGGACCGCCTGAGTATCCATTTCGAAACCGAGGTGACATACCCACCTCCATCGGAGGGTGGAAAGGACACGTTGAGAAAGCTGCGAAAGCCCCGGTACCAGGTGTCCAAGATCCGCGTCGATGCTTTTCGTTCCAATAAATCGCTCACGATCGAAGACCCAGTGGTTCGGCGCATGCACGCCCGTTGCTCCTATGTGTGGGAGCCCGGCTCTTCCTCTCGAATTGCTCGGGAAATGTACGACGTGGTGGTCGCCGCGGTGGCGCATATCGAGAGCGCCCAGTCGGTTCTCGAAGCGGACCAAAAGATTGAAGAAATCGTCCATGCGGTGCACGCGATCACGATGCGGTTGAACAAGTCCCTCGGTTGGAAAGTAATATCCCTACCCAAGATCGATGCGAGGGAGACTCCGCTGGCTCCCCATCAAGCGATGCCATGGGCCATGCGATGGCATTCTCCCAAAGAGGAACTCATGCAACCCGTTTTTCCGACCTTTGCGGAGTTCATCGCTAATCGTTCCAGTTTGGATGGAGAGATGTTCGTCTCCACCCTTGGAACACTCGACGGTCACTGGGAACTCAAGGCGCGGATTTTGCCAGCTCAGGAACGCGCCCATTTCACGTTGCGTTGGCGTTCTTTCCGTCACAAAGATGGATTTCTGGAGGAAAGCGTGGAAGATTTCGTCGTTTCCTTTGCTGACAAAGATCAGACATTGGACGGTTGGATCGATGGGATGTCCCATCAAGTCCTTGGACGTAAACCGGCAGTATCGCGAGAGACTGCAGTGCGACGATGGAATCGTTCCGAAAAAAAACTGAAAGCCTTCGTGTTCGATCGGATGTATGAATTATTCGTCATGGGTCCCGAAGAAGTTCAAAAGCAACTGAATGATGCTCGCATGCCGTCTTATCCATCTCCGTCGCACGTCGATCAGGCAATCCAAAAGGGGAAAATCATATCTCCGGCTAATCGCTTGGGCCGCACCTCGCCTCATGGATCGATAGTCTTCCTCGATATTGGGCATCGCCATGCACGTATCTCCTTGCAAACCAACCCCAACAGTGCCGCTTCCGCGGTAGCGTGGTACTTCCGCAACCCGATTCCATTTCGCGATGATCCGGAATGTAAGCTGGTCGACTTTTGGAAGGCAGGTCTGATGCTGACGTCAGCAAGTGACGCAGAAATTCTCGCTGGTGTCGAGCGACTGAACGTGGTTGCACTCCGCTACCACAGGGCGGCCGGTCGATTGAATTCGATCCTCGGGTTTCGAACCGAGTTGTTTCGTAATCTCAACTTCTCAGGAAGAACGAGCGTTGAAGCTGGTGAATTGGCCCTCCTGGCCTTAGGTATCGAAGAAATCGAAGTTGTTTTGACACCACCGGGAATCTCGTCCAAACACAACACGCTATTTCGCAAGATGGTTCTGTCGTTTCACAACAATGGGGCTTTAGGGATCTGTCTGGAGACCGACGAGCGGGAAACCATGCAAGTATTCCTCACCGAGGATTGTTGTATCGAGGAAGGTGGACGTAAATCGTTGGTGAAGTACATTTGCCGACTGCTGTCGAGAGTTCATAGCCAATACCACCTCCGCCTCGCGCAACTCATGGAACGGCTCGGGACCACGCATGGTTGCTGGTGCTTGAGCATTGAGAACGAGTCATCGCCAGACGAATCGGTTTAAACATCTCCCCAGTTCCATCGAAACCAGTCCCTTAATCAGGCTCCGTTACGCCCGAAACTGCCTACTGCGATAGCCGGGCGGTAGGGGCCTGATCAAGTTGCTTGGGAATACGCCGCTCACGCCCAAACCGCTTTGTTGTTACCCCCACTGGGATAAACCCGTGGAAGTTCGCTGTTATTGGATCGAAACGCGGACAGCACGATGGTGATGATGGGATGGCGCATCATCGCAAGTCAGCGATCTCGCTGGAGTGTTACCGCGGCGTGCCCAAGGTTCGAATCGTCTTCAAAAGTTGGGAGAGCTCCTGAACGCGTTCAGGATGCTCGCTGTATCGATTGTCTTTTTGGGCTAGGTCCTGTTTCAAGTTGTACAACTCACCGTCATGGGGATTAGGCCCGTATCCGAACTTCGATTCAAACCACGTAGGAACTTTGGTGATAGCTCCTGACTTGGCTTCGATGAGCAACCAATTCCCATGCCGGATCGCGTAGCCATTGGCGTTTGTATTGTGCACAAGCGATGTTCTCGCACTGGAGCTGGTTCCGGTGAGCAGCGGCCATTGGTTGAAACTATCTTCCGCATTGCCAGTGGGAATTTCCACTTGCAGCAACGATGCAATCGTTGCGTACCAATCGATCTGACTGATCAAACCATCGCACACCCGCTCCTTGGGGATCATACCGGGCCAACGCACGATGCACGGCACTCGATGCCCTCCTTCGTAAAGATCCCTCTTCAGTCCACGCAATGGCCCCATGCTCCGATGTTCAAATTGATTGAGGCGAGCATATGCGTACTGCTCGGGACCATTGTCGGATGAAAAAATCACGAGTGTATTATCCGTAAATCCCTTTGCCTCGATCGAGCGAAGTACCCGTCCGACAGCGTCATCGGTTTGCACCATGAAATCGCCATACCCATTGGCTTTGGAACGACCGCGAAACTCCTCAGTGGGAATGATCGGAGCGTGGGGCGAAGTGAACGGGAAGTAAAGAAAAAACGGTTTCTCGGGGCTCTGATCCTCGATCCATTTGACTGCCCGATCCGTCAACGTTGGCATCACCGCCCAAAAGTCCCAATCCTTGACAGAGGGGCCTGGCCTGGTTTCCCAACCGCCTTCTGCAGTAGGCGATTCATTGACCAGTGGCACCGTAGGTTCGGTAATTACTCGATCGTTTTCAAACCATGCATACGGCGGGAAATTCGGAACATCGTCGCCGAAGTAATAATCAAAGCCGTGGGACAACGGCCCTCCCGGGATCGGCTTGCTCCAATCAAAGGCGTCCGGAGAGTATCCCAATTTTGCATTGGCTGGCTTGCCCGAAGTTCGTTGGATTGCTGACCATTCCCAACCCAGATGCCACTTGCCGACGCATGCCGTGTTGTACCCCTGCGCTCGGACCAATTCCGCCAACGTGGTCCTTTCCTGATCGAGGACAGGAGGATCAAACGAGTTGACGATCCCATGAAATTTGCGCCAGTGGTATCGGCCTGTAAGCATCGCATAGCGACTCGGAGTGCACACACCCGACGAGCTATGCGCATCGGTGAAACGAGTTCCTTCTTTTGCCAATCGATCCAAATTAGGTGTTGGGATTTTTGATTCGGGATTTTGGACACCGAGATCTCCATACCCCATGTCATCCGCATACAGAATCACAATGTTTGGCCGCGGTGCCTCGATCGTTTTTCGTGGGGCGACTGGCTGTGCATCGACTGCCCAAGGTGTTTCCAACGAGTACCCATTTGTCATCAGGGCAACCACCAGAAACAAGCATGCCATCAGCGACGTTACGGTTCGCGACTGGCGTGCAACGTGGTCCGTGGTGAAGTAGGGGAAACGAGTCTCAACCACGGGTTTTCCCCCATAGGTAATGCCGTACTGATGGCCAAGTTTCACAATCATCACTGGGATTGGGATATTCCTAATGTTTGAATCGATCATAATCCCGCGCTTTCTTTGGTCTGCGCTTTGCCATTGCCACCCCAGAGCGGATCGACGTTGGACTTATTCCAGCGGTCCCATTTGGATTTTAATTCCTCTACTTTCGATGGCATTTCAGCGGCCAAATCTCGATCTTCATGGATATCGTTCACCAAGTTGTATAGCTTCATCATACTGATTTCCGGTTGGTCGTTACCATCGGCGGTTGTATCGTAGCGAACAAGTTTCCAGTCGCCGCTACGGATCGCCATTTGCTTTCCAAAGCGCCAGTACAGCGCGTCGTGAGGTTCCCCCGTGTCACGGCCAGTGAGGTACGGGAGCAAGTCGACTCCATCGAGGTTCGAAGGCTTAGAAACAGACGTTTGAGTAACTTGGAGCGCCGTCGCATGCAAATCGATTTGGATGACTGGCTTTTCGAAAACCCCTGGTGTGATTTTTCCGGGCCATGACACTAAAAATGGGACACGAACACCACCTTCGAGCGTAGTTCGTTTGCTACCGCGTAGTGGCGCGTTGTTGGATCCGTTAACGGTAACCCCTTTCATCATCGGACCACCATTATCGCTAATGAATGCGACAAAGGTTTTTTCCCATTGCTCAGTCTTCTTCAATGCTTGCATCACGTTGCCAATCGCCTCATCCATCGCAACCATCATCGCTGCATATTTACGGCGTTGCAGATCCGCAATGTGAGCAAATCGTTTCAATCGATCCTCCGTGGCGTGCATTGGGGTATGCACTGCATTGAAGGCAAGGTACAGAAACCAAGGCCGCCCCTGATTTCGGTCGATAAATGAAATGGCTTCGTCGGCAAAGGCATCGGTCGTATATTCCATCTCCGAAACGGGAGTTTTGCCTCGAAGCATCCCGTTGGTTTCAAAATAACTATGGGATCCACCGAGGAATCCGAAGAACTCGTCGAAGCCGCGGGCTAGAGGATGTTTCCGAGGCTGATTACCTAGGTGCCATTTACCAACCAATGCAGTCGTGTACCCAGCCTGTTTCAATCGGTCAGCAAGGGTGGTTTCCGAGACAGGCAATCCATGGGGATCCGCGCTCGGATTGAACTCATGCCCAAACCGTGTTTGGTATCTTCCCGTTAGCAAGGCAGCTCGGGTCGGTGAGCAGTATGGTCCGGACACATAGCCGTTGGTGCAGCGGACTCCCCCAGACGCGAGCGCGTCGAGATTAGGTGTGGGGATATCGGCGCATCCATGGAACCCGACATCGGCATACCCCATATCATCGCCGACGATGAACAGAATATTGGGCTTTGAATCAGCTCCCTCGAGAGCGCGTGCCCCAACCACCATCAGAATGAAACATCCCAAAACGGTTGACCACGAATTATTGCTGCGATGCACAGTATTCATAGAATCCCTCTTTTTGATCCGTTACCCGTTTTCTGATCTACCCGGAAGCCATCGTACAGGGGTATGCTCTGTTCAAAGGATGCCCAAACTGATTTGTTGCATTTTTATTGCCGAATCAATTCCACGGCACGAATTTCCAACCCGCTCAAAGCATTTTGGAGCGAAGTTCTTGACGCATCAACAAGCCGTAAACGTACGGTCATCGATTCCGCCTCCAGTGAGATTTGTCCTAAGCTCATCGACTTGAATTCTTTCATCAAGGACTCGGTTTGACGAGGCACTCGATCGTGTTCATCACCGTACTTAAGCGAAGTGAAAGCATTTCTGATGGCACGTTTGGTTTTGACTCCTCCAGCATCGCATTCGACTTCAACACCAATTGCGTCTTCGGGAGCTGTGTACTGAATCACAACGTCGTAAAGCCCCTCCTGAAGCGTCTGGATATTCCAAAAGACTTCATCGTCACTGGAAATCATCCCGGTGAAGTACGAGCAATTCGGAGCGGTGTTGCTGCGACGGACAGAGGGGCCGGAGCACTTGCCGTCCTGAGCCGGCAATTCGGTCCGTTGGCGCTTGGGATGCCCCACCAGAAATGGCCGATCGGAGGGTCCTGGATCCAGGACATCGCGTTTCCATACTGCGATGGACTGCTGCATCAACTCTACTTTTTCAGGCAACCGATCTCGGAGGTCTCGACTTTGCGTGGGATCGTCATGAAGATCAAACAAGCCACCGTTGGCGTCGTACAGAAATCGTTCATGACGCATCGCAATTTTGCCACCCCATTGAGTAAACAGCGATCGCTCGATAGCCGGCTGGGATGGATCGGTCAGCAAGCCGGCCAAACTTATTCCATCTAGTGGTTTCTCTGAAGTGGAGGGGCTCACATTTTTATCACCGATCCAATCGCAAATGGTAGGCACCAAGTCGATAGCTCCCGAAAGCTGTTCCAGCGTTCGCCGTGATGGAATCACACCAGGCCATCGAGCGAGAAGTGGCGAACGAACACCTCCTTCGTCCGTGCTACCTTTTCGTCCCTTCATTCCGGCATTCCAACGGTAGCTATTGGGTCCATTGTCATTGAAATAAAATACGATCGTATTATTAATGAGTTGCAATTGATCGAGATGATCCAGGACTCGTCCTACGTTGGTATCGATATTCTCGACCATTGCGATCGCAGCCCGCGTCATCGAGTCGTCTTCTTTTTCACCTTGACGCCCGACATGCCGAAACTGGAGTTCTCGCGTCTTCACTTGATCGAAATACTCCTGAGGCACCTGCATGGGTGTATGGGGGGTATTGAATGCAACGTAGCAGAAGAATGGTCGTTCACGATGCTCGTCGATGAAGGAGAGAGCATGATCGGTGAAGTCATCAGCGACAAACCCGTTCCCCCGAATGGGAGTGCCATTGTGTTCTAGCAGTGGTGAAAAATAGTCTCCCCAGTGCCCCGAACAGAAACCGTAGAACTCATCGAATCCACGCGCATTGGGATGATAAGGGTATTGGGAACCGTTATGCCACTTTCCAAAAGCTCCCGTTGCATAACCACGTCGTGAGAGACGATCCGCGAGCGTTACTTCATCGAGATCGAGTCGCTCATCCCCTTGCGTGACACCGAGGGCTCCCCCCCTGGGATGATAACGCCCTGTGAGGAACTCCGCGCGCGTCGGTGCACACACTGGACAGACGTAAAACCGTGTGCAGACAGTCCCCTCCATAGCCAATCGATCTAGATTTGGGGTCACAAAATTCGAGTTTCCTTGAAAGCCGAAATCCCCCCAACCTTGATCGTCGGAGATGAACACGATGACATTCGGTGGGTTGGTTCCCTCGCATCTCGCGAAGGTTTTATGAATGCATATCCCGTGCATGCAGATCGCAGACGCGAAGAAAAGGTAGAGGAGGTAGGGCTTCATAGGATTGCCGATGGGATTATCGATGGATTTTGTGTAAACTCGGGAGGCCTTCTCGGATCGATCTCCCAGGCTTTTGTAGCTTAACACGTTCCTTACTCTGTTTGTGCGATCAATTCGTTGGCCTGATTCTCTTTTGCTTCAACGTTCTGCAGGTTTTACCGATGCCCCATCAAACTCCACTCAGTCGACGCAATTTTCTCCGAGGAACCGCAGCTGGCGCCGTGGTGGGTGCAACCTCGGGATCTGTTTTGGCGCGCGGTGTAGCTGCCAACGATGAAGTTCGATTAGCTTTCCTCAGTTGCGGAGGTCGGGCCAATGAGTTGATGGGCTCGTTTGAAAAAATTTCGTCGGTGAAGGTAGTTGGTGTCTGCGATCCCGATCCAAAACGCGTAGACAAAGCGAAGAAACGCTATCCAGAGGCAAAATCGGCTGTCGATTTACGCACCTTCATCGATGATCCAAATGTCGATGCCGTGGTCGTTGCGACGTGCAATCACTGGCACTGCTTAGCCGCGATTTGGGCGATGCAAGCGGGTAAGGACGTCTACGTGGAAAAGCCGTTGTCGCATACCCAATGGGAAGGTGAACAGACGGTTGCGGCCGCGCGCAAGTACTCTCGCATCTGCCAAGTAGGCATGCAGCAACGATCCGATCCCATGCAGGCTCAAATCAAGAAATTCCTCCACGAGGAGAAGGGGATTGGTACGCTCCAGCATGTTCGGGTAAATAGGTACGGCGTCCGAGGTCCGATAGGGAAGAGAACCGAACCCCTCCCCAAGGATCCAGACATCGACTTCAATCTGTGGCTGGGGCCTGCTGCGGATAAACCCGTTTACCGCAATGCGTGGCATTACGATTGGCACTGGGATTGGAATACGGGTTCGGGTGAGATGGGGAACTGGGGAGTCCATGTGCTCGACGATGTGCGCGATGCTGTCTTCCAGGATTCTGTCGCAGTACCTCGCCGCATTCTAGGTGGTGGCGGGCGAATGGTTTGGGATGATGCGGGCGAAACTCCTAATGTGCATGTCGTCGCATTCGATACCGGTGGAGTGCCGGTGGTGATCGGTTTGAGCAATCTCACCGCTGCCCCCGACAATAATAAATCACCGAAGGTCCCAGGCCCATCGAGCGGCTATGTCGTATACGGTGAAGGAGGACGACTCGAAGGCCAACGCGGATCGGCTCGCGCCTACGACAACGACGGCAAAGTACTCAAGGAGTTCAAAGGGAATAGCGGGGCAGGACATCAAGCCAACTTCATCGATGCCGTCCTCAAACGCGATCCTCGTATCCTGAATGCAGACGTCCAAATCGGCCACGATTCCACCGGTTGGTGCAATTTTGCCAATGTCTGCTTCCAAACCGGCGAGCATCGACGCCTTCGGGAATCCATCGAAGCCGCCCAAGGGTTCGCAGGATGGTCCCCCTTGATCGAAGGGATGCATAATCATCTTCAGTCGCACGGTATCGGCCCCGACAATCCCTCATTAGTGATGAGCCCTTGGCTGGAACTGGACCCAAAGTCAGGTCGCTTCATCGGCGAATTCGCAGACCGTGGAAATGCATGCTTGCGCAGAACCTACCGCGCGCCATTTATCGTCCCTGAAATCGTCTAGCCGAGGAATCGCTCCCGTGCAAACCCTTGCGGAACTCAATGCCAACTTTGCCATCGAGGGAGTGCTCCGATTCGAATTCCACGAAAGTGGCTTGATCGTCGGCAATGTCACCTATCCTGATCGCGATGACAGCGGTGCATCGAGCCAGCAAGGCGAGGGCCAATTCTTTTTGCATGGAGCGCACATTACTCACTTTCGACCCTCGCACGCGGCCGAGAATGTCTTGTTCATGAGCAGCGAATCGTTGTTTGCCGACGATAAAGCCATCCGTGGAGGGATACCGATTTGTTTCCCTTGGTTTGGTCCATCCTCGAATCCGGACAAGCCAGCACATGGCTGGGCCCGATTGGCAAACTGGCAAGTCTCCAGCACAAGCTCAACCAACGATTCGGTAACCATCACACTGGAACTTGCCCATCCCCTTTTCCAGCTTCGGTACCAAATTCAATTCGGTCGCGGATTGACTGCCGAATTGACGGCGACGAACCTGTCGGCACATGAGGTGACGCACGAGGTGGCGCTGCATACCTATTTCGCGGTTGGCGATATCCACGCTGTCTCCGTCCAAGGGGATTTAGAGGGGCTTTCGTTCTTGGACCAGCTAACTGGCAACATTCATGCCGCGAGCCATGAAGCCATTCGCTTCAACGAGGAAACAGATCGCGTTTATCAAGGAATCGCAAAGCAAATTCAAATCGTTGATGACGCTGGGAAACGCAGAATCCAGATCATATCTTCGGGGTCCCATTCAACGGTGGTTTGGAATCCATGGATCGCCAAATCTCAACGCATGCCAGACTTTGGAGATAACGAATATACAAAGATGGTTTGCATCGAAACAGCCAACGTTAAAGACCAGCGGGTAGTCTTGAGCCCCAAGTGCACATCAACAATCTCAGTCACGATCGATCTTCTTGAAGTCTAGTCGCGATCGAAACGCATTTGGGATCTCGGTCCGGCAACGCTACCATACCTTATTGAGATCGACGGAGGAGTATGGGGGAATCTTCATCGCAATCGATGTGGTCTCAACCGATTCCGTGTAGCGACCGTCATGGAGGACCAACTGTAGGATTTGATGATCGTTAGGAAATACGATCCAATATTCCGGGACACCCAAACTTTCGTAGAGATTGCGTTTGGTTTTGAGATCATGATCTGGATTGGAGGGAGATAAAATTTCGACCACCAAATCTGGAACGCCCCTGATCTTCGTCGGGGTCATGATGTGCTTACGAGAGTGTGTCACAACCACGAGATCGGGTTGCACAATATCGTGATCAGACAATTGCAGGTCGACCGGGGCATCAATCACTTTGCCCAATCCAGAGAGTTCGATCTGCGTGTAGAGTTGAAACTGAATATGCCGGGATACCTCTTGGTGGTACAAATTCGGCGCAGGGTTCACAAAATGTTCTCCATCGATGATTTCGTGCCTTTTTCCATCGGATGCGATAGCAGCATATGCTGCGTAATCCCATCGAGGTTTCAGATTCTTTTCCGTGATCGACATCGTCGCGGTCCTTTTCTATGAAGCACCCAACCCACAGTGCGTATTCTAGCCTACTCGTCAGATTCAAGCAATTTTTCGATGCCTTGAGCGGGTCGACGGAACACCATATTGCGATCAATCAGCCGGTCGGCGTTAATCGCGGTTGGGTCGAATTGGAATCGTTCAAGCGGTACAACCTGCTTTCGGGGCTACTTGCCAAAAACCATCAGTTCTGCGATTTTTGGCCGAGCTTGATGATCTTTCAGCTTGGGGTTGGGCAGTGTTGTCAGTCGCACATAGCGTCCGCTGATCGTCACCTCATGTCGGTAGGAATCATCGGCGAGTTTGTTCGAGGATGCATCTGCGACTTCCTGCCAATTGTTTCCATCGGACGATACTTCCATTCGGTATCGATATGCAATCTTTGCATCGCTATCCTCTTTGGCCGGTACCCATTCGATGGCTTGGATGTCGTGGGCTTGCCCTAGATCCACAATGATCCATTGAGGAGACATCCCATTGGGGAACCATTTCACGTACCAATCGTCCCCCTCACCAAATTGCCCATCCACCGCCTTGGCCGCGCGCATAAAGCATTCCAAATTGGAGCCTTCGGGAGTCGGAGTGGAGCATTGAGTTCTTTTCCCTAAAGCTAAATTGCTAGGGCCACTTCTTGGCTTTGGCCTGGAAACAAGATCCCAGTAACCAGTGAAAAACTGGTCCGCTCCGATTTGGTAGTAAGGACGGAAAAGGATCTCTCGCGATGCATCGTCGACACCCACAAAATCGAGAGACTCTTTGGAGTCGCGACTCAACCATGCATCGAGATGGTTCAATTTTGAAGAGGGGTTTTCAGGATCCCCAACCAATTCGCTTAAGGTTTCTCTTGCACCGGCACCGACGAGCACAATAGGACCATACATCAATGCCACTTGCTTCCGGTCATCGGGCATTGGGTAGAACGAGAACCGCAGCGGAAACTGAAACTCAACCTTATCTCCCATCTTCCAAATTCGACGCATGCGGGCATACGAACCTTTGGTGGGTTGTGCTTGGGTGAGCTCTCCATTGATCCAGATCCTTGGAGACTCGCCGCACCAGCTCGGAATCCGCAGCGATAGTGTAAACTCGACAGATGTGTCGCTATCGATGGTCAGAACGCCTCGATCCTCGACTGGGAAATTCGTCGTTTGCTCAAGGGTGATTTTCTGCTCCGGCCAATGAACACGTGATGGAATAAATAGGTTTACACATAGCTCTTCGTTGTCATGGCTGTAAATCATGCTCGCAAAACGAGCAGGATTTTCCAGACCTGTTCCATTGCAGCAATAACAACCGTTTTCATGGGATCGAAAATCTTTGACGGCATTGGCATTGAGGGGCTGATAGTACGACTTCCAACCGGTTGTAGGGTCTTGGCTTCCCAAGATGGAGTTCCAGAGGACTCGCTCGTAATAGTCGATATAGCTCGACTCCCGTGTCAGACGAAACATTGCTTGCGTCACCTTGAGCAAGTTGTACGACACGCATGTCTCCTGAGGCATGCGTGATTGCGTGTTTGCCAATCGACCGGCAGAGGGCATCCCTTCATGCACGCTCGTGCCACCTGTAGCGTAGGTTTTTCGACCCGTGCCTACGACTTGATTCCAGAATCCTGCTACAGCATGGCGATGCAATGGTGAATGACTCACCTCTGCAACGCGCGCCGCTCCAACCATCTTGGCGAGCAGAGTATTCGCATGTTCGTTGAAATCTTTTCCAGCGGCGAACGGTTGGAGAATCCTTTCGGGTTCTTCCCACCGAATGGCCAATTCGTGGAAGTGAGGGTTGCCTGTGAATGGGAAGAGACCTTCGAGCGACTCTGCCATCCCTCCGAACTCAATGGATTTCACTTTTGCCCATCGGTCTCCGTAGGACTCCATCCGCTGATCAATCCAATCAGCGACGCGTACAGCAACATCAAGGGCCTCATCGCAGCCGATGTGCTGATACGCAGCCAAGAGCCCTTCAAGCAATTTGTGCATCCGATACCAGGCCACACCATCGAGCCGGTCGGGTTCAAATTCAATTTCCGGAGAAGCGAAAAGGTATTTACCCCCCATGGCTTTTTGGCAACGCCCCAGTTCCTTCACCATGTAAAACACCTCTCGCTTGAGGTCATCGTCGGCATCCTGCGACGCGTGCATAGCGAGAGCCGTGAGGTAATGCCCCTCAAAGAATCCAGGGAATGCACCGTAGGGTTCCGGGCTGGCCCAACCCCGAAGAGGTTTTACATCCCCGGTTGGCAAGCCTGCTTGGAAGCGAAATGCGTACAGGGCCCGCTCAACACCGATTTCTCGCAAAACTTTGAGATTGACCTCGATACTTTCTCGAAATACGCCCTCCGATATGCGGACCTGCGAGAGCGGAAAGCTGGCCATGCCAACTTCCGCGCGGCGGTCTGGCGATGGTTTTTGGGTCGATGAAACGAAGGTGGCTGGGGGTGTTTGGCCCGAACACCGAGTCGCCAGTGGTGGCACTTGAATCAAAGTCGTAAAAACTAGCAACCCACCCAAGAAAAACCGCATCAATAACCACCCTTCTAAGTCCAATTGAATCGGACGAGTCTTAACGTAGTCGATCGCTCGTCTCCAAAAAAATGATACTTCGTTCTCCAGTTGACAGCGTCACTACATACCCCATTGTGGTATCGAAATTCCGGAGGAAACATCGAATATTTCTAGAGACATTTCGTTGGCAACTCGATGAGAGCCTTTGAAATCAAAAGGCTTTTGGAATCCGTCGCATGTCCGTCCAACTCTTCTCTCGCTTAACTCAACTTCTCGAAAAACCCGAGATTGAGTATTCCGTCTTGCGAGATTGGACGTACGCTCCGATCGACTTGGATCCCTGGAACGGATGGCTCCTACTCGGGTTGGTTCATCATCGGAATAAGCACTACTTTGTCGAGCAGACGGTCAAGACCAGGCTCCTGGAAACCCCGAACGATCCTTTCGATCCGTTTTCTCGCCAACTTCGGCTGCAGCGAAGGAGCGGGATCGTACCTGGACTGAGCGAGTGGGAGTTCTATTTCCACGGACTTGGATGCTGCTTGACCAATCGAATCACAGGCGAAGAAATCGATGTCGATTTTTATGAGGATTCGTCGGATTGGTTCACGGAGTGGTTCCTGATACGGAATCTCAAATCGCTTCGGGACCAAGGATGGATCGAGAATCGAGTACTCGAATTGCATCCTTCGGTCGAATCGATCGGTGTCGCGATCGAGGATTTGACGCGAAGTCGGTACTTGGAATCGCATGACGAGCACCCAGCATTTCGCTTGACTTCACTGTCCGAGCCGTTGAGGGCTTTCGTGATGAGTTGGCCAAGCCATGCAGGTACCCCTGAGCTCGATCGAAACATGGCCATTGCGATGAGCGACTGGGAATTGGTCCAGCGGATCGACCCAACATGGGAACCTGATGCGGTCAGAGAGCAACTCGAGGAAACGAGACGATTGAGAAATAGGGAATTGGTACGTTCCTTCCGAGCCAACGAAAGACCTTCCGAAAGTTTGCTCGCCCT
>Ga0194130_10005089_pt1 | contig 16166 bp, 10 predicted proteins | sample TA2KigsurfametaG_FD_160084 | JGI IMG/M metagenome (GOLD analysis project Ga0194130, IMG submission 160084) | Freshwater microbial communities from Lake Tanganyika, Tanzania - TA2015050 Kigoma 12 surface | ecosystem: Environmental > Aquatic > Freshwater > Lake | place: Tanzania: Lake Tanganyika... | reverse complement strand
CAGGTGATGACACCATTCTTTGGTCTGGTGCAAACCTTGTTGGAGATGCGGGTGTTTCTGCCGGTTCTACTATCGGCAATGTCCAACTACATGGCGGTGACGGCGCAGATTCCATCAGTCTCAATGTGTATGGACGTGTCACCGATGCCGCCATTACTCTTGGTTCGGGTAATGACTTTATTGAAGGAGTTGTTTACTCGGCTGGCAATCAGTTCGGTGATGCTTCGAGCACCATTGTTGGTGGTGACGGCAATGACACAATCCGCATTGTGACGGTCACAGGCTCAGCCGCTGCTATTAATGTTCTTGGAACCTACACCTTGGGTACAGGCAATGATGTATTAACTGCTTCTCTTGGCGGCACCACTGTCTTTAATGTTCTCGCCAATTTTGGAGATGGTGCAGATACAGTCGACATCAAGGTCAACCACACAGCGAACGCTGGTGGCGACCAAGTTCTCTCTGGAGCAACTTTTAATCTCGGCACCGGTAACGACAGCCTAACCATTGCCTACAGTGCCCAGGAAGCTGGCCTTTCCACATACACAGCAGGTATGGGCACCATCAATGGTGGTGACGGCGACGACAGCATCAACCTCATCCTGAACTCAGCTGGAGCTGTTGGCACCCTAAATATCTCTGCCAATGTTGGTGGTTACACAGGCACAGATTTGATTACAATCGGCGGCCTAACTGGCGGTCTTGCCGAGCTGAGTGGTCTTGACTTCCGCTTCCTCTCTGCAACTACAAACATGAGTGCTGCTGGTGCGCAAGACACCATCAACTTCACTCAAACCTCTGGTCCTGCGACCCTTCAGTCTGCGTCAATCACTTTTGCAGACATGTGGTGGGGACCTGGTGGCAATATTGCTACCGCTTTCCACAACGCCACTGCTGCTGGTCAAGCATTGGTAGTCGTTACAGCAGGTGGAAGCGTGAAACGGGCAGGTGCAGGCCTTTGGGCCAATACCGGTGGCTTTATCGCCGGCCATACCGCTGGTGACCATGAAGGTTTTACAGCTCGTGAGTTTAATTTCATCGCAACAGGTGGTTCAACCACAGCCAACATCTTCTCTGCTGTGAATGCAGTTGTAGGAGACGTCGGCGGCAAGGCTGCTGTCTTTAACATTCAGGCTGGCTCGGGCGGCACCACCCAGAGCTACTTCTGGCTTGGTGGTGGTCTTTTTGGCACCACCCAAGCTATCCAGCTCAATCAGACGCTCCAGGCAGCAGGTGCAACCAACACCCTGTTTGGTAATGAGACTACTAGTGTCGTATTGGATTCAGTTGCCGCTGTATCCGGCGGAGCTATGTGGGACTTCAAAGCAGGCGCTGCGTAACGCAGCCCTTGGCCACGTCCATATCAACCCTGCCCTCTATGGGCAGGGTTTTTTTTGTTCAGCTGTTTTTTCTCACCACTTCATTCAGTAGACCGCAGCAAGAAAACCTGCTGACAACGCTAGCGGCTCGCCGATGACACCTTGTACTTTCTTCTTTAAGTTCTTCTGTTAGTCTTAATTAATCGACTGCGCTGTTCTGCGCCTTGTTGTGCTGTTTAGGCTCATTCCATTGGCAGATACGTTCAGATTTGTTCGTTGTACAAGCTGATGCACACCCTTTCAAGCGGCCCTAGCTGATTCATGTCGTCATAGATTACGACGACGGGTTGGTTGAAGTGGTAGCGTTGTTCCCACCCATGGTTGATCTGCTTAAGGCTCAAAACACATGCTCTTGACTGTGTAGCCCACGGCGGACACCGGTGCTCCTAGCAGCCTTGCATCTCCATTAAGGGCGCAGTTATGACTAAGCAGCACAATGCTTGCCACCCTTGATGTGGATTGAGCGCCCGTTGCACACTCCTGCAGCAGCTTCCCCAATCGACTACAGCATCGCGTTTGAGGCATCGATGATTTGAGATGCACCTGTAGTAGGTCCGCTGATTATTCATGTCCTTTGCACAGTGCAGCCCTCCAGATCAGCTCTATGGATGCGTCAATACACACTTTTACTCCATACTCTGTTTTTTACCCTCCATTATTGTCGGTATGCTTCAGATCTGTGTTCAGTTGCTCTGTGGTGACGCTTTTACCACTGCGACCTCCACTACTTGTCATTCGAACATCCTCTTGCAACGACCCATCAAGACCACCTCATGAGGCGCACCTTCCCGCAGTATCCTTCCCCACACTTCGCTACAGCCTATAGTTGTTCTTAGCGCGACCTCTGGCTCCCTTCTCTTTCACCTCACTATGCTTACCTCAAACATTCCAGAGTCTGTCATTAATCAGGTCGCATCATCCAAACCCTTTACATTTTTAACTACGGAAGAGTTTAGCTATCTACGGTCGAACTCTAAAGTCGTTGACTGTCCACTTGGTACCCGTATTTTAGAGCCTGCATTCCAAAGCGATTCGCTTTACCTCCTGCTATCAGGAAAGATCCGCTTTCTTGCAAAATCTAACATCGACAATACTCTCTTCACTTTTGATACCCGGGGTGCTGGTCAGCTTATAGGGTTCTCAACCCTTATAGCACCTTATCGCTATGAATACGTACAGACGGCCCAGGATTCGATCCTACTTGCTTTGCCAGGTGACGCATTTTCACAGCTGTACGAATCCAATCCGGTGTTTAAAGATTTCTTTTATTCTTTAAACTATAGTCCGGAAATAGCCTTTGTTCTCGGTCAAATCTGGAGCAAGCTCTTTATACGTGTTCCCTCGGAAGAGCAGTCTTGGTTGATCCATTCTGTTAAATCTACTATTAAGTGTACTCACAGTCTGCCTAGAGACCATATCGGCTATCAATTGTTTGGCATTTCGCACTCTGGTGAGGTTGTTCATTATCCTCACCATTCGAGCATTGAAGATGTTGAAACAAGTGACTTTGTAGCCCACTTTCTTGTTAAGGATGAATACGTAGTCCCGTATATCTATGGCGACTCCAACGATGCTGATCACTCTGAGTTGAGTTTCACCTCTTCACCTGCCCCAGATATTACTAAACTACATGATTATCACAAGAATAATCTTCATAGAGATGCTCATAATCTATTAAACTCTTTTGTCTCTATAGCGCCTTTTGACTACGATAATAAGGAATCGTCTAGAGGTTATCTCAGAACCCTTTTTAGTGAGATTCTGGCTGAGTTTAATGTCGCACCACAAAAAGACTTTCTCAATAGCCTTCTAAATACTGCGTTAACGGTTTCACCTCAACTCCCAAGTGCTGCCTTTGTTTCCATACTAGAGAGACTATCTATCACTGCCAACGTCTTCAGTATCCCTACGCCCAAATTCCCTTATCTAGATTTTCCATGTATTGTGCGATCCCCATCAAAAGCATATATATATATTAAGTCCAAACATGGTGCAATATATTCTTGTTTTCATCCAATTCTTGGTCCTTGCTCTCTAACTTTAGAGCAGTTGATTGATCCATCGACCGATTCCAGTGAGATCATATCAATCTATTCTACTTCCTCCACTGTAACCAATGTTTTTAACCTTGGGTTTTTTCTTCCTTTAATAAGGAAGTACTCAGTGTCGCTTGTACTTGTTTTTTTCGCCAGTTTTGCAGCGCAATCTGCTGGTCTTGCCATACCGCTCTTGATTCAGCAAATAATAGACAAGACTATTCAACAAGGTAATCTTACAAGCCTCAACTTTCTTGGAGCAACTCTAATCCTACTGGCTCTCTTTCAGGCGTTCCTTATGGCTCTTCGAACGTTTATCTTTAAAGATACTACCGATCGAATGGATATACACTTAGGGACGGTTGTTATTGATAAGCTATTGAAGCTACCACTGTCTTACTATGACCAGCGTCCTGTTGGTGAGTTAAGTCAGCGACTTGGTGAGATGACCAATGTTCGTAATTTTATGACTGGAACAGCACTCACATCAGTGCTAGATATAGTCTTCAGCTTATTTTATATCATCGTAATGTTTTTGTACAGCCCACTCCTGTCATTAGTCGCCCTATCTACTCTTCCAGTATACATTGTAATCCTTATTTTCGTTGCTCCAATATATAAAAGTCTTATTCGTTCGGGTGCCGTTGCACAGGCAAAGACTCAGAGCCATATTATTGAGGTTCTTACGGCAATTCAAACAGTTAAAGCTCAGTCTCTTGAACTTACTAGCCGTTGGAAATGGCAGGACCTCTATAAGCAAGTGATTCACAGTGGCTTTAAGGCTGCAACAGTAAGTGTAGTGACAGGACAACTTGGTGGGGTTCTCAACCAGATTAGCAGTCTGCTTATTATTTGGGTTGGTATGCATCTAATACTAAAAGGCGAGCTTACCCTTGGCATGCTAATTGCTTTCAGAATCATTGCTGGTAATGTTACTAGTCCACTTCTTCGTCTTAGTAACCTTTACCAATCTTATCAAGAGGTATCGCTGAGCCTAGATCGCTTATCTGATATTGCCAACCGTAATTCCGAGGGTTATGCTGATACATCCCAATTGGCACTCCCTCCTGTCACCGGTCACATCGATTTTCGCTCTGTATTCTTCACATTTCCAGGTACACAAAAGCCCATTCTCACGAATCTATCATTCGTTGTAGAACCTAAAACATTCGTTGGGCTAGTAGGGCTTTCAGGTAGTGGCAAAACTACGGTTCTCAAGCTTTTGACGCGTCTGTACGAGCCATCTTCAGGCATTATTCTCTTGGATGGTTATGATATTAACAAGGTTTCCCTTTCAACAGTACGGAGTCAGATCGGCTTTGTCCCGCAAGATTCTTATCTATTCGAAGGTACTGTCCGTGACAACCTTACTCTAACAGCTTCATCCGCCTCTGATGAACAAATTATTAATTCCACTACCATTGCCTGCGCACATGACTTTATCATGTCACTACCCAATGGCTACAGCACTGTTCTAAGTGAACGCGGTTCAAACTTAAGTGGTGGTCAGCGTCAGCGTATTGTAATAGCGCGCACTCTTCTTGCTAAGCCTTCACTCCTTGTCTTTGATGAGGCTACTAGCGCTTTGGACGTACAGACAGAGTCTTCCATTATCAAGAACTTACAGACAATGCTGCCTGACACTACCATTCTTTTTGTTACTCACCGCCTTACCTCCTTGACTTCAGCTAACCATGTTATTTATATGGAGAACGGTTCTGTTGTTGAGCAGGGTAGTCACCCTTACCTAATAGCAAAAAATGGTCCTTATTCTGCTCTATATGCTCAGCAAGCCTCAACTTGAAAAGCTGACCTGATTTCATGACTGTTATCTCAATCGCCGACAAATACACCGCCAACGAGTTATACTCTCTATGTTTTGGCACACATAAACTTTGGCCCCACCCTAAACCGATTCATCTCATACACAACTGGCGTACAGGGGGAAGTTCCTTATCGGCTCTTTTAAGCTTAAACTTCCACTCGAGTTACTTAAAAGTTGGTCATCCTTTTACGAGATCTGGATGGCCAGTGGACTACAGTTGCCACCCCACCCAAATAACCACACTCAAATCTATTTCAGAGCATTCTACCTCACAATCTTACGAACATATTATACTTGCTGGCCATACCTATAATGGATTATTTGATTTACTTGGTGTCCATGATTATGATACCTGGATTACTATAAGAGATCCTGCTGCTCGATTCTCCTCAGGTATCTTACGCTTTTACACTAAACCATTAATCAGTGACCACCCAGATGGCGGCTACGTAGGCAAGGCAAAGAAACACTTTAGCTTCTCCTCCCTATCCGAAGTTAAGGAAGTTATAGACACACACCTCTTACATGAGGTTAATGGACATATTCGTCGCATATGTGGTTACTCGCTTTCTAATGAGCCTCCATCCTCCCACAACATTGAGAGTTACGATCCCCTTGACTGTCTAACAATCAATAGACAGCATCTAGATCATGCAATCTCAATCATAGATGAATCCGCATGTCTCTTCCTTACTGATGATCTCCTATTATCGATACTCAACCTAGAATCTACATATGGGCTTAAGCCGGTATTGCATCCTGCTTCAACACTTGTTCACAATAAGCAAGGTCTTGGTGGTCTGTCTCGCCAAGACGTATCATTACTTCCAAAATACCGAACTTATTTGGAATCAGTTAATTCACTTGACATGAGACTTTACGATTATTCCTACAAGAAATTCTGGTCAACTGTCAAGCAGTTCTCTTATGACCCTGACTATATATATGCTCGTCGTCTGATTCAAAAGTATCCAATCTTTAACCCAAACCACCTTCCACAAACATCATTGGAGCTCACTTCTACTGTTGAAAAGTATCTCCTTGCAATATATCGTCTTTCTAAACGAACAGATAAGCACTTCTACACATTGATTGAAGGAATCTTAACTGAGGCTTTTTTCTGGGCCCATCCACCATACCTATCTCAAAATGTTGCTTTTTAAATCTACAGAGCCTTGAGAGACTCATAACTTTTCATAAAACTCTCTGTCAATATTGAAATAATAGGTCTATTTGTAAGCTTTATGTTGGCCGTCAGAGCCATTCCTTGCCTCCATGGTTTTCGCAGAAGTCTCTTGCTTGATCTAGAATTATCTATTAAAATTTCTATCTTAAACTTATTTGACTTCATATCTTCTTCGATGGCTGCGTCTGCACCAATGTTGCTGATTCGCCCTTTAAGCTCCCCATATTTGCTATAGTCATATGACTCTAACCTAATAGTCGCTTCCTGACCAAGCCTTACTAAGCCAATATCTTTTCCTGGAACGTACACTGTAGCAATTGCAGAACCTGTGGGTATTACTTCCAATAGTTGACTAGTAGCGCTTATTGCCTGACCGACAGATACTTTCATATCGAAGACATAACCGTTCGCTGGTGATTTTATAACAGAATTTCTAATAAAATACACATTTTCATTCACTTTAGACTCCAACATTGATATTTCTTTCTTGCTATTTATCTCAGAGTTTATTTGTTCTTGTTTCATTGCCTCCAATTGTAAGACTGCATCCTCGTATGTTTTCTTCTGATTTAGGAATGTAAGCTCAGATTGCGCACCAATTTTCGATAGCCACTTATATTTATCGGTAATCTTTCTAGACAACTCTATATTCCTAATGTATGACTGTTTTTTAAGTTCGTATACTCGACTGCTGATTTCTCCTTGCTTGTTTAGGTATGCAATTCTTCTTTTAAGCTCGTCTAACTCTTCTCGTTGTACTGTGCTATCAAACACTACCAGAACATCTCCCACCATCACTTTCTGACCATCCTTTGCTTTTAGACTTATTATTAATCCACTTACTGGAGCAACCAGTCTTTTCACTCCGCTCGAAGGTCTTAATGTTCCCGGTACAGTTATTATGTGGTCCAACCTTATTAGACTTGACCCAATTATTGCACTTAATCCCGCAATAAAAAGACTCCCTGTTAAATAGTAAGCCCAATATGGCGTCTGCCTTAAGTTTACTGAGTATTTTTCTTCAATGATTCTTGATAATTTCTTCCCAGCATTTGTGCGCAATCCCCTCATTAATGTCCATTACACTCAAAAACATCATATCACACTCCCAGGAACTGGGGCTTACCTTGCAGATTGTATCAATTCTGGCAATTCAAGCAATGTACTATAATTTCTTATTTGAAACGACTTCATGGCAATTAAAGGCCCACTTGAGCAAGCTTGTATACATCACAAGAATGGCAATCTTGCTGAAGCTTCGAAGCTTTATATATCATCTATTTACAATGATTTTAAATGTGGCAAAGTCACTTCCCTTGCCTTTCAGAACTTAGGCGCTATTTCTTCAAAGAACAATAATTCGCGCGAAGCCGAATTCCTTTACTCAATTGGCTTAAGATTCTTCCCTAATAATACAGATCTCTTGTCAAACCTTGCGGGAGTTCAGCTTAATGAAGGCAAGAATATTGAGTCATTATACCACATTTTTCGAGCTTTTACGAGTTATTCATCTCGAAACGTTCGTATACCAACCAATCTTTTTAAGCTCTATGCCTCGTCCCTTTGGGATGCTGGACTGTTCTCCCAATCACTTCAGGTTTTAAAAAATATCTTCGACGCCGAACCAGATAATGTTTCTGTGGGTCTCCATCTCATCGACTGTTCAATTACGTTAGAACACGAGTATGATTTACAACTCCTTGATAGCTATATTTCTACTTTTAATAAGCTAGCGTTGTCCGACCAATTCACTCTGTGCAATATTCTTCTGTCGCTTGACAAATTTGATGATGCGATTAATCTATTTGATAAACATATAGTCTTAGATAAAGTACAGCCAGACTTGCCACCAGGACATCCAGATCTTATTAAATACCATACCACATGTTGGAATTTCTCACTTCAACTCTTACGAAAAGGTCACCTAAAGCGAGGCTGGGAACTTTTCGACCATGGCCGCTATGTCCCAAATGGAATAGGTGGCAAACAACGCACTATGATGAAAGCTTTTCCAAAAACTATACTACCCGAGTGGGATGGGTCTCCACTCGAGGGTCGTTCAATATTAATATACGGTGAGCAAGGAATTGGTGACGTTATGATGTTCTCCATGCTCTTAGGGCCATTATACACCTCTGCAAGTAAGCTCGGTCTCATTACGTACGATAGGTTGTTGCCAATCTATAAGCGTTCTTTCCCATCCGCTGAAGTTTATGATCCGGTGGCTATTCGTAAAGGACTTCTTAAAGCGGATGACTGGGATTATCAATTTGCAATTGGCTCTATTCCTGAGATCCTTTTCCCAAATATAGATAACTACAAAACCTTAAATCCTTGGATATCAGAAAATAAAACCATTCGTGGTCTTCTCAAGCCTGCCCTTTCTCAAACCAAGCTTCTGATAGGCTTCAGCTGGCGTGGAGGTGGGAATACCAAGCAAAAGAGAACTAAATCTATCACACTTGAGGATCTTTTGCCACTTTTCACGATCGAAAATACACAGTGGATTAACCTTCAGTATGGCGATCATCATGAAGAGTTGTCCAATTTTTCGTCTACTCACGGTCTAGATATTATTTCTCACGCTGATGTCAATCCACTTACCGACATGGATACATGGACCTCGCTTGTCTCTCTTTGTGATGTTGTTGTTTCTGTGGCAAATACAACTATTCATGCATCCGGTGGTTTGGGAATTCCTACATACGTCCTACGTGCAAAAGATCCCGATTGGCGTTGGATCTCTGCCTCGGACTCTTGTTATTGGTACCCCTCTGTCAGGGTCTGCAAGCAGTCTGATGACCTTTCATGGTCCTCAGCTGTCTCCGAGGTCAGAAGCTCCCTCTTGAACTACCAGCGTGATAGAATTTCGTTAGTTAACCAGATGTCATGACAAATATCAAGGCCAAAAAAAAGACTAACCACAAATTGAATCCTCTTGTTACCAAGGCCAACGACGCTCTTCGTCAAGGATCACCCCAGGTCTGTATAGATCTTCTCAATCAATTTTCTGAGGATTTGTCCCCTTGGCCAGACCTCCATCGATTGTTTGCGACCGCTAAACTGATGCAAGGCCTTAATGCAGAAGCACTTTTCATATTTAAACAGTTGGAAGGTGTTTTTTCTGATGATGTTGAATTTCTCAATCTCCTTGGTGTTGCGTCTCGTCGTGAGTCTGACCTCCTTCTCGCTAAACAAACTTACGAAAAGGCACTCTCTATCGCCCCATCAAATGTTTCGGTTTTGTCTAACTACGGTAACCTATTAATTGATTTAAATCTGTACTCTGAAGCTCGACAGTCGCTATCTAAAGCCCTTGATCTTGATCCTGGTCATAAGGATGCCCTAGTCAATCTGAATCGCCTACAACTGAAGGAGCAGTCAGGAACACCTTCAACAACCAATCCATCTCTTCCCACTACCCCTGAGCCACATCTCCCAAAACCTGACCTTGTTGCCACCGATTGGATCCAACTTGCTAATATTGCGTACCGTAATAAGCAATGGACTGAACTAAAGTACTTTTGTGAACAAGCATCAAATAGGCAGCCGGACTTGTCGGCTTCTTATAGACTTGCATCCGAAGCTTTTCTTGCAGAGAACCACCATCTTGAAGCCGAGCGACTTCTCCTTTATGCACTTCATTTTGGCGATCATCAAGCCGATATTTTTGCAGCACTTGCTAATATCCACCTGAAACGATCATCTTTTTCACTCTGCAAGCATTTCTGCAATTCCGCACTTAACCTGCAGCCTCAACATAAGCTTGCTCTCTCTATTTCCCAATCACTAGAGAGCTCGCAACAGCCGCATTATGACCACCCTTCTGTTTAGTCTATGACAACCCAGGACCAACAGGTTTCCCTGAATAAGCAGTTACACTCTACCAGAGCAGATTTTGGTTCTTCCTTAACATTCACACACAAAGTTCTTATATCCGCTATTGAACGTTATCATCAATTAAAGCAAATAACTTCTGTTCTTGACTATGGAACTGGTAAGGGGCTATTTCCAGCGGCCTTACGCGATGCCTTGCCAGCCCTCAACGTAGCTTGCTTTGATCCATCCGTTGATTCATTCTCTCATTTACCACATGGCCAATTTGATCTAGTTACATCTCTCGATGTTCTTGAACATATTGACCATAATCTTATTAATGGAACTCTTGACACTATGTTTAAGAAGACAGCCAAACTTTGTTATCTTCAAATAGACCTTCAGCCCGCTGTTAAACGGCTTGCTGATGGTCGTAATGCTCATGTTTTACTTGCACCACCTTCATGGTGGATTGGTAAAGTCTCTGAATTCTTCCCAACGCATTCTTCATTTTGTGTCTTTCATACAAGTGGAGCTCTCCATAAAGTGTGTGTAATAGGTGCTGTTCACCATAAGTATGCCCCCCTTGTTTGGTCGTTATCAACTAAGCTAGATCGTCACAAGGGTGTCCTGACTAAGGGTTATATAGATTCCAAGTAATTACCTTACACATAATCTTAGAGTTACCAATCCCATCCATCTCGATAACCCCAACCAAGCTCTTCTCTACAGAACACATAACTGTCGTCTAGTATTTTCCTCAAACTTTCAATTTCAGCCTTTCCAATCTTGCCTGGCTCGTAGATTTTGTTCTGATTGCTTTTTCTCACAATCACTTCCCCTTTTACCTCTACCTCTAAAAACTTATAAATAGATCTCAGGGTTCTCTCGGGAAACTCAAACATGTACTCACTCTGTATAATTAGCACCCGTTGTCTTCCAAAATACCTCCAGAGTCTCTTTATCTGATCTCTGTATTGGCTTCGACCTATATAGCTATTTTCTTGATGTGAAACTACCCTTTCGCCCCTCCTAAGCCTTATACTCGCCCCAGCTAGCCTTGTTTTCTCCAGCATAATTGCCCTCTCAAAATCCTCGTTCTCATAACCATGATATATTGAGTGCCAGTACTGAGAAATTGTTCGCTGTACAGGATCTCTTAGCAAAACAATAATCTTAATCTTGCCTAATACTTTCCTCATCCTCATTACGGCATAAGGATGATACATATAATATGGTGTGATTTCACCTACAAGTTGATCCCTTGATGCATTTTCAAAATGACTTGCATACCAGTCATTGCCTCTGTTGTAATTGTATGTAAAAAACTGTAGCTCTTTTTCTGGTGGAAGGTATATCCTGCTGTTTTGCATCAACATCTCTTGAAGTGATGTTGTTCCTCCCTTCTGTACACCTACGCAAACAAATAGTGGCTTTATACACCCTTTGGATACTTTCATTACCCTTTGTATATATCCTCTTCTACTGCTGCCCACATCGGATTGTTGTCTCTTATGACTTTCTGATCATCAGCTGAAAAAGCCCTGTACTCTCCCGGAAATCTTATTTTAGCTCTATTGCATTTAAAGTCAACCTTTATTCTTTCTATTCCTGGTACGTCATCTCGCATTAATGAATACACATCCTCTTCTAAGTGCTCTAGTCTCAATATTGCGTCTATCTTATCTATATCGAAATATTTCAGCCACCAGTCTGCTGGCAGCCATGTTCCTCCCTCTCGTAGCGAATAGAAGAGCCCTTGCCGCATCTTATCTATAGATCCCTCTATTCCATAATGATACTTCTTATGCAACCAATCGCTTATCAACCATTTTTCCAGTTTCCTAATTGTTATGTAACGTTTCCTTGTGCCGGCTCTCCATCCACTCTGCGCTTCTCGCAAACTAATCGAGTCATGCTTTCCCTTTTCACCGTCGCTATCTACAACTATATTTCCCTTGTTATATTCCCTAAACAGCCTGTTCATGGTAGTTCCGCCTGTTTTTGGCATGTGTAACCAAACAAAACTCTCCCCCACAATCATTTTTCTTTTTTCTTTCATACTACTCCCTCTACGGCAGTAACGCGCCTCTTAGCGGTTTCAGGGCATACGCGTCTCACCGTCTTGATCGTTCCTGCACCGACATCGTGGCTTATGCACTGCTTGTTACTCGATCATCCCTCTTGCCTTCCTATAGCTTGATTTTCGCATAAGATTGTCCCAACTCCCAATATCCCCCCTTTGCAGCCCTTGTGATACACGCAGATCTATCCTCCTAAAAACTAGGCTTTTTGTTTGCCACCACAAAACATTCCTTGCATCACCTGATCTTAGCGTTCTTCGCTGATCGGCGATCGCCATTCTCTTTTTATAGCTTTATCATTCCTTGGACGGCTGTTTCTTGCCCCCCAGTTCCCCACTCACTTTTGTCACACGGTCTACTACATCGTTCTAGCGTATTCTCACCATCTCATATTTTTCGGAGCTTCCTCTATTGTCCTTTTTAATTCCACTATCTCTGGTCTCTACAGTATCAGTATGCTCCCCTCGCACTTTCTCTCTTTCATCCTACTGCCAGATCGCTTACATACCATTTTTACCCTAGTCTGTAATTTCTAACTGCTAAATCCTACGTCCCATATCTACATTCCCTTCCGTACCCTCTATGCCAAACTCTCTCATACTCATTGTTGGTATGCACCGCAGCGGCACTTCTTTGCTTGGCTCGCTGCTACCACATCTGGGTGTTGCATTGCCAGGTGAGCTCATCGGCCCAGATCAATGCAATGCCACTGGTTATTTTGAGAGGAGCGACGTAGTTCATCTACAAGAGAGTCTGCTCATATCCCTCGATCGATTTTGGGCTGGACCTCGTGGCGCTAAATTACTCCCCAATGACTGGCTTTTGCATCCAGCGACTCAGGTTTGTCGCCAGGGGCTCAGTCAGCTACTCCAGAGGGAGTCCAGAATTCAAACCTGTGCCTGGGCTATTAAAGATCCTCGGAGCTCTGTATTCTTACCCCTTTGGCGTGAACTCTGTCGTCAGTTGTCCATCCCACTTAGGTTGGTGTTAGCTGTACGAACTCCTGACGCAGTTGTTGCCTCGTTAATGGCACGCGATGAGCGAATTGCTGGCATGACATGGTGGCGCGCCCAGCAGCTTTGGTGGTATTACAACACATCCGTTCTTTCCGAGCCATTGGGCGAGGGTGAATCACCTCCAATTGTCATACACTACGAGCGCTGGTTCACTGATCCTGAATCCCAAGCTCTCGCACTTGCAGCTGCCTTAGAACTCCCTGTTCCTAAACCTGCTCAGATTGCTTCAATCAAGTCTTTTATTCGCCCAGAATACCGCCACCAGGAATGTCTTCCTGCTGGGTCACCTCCCATCGATCAGCGTCTCAGCAGGCTGCATGCATTTCTCAACGACCAAATTACTATTACTTGTCCAATTCCCTTTGATCGCAAACCTTTACAACCCAGGCGCCCCTTGCGTCAGCAAATCGCTCACAGTCTCGATTGGATCTTTCTTCTTGGTTTCGCACCGCTTTCATTTCGGGGTCTTCTTAATTACCGGAGGTCTTTTCTACAGGGAGAGGGATCTCCCCTTTTGATCTCTCTCTCCTGGATAACGAGGCAGCGGCCTCAGTTGGCGGCCCATTTAAGGGATCCGCTTGCTTGGTATCTACGCTGTGGGTGGAGCCAGGGTGTATCCCCCCATCCGCTGCTTCACCCTGCAAGCCTATGGAATCAGGTAGGTCGCTGCCAGGAACCTGTCAGTCTTTACCGCTTTGAAGCCTCTCATGACGATGTATTTGTGCATCCCATGTTCGATCCGGTGCATTACGGTCGCCAATGTCTAGATGTCGACATCTACCCGTCCCCGACGCCGCTTGAGCATTACCTCGGGTCCGGTTGGCAGCTCGGTCTTGCTCCCCATCCTGCTGTTGACCCCCTTTGGATGAAGCAACGCTACGGCTTACCTGGTGAGCCCCTCACGGCCCTATTTCTTGATGGTTGTGATATTACCGATCCCGGCCTAACCCATCCCTGCGGCAATCTTCATGGCGCTGCTTTAGGTCATCCTCGATGCATTCCGCGACTTCCTCCAGCTCTGGTCGACCTTCTTCAGTTCTGGCATGCACGCGAATTGTTCCCAGCTCATCGCTGGCTTGAGACCCAGCGATGGCAGTATCCATTGCCCTCGATCCCGTCGTTAGAGTTACTGGATCTCGCCTCCTTGGCTAGGGGTCTCCGGCCCCAACCGTTCCCCTCCACTCTACCCAATCTCCAAAACTTTCTGTCCAGTATTACATCCCGTTATTCCTGGCGTGTACAACAAATGTTGCTCGGTTGTTCGGGCTCATGGATCTCTACCGATCTTGAATATTCCATGGCATCGACTAGTGCTTGTATTCATTTTTTTGATAATTCCGAATCCAACTTGATAGAAAGTTCCTTAGTAGCACCTGTGGATTGTTGTATCAGTCTTTCTTGGCCTTTACCAGAGCGCCTTTCTGACTGGCTCAAGACGCTTAGACAGTTTGCTGTCGTCCTGGATCCAAATTCAGAGCGAGCTGCTTTCTTACAGTTGTTTGGTGTGCCATCCAAGCATCAGTTGTCAGCACCCGTCACCCTGGATGCTTGCTCCAGGTCAACACTCATCCTCCAAGCCCAACAACGCCTGGGTTTGCCAGATCCCCGCTGGTTTCGCCCCCCTCCGGCCCTTGCTGTCGTCGGGAGTAGTGGCCAGGCGCAAGAGAGGCGTTGGGGCAGGGTTGGTCTGTCGGCTAACGCGGCAGATTTGCTTCTGCTTCCGCGTTTACCCCAGCTTGTGTTGTCCAGCCTTGAGGATGCCCAAGCCCTGCAGGCCTGGCTTGATGCCCTGGTAACGCATTGCGATCAGGTGCTGCTCCTCGAGCATCTGGCTGATGGTGCCTGTCGCCCTGCGCCTTCTTCTGCCGTTCTGGGGCCTGAAGCTGAGCAAAACCTGCTGAGTTCCTGGGAAGAGCGTTGTCTGGAACGGTGAGCCTCCCTTTGCCCCCCACTCCGTCACCGCAGTGGCGGACGTGCTTCGAGCTTGTCCCTGATCCGTCGTGCCCACCGCCCTTGGTCTCGGTCGTGCTCAGCCTCTACAACTACGGCCATTGCGTCCTCGACACCCTCGGGACCGTTGCTCGCCAGACCCTCTCGCGGATTGAGCTGCTGATTGTGGATGACGCTTCCACGGATGATGGGCCTCAGAGGGTTCAGCTTTGGCTGCAGCAGCAGGTCGGCCGCTTTGCAGGTGCGCGCTTGGTTCAGCACCACCACAATGGAGGTTTGGCTGCTGCCCGCAACACCGGTTTTGCCCAGGCCAGGGCCCCATGGGTGTGGGTGCAAGATGCCGATAACCCCATAGCGCCAAGGGCTCTGGAGCAGTGTTATCGCCTGGCCGAGTGCGTGCAGTCTCACGTCGCGGTGGTGCATCCGCTTTTACTCACCATGCCTGAAGGGGCTTCTCCTCAGGTCTTCCAGGGGGAGGGTCGTCCCTGGCAACGACCCATTTTCGAACCTGCCAATGCAGTTGATGCAATGGCCCTGGTCCGCCGAAGCGCCTGGGAGGATGTCGGTGGATATGTGCATATCCCTGGTGGCTGGGAGGATTATGACTTCTGGTGTTCCCTTATCGAAGCGGGCTGGACTGGTGTTCAGTGCCCTCAGGCCCTCGGCTGCTACATACTTCATCCTGCCTCCATGACCGCGCGTACCGTTTTTCCCAATGTGATGCGGCTCGAGCAGCTTTTGCAGCTCCGCCACCCCTGGCTCCGTTGCGTGGGCCGCACATCCGCCGGTTAAGTTGGACGCCCGACACAAGGACACGATCTGGGTAGCACCGTTTCAGATCCGTTGGTGGAGCTCGAGCAGGTTTCCCTTCACA
>Ga0194130_10005086_pt1 | contig 16178 bp, 18 predicted proteins | sample TA2KigsurfametaG_FD_160084 | JGI IMG/M metagenome (GOLD analysis project Ga0194130, IMG submission 160084) | Freshwater microbial communities from Lake Tanganyika, Tanzania - TA2015050 Kigoma 12 surface | ecosystem: Environmental > Aquatic > Freshwater > Lake | place: Tanzania: Lake Tanganyika... | reverse complement strand
GAATGCCCACCCGGCAGTGGCGCCCTGCATTCCGCCACCCACGCCTGGGATCGGGGTCTGCCGCTGTGGGTCGTGCCCGCCGATGCGGGGCGGGCCTCGGCACTGGGCAGCAACCGGCTGCTGGGCACGGGGGCCACGCCGCTGCTCTCGCCCGATGATCTGATCCGCTCACTCGGGGCCGGTCCGATGGCTGCGCCTCCTGCCGCCGGAGGGCGCCACGCCTGCCGTGGGGACGGCGGCGGTGGTGAGCGCCTTCTGGCGGCCCTGGGGGCGGGAGCTGATCTCGAACAGCTCAGTCTTGCCCTCGATGAGGAGCCTTCACGGCTGGTGGCGCGGCTGCTGGATCTGGAGATGGCGGGGTTGGTGCGCGCCGAGCCTGGTCTGCGCTGGCATCCCTGCTGAGGCGCTGCCTACGATTCCGCCATGGGCAGCCCACAACCCTCTTTCGCCCCGCCCGCGGCCGTCAGCTCGGCAGAGGTAGTTCAGGCGCCGGGGGCGACAGAGGGCACGAGGGATCCCGGCATCCAGGCCCCCCTGTTGAGCGCCGAGGGTCTGCTCTCCTGGCGGCGGCAGATGCTCGCCCTGGGGGGAAGCCGCGCCGAGCTCGACTGGTTGCTGGAGCTCGGCGGTGGTGTCGCCTGGCCGCAGCTGCAGGCGCTCCATCTCCATCCGCAGCGTCTGCTGCAGCTGCAGCAGCCCCTCGGGGCGCTGGAAGCGCTGTGGCGTCGCCATCGCCTCAGCTCCGAACCCCTCCAGTATCTGGTGGGCCGCAGCCCCTGGCGCGATCTCGATCTGGCGGTGGCACCGGGGGTGCTCATCCCCCGTCAGGAGACCGAGCTGCTGGTGGATCTGGCGCTGGCCCTGCTGCCACCCCCGCCCTCTCAACCCCTGCACTGGGTGGACCTGGGCACCGGCTCGGGCTGCCTGGCGGTTGCGCTCACGCGGGCGCTGCCGGGATCCCGGGGTTTCGCGGTGGATTGCAGTCCGCTCGCCCTCGAGCAGCTGGCCGCCAACCTGGTGCGCTGTGCTCCGGCTGAGCCGCTGGCCTCGCCCGCAACCAGGCCCGGGGGGGGACGGCTCACCCTGCTGCTGTCGGACTGGTGGAGCGCCCTGCAGCCCTGGTGGGGCCAGCTCGATCTGGTGGTCAGCAATCCTCCCTATGTCCCCACACCCCTGCTCGAGGGGCTGGATCCAGTGGTGCGGGATCACGAGCCAATGCTCGCCCTCGATGGCGGAGCGGATGGCCTCAGCGCGATCCGCGCCATCGTGGCCGGCGCCCCCCAGGCCCTGGCCCCCGGCGGGCTGCTGCTGCTGGAGCACCACCACGACCAGAGCGCCGCCGTGCTGGACCTGCTCGCTGCAGCCGGGTTGCAGCAAGGCCGGGCCCATCGGGATCTGGAGGGAGTCTGGCGCTTTGCCAGCGCGCTGAGGGCGCCGCGGTGAGCAGCCGAGCCCTGGCCGCTCCCGATCTTGCGCGCTGCCTGGCCGCCGGGGAGGCGGTGCTGTTTCCCACGGATACCCTGCCGGCCCTGGCGGCGCAGCCCGCGGCGGCGGCGGCCCTCTGGCGGCTGAAGCACCGCCCCGGCGAGAAGCCGCTGATCCTGATGGGTGCCGATCTTCAGCAGCTGCAGGCCTGGCTGGCCCTTCCCTGGCAGCAGCCCTGGCTTGATCAGGCGCAGCGCTGCTGGCCGGGCGCCGTGACCCTGGTGCTGCCGATCGGCGGACCGAGCACCGCAGCCCTCCATCCCGGAGGCACCACCCTCGGGCTGCGGGTGCCGGCCTGCGAGGAGGCCCGCTCCCTGCTGCGGCTCAGTGGCCCATTGGCCACCACCAGTGCCAACCGTTCCGGGGAGCCCGCCGCCTGCAATGCTGCGGAAGCGGCGGCCCTGTTTCCCCAGCTAGCCCTGCTGGCCCCACTCCCCTGGCCAGCGGGCGGTGGCCAGGCCAGTGCCGTGATCGCCTGGGATGGGCCGAGCCGTGGGGAGCCCCAGGGGGCCTGGCGGGTGTTGCGGCCCGGCCGCGCCTTCAGCGCAGCCGGCAAGGGAGCTCCCGCGGCAGATGGGCGAGAGGGGGCGTAGTGCTGGCCGCCGTGCTGCTGGTGATGGTGGCTGTTGCCCTCGGGCAATGGCTGCTGCGCCCCCTTGTGCTGCTGCTCACCCCGCTGCTGGACCTCTCCTGGCTGGCCTGGGCCGCCCTGGCGCTGCTGCTCTGGCTGTTTGCCGGCATGCCCGCGGGCGCCGGGGGTGAGCAGGATCCCCGCGACCGCTAATCAGCGCGCCGGCGGCGGCTCGATGATCTGCCAGTCCATGCGGTTCTCGAGGGGGCGCTCCGCTGCATCGCCGATGCGGATCCACACGTGCTCGGGCCGGCCGGCCCGGATCCGCAGACCCCCCTGCAGCGGCAGCTGCTGGGCGCTGCTGAGCATGCCGTAGAAGAGCGTGCGGCCCTGCAGATCTTCGGCCTCCACCCAGCTGGTGTCGGTGGCGCGGAGCTTCAGCATGGCGTTCGCCGCCGCCTTGCTGTCTGCGCCAGGCCATCGCCAGGGATCCACCGCCGCCAACCAGCTGGCGCCCGGGGCGGGACGGGTGCCGTCCGATCGCTGAGCGGTCTCTGGCCCCGTGGGCGGGACAGCGCCCGCGGGGATCCGCGCCGGCTGCCGCAGGCTGGCCCCTAGTGCCACGGCTGCCAGGGCCAGGCCGAAGCCGCCAGCGAGGGCCGCGTGGGTGCGCTGCAGCTCCAACCCACCCAGGCGCTCCGCAACCGGTTTGAGACCCCTGGGCCTGGAAGCGGAGGCGCTGCGCCTTGGGCGTGGTTCGTGGGCTGTGGGCTCCCAGAGCAGCGGTGGGTCCGCCGCGTGTGTGTTGACGGCCAGGGGCTCCGGAACCTCGGCTGGGGCTTCCAGGGCTTCCGAGGCTTGGGAAGCGACTTGCGAAGCGATCGGGGTTGCCGCGGGGCTGGGGGCCGCGCCGGCGGCCGGCAGGGCCTTGCGGATCTGTTCACGCAAGGCCAGCCCTTCGAGCTGCAGCTGCTCGTTGCGCTGCTGCAGGGGCCGCAGGCGCTCGCGGAATTTGCCTTCGAAGATCTCAGGCAGATCCTTCAGCAGAGCCTGGTAGCTGTCGCGACGGCGTTGCACCGCCTCCAGTTCCTGGCGCAGGGCGTCGTGGTGGAGCCGATCGGGATGGGGCGACTCGGCCATCACGGCGGGGCATGGAAAGGCGATGGGCCCAGGCTAGGCAGGTCCGCCAGGGGCAGCATTCAAGGCTTGGTGGCAGGCGCTGGCGCCGCGGGGGTGGCGCGCTGGTAGCGCACGCTGCAGCGGTAACGGTAGGTGAGTCCCGGCAGGGCGACATCGGTGCAGTCGCTGGAGAGCACCCGGGCGCCGGCCGGCACCTTGGCGGAGGCATCGCGCAGTGCGCTGGCCTGATCGAGCACCGATTCCGCCCAGGCCTCATCGGCCCGTGCGGCGGCGGGCAGGCTGAGCAGCATCAGGGCGATGAGCGGCGCCAGGGTAAGCGGGCGTAAGCGAGGGAGACGGCTGGTCATCGGTGGGGTGTGGGTTGGGGGTTGGCCGGCCTAGAGGGTTCCGAATCGGCCTTAACCCTCCATCCTGAGGGGGACCCTCGCTTCAGGCAGCGTTTCATGGCTGAGGCCAGCCCCGCCTCGATTGCCGTAATCGGTGCCGGCGTGGCGGGCTGTGCCCTGGTGGCTGAACTGCGCCTCGGCGGCTATTCAGGGCCGCTCAGCCTCTGGGAGAGCGGCCGCGGCCCCGGCGGACGCACGGCGACGCGGCGCTCCCGGCAGGATCCTGGGCTGCGCTTCGATCACGGGGCGCCGTTGTTCAACGTTACCGGCAGGGAACGGCCTCACCTGGTGGAGCGGCTTCTGGCAGCCGGGGCGATCGAGACCTGGCAGTCCGGGCGGGCTGTGCTCACGGCCTCCGGGGCCCTGCGCCAGGAGGATGCCGCCGATCCCCTCGGCCAGGGTGCCCTGTTTCGCGGGCGGGGCGGCATGGAGCAGCTCTGCCAGGGTCTGCTGGGCCTCGCCGGCGAGGGGGTGGCGCAGCACTACGGCGTGATGGTGCGTGATCTGGCGGTGTCGGAGCAGGGGCCGTGGCAGCTGCTCGATCGTGAGGGGGCGCTGCTCGCCCGCGCCGATTGGCTGGTGCTGGCAAGCACCCTGCTGGCCCATCCCCGCAGCCGGCTGCTGCTCGGCTGGGACAGCGTGCCGCTGGTCCGTGCCGCCCGCGGCCTGGCCGATCCGGAGCTGGAGCATGCTCTGGCCGCCCTGGCCTCGATCCGCAGCGAAGCCCGCAGCAATCTGCTGCTGCTGGCGGAGGGGGCGGCCGCTTCAGCCTGGCTGGGGTGCCCCTTCCGGCTGCTGCGCTTCGATGGGGCGGCCGAGCAGCGCTGGCGGCTGTCGCGGCTGGCGATCCAGCCTCTTGAGGATGGCCGTGTGGCGGTGGTGGCCCACTCCAGTGCCGTGTTCGCCGCTGAGCACCTGAGCGTTTATGGCTCACGCTCCTCGATCGCCAGCCAGCTGGAGCGGCGGCCGCTGCAGCAGCAGGAGGAGGCCGTGATCGCCGAACTCAGCGAGGCGGTGGCCGCTGCCCTCGCCCCCTGGATCAGGCCGGAGGCCGTGAGCCAGACCCGCAGGCAGCTGATGCGCTGGGGGGCCGCCTTTGCGCAGCGCCCGGGGCTGCCTGAGGAGCTGGCGCTCTGCCGCCGCAGCCGGGTGGGCTTCTGCGGCGACTACGTGGAGGGAGAGGGCTTCGGCCGGGTGGAGGGCGCCCTGCGCAGCGGCTCCCATCTGGCCCAGGCACTGCTTAAGGCCATGGCAGCGGAGGACATCGGCGGCAGCGGCTGCTCTGGCGGTAGCGGCACAGGCGCCACAGGCGGCACAGGCGGCATTGGCGGCACTGGTGGGACAGGTGGCTCAGGTGCCGGCACAGGCACAGGCACAGGCGGTGGCGTTGGGCAGGCTCCGAGCAACGGTGGAGCCCGGCGGCGCGATGGCCTCCGCGGCGGGACGGACTGATGGCGGAGAGTGGTGGCGCGATGGCTCCAGGCCAGGCGCGCACGAAGGCTGGGATCGGGCCAGGCGGCGGCTCGGCGGTTTCGGGGCTGGGCCCGCAGGCAGCGGCGGTGCTGGCCGCGGCCTACTAGGCGGAGGAGGAGCCGGCGCTGCTGGCGCGCCTGGGCAGCGGTCCGGAGGGGCTGCCATCGGTGACGGCCGAGCACCTGGGGCAGCGTGGCGGCCAGGGGCGGCTGGCGGGTGCTGGCCGGGGGGCCTCGCTGGCCCTGCTGCTGCGCCAGTTCAGCAGCCCGATCATTCTGATCCTGCTGGCGGCGGCCCTGCTCTCCTTCGCCCTGGCCTCGCTCACCGATGGCTTGATCATCCTGGTGATCGTGACGCTGAGCGGCCTGCTCGGCTTCCAGCAGGAGCACGGCGCCGCCCGGGTGGTGGCCCAGCTGCTGGCGGTGGTGGAGCTGCGCTGCCGGGTGCGGCGCGATGGGGTGGAGCGCTCGCTGCCGATGGCGGCGGTGGTGCCGGGGGATCTGGGAGGGGTGAGCTGGGGCTAGGGATCGATCAGGTTTGGGGCCCTTGTCGGTGCAGCGTTAGCTGGTGCAGCAGCTAGCTCTGAAAACCCGCTGGATCTAGGAGGGCTGGGGGGGTTGTTCATGCAGGGCGAGGGGATCAGTGTCACCGCTCACCAGGGCGTGCATCTTGGCGACGATGGTCAGATCGAGAAACAACTGATCCCACCCATCGCCGTACCAAGGCTCAGACAACTCCAGAGGGTTCTGCCAGGTTTCGCTCCAAGACAGCAGATCGCCCAGGCACGCTGGGGCGATCGCTCCGCAGCGATCGTGTTGATCTCATTTCTTGGCACGCCGATACCAGTACTTTGTGGTGGGTGCCAGCCGTTGGTCTGGAGGCAATTCGATCAGGACTTCACGCCAAGCCGATTCAAAAGACGGCTCCTGATACCTGAGGCGATGTTCACGATCAACTCCTGATCAATCTCCTCCTCAGGCTCGCTGGGATCTGGATAGCGGAGGTCTACCGCAGCAAGCGAGAGACGATCGAGCTGGAGGATATCAGCCGTCCAAGTGTCATCACATTCACGGATCAGATCAGACAAAGCCCGCAGACCGGGGGTTTTGGGGACGGCAACTCCCAAGCGCATCAGCTCCGCCTTGAAAAGTTTTTGATGCATTGCTGAGCGTGAAAGGAAACACTGCGGCGTTTTCTACCTGCTGCCAGCAGAATCTCGCAGTCTTGCCAGTCATCCTTGGCGTAGCGGATCCAGGCTTGGATCAGCGGTGTGAGCTCAGCCATGTAGCACCTCTCCGTGATCAAAAGCCTCGCGGATAAATGGATCCCCCCAGATGTACCGCTGGGCTGCTGCCTCTGGCCTACAGAGCAACAGGGCGACCGGAAACGACGGCGCCCCTACCTGGAGCATGGCCAGCCGCTGCTCGAAGGAGCTGCCGTGAAATGGCATCACCACTAGAAGATCAGCGTCTGAATCCCAGCGCCCCTCACCACGAGCCAAGGACCCAAACAGGATCACTTTTTCCGGCGCGAAATGCTCCACCAGCCGCCGGGTGAAGGCCAGTAGCGCCACGCGGCTCACCAAAGGTGGCGGAACGGCCGTCATGGATCCATCATCGCCTGGGTTGGATGGCGACGAGCTGACCTAGAGGTTGGTGCTGAAACTGGAGGAGGTCCGTGCGGTGTGAGGGGAGCGGCGCGTGCCAGATCGCGGGCCTCGTAGACACCGGGGGCCCGGCCGGGAAGCCAGGGCTGAATGGGCAGGGTGACGACCATCGCTCCGCGCTCACTCGTAGGCGATGTCTTCGCAGACGAGCACCAGCTCCTCCATCGCCACATCGGAGGCCCCTTTGGCCGCCAGGGTGGGGCCGGTCCATTTTGAAGGGCGAGCGCGGGTGAGGGTCCAGGTGGCCACCACGCCGGCGCTGTCTTCGCTGCGCAGCTGGATCACCAGCGTGGCGCGGGCCAGCATGTTGCCGCTGCGCACCAGGCTCACCCATTGCCACAGATCAAGCGCCGCGATCAGGCCCCGTTTGAGGGTGACATCGCCGGCCTTGTACATCAACGGAATCTTGCGCGGCCGGTTGAAGGGTTCGGTGCCCTCGCGGTAATCGGCGTAGGTGATCTCCGTGTTCAGGCCGGAGCAATCGGAGAAGCCGCCGCGGAATTCACCACCGCTCTCCGGTGAGATCGTGACCAGGAAGTTAAACGGACCGTAGGGATCGTCGCGGGTGACAGCCATGGGAAATCAGGGGAGAAAAATCAGATGATTGAGGCATCGGCGGTCCACTGACCGATGCGGAAGATCACGAATTCCGCCGGCTTGGTGGGGGCCACGCCGATCAGGCAGATGAGGCGGCCGTTGTCGAGATCGCCCTGGCTCATCGTGCTGCGATCACAGCGCACGAAGTAGGCATCTTCGGGCTTGCTGCCCAGCAGGGCACCGGTGCGCCACACGTCGTAAAGGAAGCTTTCGATCGTGAGCCGGATCTTCAGCCAGAGCTCTTCGTTGTTGGATTCAAACACCGCCCACTGAGTGCTGCGGTCGATCGAATGCTCCAGAAAGATGAACAATCGCCGTACATTCACATAGACCCATTCCGGATCGGAGGAGATTGTGCGCGCCCCCCAGACGCGATAGCCGCGGCCCTCGAAGAAACGCAGGCAGTTGATGCCTTCGGGGTTGAGCACATCCTGCTCACCTTTGCCCACGTTGCGGTTGAAACCGAGCACGCCGTGCACCGTTTCATTGGCTGGCGCTTTGTGCACGCCCCGCTCCATGTCGCTGCGGGCATAGATGCCCGCCATGGCACCTTCCGGAGAGAGGGCCAGGGGCGGGCCGTTGCGCTCCACCGGTGGCAGCAGCAGCCAGGGGTAGTAGAGGGCGGCGTATTTGGAATCGATCTGGCTGCGCACGGCGCGAATGCCAGCCTGATTAACGTCGCGCGGCCCAGCCAGGATGGCGAAGCGATAGCGCAGGTTTTCGCAGTGGCTGATCAGGGCGTTCCGCACCGCCTGGCTTTCCTGCCCATCGCTGAGGGCGGCGCTGCCGGGGGCGGCCACGATGGCGATGTCATCGATCTCGGCCAGGGCCCTCAGGCCTGTGGCATCCTTCCCCTCGCCCGTGCCGCTGAAGTCTGCGCTGCCCACCGTCTGGCCATCGGATCCGCTGCTGAGAAGGAAGGGCGGCCGAGGGCTGCCAACGGCAATGCCCCCTCCTGTGCTGGTGGTGAGGGCTACCAGCAGATCCCTGGCAAATGCTGCCTTCACAGCATCGGTGACTGCGGAACCCTTGGGGAAGGGGTTGGGTCGGGCCAAATAGATCCGCTGGCTGGTGTCGGCGGGAGGCTGCGCATCGGCGCGATCCTCATGGCGGAGCACCTGGCCGATGAAATCATCTGATTCGGGATGAACAGACAAGCGTTGAAACAACTCGCTGCGATCCCCCGTGCTGCCATCGGGGTTGCGACGCACCTCGATGTCGATCGTGATTTTCTGAATCACATGGGCCGTGCCAATGGGCAAGGTGGAACCACCGCCGCTGGCCCTGGTGAGAACGGGCTCGCCGGTAGTGCTCAAGGACACCGCATAGAGGTTGTCTGGTTCGACCGCATCCCGGGTGGCGGCGTCAGCGATGTTGAAGGGTCCATTCTTTACGACACGATCCTTGGGATCCCCTGCGGGGACATGCTCCACGACGTCCCCGGGGCGCACGCCGCTCAATCGCCTCGCGGGGCCCGCTCCGCTGAGCAGGTTGCCACTGCGGATGGCTCTGACAACCACCTGAACATTGCCTGCCCTTCCCGGGAAGCGGGCGCGGAACGCCACCCGGTCAGCAAAGGCGGGCCCTGTGCCTGCCAGCACCTCGACCTCGGCAACCCCATCCCCGAGGGCTGGTGATCTGAAGATGCGGCCCACATAGACCCGCTTGCCGCCGTTCTCAAAGAACAGCCGCACCGCATAGGCCAGATGGTTCAACGTCAGCGTTCCGCCCAGGAGCAGATCCTCGCTGTCGCCGAACAGGCGTTTGTAGTCTTCATAGCTTGTCACCAGCTCTGGCAACCCCTTGATCGGCCCATAGCGCGCCTGCCCCACGAAGCCGCAGGTGGAGGTGGCCACCCCCTCGATCGACTTGGCACGGAAACTGGTTTCTTCTACGTAGACACCGGGAGCGAGATACTCAGGCATGACGAGAAGAAGGTAAAGAATGGAGTGGAGCAGTCAGATCAGAATCAGATCCCAGCGCTGCTGACGGCCTATTCGCAGTGGCAGACGATCACTGAGCGGCCCATCCGGTCCATCCCGGAAGCGGAAGTAGGTGCCGCTGGCTCTGGGGGGGCCATAACCGGTCGGGGCGATCCCAGCGGAGATGCCCTGCACAAGCCAATGATCCAGCACCGGTATGCGGTCCATCTAGGACTGACTCGAACCCGCAGATGGCTGCAGAAGCTGGCAGATTCTTCCTTCGCGTTCCTCAACGGTGCCTGGTGCTGCAAAGGGATCGGGCCGCTCCTCATCCAGATCCAAGGCATATCCACCTGAGGCGTCGCTCCAGGTGGTAGCGCTGGCAAGCACTCCGCGGAATCGGGTCTCTTCCTGCACCAACGCAACGGGGATTGGACTTCCCGCCGCATTGCACAACTCACCCCAGATTCCGGTGGAGCCAGCACGTTTTCCTGCTCCAGGAGCCGGACGCAACGGCAGGCGATGCACCAGCTGACGCCAATCTTCTACCTGGGTGGCTCGCTCCAACCACTTCAATGACTCATGCACTCCCCCCCGATCGATGACGGTGAGGTTGAGCTTTGCCGGCAGGTAGCGACCCAGCGGATCTTCGATCGTGAAGGTGTGGGGACCTGGCGCCAGCCCCACAAAACCGTAGAGGCCGTTGGCGGCATGCCAGCTGGGCTTTTGTGGCGACCCTTGGCAGCGCACGAGCAGATCAGGAATCCCTTCACGCGGCAACCAACCCTCCATCCCCGCGGGGAGAACCTCCTCATCCACCCGATGGGGCACCGGCTGGATCGCCAGGAATCCCAGCACCGGCACCCCTTCCCATCCCCGCGAGTTGCTCCAGGCCAGGGCTTCCCCAACGGGCCAGGGCAGCGGATAGGAAAGCAGCGGGGTCATGGTTGGATCCGCGACCCGAAGGCAAGGGCACGGTTGGTGGCCGGCACCTCGATCCTTTCTCTCGGTGCCAGTCGCGCCGTGCGCACCAAATAAGGAACTGACAATTGATAGGGGAGATCAAAGCCGTCCCATAGCCGCATCATGTCTTCATGGTGCATCGGCGCCAGGGAGATCCGCAGCGCATCCTCGGGCTCCCAGCTGTAAGAAGGGCTGAGCCATGCACCCTGCACGATGGCGAACTCCTGCAGGATTTCCATGCAGTGCTGCAGCATCAGCTGCTTACCGCTCGCAGAGTTTTGGCCCCAAACGGTTAACAGATACGACAACTCCAGTCCCAGCCAGCGGGTGCCGGGAAGGGTCGGCGACCCTGCAGGCGGATCGCTATTCCAACTTGACTTGTCTACATCAACGCGATAAAGCAGCAGAGAAACCGTGTTTGTGGGTTGTCCGGTGTATTGGGCGCTACGGAAAAGTTAGACGTCGTAGCCATCACGTGTTGGCCCTAGCAACACTTCCAGGCGCTGCTTCAGCAGTGAGATCAGCGTGTCGCTGGTGCCTGGGATCAAGGCAGCACTCATGACGGCTGGACAACAGAACTTTACTGGCTCATCCCTCCGCTTCCTCCGTCTGGAAAGTTGTTGCCTGTGCTGTGTATCCCATGGTGGCCTCAGGGGATGAGCCACGGGGCATTGCGGCGAGGCTGTCAGAATTGACTTCTAGAAGTGGATGTTTCTGCCTGCACGTCAGTACGTGGCTCATGGTTCCGCGTTGCTGGATGGCCATGCCACCCCAGCAACCGCGCCCGGTGCCAAGGCTTCATAGGCATCGCCCCGAAAAGCTCAGGAGTGTTGTCATCACCGATCCCGTTTCCGATGGAAGGGGGCAGCTCTGCCTTTGCTACGTGCTCGGTGGCTGGGGTCGCTTGGCTGACCCTAGTGAGTGGGGCGGCGGCCACGGCTGGCACTCAGGCCCTCAGTGGCCGGAATCGCGCATGCGGCTGAGGAAGGCGGCCTCCTGCTCGGGGGTGGCCAGATGGCCGTCTTCAACGATGATGATGCGATCAGCTACATCGAGGATGCGGTTGTCGTGGGTGACCATGATGATCGTGGTCTGCTGCTCGCGGGCCAGCTGCTGCATCAGCTCCACCACGGTGCGGCCCGATTCCTTATCGAGGGCGGCGGTGGGTTCATCGCCAAGCAGGATCTTCGGGCTGGCCACCAGGGCGCGGGCGATCGCCACCCGTTGGCGCTGGCCGCCGGAGAGATTGGCGGGCATGTAGTCGATGCGCTCACCGAGGCCCACCTTGGTGAGCATGGTTGCGGAAAGGGCATCCATATCCTGGCCGAAGAAGCGCTCGTGCAGCTCCAGCGACAGGCGCACATTGCGGCGGGCATTGAGAAACATCATCAGGTTGTGCGCCTGGAAGATGAAGCCCACATTCAGGCGCAGCTCCGCCAGCTGCTCCTTGCTGGCGCCGTTGAGCTCCTGGCCGAGGATCCGCAGGCTGCCTTCCTGGCAGGAGCGCAGGCCGCCAAGCATGGTGAGCAGGGTGGTCTTGCCCGAGCCGGAGGGGCCGGTGCAGATCACGATCTGGCCGGGATGGATATCCAGGGAGATGTCCTTGAGGGCGTGCTTGCGTGCCTCGCCGCTGGCAAACCAGTGGTTGACATTCTTCAGCGAGATCACCGGCTCGCCGCTGGCATCGCCCAGGGCATGGCTGGACGCCGCCTCGCCGAACGGAGAGGGGCTCGGCGGCGGGATTGGCGAAGACTGGTTTTCAGAAGACATCGGCCGGATCCAGCTGCACGAGCTTGCGGGTGGCGAGGGTGCCGGAACCCACGCACATCACGAAGGTGAGCCCCAGCACCAGCAGGGCACGGTTGAGGGTCATCAGCACCGTGAGCTTGGTGACATGGGCCAGCAGCGCATACAGGCCGCAGGAGATCAGCAAGCCGGGGATGAAGCCCACCGCCGCCAGGATCGCCGATTGCTGGATGACGATGCCGATCACGAAGGGATCGCGGTAGCCCATCGCCTTGAGGGTGGCGTACTGGGGAAGGGAATTCATGACATCGCCATAGAGAATCTGGTAGACGATGATGCTGCCCACCACGAAGCCCACCAGCACGCCGAGCGAGAAGATAAAGCCCACCGAGGAGTTGCGCTTCCAGTAGTTCATCTCCTTCGCCGCCAGCTCAGCGCGCGTGAGCACCATCACATGGCGACCCGTGAGGATCGGCTCCATCGCCGCCTTCACTGCCTGGGGAGAGGCGCCGGGCCGCAGCCGGATCAGGCCCATCTGCAGCTGGTTGGCAGCCTTGCTGGAGAAGAGATCGAGGAAGGTGGTTTCGGCGGTGATAAGATTGGCTTCGGCCGCGAAGGTGGCCCCCAGCGTAAAGCTGCCGATGATGCTCAATCGCTTGCTGTTGACCTCGACACTGAAGGGGCGGCCCTGCCTGAGGCTGGCGAGAACATCGCCGTATTGATTCTTGGAATTGCGATCAAACAGCGCCTTGCCGAGCAACTGCAGCTCGCTGCGCTTTGCCTCGATCTCGGGGAAGGCCAGCGAGGGCTGGCTGAGATTGACGCCATAGACATAGATGTCGTACGACTGGCGTGTGGCCGGGTTGATCCAGGTGCCGCGGCCGATGCGCAGCGGCGAGACGGCCTCGACGCCCTCAACACCGAGCACCTGGTAGAGGCGGCTGCGGGAAAAATCCTGGAGGGAGCCGAGATTGCTGTATTTCGCGCTCACCATCACCAGATCGGCCTCGAGTTTCTCGATCGGCTTCTTCTGGCTGTTGTAGAGGCTGTCCATCAGCCCCAGCTGAAAGAACATCAGCAGATTCGAGAAGCTCACCCCGGCCAGGCCGATCAGCATCTTGGTGGGATTGTTGCTCACCTGCAGCCAGGCGATCGGCGTGCGCTGCAGCAGCTTGCCGAGGGCGGGCCGCATCAGGGCGTCCCCGCGGGCTTGGCGGGCTGGGGCAGGGCCCTCGGCGGTGCGCCGGCGCCGGTGGGGGTGGCGGGGGCCGCTGGCGCGCCCGTTCCGGATTGCGCCTGAGGGCCCGCTGAGGGAGACGGCGCCGCGGCAGGGCTGAGCGCCGCCTCCGCCGCCGTGAGCGGATCGAACACCACAGTCACCTGCAGGTTGGAGGCGCCGCCGATGGGGCGTTGCCTGAGGTCGCCGGGATCGATGCGCAGCCGCACCTGAAACACCCGCTGATCCTGGTTTTCGCCCGCCTCGCCGGCGAAGATCGACTGGCGCTGCACCTGGGGCAGCACCTGGTAGACGCTGGCGCGGGCGCTGCCCTCGAAGCCATCGGCGCTGATCGTGGCGCCCTGGCCAAGGCGCACGCCCTTGATGTCGGTCTGATACACCTCGGCGGTGACCACCATGCGGCTGGTGTCGGCCATCTCGAGGATGCCGCCATCGCCAACCTTGTCGCCGGGCTGCACGGTCACCTTGAGGATGCGGCCATCCTGCGGGGCGAGCACCGTGGCGAAGGCCAGCTCCTGTTTCGCCCGGTCGCGGGAGGCGATCGCCTTGCGCAGTTCGCTCTCGGCGGTGGCCACATCCACCGGGCGCACCTCCTTGATCTGCTCCAGTTTCTGCTTCTCGCTGGCGATCTCCGAGCTCAGCGAGGCCAGGGTGCCGGCGCGTGTCTCGATCGCCTGGGCCAGGTCGGCCTCGGTGGTCTGGGCGCGGGTGCGGTAGCGGTCGCGCTCCAGCTGGGAGGCGCCGCCGCTCTCGTAGAGGCCGTCGTAGCGCTTCGATTCGGTGCGCGCCTCGAGCATGCTGGCGCGCTTGCTGGCCACGTTCTGATCCATGGCCAGCTTCTGGCCAGCCAGCTGGCGCTCCAGGCTCTGCACCTTGTACACCTGTGCCTGGATCTCCCCCTGCTTGGCGCCGGCCTTCACCTGCTCGAGCTTGCGCTGGGAGAGGGTCACATTTTCCTCGGCTTCGGCCAGGGCTGCCGCGAGGGAGGCCTTGCTGTTGAGCACCGCCAGGGGCTGGCCCTTCTTCACTTCCTGGCCCTCGTCCACGAGGATGTCCTGCACGCGGTCGCCGCTGAGGGAGGTGGGCACCGACACCTTGCGGATGCGGGTTTCCGGTTCGAGCCGGCCCAGGGCCGAGATCCGGCGCGGGCCCGGGGCGGATGCGGGCGGCGGCGGCTTCTGGCAGGCCGTGAGCAGGGCCGGCAGCGGCAGGGCGCCCAGCAGCAGGGCCAGCGTGAGGCGCAGGAGGCGCCACTGCCGCCGGCTCGGCTGAAGGGCCCCCGGCCGCACCCTGCCGCTGGCCTGCTCGATCGGCTCGGGGATCACGCGGGAGGCAGAGCGGAGATGGGGCCAGGCTAGGGAGGGCAGCGCGATCCTTCATCCAGCGGCGCCTGTCTCGAGCGGGGCGCATGCCACGATCAAGGGGTTGGATGGGGCGCCAGCACTGTGCAGGGCAAGGGCCGCCCCGCTGCCGCCGCCACCCCGCCCAGCCGCCAGCTGCTGCTGGCCGGCGGAGGCCACAGCCATGCCCTGGTGCTGCTGCGCTGGCTGATGCGGCCGGCCCTGCGGCCCCCCGGCACCCTGGTCACCCTGGTGAATCGCTCCAGCACCGCCCTCTATTCGGGCACGCTGCCGGCGCTGGTGGCCGGCCTGGTGGACCTCGACGGCTGCCGCATCGATCTGCGTTCCCTCTGCGCCCGGGCCGGGGTGGCCTTCGTGCGGGCCGAGATCGTGGGGCTGGATCTGCCGGCGCAGATGGTGCTGCTGCAGGGGCGGCCGCCGCTGCGCTTCGATCGGCTCAGCCTCGATCTCGGGGCGGAGACCGTGGCGGTGGCGGCCGGGGGCCAGCCGGTGAAACCGCTGGAGCCCTTCCTGGCCTGGCTGGAGGCGCAACCCGCCGGCCGGGAGCTGCGCCTCCGCGGTGGCGGCGCCTCGGCGGTGGAGCTGGCGCTGGCTCTGCGGCGGCGAGGCCTGGCGCCCCGGCTGCTGCTGCGGGGCGAAGGGCTGGCGCTGGGTTCGCCCGCCGCCAACCGGCTGGCGGAACAGCTGCTGGCCGAAGCGGCGGTGCCTGTAGAGCGCGGCGTGGCCGATATGGGGCCCGCCGATCTGCTCTGCACCGGCAGCCGCGCCCCCGCCTGGCTGGCCGCCTCGGGCCTGCCGGTGGACCCCGCCAGCGGCCGGGTGCTCAGCGAGGCCAGCCTGCAGGTGATCGGCCATCCGGCTGTGTTTGCGGTGGGCGATTGCGGCCTGATCGCCACCGACCCGCGGCCGGCCTCGGGGGTGTGGGCGGTGCGGGCGGCGCCTGTGCTGGCGGTCAATCTGCGCCGCAGCCTGACGGAGCCCCCCGAGCCGCTGCGGCGCTGGCGCCCCCAGGCGCGGGCGCTGCAGCTGCTCGGCGATGGCGGCTGGAGCGCCGCCGGCCCGCGGGCGCTGGCCCTGTGGGGGTCCCTGGCGCTGGGGCCCAGCCCCCTGCTCTGGCGCTGGAAGCGCTGGATCGATTCGCGCTTTCTGGGGCGCTTCCGCGGCGAGGCGGGGGCGCCGGGGGCGATGGCCTGCCGGGGATGCGCGGCCAAGCTGGGGGCCGCGCCGCTGGAAGGAGCGCTGGCGCGGCTGGAGGGGGGCGCCCCCCAGCCCCAGGACGCGGCGATCGCCGGCTCCCTCGCCGATGGCGCCCTGATGGTGCAGAGCGTGGATGGCTTCCCGGCCCTGGTGGACGACCCCTTTCTCAACGCCCGCCTCACCACCCTGCATGCCTGCGGTGATCTCTGGGCGTGCGGCGCCGGGCTGCTCAGCGCCCAGGCCCTGGTGACCGTGCCGGAGGCAGTGCCGGCGCTGCAGGAGGAGCTGCTGCTGCAGACCCTGGCGGGAGTGCGCTCGGTGCTCGATCCGCTGGGCGCCACCCTGCTCGGCGGCCACACCCTGGAGGGCCGTGATGGGGCGGGGCTGGCCCTGGCGCTTGCGGTGAATGGCCGGGTGGCGCCTGAGCAGCACTG
>Ga0194130_10005085_pt1 | contig 16178 bp, 15 predicted proteins | sample TA2KigsurfametaG_FD_160084 | JGI IMG/M metagenome (GOLD analysis project Ga0194130, IMG submission 160084) | Freshwater microbial communities from Lake Tanganyika, Tanzania - TA2015050 Kigoma 12 surface | ecosystem: Environmental > Aquatic > Freshwater > Lake | place: Tanzania: Lake Tanganyika... | reverse complement strand
ATTATTAGGAAATATAGCAGCATCTAAAACTCCAAGTGAGAGAGCAACTAATGCTGAAAACAAAAAAAAAAACCAATATTCTGAGCGAGTCGCTCTTCCGTTAAATTCTGTGTATTTTTTAAAACAAGTCTTAACAGACTCAACAAAAGTCATACCTAATTAAATATTGTTTAATATATTATAAAAAATAATTATCTACTCTTTTTAATTGCATTACATTTTGTACTGTTTTGATTGCAATAAGTTTGAATACCCTTTCCACTAGCACCTAATATTGTTTTAAAAGCTCCAGCATGCACAACTGAAGGTATTGTTAAATTTGTCATAAAAATCCATATTATCAGAGCTATCCCTACTCCCAATTTTCTCATTTTAACCCCTATTTTGATGTTGTTTATAGTAGTAACGTTTGGAAGTGGAAGTTATTCATTCTAATTAATAAGTTTTACGAAAATACTAAATTTTGAGTAAATTTTAAAAATTTTTAAAATGAAAAAGCTTATAATTATTTTTTTTTTCTTTGTAACTGTTGAAAATAGCAAAGCATCCGTATTAAGCAGTGATTTAAAAGAAGTAATTAAAAATGCAGAAAAATGTATTGAAAATATTGATGAAACAAGAAGATTAAAAATTCTTAATGAGGGAGAAAAAATAATAAAATTTTATGTAACAAACTTAGCTTATGAAGATTTAGATCTTTTTTTATATAATTATTCATATTGCTATAGCGCTTTAGCTACAAATGAAAAAAAAAAATATCTACAAAAAATAATAAAAACTACAGAATTTTTGATTGATGCAGAAATAAATAAAAAAACTCAATTAGAAAATAAAGATAAAAATCGATGGATAACGCATTTTTATTTAGAATTACTTTCTGATGATGATATTGTTAAGAAGCCATTATCTTTAAAGGTATGGAAAAGATTGTTTTATCTAAGTGAAAAAAAACTATTTCCTTATAATAGTACTGATCTAAAATTTATTCTTAAATTTAATTTTTATTACGAAGAAGATTTAACAATTTTTAAAACAAATGAGGACTATTTAAAACTTGAAACGTTTTTTCTTAAAAACATCGAATTATTGAATAATAATTTAAATCAATCTCAAGAAGATTTTTATACAATTTCAAGAAATTATATAAAATTAATTAAAAAATTTGAAACAAAAAAATGCAAAAGCTTTCTTGAAGATAAAATACTAAAAACAAAACCAGAGCTAAATTTTTACTCAAGTTATGTTGATACCTTCAGAAGTGCAATCGATTGTTTTCAAAATAATTATGAGGCAAATGTAACAGTCGCCGAACTTTTAAAAGTTATTGAAAATCTTGAAAAAGAAGTTGTTTTTTTTTTAAGCCAAAATAATTCAGATGAAAATAAAAATAAATTACAGTTACAACACCTAGAAATACTTCAAGTTCTTTTAGATTTAAATAGTTCATTTTTAAAAGAAAAAGAAGTTTCGGACTTAATCTTCAAATTAGAAAAAAATTTAAAAATATATTTTAGTCAAAATTCAACTGACTATATACGGGAAAATACTAAATTAATTAAAATTTATTTAACATATGATATTAAAAAAGCTGATGACGAAATAGAAAAAAATTTAAAATTTCTTTCAAGCTTAAAAGCTGAGGATAATATCCCTAAAATTTTTTTAGATTTAAGTAATAATGATAAAAACCATAAAGAGTACAAAAGTGGTTTAAATGTAGCAAGTTTGGATTTAAACAATTTAAAATTTGAAAATTTATATTTAAAATCAAAAATTAATTCTTTTTATGGAAAATATTCAGAACAAATAAAGTTACTAGAATTCTATTTAGAGCATCTTAAAAAAAATTTTAAACTATCCAAACCAGTTTATAAAATACTTACCTTTGAACAAACCCATACTATACCAAATGTTTATCTCGATTTAATAAATTCAACTCAAGCAATGAATGATTTACAAAAGTTTGAAAAAACTTTTAATGAAGCAGAAAAATACTGTAATGATTTAGAGAAAATTTATAATTTAAATAATTTCGATAACAAAAACATCAATCATTCCACAACATGCAGAGAAATTTATATCTCAAGTATAAAAACCTTAATTTTAATTAAACATCCAAATTTAAAAAGTCTTGTTGAAAAAAAAATACTTCCGCTTTTTGCATATTTAGATGAGACTGACTTTAGAGATTTTAAAGATAATCATTTAATTGCCATTAAAAGAAATGCAGAAAGAAATTTTCTTTTATTTGATTATTTTATTGCTGAAAAAAGTTTGAAAGATGCTTGTCAAATTTTGAATGAAAAAATTTATAAAAAAATTTTAATTGCTGACGAGTATTTTAGTTCAACTCAAAAGTTAGGTGCATTAACTATGAAGATGGCATGTAATCAGGGCTTATCTATAAAAGACGATTATGAAAATTTGATGCAGCTTGTTGATAAGGCATTCATATCAATAATTAATGATCTTGAATACTTAGATAAAATATTTGTATCTAATTTTAAGTCAGAAATTAAGGGAGGTGTAAAATTGACAGATTTATTTGGCATTCTTATAATTCTTAAAGAATTTCACCCTGAATACAGTAAGTTTATTGATGAAAAGTTAAATTATTATTTTTCCTATTTACAATTACAAGACGCATTTTTTGTTACAAATTTTAAAAAAAATTTTGCTGCGCAATTAAATAGTCCAAATGAAAAAGATCTTTTAGAAAAAAAATATAATCTTATTTTGAAACTTGAAAATAATAAGATTAAATTTGAAGATAGCAAAAATGTGAATTTTTCATTTGAGAAATACATTGAAACAAGAAAAAATATTCTTAACGAAATTGATAAAATTAATGAAAAAATGCCAGAAACTAATAAGAATGTTAAGATTAATTTCTCTAAAAGATATACTATAAAGGATATTCAAGAAAACCTGGGCTATTCCGAAGCTTTAGTTTATTACGACAGTAAATCGGGAGTCACTTTAAGTACAATAATTACAAAAGATAAAAGTGAATTTAATTTTGCTGGTATTAAAACTGATAAACTTTTAAATATTATAAATAAACAAAGGAATAGTTTAGAAGAAGGTACTTCTACCCTAGTTATCCAATCATTGATTTTTGAGAAGCTTTTTAAAAAAAATTATAGTTTCTTAAAAGATAATAAAATACAAAAAATTTATTTTATACTTGATAAAAATTTAAGTGCAATTCCTTTTGAAATGTTAATAACAAATTTAGAAAGCTTACAAGAATATTTAAAAATAGATGATAGTAAAGAAGAGGAATATTTCAAAAATGAACTTGAAAAAAAAATTGCTAATCCTAAATTTCTGATTGAAGATTTTTCGGTGAGTTACTTTCCCTCTATTCAGTTTTTTATAGAGAGCCAAAATTATACTGGAAAAATTACAAAAGAGTCTTTTTTTCTAGGATTTGGTGATCCGGCTTTTAACTCCGGTCAATTTAGTATTAATGAAAACTACAAAATATTTTTAACAAATAGGGGCACCTTAAAAGATACGAGAGTTATCAGTCAAAGATATAAAAGTCTCCCAGGTAGTAGAGAGGAAATTAATATTATAAAAAGTTTTTTTCCTAAAAATGATGTTTTTTTGAATAATAGTGCTAATGAAAAAACTTTAAAGAATTTGCAGCTTGAAAAATATGATATTATTAATTTTGCAACTCACGCAGAGGTCTCTGGTGTACTAGAGGATTTTAATGAACCTTTCTTAGTTTTAACCCCTCCGGATAAACCTTCTGATGAAAATGATGGAATAGTTACGGCATCTGAAATTGCAAAATTAAATTTAAATGCAAAATTGGTTATTTTATCTGCATGTAATACTGCATCAAAAAAAGACCAATATGCAGACGGCTTTTCTGGTCTAATACAGTCTTTTTTTATTGCCGGTGCAGAGTCAGTAGTTGCTACTCATTGGCAAGTTGAGGATAATGCATCAAAAATTTTAATGACCAAAACTTTTGATAAAATCATTAATCAAAATATAAAAACGAGTGATGCGTTGAGACAAACAAAGATTGAGTTTATTAATGGCGAATATGGAGAAAAATACAGACATCCTAAATATTGGGCTCCCTATGTGCTTATCGGAAGATAAAGTATCTATTATCTACTCTTTTTAATTGCATTACATTTTGATTTGTTTTGGTTGCAATAAGTTTGAATACCCTTTCCACTAGCACTTAATATTGTTTTAAAAGCTCCAGCATGCACAACTGAAGGTATTGTTAAATTTGTCATAAAAACCGATATTATCAGAGCTATCCCTAGTCCCAATTTTCTCATTTTAACTCCTTTTTGGCATGTTATTTATAATGATAACGTTTCGAATTATAATTTATTCATTTTAAAAAAATAATTCTGTTAGGCTAATTTGTGACTTTTAGTATGAAATTTACAAAATTATTAATAGTAATAATAAGTTTTTTTTCAGTTTTTTTAAATACTAATCTCCTTTTTGCAAAGGATGCATGGATAGGTTTTGGCTTCCAAAAAAATAATACAGACCTTAAACAAAAATATTCACTATTTTCTGAGGATGGGTATTTAGTAACCAGTATATTTAAGTCATCGCCAGCAGATATTTCAGGATTAAAAGCTGGTGATATCTTTTTATCAATAAATGGAATTGAAGATATAAATATAAAAGAAATTTTAGGAAATAAAAATCCTGGTGATATTTTAGATTTTAAAATTTTAAATAATAACAAACAAATAAAAATTGTTAAATTAATCCTTGGAGATATTAAAGATAAAAAAAACAATAATTTAACAAAAGAATCTGAAAAATTTAAACTTTATTATGCAGGATATTTTGCTAAATTCCCTGAGGCACAAATTTCAGAAATCTATTTAAGTGAATTAAGGATTGTCGAAAAGTATAATACGAAAAACTTAGTTATAACGTGTTTGGATAAAAAAAGTGATTTATATATTAAGGGGGTGAGATTATATGATCAGGTATTAAAAATAAATGGACAACCAGTACACTTATATAAGTTCTCAAATAAACCTTTTGATATTACAATTGAAAGAGATTCGAAAATTTTAACATTTAAAAATATTAATCCCTCAGTATGGATTAACGGTGAAGAGGACTTAACCTGCGTTCCAGAATATGCTCATTTTATTTGCGAAAAATTTTTTGGTGGAAATTTAACAAAAGCAGATCTATGGGTAAAAGTTTATGAATGTTGCGAAAAAAATAAAGTAGCATTATTTCCTTTTGAGGAAAAAGATAATAATTTTTTAAGATTAGCTTCTTTAGATTTTGCCATTCTTTATCTTAAAAGTGAAAAAAAATTTGATACGCTAGAAAAATTTATTCGAGCAGCTGAAAAAGACTTGGAATATTTCGATCAAGTAATAAAAAAGTTTCCAAATTCTAAAATACCTGACAATTATTATAAAATATCAGAGGCATTAGCTAATTTAAATTTATTTGGTTTAGATTTTAAAGATAAGAAAGAAATACCCTACAATGTTAAAAATAATATAAGTAGAATTACTAAATTAATAGATGTTGAAATTAAAAGTGATGGAAAGAGTATTGAGTCTTTAAAAAAAATTGAACAAAATATTTATTATCTTATTCAAGAACGTCAGTATGAATATTTGCAAAAAATATTACCTGTTCTCATTGATAAAAATTACTCAGAGGATAGTGAAAAATACTTGGAGATTATAGGGTCATTTTATCTAAATTTAGCACAATCTTATTACGATCAATTTAAAATAAATAATCAAATAAAAGTTCTGTCAGATGCAGAAACTTGGATCAAAAAAAAGAGAGTAAATGCACAAAGTAGAGTATTATACGCGAAAATTTTAACAACAAAATCTTACAACTTTTTAGGTGATACTTCTACACTTAATACTTTCAAGACAAGAGATTGGAAGTTTATAGATGCATATATAAATGAGTTTTATTTGTTATCTAAAAAAGAGCAGGAAGAGATTTTAAAATTAGACGACGATTATCTCTTTCAAGGCTACTTGCCACTAGGGATTGTTGACAGTTTAACACCATTTTCAGGAAAACATTATTCTTACTATCTCAATAAAGGGTTAGAAGAATTATCAAAAATACCAAATTTTAAATCATATAAAAAAATTTACTTTATAACCAATTTATTAATGGCAGCCTCAACCCACAGAGATACTATTGAAATTAATAAAAATTTATTTGAACTAAAAAAAGCTTTTATTGATGCAAAAGGAAACGATGAATATCTAAATGCGATTAGTCATACTTTAGGAACATTAGTAATTTTTTTTTCAAATTCCGAATTTTTTTATGAATTAGATAGTTTTGTAAATTTTATTGATAATAATTTTGATTTTTCAAAAAAGTTTAAAAGAGGTTCAAGCCTTTTAAACTTAGGTGTATCGCAGTTTTATTTTTTAGCAAAATCAACTGTTGAAAAAAATAAAAATAATTATTTAAAGGCAGCATATTATATTGAAGAATTTATAAAAGTTAATGAACTTAACTTATCAACTATCATTAATGATGTAAGAAATAATAATAATAGTAATATTTACCATAATATATTCGTATCTAATATGTTGCCAGACCTTTATTTTTGTTACTATAAAATTGGAGCTTACGATAAAATTAATAATTTAACTTTTGCAGCGTTTGGCAAAAATACTGAAGATTTAAAACATAGCGACTTAGAAGAGATACTTTCTCTTGAAAATCCTATTAGAGTATTCAGTCCGTTATTTTCCTATCTTATAAAGTTAAATCATAAAGAAAAAGCTAATATGACAGCAAGGTTTTTAAAAAAAAATTTTAATAAAATTATTCCTAAGCAACCTACAGACAGTTTTGTAAAGAGTCCGAGTGATTTTACTAATAATGGGGTTGAATTTATTAAAAATAATGAAAAAGAGTTAGCTTATGATCTTTATACAGCTGCATATAAGTTAGTTCTAGAAAAATATAATGATCAATTATTTACTTCTATTTGGAGAATATCTAATAAAGATCAATCATCGGTAATAGATTTTTTTGAGGGATATAATATTTTGAAGTCAAAAAATTTTTTTGATCAAGCATATACTACCGCTCAAATTGTAAAGAATGCAAACCCATCTAGAGAAATATTAAAAGGATATTTAACAAAAAAAGATAATCAAAATAAAGATTTGATAGAATATGGAAACTTAGAAAAAGAATTGATTTCACTTATTAAAATGGAGGAATTAGAATTAACTCGCAAAAAAGCCATTAATCAAGAACAATTCCAAAAAACTTTTAATGAAAAAAAAAATAAGTTTGAAGAGTTAGAAAAAAAAATAAAAATTAAAAATCCCGAATATTTTCAATCAATTAAAATTCAGGGTGTGAGTTTAGAAAATATACAAAAAATGCTAAAATCTAATCAAGCTGTTATCGATTACTATTTCTCACAAAATAAAATGGCAGCAGTTATTATTAAAAAAGAATCATATCATGTTCATATAGAAGCTATCGATAGCAGGGACTTAAATAAAATTAAAAATAATATTAGACAAAGTTTAACGGTAAAAAATGATGGTAAATTGGTTCCATACGATCTAAACAACGCTTTTAAATTAAATACTTCAACATTTTTAAATCTTAAAAAATATTTACAAGATATAAATTATTTATTTATTTCTCCAGATGGTCCATTAAACGAAATACCTCTGCATGCTTTACCAAAAAATTACGGAACTAGTTGTATGGATTGCAGTAGTGTTGAATGGAATTTTTCCGATTACACATTTAATTACATGGCAAGTTTAGACTATTTTCAAGGTTCAACCAGTGATGATTTTCTAACAAAAATGATAAAAGATAATTTTGGAGGTATTTTAAGTAATTTTGAAATTAATAAAAACTTAAATATAGTTAAAGAAAATGCATCTCAAATATTTGGAAATATTTTTAAGCCGAGAGAAGAAAGTATTAAGAAAGATAATTTAAAAATTACTAAAACAAAATATTTAGGAATTGGCGATCCAGATCTTTATTTAAAAAAAAAGAATTCTTATGCTGATAAATTTGCAATTTTAAGATCAACGGATTTAAGTAGTAATATAGGATTAGTAAATATCAGTGAAATCTATTCACCATTAAAAAATTCTAGAGAGGAAATAATTTATTCATCTAATGTTTTCGGAAAAGAAAATAGTGTTGTTTTGTTAAAGGAAAATGCAACCGAGACAAAAATAAAAGAATTAAATTTAAAAGAATTCAATATAATTCATTTTGCAACTCATGCTGAAGTATCTGGTGCTTTAAAAGGATTGAACGAACCATTTTTAGTAATGTCTCCTCCAAAAGTGAAAACAGATCAAGATAACGGTCTCTTAATGATGAATGAGATTATGCAATTAAATTTAAATGCTGATCTTGTTATATTGTCTGCTTGTAATACGGGATCAGTTGAGGATCAGTATTCTGGAAGCTTTAGCGGACTTGCAAAAGCATTTTTTGTAGCAGGAGCTAAATCAGTTTTAGTCTCCAACTGGTATGTTGAAGATGCAGCAACGCAGAAATTAGTGAAAAAATTCACTGAACTTTCAGCAAATAATCAAGATAGCTTTGCTAATAATTTAAATTTAACCATGAAAGAATTATCAAAACAGAATGGTAAGGACTCTCATCCAATATTTTGGGCCCCATTTGTATTTGTAGGACAGGATACTTCAACTAAAACTCAATAAATTGAGGTTTTTTGAACTTTTTAACTAGGTATTTTTTGTTAGAATAATTTTTATAATGAAGAAGATATTATTTATTTTTTTAATAGCATTATTTTCCTCTGAGATTGTTTTAGCAAAAGATGAGATTTTACAATTTAGGGGCGGGGGTACTTTTCCAAATGTTAAAGAAGATCTTAAAAAACCAGAAACTGTAATTAAAATTGATGAAGATTTTCTTAAATTTAACCCACTTAAATCAATAACGCAGTTAAATCAATCAGACCAAGCATTAGAAAAATTAGTTGGCAAAACTAAATTTAATGAAAATTTTCAGTTTAGAGGTGGAGGCAAAAGCATTTACTCTAGTTATGCAGACAGTGTATTTTTAATATACGTACCAGACAAAAAAGATAAGAATAAAGGTTTTTTTGGTTCGGGAGCATTAGTTCATACAAATGGAAATGTCAGTTTGGTAGTAACAAATCTTCACGTAGTTCAAGACAATATAGATGGAAACATTTTAGTTATAGCAAAACCTAAAAGCCTAGATCAAAAGTATGGAGAAAAATATTCTGGAAAAGTTGTGGCTCAGGATAAAAAAACCGATATTGCAATTTTAAAAGTTATAGGTTTACCTAATATAAAAGTAATACCGACAGGAAGCTATAAAGAAATCAAAGTACAAGATGAAGTTCATGCTATTGGACATCCTGAAGGTCTGAATTGGACTTATACTAAAGGTTTTGTGAGTGCTATTCGTACAAATTTTACCTGGAACGAACACAATGCAACAGTAATTCAACATCAAATTCCTATAAGCCAAGGAAACTCTGGAGGTCCTCTTTTTAATGATGATGGAAAATTAGTTGGAATAAATACTGCTAAGAAAGAAAAGGGTCAGAATTTAAATTTTGCTGTTGCCATAGATGAAATTGAAAAAGTTTTAAGAAATAAAGACAATCATTCAAAAGAACAACCATCAAAATCAAATATTATTTCAAAAAGATTTCCTGATGCGGTTGGAGAGAAAGATAGTAAAAAGAATGGTGTAATAGACACATGGTATTTTGATAAAAATAAAAATGGAATAATAGATCAAATTTGGGTCGATCGAAATCAAGACGGAAAAATAGATGTAATTTATTTTATGGATGAAAATACAAAAAAAGTTACAAGCGGTATTTTTGATGAAAAGGACTCTAGAGTTACAGTTATCTATAAAGATAATAAACCAAGCAGATTGGGATATGATTATAATAAAGATGGAGTGATTGATAGGTGGGAAACTTTATAATTGTCCTATTTAAAATTTAAACCTGTAAATTCCCATTTTTTATTTTGAAAACAAACTGTTAGAAAAGCATCTCTTGGTCTCTCAAATCCAGACATTTTAACCTGTTTTACAAAATTAAGATTTTTACAGTTTAAATTCTTTGTACTGTTAAGACTTTCACTTAAAATAAACTCTACATTGCTATTGGCTGATAATTTTATAGTGATTTTCTCTCCTATTTTTCCCTTATTTAGTTTGCTGTTTACATCAGTGTTAAAAACATCAGCATCAAATTCTTGAATAAAATTTATCGTTGTAGTACCCCTAAATTGATCTTTTTGTTCAAAAGTTTCTTTTTTAAGAGAAGTAAATTCTGATTTTTGATTAGTAACATAAACATTAGTATAAAATCCACCAACAAAAAATAATGCAAAAGCTGCAGCTACAGCTGAGTATTTGATCGAAAAAATATTAAAAAAATTTAAAAAAAAAGAGTTTTGATTGGTAATTTTTTTTTGGTTAAATTTTTCAATTTTTTTTTTTAAATAATCAGGAATTTCCTCTTTTTTAAACTCTTCTTTTAATGAATATAAAAACTTGTTTGTATCTTGATAATCGTTGTATAGTTTCTGTAATTTTGGATCAGATTTGATTGCTTTTACAACTTCATCTTGCTCCCTTGGATCAAGAGTTCCGTCTACTAGTTGCATTATTTTAATATCATTAACCATTTATTGATCTTTCAAGTTCTATCTGGCATTCGTTTTCTTAGTTCCTTCCTGCAATCAGATAGTCTACTCAGTACTGTTCCGATACTATTGACATCTATAATCAATTGAATTTCTTTCATACTTAAATCATCTGCAGCTAGCATTAAAATTTCTCTACATTTTATTCCCATACTATGTATTATTTGAAGCGTAGTTTTTAATTCCGATTTGGTTTGAAGTCTATTTTCAATAGGCTCTAAATTAGTATCCTCTATTTCAATCTCATTTCCTTCATCATCTACCGGAATATTTGTAAAATTTCTTTGTTTTCTAACATCATCTATATAAAGACCTTTTGCCTTTAGTATAGCGATGGCCATTAAGTTTGGATGGTCTTTATATTTATCCCAATTTTTTTGAATATATTCATAGACCCTATTAACCAATTCGAAAGGATCAATATTTTTGTATTTTCCAGATATAATTAGAGCTAATCTTCTTACAAAATCTTCATCTAATTTATTCACAAGAATTATAATTATATAAAACTGTATCATTTGTATATTTTCAATCTATTTTCAAAAAGCCTCGTTTAAAGAGGCTTTTTGTCTATTAACTAACAACCAAGTCCGTAGCATTTATATTCGTAGGTTTGGCCACCATATTGATTAGGTCTACCTTCCCACTGGCGTATCTTTGCATTAGCAGAAGAAGCTAAAATAAATAAAATACAGGCCATAGATAGTATTTTTTTCATGTATGTTCCTTTCTTAGGGATTAAACGTTTGAAAGAAATTTTTATTCAAAATTATTTAATTATTTTTTAAAATAATAGTTGTTACCCCCATATTTGATGGGGGTAAAACAATAGTATTTATTAGTTATTGTTGTTGGCCTTAACAAGAATACTTCCTAATATCCCCAGGGCTATTGGGGTAAATCTGGAAACTGGACCTAAAAAAGACGTTAAGTTTATTCCAGCAAATGAAAGTAAAAAATCAATAATACCCGCTCCTATTAATAAATAGCCAATAACTGCCAAGGCACTATCACGACTTTCTGTATGATATTCAACAACATTTTGATTTTTTTTCATAATTTTCCTCATGTTTTACTCAATCAACGTTTGAGGAAAAAAAATATTCAAATTTTAATTTTGAATAAAAGTTTGGATGAAACGTTAATCATCCATAACAAAAACAATATGAGGAAAAAATGAGAAAAAGCGAAAAAATAAAGGCACTTCAGGTTGTTGAAACAAAAATCAAAAGTGATGAAAGCAAAAATGAAGATGCATTTAATGAGGAAGTAATTTCATTTGTTGATAATGAAATTGAGAACTTATTAAAAAAATACAGTTCAGTAGATATGGGTATTATCGTTTATAACTTTATGTTCCATTTATCTCAGAAGTTTATTTTTGAAAAAATGCCAATTGGTCGTTTTTTTAGATCCGTTAACATCGGAACCAAGCACGCTTCAGAAAATTACTTAGATTTTATTAAGAAAGAATACGACGTTAAGCCAAAAATTGAAGAAAATTTTGAAAATGGCGAAAAAAAAAGACTAATTAATTAAAGGAGACTTAAATGAAAAAATATTTTGAATATCACAATAATTCTGAGAATTCACATAAATTTTGGCAAATTACGTTGTCATCAAAAAATGTTGAAATAAAGTTTGGAAGAGTAGGAATTAAAAATCCAGCGACATTTATAAGATCATTTAAAAATTCTAGTGAGGCCTTAAAATTTGCTAATTCTAAATTAAAAGAGAAGATTAATAAAGGTTATGTACTTCACTAAAAAAAATTTTGAATAAAAATAATTTTGAAACGTAATATAAATATGAGCAAAGAAAATAAAAATAAAGTTACTGAACTTGTTAAATGGGATAATTTCAATAGAGTAAAAATTGAAAATAAACATAAGATTATTGAAAGAGCAAAAATAGATGGCTCAAATAATATTCCTAAATCTGAAAATTCTACCTACACAGAATGTGAAAATGAAATTAAAACTGAATTGGATGAATATGTATCAAATCAAATATCAAAAGGAAAAAAGTTTTTTAATAACTTAGAGAATAAATTAGATAGTTTAGAAACACATTTAGGCTCTAATCACTTTTTAGAAATAGTAAATAAGTTAAAATTAGACTTAAGTAATTTAAAAGTTCAAGTTAATTTGAAATTAAATGAGTATAAAAAAAGTTTAGAAATTTCTAAAGAAGAACTTTTAAGTTTTAAAAGATTAAATCAAATTGGAAGAAACCCAGAAGCTGCAGATAGCTCTACAATTTTAACTACACTTGCTTTGTTAACATTACTATTTTTTGTAGAGGTATTTTTAAACTCAAATTTATTGAAATCAGTTTTGCCAGGGGGAGAAATTGAAGGTTACGCATTTGCATCGGTAATTGCCGCTATTAACGTAATTGCCTCATTTTTTGTTGGTTATTATGTTTTTAAACAAATTACTCATGTTCAAAAAGCGAAGAAAATTTTTGGCTATGTGATTGGATCTATTTATTCAATATTTATTTTATATACTAATTTGTGTCTTGGGGCTTATAGGGCGGAGGCTGAAAGAATTGCAAAAAAACAGTTATCTATGCCACTAGATACAATATCACCCGGTTTTGGATTTGAGTTTAATAATTTTCTAAGTGCTTTAGAGCAGGCTACGAGGCCTTGGACGGTAAGTTTCTCTCTAATGGCTTTTGGCTTAACATGTATTGGTATATTTTTTGCAATCTGCTCTATTCTTAAAGGTTTCTTTTTTAATGATACATATCCTGGATATGGAACTTTGGGTCAACAAGTAATTAAGTTTAAGAATTTAATAAAGACTACGCTTCATGAATTTACAACTAAAGCTACTAAAACTGTAGATAGCACGACTAAAGAAATAAATAATCTCCAAAATAAATTAATACATGAAGATTTAGACAGTTGGGGTCATAATGTAAATTTATTGCAAATGGAGTTTGTAAACTTTAAGAGAAAAATTGAAGAAGCTGAAAAGGATGCTGATCATATCATACTGGAGTATAGAGAAAGAAATAAATCAATTAGAAGTACACCTGCACCAGAATATTTTTCTAATTCTTTTAAACTTCACGATGATAAAAAAGACCCATACGTACAATTTGTAGAAGTAAAGGAAAGTCATAAAAATGATATTGAAAAGAAGAATAAAAAAAAAGAATTTGAAGAAAATATTATTAAAAAATTTGAAGACGCATTAGGAAAAATTAAAGGAACGTACGATGAATTTTTAAATGATCAAGAGAAAATCCAAAATAAATATGAAATTAATTAAATCTTTAATTGTAAGCCTAATTTTATTTTCTAATTCTTTACACGCGAAAGACTATCCAAGTGTACCTAATGATATAAATCCTTTACACGTTTCACCAGCTTTTTGTTATCAGGATGCAACAAAAATAGGTCATTCGATTGTTTTACTTGATATCACATCTCCATTAGACCGGGCCCAAAAAGATTTTATTAGAGATGAATTTTTTTCAAAAGAAAGTTTTATAAAAAATACCAAACCATTTGAAAGAATATCTTTCTTATTAATTGATAACAATAATCCCCAATCTCAAAAATTTGTATTCTCAATGTGCAGACCCAACAGCGGAGATAATGCAGGAAAGGAAAAAGTATCAATGAGACAATCTCCTCTCTTTGTAAAAAAATACTTTAACGACTTTATAATTTTAGCAAATGCATCTTATGACAAAATTTTTAGCAAAAATATTAATTCAGATAGAAGTTTAATATATGAAACTATTGTTTCTGTATTTCGAAATCCTACATATGATTTTGGTAACGATTATTCTACGCGAAGATTATTTATAGTGTCTGATTTAATGCAGCATTCAGAAAGATTATCTTTTTATAAGCTTTGTAATGCAAAATCTGATTCAGCAAAATGTCCCTTATTTGCTAAACTAAAGGAAAATCTTAACAATAAAGCATATATTGAAAGTACATCTCCAGACGTATCAAAAACTAAAAACGTTGAAGTTGTTTTGATTTATTTAAATCATCGATACGAAACGAATAAGCAAATCGATGAGTCATTGCTTCAGTTGTGGATGGACTATTTTAAATCTCAGGGTTTAAGCAATGTAAAAATAATACGCCAAGTTGATTTGAAGTGATGAGCGATTTTTTTAAAAAATACATTATCTATATAATATTGGCATTGACTGCAGTTATTACTGTCTCAATGTATATTTATTTTTCTCCTTACTATTCTTGTAAGCGCTCTTTACTTAAAGAGGAACGAGGTAATGCATTCCTTATTGAGAAATTCTGCAGGGGACAAAGATATTAATTAAATTTATGACTAAAGAAAAATTTAAATTATTAGTTTGGATTAATTTATTAATACTGCTTGTATCTGCTCTTAAAATCATTTTTATTCCAAAAATATCAGCACCTGGTGATCTTGTACAAATTATTGAGTCGTATGAAAAATTTTCAAATCCTATTGAAAATTATATAATTTTTTTAAATATTCTTTTTTTAATATTTTTTTTCATCTCATTGTTCTTAATTTATAGATTTAATGATTATGGAAGAAAACTTTACATCGTATCTAGTTTTGCAGCATTATGTCTAATATTTAGTAATAATTATGCTTTCTTTGACTCATTAGAATTTATTTTAGATTTTTTAAATTCAACTATTTTTGGGTTTACTATTGCAATACTTTATTTTTCAAAAATTAGTAAAAGTTTTATATACAAAAAGTTTATTTAAATTATTTTTAAATAAACATGCAAAACAAAAAACAATATTCTAGTTGGATTGGCGTTAAAAGATTAGCTAAAGAATTAGGTTACGACACTTATGATGTCTGTAATATCCTTTGGAAATTTAAGTACCGTAAACAACCAGCTTTATTGAATATATTAATCTGTGCAATGATTAAAAAAAATTTATTAAGAATTCAATTAGGGAAAAAATTAAGAGATGAAAAAGGGAATATAATTTTTCAAAATCCTGGAGAAACTAATATTCACTACGCCATAAGAGCGGATTTTAATTTTTTCAAAACAAATTATAAGATTAAAAAAATATGGAATGAAAAGCCTGATTTTTATAAATCCCTACGACAAAAATACCATAATTTATATAAGCGCTATTCAAGAGAAATTAATAATCACGCCAAAATAATTCTTTGATTGCCCAGATTAATACGGGCATAAGATTTTAAGAAAAAAAAGAGTAATATAATTACTTAAATTAACTTTTATAAATTTATGCAAAATAAAAAAATACTAAGTATTGATCGAATTAAAGCTAATAGAGAAAATGCTAAACATTCAACTGGGCCTAAAACTGCAACTGGAAAGTTTAAGTCCTCAAGAAATAGCATCAAACACGGCTTACAAGCACGATTACACCTTGTAATAGGCGAGGATCCTGTAGCTTTTGAAAGGTTTAAAGCCTCTTACATCAAAACATTAAGTCCA
>Ga0194130_10005084_pt1 | contig 16180 bp, 24 predicted proteins | sample TA2KigsurfametaG_FD_160084 | JGI IMG/M metagenome (GOLD analysis project Ga0194130, IMG submission 160084) | Freshwater microbial communities from Lake Tanganyika, Tanzania - TA2015050 Kigoma 12 surface | ecosystem: Environmental > Aquatic > Freshwater > Lake | place: Tanzania: Lake Tanganyika... | reverse complement strand
CCTGGTTACAGTGGCGACCGTTCCACCCGCACGTCCCAACTCAATAGGAGGAAACGGATAAAAGGTTTCGCTGGTAGTAACACCAACTCCGTCAACAGTTTGACGAGCCATGGTTATTACTCCCAGTTATCAGGAACGAGCAGACTGCAGTTCGATAGCAGCAGCAGGGTTCAGGGTGCCGCAGCCACAGGCCATACGACCCAGGATAACGTCGCCTTGATAGATCACCGACACGTCACCGCTGGTTACTTGGACCTGAGGACCAACAGCTTCAACAACACCAGCAGCTTCCTTCTGATAGATCAGACCACAGTGGGTGGAGAAGTCACCAGAGTAGTTGTTGTTTTCACCGTTAACGGCAGACACGTTACCAGCCAGGAAAGGCAGGTTGTTGGAACGCTTGATGGAGATACCAGCAATTTCGTACAGGCCTTCACCGCTGTTCAGAGAACCTTGGGTGTTGCCATAGTCACGGTTCAGGATGTTGCTATCAACCTGGCTGACGAGAGCGTAGTACTGGCGAGGAGCCAGAACAGCAAAGCGACCCTGCTTGGGCACATTCTTTTCATCCAGAATGCTGGCAGCTTCAAAGAAACTATCCACCAGAGCCTGAGCGTCATACTCTTTGTTAGCACCCAGTTGGATCACCGAACCACCGGGCTCAGGGCCAGGGGCAGCAGTGATGGGGTGTGCTTCACGAGCAGCTTTAGCAATCTGACGGAAGATCTTCTTGTCATAAGCTTCAGCCAGTGCATGACCGATCTTCTTGGAGATCTCACCACGCAGATCGTAGTGAGCAAGGGTCTCATCCAGGTCATAGACGAAGGCGCTGGAAACCAGCAGGTCGTCACAGACAATGGTCTTCTCAGCCACCGGAGGATCACCACCACCAAGGATCGGGGTGCCAGGGACGTGGTAGTCCGCCGTCATGCGACCAGTGAAGATGAACTGAAGCGATTTGCCATTCTTCAGGGTGCGACGCATCACAGTGTCACGAGCGATACAAGCCGACTCGTAGGCTTTGATGAGTTCGCCGCTAAAGATTTTCAGGTAGGTTGCATACTTGGTATCATAAGCAGTACCAAGTGCAAGGGGGGTACTAGAAGTCTGGTTAATAGTACCCAGAGAAGTTACAAGAGCGTTAGCCATTGTGAGAAAGAGAGAAAGTTAAAAGGACTTGCTCTCAGATCTGAGAATTTTTTTGCGCTAAATATCTAATAGGTGTCGTCTCTCCGACTGTCAATGGCTAGTGGGTATCTCCTTAGAGGCCAATAGCCAACAGGAGCCAGGTCCGACTTTGAGGTGCCTGACTCCACTAACACTCTTCGACGGTAGTTCTTTCCAAAACAAACCGACGAGGTGAATAATCGCCGTTATAAAGCCACGGACGCGGGCTCCCAATTACTTGGGCTTCTTAGCAGTCTTTGCTGCAGCTTTAAACTGCTTTGCAGTAGGAGCCCCTGCGGCTCCCGGTTTCCGCATCTGTTCTCCGCTACCTTGTTTGATACGAAGACGTTTAGCGTGAATGTTGGCGTACAATCCAGGTTTTGCCATATCAGCAACCTTTCTTGCCACCACCACCCTTACCACCTTTACCTTTCATGATCAGGGCCAGGCAGAGAGGGAACCTGCTTGAACCTTAGTTCCACGAGGGCTCAGTTCAATCAGGGTTTGCTCAGACGGATACGCACGTTGGAATCCGTCAGCAGTTGAAGCGTTAGTCACATACTGGGTGACGATCCCAGAAGTGGTAGCCAGGTTTTTAGGATCGTATGGAGTAGCTCGTGCCATTAGTGAAGTCGTGTGATAGATACTTCTCCAACTCCTTCGCCCAACATACCAATCTGTTGAGCTGCTGCCTTACTAAGATCGATTTCCCTACCATGTATGTAAGGTCCACGATCATTAATACGGACAACCGCGCATCGATTGTTCCGCTTATTGCAGACACGAACTCTGGTGTTGAATGGATACCAGGGATGTGCTGCAGTCATAGCGTGCATATTGTAAGTCTCTCCATTGGCAGTCGTATTCCCGTGATAGGGATAGCCATACCAAGATGCGAGAGCGGCGAAGGTTAGTGTGAAAAAAGTCATGAAAACAGTGCAAGGAACATTGATATTGCTTACTCGTCTACATCCTTGAATTAAGCTTTTTTGAGGAAACCAGGGAGCTCTTGGCCACCTTTGTTCTTCAGCTTCCGTTCCTGCAAGCGCCTGAGCATTTCAGGCGTTGCATTAGGAACTCCCTCGTAGCTTTGGCCACCAGGGATAAACGGTTGATTCAGATCAAAGCTTTTACCTTGAGCTATTTTGAGATTCTGCTTTCCTCTGCGTCTAGCAGAGTTTTTCATTAGTACGAAAGGTCAGACCGTTCAAGTTTGTTAAAAACGTCTTGCCTGTATGCAGGATCATTGTCGTAGCGTGGATCGCTCATTGCTCGAACAACCTCAGCTTGACTACGGAAAACATCAGCAGGCTGAGCTGCCTTACCTTGAATCATTGTGCCTTCAAAGCCTGCTTCATCAGTGAAGCGATAGTACAGAGCCTGCAAGGCAAGACTGATAGCTGCCATATTCCCAGACTCAATTACTGAGTCATAAGCAGCGATCTCCTCAGGAGCAAAGTTCTGAGCAGCCCATTGAGTGAGTTGCTGATATGCAGACTCACCTCCAACGCTGTTGTGAATCTGAGAGATTTGATTGTCGCTTAATTCAACAGACTGAGGTTGCTGGTCTTGAGGAAGTTGTTGTTGAAACCTAATGTAGGCGTCAACAAGTTCTGTGGATGACATTTCAGCAAAGGCTGCCATCGTCTCTTCACTGAGCAAACCCGTTTGGGAGTACTCATCAGAGGCGTCGAACAGAAAGTCCACATAGGGATCTTCGGACGGTTCGTCCTCGTCTTCAAATTGTTCATCACTTGTCTGATCTTCAGACAGTTCGTCTTGATCCTTAGAACCAAGCTTACGTTGAAGCTCAATATAAGCTTGCTCTAGTTCTTCAGCATTACGGTATTTACCAGCAAGGAGAGCAGCTTGATCCTGCTCCATCTGCTCACCAATAGCATACGCTTCAGCATCACTGTCTTCCTGAGCTTGCATGGCTTCAGGATCAGTGCTGGGATCATACGTCAGATTGAATGCCATAGTTAGTAGTAGTTTTTAGACCGCCAAGACCAACACGCTCAACACGATTGGGGACACCAACAACGGGTCTTCCAATCTTGTCTTTAGGAGCGTATTTATTGGTATCAAATGAGGTGGGTTTTGCGATACCAGATTCGTCAGGCAGTGGTTCCTTCTCCACCTTGGGTTTGTTGTGGGGCACCCTCTGTGGGCGGGACGGCTTCGTATCCAAGGGCATTGTTAATAGTGTCAGGCGCTTGTGGATTCTTAGAGGGATCGGCAATAGGTGCGGACAACAATTGACCTGCTTGCTTGGTAAGTTCCATACCTTGCTGCAGCTGCATCTGTTGTTGCATTTCTGATTGCTGCTGATCCATACTCTTAATCAGGTTGAGCACGTCAATACCTTGGGCAGCAGCGAGACGCTTAATGGCCTCATCAGGATTGATGTACTTCATCATTGCCTCAGGACCAATGGTCTGAGCAATAGTGGTGATGAATGCAGTAAGTGACTCACGATCCTGACCACGACCCAAAGCATTGATACCTGCAACAATGGTAGGCTTCACGATATCCTTGGGAATGCGTGGTAACTCACCCGAACGTTGTAAGACAAGAAGCTTACGGTTCAGGTAGGGTATGAGAAACTCAGAAGTCAGAAGGGAGAATAGCCCGCCCAATTGCTGCTCCAGCTCAAGTTGAGTGAGGCGCACCTCTTCTGCGGTTGTACGCTCACTTTGACGAACAGAGAGTACAAGGAACGCTTCAGAAAGACGCCGTTCCAAAGTTGCCATCATGTTGGCAGCAGTGGCGAAGTCAGCTGTCTTTCCTACCTGAATAACACCAATGTCATCAGGCCTTCCTTGAACGATTGCTCCGTTGCCTGCCTGGGCGATTGTCTGGGGTTTAGTGGTGCTAGAGGGTGATACCACGAAGACAACCTTAGCGGCTGCTGCAGAGCCTTCTGTGAGGGCCTGAGCGAGTGCTTCAAGGGATCGGAAATCACCAAGAAACTCTTCGACTCTGCCACGTCCATAGTTTTCACCATCGACGGTGTTGAACCTAAGAACTAAGAATGGACTTGCGTCTTTAGGTGCTTTACTTTCAGTACCAGGAATACGTTTGTCAAACGCTTCTTGATGCCAAAGCCAGCGATTGTTATCAAGGCGGACATGAGTGAATACTTCTACATCACCATCCGTCATGGTCCCATTGCCACCAATATCACCAGGGTGATTGGGCTTGGGATCCATAGCCAGGAAGTTGTCAGGTAGAAGTGATCGATTAATCAGTTCCTTCGTAACGATCTCAATGATGTTTCCGTTGCCATCTCGTTCGACAACGTAACGATTCAATGGGTAGTGCTTGAGCCCTTCCTTGCCCATGTAAAGCAAGGCATTACCACCAACAACCAAGTGTTTGATTGCTTGGTGAACGGTTACACGATCGCTAGAAGCAGCGATAGAGTCCATCACCATACGTTCAAGCTTGGCAAAACTAAGGTCGAGTTCAGAACGAATTTCAGCGGGCAGATCAGTGCCTAGCTTGTCGTCACGAATTTGAAGCTTAAAAAACGTAGTCTGTGGGGGAAGCAAACTCAGCATGAGTTTTGCTGCCAACGTAACTACGCACTTAGCTCCTACGGATTGCCAAGGTGTTGGAAGTTTTTGGTAGGTGGTTCTACCTTCCTCATTTTGAATAAGGTAAGGAAGGGTCAGCCTAGAGCATTGAACCGCAACGTCGAGAAACTGGGCACGGTTTCGTGTCAGTTGATCGTACCTAGATCTTGCGGTCATTTAATTAGCCAATGTTGACGTTACTATTGGATCCAGACCCACCGGTATTCAGCGGGTTGCGAAGTGCGGCAATGCCTTTATTAATCGCCAGGACAGACTTGCGTTTAGATGCCGCAGTCTTAACACCTCCAGTGGTTGCGATTGTTGAATTAGTTGCTACAGGTGGTGGTGTAATTCTAGGCTTAATTGCATCAACTTGTCGCTGCATTAGTTCAGATCTTTTGTCGTTAGCAGCAACAATCTGTGCTGCTTGACGTTTAGCCTGCTCAGAAGCGTGGTGTGCTTTCCTAGAAGCATTACCAGTACACATAGTTAAATTTCCTCATCAGAGAGACGGTGTGTGATCCATTCAACAATCGAGCGTTGACCACTCTTGTACATGATCGTGTTGATAGAATCATTTGGTTGGCTCAGAAAGGGTGGGAAGTTATCTTCCAACTCAAGCAATAACGCTTTAACACTGAGACCAATTTCAAGCATATTGGGGGAGGTTGGGGTTCGCATGCTCAAAAAACGCTGGCATCCGGCCACGTCGGGTGTCAGAAAGTTCGGGAGCCTTACCTTCGTACATCAAGCGGTCGCTAGCATCCAGCCAAAATTTTTTGTTTAGATATTTATTAGGTGAATTAGTAAGAGGTTGAATCACCCAATTAATGGTTGCTTTCCTAAGCTTATCGAGAGAAGGACTCCAATCGAGACCAAGCTCACGACATACCAGGCTATTTGTAGCCACATGGACTTGTTCATCACGACTAATGTCTGCGCTTACTGTTCGGAGACCAGCGTCACCATTAAAGCGGAAGAAGGGGAGAAGTACGAAGAAAATTGCACGTTCGGCCACCAACGCTTTGAGGAGCGTGTGATCTGGATGCGAGAGCCAAGCATCACGGATCCGTAACGCTTCGGCTTCAGATTTCTTGTCCAACCCAATAGCGTTGGTGATGTAATTGAGAGCCAAGTCGTGCTTAACTTCGTCCTGGATATTGGATCGAAGGAGATCCCGTGCCATTTCTGGAACTTCATTTTTTAAGGCATCCTGAATAAAATCACCAACTGGTAGCTCCATATGGCGGATAGCCAAGGCACGGAAGATAGTTTCTTCCGCACCTTCAGCAAGCTTTCCAGCAGTGGTCTGGACAGGTGTCCAGGTTCTTTTACGAGAGAGTAGTTTCTGATAGGGGTTCATTCGCCGCAATTACAATCGGGAGCAGGATCATTAAGGATTGACTCCAGGTAATCGTCCACTTCCGATTCGTCCAATGCAGCGTAGGCACTGGTCTTGTCTTGAGTGTCACCCATAACCTGGAGCGAGTAATAAAGGGAGGTCTGCGGAGATTGCAGCCACTCTTCAATAAACGCTTCGTCATAGGTGATCACATCAGACCAACTATTGAAGCTGTAGCCGTGAAGAAGTCCCGTAGCATCAAGCATCCTCATGATGCCATCAGCAACTTTTCGATAAGCCTCCCAGCCAACCTCAGACGCGATCTCAACAGGACCATAGTCGAAGCTCTGGACGCCAAACGTACCACTGTCACGGTCAACTTGGCGGGCAATAGGAGGTGCAATTTCAGGACAGGTTGTGTACCCATCCAAGTCTTTGTAGCGGTAGCTGCAGGACGCCGTAGGAGCGATAGCAAATGCTCGATCCATATTGGCTACCCTTGCTACATGTGCAGCTGCAGTAATACCAGCGCGAAGTTCATGGGCCAGTACAGAGGCTGCAGTATGTGCATAAGGAGTCTTGTTGTTAAGAGCTTCAAGAGCCTCACCAAACTCCTTGTAACTCACTCCAGAGCGACGGAGCAGGTTGGCCAGTCCGAGCATGCCCAAACCGACTTGGCGATCCGTCTCTGGAGAGAGGTACTCCCCGCTATCTCCGACACCTGTTTTGGCATGGAGGGCGCACAGTTCGGACATTCCGTGGACAAATGCACCTTGAATGTCATTGAGTTCGCATCCCCCAAGGTTGACATGCTGCAGGAGACAGGTTCCCCGTGACGGCAAATACACCTCCAAGCATACGTTCCCACGGATTCGATTCCCATGTGCATCAATTTTAGTTTTGTTGAGCCAGATGTCTCCTTGTCGAATACCTTGCAGCAAGGCTTGGCGGACATTAGGCGTAGCCTTTTCCCACCAGTAATCGTTAATGTTTACGCAACGCTTCACCCAAGGAAGTTCAGCGCGTGATGCTTGGATAAACTCAAGAACGTCAGGGTGGTTAAGGTCAAGATGACATACCACAGCACCGTTCTTATAGACCCCACCACGACGAAGGACCTCGTTTAGGGTGCTATAGATTTTTGCAAACGAGACTGGGCCAGAAGCAACCAAGCCTTTGCTGTTCTCAGCTCCCTTGGGTCGGAGTTTGGATAGATGGACCGCCACTCCTGCTCCATTGCGGAGAGCGTGACTAACAAATCGCCAAGACGCTTCAATTCCATTTGGTCCTTCACATTCGTCTTCCACCACGAACACGGTGCAAGACACGGGTAAACGAGAGTGGGGGTCATCAATCCATGACTGCACACGCCCAGTTCGGGCGATCAGTTCTTTGGTGGACATATCAAACAAGATCAATAAGGGTGGGTTCAAAGTAGGAAGACCCTTTGAGGATCTTTCCGTCCTCACGGCGAATGGGCGTACCGTCTTGATCAAGCTTGCTCATGTTGCTTTCATGAACACGCCTGAATGCCTCATAGAGATCCCAACCAAAGGCTTCCGCCATTTGGTGACACACATAGACAAGATCAGCTAGCTCTTTGAGCATGTGAGCTCGTGCCAGCTTGTTGTCAAAGTCGTCAAGAAGATCTAGGTAACTATGAGCGAGCTCTAGGTGCTCTTCATCGATCAAAGTCTGCTGCAGCTTCAGCGAGGTAATCGATATCCCGTTTGACAGCTCGTAGCTGTCCCTGAACTTCCGTGCCTTGTCTTTGTATGGATCGTAGGGAGCGCAGATGTTCAAGCTCATTAGTGAGATAGTGGATTGCTTTTTCTAGGTCTTGCTCTGCAGAGTCTTTGAACCCTGCACGGCAGATGTATTTGATGGCATTGCCAAGGTGAAAGTTGAGGCCCTGATCGCGGATGAAATCCCAGACTTGGATTACTCCTCGCCGATAATATGTTGGGCCGATATTGGAGCTGGCCATTTTTTGATTAGGTTGGACATGTTGTTCCCAAGCACAAAGGTTTGATGTTGTAGTGCCAAGAACACTGTGATGATGTCTTCTTTGGAAGACCCAGGATGCCGAAGAGCATCTTCAATCTGACGAAGCTTGAATTTTTGCTCCATCGTTAGTTCCATAACTGGAGGAGGTAGGCTCCCAGAGTCGGATGGAATTGGACTGAATGTCATAGTCAGTATGTTGGAGAATTTTTGCAAGACGAGCATTCTTCAGAGCAATAGACTCATCAAGACCTTTGTCTGCAAAAGTCTCTACAACGGTCTGCCAGGTTGCGCCTTTCTTTTCAAGCAATGCAGAAGCACGCTTGATGCCAATACCAGGCACGCCAGCATACCCATCTGTCTGGTCTCCACTCATTGTTTGAATGAGGTGCCAAGAGTCGCCTTCCTCTTTGGTGATTGTGATTACTTCATTGGAGAAGTCATACAGCTCACCAGGGATTTGCTTCATGTCTTTGTCTGGGGAGCAGATAATGTGCCCAGTTTCTTTGGTTGCATAAATCCCAATAGCATCGTCGGCTTCAAGAGAAGGAAGAACCACGATTGGGTAATCTTGCGAGAGTGCATTGATGACTCGTCTGTAGCCACACGGCTTCTTCCGATTGCGGTGGCCTTTGTAGTCAGGATCAATAGTTTTACGGAAGTTAGTACTATCGCTGAAAAACAGAATAGAATCATCAAAAAATCCAAGATCAGAAGCTACACGATAGAGTTCGTCTTGAACCATCTTCAGAGTTTCGCTGAAGTTAGATGTGACCATGATTACATCGTCACCCCAATCGATCTCTTCTTCATTAGCTGCACAACACTTGTAAACCAAGAAGTCGGCATCGATCAGAAGACTCATTTACCTTGACCTCGTGAAAGCTTTCTTCCATGTGAAGGAAGAGAACGAGTTCCGTTGCCTTGGCGGGTGTGCTTGAACTTGGCACGTGATTCAAACTTCTTCTTGGCAAGATTTGTTTTAGAGTTTTTGGGTGGCATGTCTGCTAGTGGATAGGTAAGTTAAAGCTTTTTGTACTAGCTCAGGGTCATCCCCAAAGCAACCCAAACCACGATTGCATCGATCACATATGTAACCTCTAAACGAGTTTGTTGTATGGCAGTGATCAAGAATCCAGGTTGTTGTAAAGGTATTGCAGATAGGACAATGACCAGGAGGGGGAATAGGATTTGTCTTGCGAAGCCGGTTTCTAATTTGACTCATCGCACTCCTACATGCATCACATGTGTTGCGGATCCCACCACCTGTTTGATATAAGCTAAAAGAAGATAGAGCTTTAAACTGCTTACATTTAATGCACTTCTGCCCAGTTGTTTCCTGACTTTGCGTCTGCGGAAATAGGACATCGCATATTGTAGTACTCCCCAGCAGATTGAGCTGAATAAAGGAGGATTCCTTTGAGCACATCTACGTTAAAAGGCTCTGTCTCAAACTGGAGTTCGTCGTGAATAAACGCCAGCTGATGAGCAGAGATAGATTTTGATTTAAGTTCGCTGTCAGCAATCACCATCCACCTTTTAGCCACACAACTTGCCCCTGACTGGAGAAGCATGTTCAGTGACTTATGCGGCGAGTCAACATCGATATGCCGACCGTCGAGTGAACGGATGTAGCCTCTTTTAGAAGCTTGCTTAACAGCGTTAACAAGGCTCTCCAAACCTGGAATAGCATCCATGTAAGCCTTGCGTATCTCTTTACCCTTCGCTGAAGCCTGATGTGGCGTGAGCTGCGAGTCGTATGAAAGACCAATTTTCTGGTCACCTGCGCCATAGAGAAATGCGTAAGTAACTGTTTTAACAAGCCTTCTAGAAATACCTATCTTGTCTGCATTCTCTTGATGGATGTCACCATTGAGGAGAATGTGGGCATAACGACCTTCGTCGTAACGAGCCAGATAGTGAGCCAACATCCGCAGCTCAATACCAGCCAAGTCAGCACCGACCATGACCATGGAAGGCGTTGCTGTGAACAGTCGGCGGAACGATTCATCACTAGGCACCTGAGCTAGGTTTGGTTTGCGGTGAGCACAGCGGTGGGTAATCGTGGCAACCGAACAGTGATGATGAATGCGATTGTTCTTGACCAGCTTGAGCCAAGCATTAATGCCTTCCGACAACATGCCAAGCTGTTTGGTTAGTTCAAGACAACGGAAGAATTGGAGAGCAGCAGGTGTCCCAATCTCTTTAAGCACTACTTCATCAATGACTGGCTTACCGTTAGCGGTGAGCTCAGTTGGTTTCCAACCATGATGGGTTTGCATAACCCACGCAATGTGATCTCTAGATGTAGGGTTGAGATCCTTTATACGTTCAAGCTCGCATCCTTCAACATACCCTGAAGTTCGGTTAGCTCTTTTTGGAGTAAACGTACCGCCTGAGACAAACGGGTACAACGATCTAAGATCATTTGCAAGTCGATCAAGCTCTCGTCTAAGTTGATTTTCAAGTTCGTAAGCGTGCTGCTCGTCGAAGTACCAGCCATGGAGTTCTTGTTGAGTGAGAATTTGAGCGACCTGATGTTCAAGCTTTAGGAACTCAGGTAGTTCTGGACAAAGTACGACCATAGTTTTGTAGTTACATTGACATCTTGAACCATGTAGTCCTCCATGTCTTGCGACCATTCTTTCCAGTCCGTCGCCTTAGCAAAGCTTCCTTTGTATTCACCAAGGCGATAGCCCCAGGCTTCTAAAGAATGCCTACCTTGACAATGAACTGGCATATGTGGCCACTTACGTTTGGCATCCAGTTTTAGGATTTCTGAGTGATAGATTCGACTCAGAATAAGGGTGTCAATCATTGTGCTAGCTGTATCAAAGAATGGGTACAGCTTTTTAATTACAGGCAAGTCATACCCTATGGAGTTGTGTCCAATTAAGACATCAGCCTCCATAAGGTGAGTGATACCTGTAGTGACTGATTGTTGAGAACCAGTATCATTAAAGACAAACGTTTTGTCTGTCCCTAATTCACGGTATGCAAGACAGTGGATGCAAGATACGTCGTCGTAAAGTCCATTGGTCTCAATGTCAAAGACGAGTTTCATTTGTTAGACCAATGAAAGGTCTTATCAATAAATTGTGCTTTTTGTATCGCCTCTGTAGTGGGAGGCTTTGGTTTCTTCAGCTCAGAACTCTGAGATGTCGAAGTCTTCAGTGGCTTCGCGTTCATTGAATTTGCAAGTGGACAGGTTGTAGTCAAGATGGCAGGCTACGCCGACTTCTCCGCTATAACGGTTTTTAAGAACTCGCACAGTCGTTGAAGATGATCCTCTATCCGCCTGCTGGTTCCGTTCAAGCGCAATAACTCCATCTGACAATTGAGCAATTGCTGCCGAACCTCGTAATTGTCCAAGGGTGACACGTGCTCCTTCTTCATGATTTTGATCTGAGTTTGTACGCCTCAAATGTGAGACAAGGAACATGGCAATGCCAGTTCGTTCAACCAAAGACCTAAGGTTGGTCATGGTTTGATCGATCATCTTTCGTTCATCACCATCAAGACCACTCAGAAGAATGGAAAGGTGATCAACAAAGATCACTTTAGCGTCAAGCCCACAGGCCAAATACTCTATTCGGTTGTAGATTAGGTTAGGATCGAAAGAACCAAAACCATCGAAAAGAAACAGGTTCCACCCAGCAAGAGTGTCACCATAGACTCTTTCAAGCGTTGATCTGTCATGTTCTCCAATGTGCAGTGCCTGTCCTGATGCGACAGACATCATTCCAAGAGCTGTTCTACGATTTGACTCTTCGAGAGCCAAGTACCCAACTCGTTCACCGGCATTGAGAAGGTGAGTTGCCAATTCTCTACAAAACGAGGACTTTCCAATCCCAGATCCTGCAGTAATAGTAACAAGCTCTCCATATCTGATCCCGTGAAGTTTATTTTGTAGACCCCGGAATGGGTAGTCATGATCAGCAGAAGGAGTTGGAGTAGTTACAAGCTCTAGAAGGGTTTTGCCGTCAACGATCCCATCTGGACGAAAAGGTTTCGCGTCCCAAATAGCGCGACAAATCGCTTCAGAGTCATTGGCAGAGAGGGCTTCTGACGCATCCTTGTAACCGCCTTGGATCGATGCAATCTTGCAGCGGCCAGGTGGCAATACGCTTGCTGCATCCTTCGTCGCCTGACGGCCTGCCTCGTCATTGTCGAAGAACAGGACAATCTCCTCATAACCCTGGAGCCATGGGAGAGCCCGTTGAATCGACTTCTTTGCCGAACCGGAACCGCTAGGTATAGAAACCATCGGCCACCCCGACATAGCTTCGTAACATGAAGCCGCATCGAGTTCTCCTTCAGTGATGACGACTCGCCTGCCAGTGGCTGGAAACAGGTGTTGTCCAAAGAGTGCGTTGGATTGTTGCCCTTCATAAAAGAAGTCTTTGTTTTTAGTACGACTCTTTACACCACGAAGAATGCCAGACTCATCGAAATAGTGAAACTTAAGAGAATCACCATCACGATAGATCTTGTACTTTTCGCAAACTTTCTCACTAATGTTTCGCTTGTTAAGACGTTGTGCTGAACCTTGTAGTTGCACGGATTGTGTGTTGAGTGTGATTGAGTTTGTGGAACCATCTGCTGATACATAATGGTGACATTTGTGACAGAATGTATGCCCGTCGGTATACAACGCATTGGCATCCGACGAGCCACAGTGATCACATGGCAAGTGCCTCACGAACTCGCTGTCGGAGTTGTGCGTATGCATTAGCTTGTTCTTGGTGGTAGTTGAACCACTCATCAATGGCAAGGTAAAAGCCTTGGATTAGGTTCTCAGTCGTTGCAGGGTTTTCAGAATCAAGGTCAGCTAGGTAGTCAGAAAAACCTTCCTTGTAAAACTCAGGGGTGCCGTATTTGTAAGTCATTGTTGGTGGAGACGGTTAATCAGATCTTCGTATTCATCCAACGCATCCTCAAAGCCCTCAACAACATCGTTTGGGGAACAATGTTTGTCGAGAGCCATGATGAGGTTGAACGCCAGATCTTTGATGACAGCTAGGTCAACCATTTGATAGGGATGGAGTGATATGCACACCACTTGAAGTTGTTTTTTTCACACCAAGCGGCATACGTTGTTTTGGATCGTTTTTCGATCTTGTTATAAGGTGCTTGAAATACGAATCGAATATCCAGATCAGGGTTAGCCTTTTTGACAGCCAACATCTTCCTTCGGTCTTCAGGGGTAAAATGACCCTTGGTCTCCAGGTAGACACCGTTGGGGAGTAAGAAGTCTGGAGTATAATTACACTGGAGTATGTAAGGTACTTTTGTGGATTCGTACTCAAAGGAAACACCCAGCTCGTTAAGAAGCTGAGCTACTTTCTCTTCAAGTTTGGATCGCATCAAAAGTCATCTTCTTCAGGAACAGTCACGGTTACGTTGGGATCGTTAACCTTGAAACCTTTGGTCTGTCCAAACAGAGCAGCAGCTTCAGTTTCGTCATAGTCACCTTGATCAACAGCAGCACCACCAGCACAAGTGATGACTTGGACAGCCTTGAGAACAAGACGTGTACCAACACTGTCTGGAGTGGTGTAAGGCTTCTGAATAAAAGCCAGCTTCACCATGCTGCCGCTGTAAAGAGGGATCTCTTCACGAATAGGGGTGCCTTCCGAATCGACGATTGGGACGACAACCTCAGGCTTCCAACTGAACTTGACTTGGTATTTACCATCGCTGACACTTTCCCAAGGCTCAACCTTGACGGAGGCCCGTTGAGGGTTTTTGTGCTTGGACTTAGCCCATTTCAGCAGCTCAACACGATCTGCTTCCAGGCGGTCAACGATCTGTTCAGGAACAATTGCCTGAAGACCACGCTTACCAAACTTGCTTTCCTTGAAAAAGTTTTGATAACCTTCAAGAACAATAGGCTCAGTAACAATAGTGGAGTTTGACATTAACAAAAGAAGTACGTGGAATTAATCACGGTCTCTGGTTCTAGATCATCAATAATGGGAGGATCTGTTTCCGCACCGATCTGATGTGCAAAATCACGAAGGTAGTCGTGATCAGCAAAGATGTGCATGTACGTCTCACGAACAACAGCGGATAGCTCCGTCATGTCCGTAGCACGACACAAAACTGAATCATGAATAACACTGAATGGGACTGCAAACCTGATAAAAGTCAGATGCAGGATTGAAGCATCCAGTGAGTGAATTAAATTAGGAGCTGTAGCTGCTCGATGTCTGTTGATGTCAACTTGATTAGTGTCGCCATCAGCGACAAGCAAATTACAGGTGCCCAGTAGTTGTAACTGAATGCGTACCTTGTTAGGTTTCATCAGTCTTTGGTTGACAACAAACCCACTAGGGGTTGTCCATGTCAGCTTTGTCTTACCTGCTTTGATAGCAGCTGTGACTTCATCCTCAATCCAGCGCATAACTTTCATGGGACCAGGAACAACTTGCTCCATGGCCTCACGTACAGCTTGTACTGTGTGAGTTAAGTCTTCCTTGCTGATCTCTACACCTTTCTCTACCAACGCTTCACGGATGTAACTTCTATTAGAGAAGGGCTTTGCGTTGTAGGGAATGGTCATGACCACTCTTTTGACAGTTTTCCTGTCCATGTGATTACGAACAGAAGCTGGCACGTGTGGCTTAGCAGCCTCAGCAACTACCTTATAAGCGTCTTGTGGACGATCTCCAGGTAGAACATTGACAAGACGTGCTGTAGACGCATCTCGTGCGAGACCTGCAAGGATTTGTAAACCTGAGCAGGTGGCGTCTGTTGCAATAGGAAGACCAGTAAATGATCTTGTACATGCAAGTAAGCAGGCGTTGTATTCCTCACAAGCTGCAAGGAATTGCCAAGGCTCACTAGCAGCCTCCCAGTCGCCTATGTTTGCTAGTGGATCGGTTGCGACCCTTTGAATCAGGTCGTGGTTACTGGTAGTCCATTCCAAACGCTCTTGAAGGGTGGATTTATCAAGACCGTAAGTAGTGGCTACCTGGAATTTCAACCAATCCTCAGCCTCAGGAGTTAGAAAAGCCTCTTCCGCAAAGCGGATCAGGCTCTTACCAAAGTCAGTATCTTGGGGAGTGAGAAACGCAGGGATTGGGTAAGCCCTACCCCTGTAATCGCACGACCAGCAAAGAAAGAAGCGTTCTTTATCGGCAAATAAGCCAGCCACTTCCATTGTCATCCGTGTACGACAGCTCTTGCGAAAGACCTGTGCTTGCTGGTTCATGGCCTCTGCTGTACGACGACGATAGTCTTTGCGACTGTCGTAGTTCTCAGCAATATCTACGGGCTTTGGAGGCTTTGGAACTTCATAGATGGGAATGAACTTCCCAACCTGAATCCCACGCTCTTGTAGCCGCAGGGCTACACCGTAGGTAAAAGGGTTGACCTTGTAGGCAACCTTCTGCAGGTGGTTCAAGAACTCATAGATCTTGTCCCCCTGTACACATGACTGATCACCCCTGCGGACCATGTGGTGACCATTCATCACCTCATTGAGCAGGTAGCCCCCAGGACGGTCATGAGACCAGTCATTTGGCTCGATCAGCATGGGCCAAGCAAAGGGAGCAAACCCTTCAGCTTCAGCCATGATTTGATCCTTGATCTTGTAGAACGCAGGTGTGGGAACAATGCAGTTCTGACGTTTGCCATGCTGCATCTCTACCACCTTCATGAACCAGTCAGAGACCTGGCAGATACATTCAAGGAGCCAGCCTCCAAGCTTGGTCCTGACAGTGCGGGACCAATGATGCCACTCTTTTTCGTATCTATTCATCAGCGTTTTAGTAGTAGACAAACGTTGTCTAGTGCCTGCTGATTGGTGCCAGTAGTTCTCTTTAATCCTCCTCAACAACGTTGGATCGGTTTGCTCATACCAACGCATCTGACACTCTTGTTCAATAGCTGCGCCAATACATGAAATGACCTCAGTAACAAGGTTTGAGCCTTTTTTGTGGCTGAAGACCTTATCGAAGGTGATTTTTAAAGCAATGGCGGCCATTGAATGGGTGTCCAGATCGAGCAGATAAGTGCTGATCTCTGCGAACAAAGGTCCGTTGTCACCCTTCTGAATGCGTGCAAATGCCGTGTTGTCGATGAG